>Ga0187778_10000064_pt1 | contig 63591 bp, 59 predicted proteins | sample 1015_Q2_SP5_20_M_FD_132418 | JGI IMG/M metagenome (GOLD analysis project Ga0187778, IMG submission 132418) | Tropical peat soil microbial communities from peatlands in Department of Meta, Colombia - 1015_Q2_SP5_20_MG | ecosystem: Environmental > Terrestrial > Soil > Wetlands > Peat | place...
CTGGCGCACATGAAGCAAGGCGGCAGTTTCGCCGCTCTCCATCGTGCAATGCCGGAGCAAGGCTGATTTCCAGGGCGGAATTGTTCCGTGTTCGCCTCCCGCCCGATAGTGCAAAGCAGTCGTGGAGAGATTCACGACGATCGCGTCCTCCACTGGGGTTTCGCGCACCGCGCTTACCAGTACACTTTCGATCCAATCATTCGAAAACGACAGAGGACGGCGTTGATTGGGTTCGGGCATCGGACTCCCGGCGAATATCCTCGGAGCTAACCCTGCGGCTACCAGCAAACGGCTGGAATGTGACAAAAACGTACGGCGGTTCATGGTTAGCGCATCTGTAAGCCAGCGGATTATACAACCACGCCCCACCTCTGCTTTATGGGAGTAAAATGTGCGGCACAGAAAAGTGCGGGCGAGGAGGTTGCCATGCAACTCACAGTGGGACAGATCATCGGAAAGGCCCTCAAAGCTTACGGCGTTCCTTATGTCACCGGCCTGCCGGGTCACGGCAATTGGAGTTTGATCGACGCCTTCAACGATCCCGTTTCCAGGCTGCCCTTCATCCAGGTAATGCATGAGCAGAGCGCCGTGCACATCGCTGACGCCCACTACCGGGTCACAGGCCAGCCGATTGCCGCCTGCACCTCGATCGGGCCGGGTGCGACGAATACCATTATTGGGCTTGCGACCGCGCACTGCGATTCGACGGCGCTGCTCCTGATCACCGGCAGCGCGGCTACGCACATGCGCGGTCACGGCGTCATGCAGGAACTTGACCGCTTTGCCTCGCCTGATTTTCCGCATGTTGTGGCGCCGGTCACCAAGCGCAGCTTTGATGTGATTCGCGCTGATCAGGTGCCATTCGTACTGCATCGCGCGTGGAACGCCATGCGGACCGGTCGCCCCGGCCCGGTGCACATGGAGTTGCCGCTTGACGTTCAGGTCGAAACCACCGACATCGACGTGGCCGATCTCGACAAGCGTCTACCCGTGGGAAAGGCACGTGCAGACGCCCAGGCCATCGAATCTGCTATCACGCTTCTCCTCAGTGCCAGACGTCCCTGCATCGTGGTTGGTGGAGGGGCGATCAGTGCCAACGCAACTCCGGAGCTGACGATACTGGTCGAAAAGCTGGGTCTCCCGGTGGTCTTCACCTGGAACGGCAAGGGCGCGATTGCCGAGGACAACCCGCTATGCGCCGGCACGGCTGGCTGGCCGGGATCGTTGCCCGGTAACCGTACAGCTGCGAATGCCGACGTTGTCATGTCACTGGGCTGCCGCTTCACTGATTGGTCGGCGTCGTCCTATCGTAAGGGTGTCACCTTCTCAATCCCCGATGCTAAGCTGATCCAGGTCGACATTGATCCGCGAGAGATTGGCAAGAACTATCCGGCTGAGGTCGGCATCGCGGCCGATTGCAAGCTCGTTCTAGCCGACATCCTCGCCGGCATCTCCGACGAGCAGGCCCGTAAAGCGCGCGAAGCCAGGGCTTCCTACCTTAGCGGTGTTCAAGCCCTCAAGAAGGAGTGGGAGGAGCGGCTCGAGCGCCGACGCTCCTACAATGGTATGCCCACAACAATGCTGCGCACTCTGCGGGAACTGCGCAAAGTTCTGCCCCGCCATGGCATCGTGACTGTAGGCTCGGGACATCCGCAGAGCACCACCAAGCAAGCCTTCCCGGTTTATGAGCCACGCACACATATCACTTCCGGTTCGTTCTCCTCGATGGGCTTCGCGCTTCCCGCCGCCATTGGGGCCAAGCTGGCAAAGCCAGCGACGCCGGTAGTGTGCATCATTGGTGACGGCGACTTCATGATGTGTGTCCAGGAACTCGCAGTGTGCGCCATGTACGACATCCCGGTCGTATTCCTGGTGCTCAATAACTCAGGCTACATCTCGATCCGCGACGGGCAGAATTACCTGATGGGCCGCCAGATCGGATCCGAGTTCAACAAGCATGACGGCGACGGGCGCCCGTATTCGGTCGACTTTGTAGCACTCGCAAAATCTTTCGGCTTCGAAGTCGCCGCCAAGGTGCAAGCGGCAGAGGATATCGGTTCGACCATTAAACGCGCACTCGACTCGAACGCTCCGGCGTTGGTCGAAGTTCCGATCACCAGAGATGTCTCTGTGGCGGCCGCCGAAGTGGTCGGTTGGTGGGACTTCCCGGTGCTTCCGACCGCATCGGATGCAGTCAAAGCCGACTACAAGGCGGGGTATGCAGCCGAACAGCACCGCTGGTCCACCGCCGATGTCGAACTCACCGAACCTGTCTCGGCCACCGGTTAACGTCACTCGACGGTTCAAAGGATCGGAAGGAGGGGACCATGGCACGCCATCTTAAGACCGGCCGCACGCCCGAGCAGAAGTCCGCAGACGCGAAAAAAGTACACGAGATCGTCACCGGAATTATCGAGGACATCGAAAATCGCGGCGAAACAGCGCTGCGCGAAATCTCAGAGAAATTCGACAAGTGGAATCCACCCGCGTTTCGTTTTTCGGAACAGGAAATCGAGAGTTGTCTGTCTCAGCTCTCCAAGCGGAATATCGACGACATCAAATTTGCTCAAACGCAGGTCCGCAATTTCGCTCAGGCGCAGCGCTCCGCTATCACCGATCTTGAGGTCGAGACTCTGCCAGGGATTGTTCTCGGCCACAAGAACATTCCCGTTGACTCGGTTGGCTGCTACGTGCCAGGCGGGAAATATCCGCTGGTCGCCTCTGCCCATATGAGCGTGGTGACTGCCAAGGTTGCGGGCGTGCCGCGCGTAATCGCAGCCTCTCCTCCTTATCATGGCAAGCCGAGTCCGGCCGTAGTCGCCGCCATGCACTTTGGGGGAGCGGATGAGATCTATTGCATGGGCGGTGTCCAGGCGATCGCTGCCATGGCGATCGGCACCCAGAGCATCACTCCCGTCTCTATGATTGTGGGTCCCGGCAACGCTTATGTGGCTGAGGCAAAGCGGCAGCTTTTCGGGCGCGTAGGCATCGATCTGATTGCCGGTCCGACGGAGACCCTCGTCATCGCGGATGACACCGTCGATGGCGAAATTTGCGCTACCGACCTCTTGGGCCAAGCTGAACACGGAACCAACACCCCGGCCATCCTGCTGACCACGTCCGAGAAGCTCGCTCGCCACACCATGGCCGAAGTGGAACGCCTGCTCTCCATCCTGCCGACGGCGGACCTGGCCTCCGTTTCCTGGCGCGACTATGGCGAAGTAATCGTGTGCGATTCGGACGAGGAGATGGTGCCGGAAGCTGACCGCATTGCTTCTGAGCACGTTCAAGTGATGACCCGAGATCCAGACTACTTTCTCAACCACATGAAAAACTACGGCGCCCTGTTTCTCGGTCCACGCACGAACGTGGCGTACGGAGACAAGGTGATCGGCACTAACCACACGCTGCCTACCGGAAAGGCAGCACGCTACACCGGCGGCCTGTGGGTCGGCAAGTTCATCAAGACTTGTACATATCAGAAAGTCCTCACTGATCAGGCGTCAACTATGATCGGAGAGTATTGCTCGCGCCTGTGCGTGCTTGAGGGCTTCCTGGCCCACGCTGAACAGGCCAACATAAGAGTGCGGCGCTACGGGGGCCGCAACGTGGGATACGCAGGAGCGGCTGATTAGAGAGAGGTCATCCCGAAACTCGGAGCTTTTCAGCCGAGTGAGGGATCTCGCGCGCAGTGCGTCGAGTTATTGAGATGCTAACTGCCAATTTCCGGCGTGCGCCGGATTCTGGGGTCACGAAAAATATCGGCCTCGTCTGTGCTCCGGGTCGAGAACTCGGAGATGACTGCACCCTGCGGCCCTGCCTGAAACCAATGTGGGGTGTCGGGACAGAGAGTGTATTGATGACCGGGCTCGAGATAGATTTCGTGCCACACCGTGTAATAGGCCTCGGAACCAGCCGGCGGACGGCAACGTGGAGAACGCGCCGGTTCTCCGGGAACATAGAGTGAAACACTGCCCCATCGGCAACGGAATGTCTCCTCTTTCCCGAGCTTTTCACCGACCGTCGGGTGCCAGTGCTCCGGGCAAGTTTGACCCGGGAACATCATTAACTCCTTGGCGCAGACTCTTTCTGTGTTGACGTACGTCAGGATTTGCAAGCCGGTTTTTTCCAGCTCACCAAGACCGAAATCGGCGACCTCTACTCGTTGGTATTCCTCGGGTGTAATGAACAGACCGGCTCTCTTGAGCAGTTCCACCGAACGTTCCGCAGCTTCCTGATACTGCTTTGGGCTAATCATCTCGGCCCCCGTTCCTGTTCCACTTAGTCCGTTCCGAGCCTTCGATCGCTCAGACGCGATTGGCTACGTGTCCACGAACTCAAGAATCTTATTTTGACACTGCTCCGATATACACGGAAAAAGGCTCCAAGGTCATTTGCGTGACTGATGTTTTCTTTGAATCGAGGTTCGTCGTGGTCAAAAGAGTGTGCACCCTCTTGGTCGCAAATCCTTGGGCAGTCAGGTCGAACCTAACCTGCTGCGACTCACGAGACATGTTTAGAACCACCAGCACGGCTTGCTTCTTGTAACGCCTGAGGTAAGAGAGCACGTTGGCATCGCTCTCATTGAGAGCGATATAGTCGCCATCGAGCAGGGCCCGATTCTTGTGCCTTAACTCGAGCAGGCGCCGGTAGACGTTAAGGATAGAAGATGGATTTTTCAATTCGCTTGCCGCATTGTGAGTCTTGTAACTAGCTGGAACCGGCAACCAGGGACCGCCGAGTGTGAAGCCGGCATTCGCACTGTCATTCCACTGCATGGGCGTGCGTTCTCCATCGCGACCCTTTTCCTGGGGCCAGCCCAAACGTCCGATCGGGTCTTTCACATCTTCTCTTCGCGCTGGATCGTTGTTTTCCATGCCCAGCTCTTCGCCGTAGTAAATGATGGGCGTGCCGCGAAGCGTCAAATAAAGTGAGGCCATCACTTTCGCAATGGCGTCGTTGTGTTGGCCGTCGCCGTAGCGATTGTAGGAGCGAACGATGTCGTGATTGCTGATCACATAGACAGGCCAGCCCCCCGACGCATCCGCAGTGGCAATATGTTGCCGAAAAGCCGGGGCCGAGAACTTCAGCTCCGTGAACATCAGGTCCATAGGCATCTGCAACTCGTTGCTGTGCTCCCCGTAGTATTCCTTAAGTTCGGCAACATCCTTCGTCCAGGTTTCGCCGATCAATACCGCCCCACTTTCATCGGCCACTTTGCGGAGATCGCGAAGCACATCGTGCACTTCGGGCAGCTTGGTATTGTATTTGTTCTCCTCTTTTGGATCTCCGTACTTATTTAGGCCAGGGAGTACCGGATTGTCGCGCAATTGCGGGTCTTCGAATAGCGTGTCCACTGCGTCCAGACGAAATCCGGCAACCCCGCGCTTGTACCACCAGCGGGTGACGTCCATCATCGCGTCGTGCACGGCTGGGTTACGCCAATTCAGGTCGGGTTGTTCGGGATAGAAGAAGTGGTAGTAAAACTGGGCGGTTCTCGCATCGAATGTCCATGCCGATCCACCGAACTCCGAAACCCAGTTATTGGGGGGCTGCCCCGGGCCTCTGCCGTCGTGCCACACATACCAATCTCGCCTTTCCGCGGCGCGCGAGGATCGAGAGTCGATGAACCACTTATGCTGGTCGGAGGTGTGGTTCATGACGAAATCAAGGATGATGCGGATACCATGCCGTTTTACGTTTTTCTCCAGATGATCGAAATCGGCCAGTGTTCCGTAGGTCGGGTCAATATTTTCGTAGTCCGAGACGTCATAGCCGAAATCCACCTGAGGCGATGGAAAACATGGTGTGATCCAGATCGCGTCCACGCCGAGAGTCTTCAGGTAACCCAGTTTGGAATTGATGCCGTTCAAGTCGCCGATGCCGTCGCCGTTGCTGTCGGCAAAGCTGCGTGGATAAATTTCATAAAAAACCGCATGTTGCCACCATTGGTGGCCTTCTGCGTCCACCGGCTTGGACTGTGAGTGCGCGATCGGAAACCAAATGAGAATGACCAGAACCAAGTACTTGGCCTGTGAAAACATAAGGCCGCCTCCACGCGTATGAGCAACTGACGACAGCGATCTTCAGGAGCGTACCACCACAGCAAATCTTAAGCGCGATTGAAGGTGACCGTTGGATCCGGCTGGAGTTGTAGTATGTCCCTACAACGCACGCATGGGAGGAAGCGCCATTTCTTCAGGTGTTCGATCTTCGGAATTGGTCCAATCCTTGGCATCCTATCTGCCGCGTTATCAGCTCCAACTGATAGCTCAGAGGGTTCGTCACGGCCCTGATCCGCGGTTCGCGAACCGTCATGGAGCCATACTGCTGGTGGATGTGTCAGGTTTCAGCGCGCTCACGGAGCGCTTTGTGGCGCAGGGCGCAACCGGGGCCGAGGAGCTTTCGCTTATCCTCAACCGCTACTTCGGGCAGATGGTCGATATCATCACAGCCTGTGGCGGCGATATTGTAGCCTTCGCCGGGGACTCAGCAATCGCGATGTGGCCGGGCGAAGAATCCGATCTTGCTGCCCATGTGCTTCGTGCCACCCAAGCCGCTCTCAGGATCCAGACTGAACTCGATCGTTATGAACCGATTCGCGGCGTGTCTCTGCGTCAGCGTGCGGGAGTCGGCTGCGGCGTGCTCCGACTCATGGAACTAGGCGGCATTTCTGGGCATTGGCAATTCGTGGTGACTGGGGATCCTATCACGCAAGCGGTCATCGCCAACCAGCAAGCCCCGTCCGGCGACGTGTTTTTGTCCTCCTCCGCCTGGAAGTTCTTGCGGAACTATGTTCGCGGCACCCAGTTTCCGTCCGGACTGGTGAGGGCAGACGAGATCGTGACGCCGGAGTTGCTACCCCTGCCGCCTGCACAGGTCACCCCGGCTTTGCAGAATCAGGAATTGCTCTCCCTCCTCTCGAAATATGTGCCCGCAGTCGTTTCTGAACGCCTGCATGCGGGTCAAGAAAATTGGATCGCCGAGTTCCGCACTCTCAGCATGCTTTTCCTCAATCTTTCTGACTGCGCAACCGACGATCCCGCCGCCGGCGGATCACTTCAGCAAGAGGTTTGCTGCATCCAGGAGACCCTTGAGCGCTTTGAGGGTACGCTTTACCAGTTCCTCATGGATGACAAGGGGCTGACTGCCGTTTGTGCATTCGGGCTTCCACCACTCGCTCATGAAAACGATCCCCGCCGCGCCATCGAAGCGGCTATGGCGCTAAGCGAACAACTAGCAAAGCACGGCATCTCGTCCTCAGCGGGCATCGCTACTGGCCCGGTTTTTTGCGGCGTGTACGGCAACGCCAATCGTCGCCAATACACGACCCTCGGCAGCACCATTAATCTTGCTGCCCGTCTGATGCAAGCGGCGCAAGGCAACCTCCTTTGTGATGGGGCCACATTCCAGGCTGCCGCGTCTGCTCCCACCCTCCAGTTTCAGTCCGAGGGAAAGATTCCGGTGAAGGGCTACTCGGCTTTGGTTCCGGTGTTTGCTCCTTCGCGCCCATCCGCAGAGCTGCGAGCCGACGGTTCCGCTGCGGCTGGTCTTTCCTCCGCAGCTCAGCTTATGGTTGGGCGCGAAAGGGAACGTGCAGCCCTGGGAGAGGCTTTGACTGCTCTCATCGAGCGCGGAGAAGGCCGCTGCTTCATAGTCGAAGGTGATGCCGGGGTGGGCAAGTCTTGCCTGCTGGACAACCTTGCTTCGCAAGTAGCTGAGACCGATCGCAATCACCGAAAGATCACTTGCTGGCGCGCTGCAGGCGATGCGATCCAGCAATCGACCCCCTATCATGCCTGGGGCGAAATTTTCCGCGCGATTTTCGACCTGGTCCCTGCCCCGCTGCCGCTACAGCGCGATCACGTCCTGGCACAACTGGCCGCACAACCCGATCTGCTTCCGTTGGCGCCACTGCTCAATGTTGTCATTCCTCTCGCCATCCCGGAAAACACGACAACCGCTTCGCTGGACGGCCAGGCCCGCGCGGAAAACACCCAGAATCTACTGATTACTGTTCTTAAGGCAGCCACACGTTCGGCGACGGTCGTCATCCTCGAAGACGCGCACTGGTTCGACTCCTCCTCCTGGCGCCTCGCCTTGCTTGCGGCCCAACAAATCGCGCCCGTGCTTCTGGTGCTCTCTACTCGTCCATTCGCCGAGCCTCCGGCTGAGCTCACTGCTCTGCTGGCTCTGCCCGGCACTCAAGCTTTAACTCTGGGCACTGTGGATCCCGCGCTCGCTCTTCAGATCGTCAGCCAGAACCTCGGGGTAAGCCGCCTTCCTCCAGAAGTCGCGAATTTTATCCATCAGCGTGCCGCTGGGCACCCTCTCTTTAGTCTGCAACTCGCCTACGCTATGCGCGACGCGGGTTTGTTGGAAATCGCTAACGGCAACTGCCAAATTCCCGAAACTGTGACCGGGGCGGCATTTGACTCGACCCTGGCTGCCATGCGTTTCCCTTCCACTGTTGAAGGAGTGATCACCAGCCGCCTCGACCGAATGCCCACCGACCTGCAGCTGACGGTCAAAGTTGCCAGTATCCTGGGATACACCTTCGATCTCGCGCCGTTCCGTGAGATTTATCCGGTTGAGACTGCCCGCAGCGAGCTTCTCGACCAGCTCAAGAAAATCGAGCAGCTCGATCTCATCCATCGCACAGATGCGACCGGTTCCACCTATTCTTTTAAGCACGCCATCATCCAGGATGTAGCCTACAACTGCATCCCCTTCTCCCAGCGTCGTGAGTTGCACCGCTCGGTAGCGGAGTGGTACGAACGCGAATTTCGCGACAACCTGCCGTCGCAGTACCCTTTGCTGGCCCATCACTGGAGCCGGGCCGAGGTAGCTCCCAAAGCCATACACTATTGCGCCGAAGCCGGCTCCCAGGCCTTGCGCAACCACGCCAACCAGGAGGCTGTCCGTTTTCTGAGCGAAGTGTTGAGTTTTGATGAAAAGCAACAAAAACAGCAGGGAGAGAGCTACACTTCGCAATCTGCTGCTCGCTCTGAGTGGGAATTGCAACTCGGGAGGGCCTACGTTAACTGGTCAAAATACGTCGAAGGCGACGTCCATCTGGAGCGTGGGCTTTCCTTGCAAGGGCAGAAAGTTCCGGCCGGCAGCATCGCGACAATAAGCGCATTGCTGATTGAGGTCATGCGCCAGTGCGGGCATCGCGCGCTCCCGGCTCGCTACCTGGGGCGTCGTCGGCGCGAGCGCGAATCGCTGCTAAAGTTCTCCCGTAGTTTCGAGGCGTTGACTGAGATCTTTTACCTGCAAAACAAGTCTCTGCACTGTCTGTTCGCTGTCTTGCGCTCTCTCAATCTCGCGGAGTTGGCAGGGGCCTCTTCCCAACTCGCTCGCAGCTATTCTTCCGCCGGATCCTTGCTCGGCTTCATGACTCTGCATCGGGCGGCCGATGCCTACTTCAATCGCGCCGAAAAGATTTCCACTGAAATTAAAGATCCCGCTTCGCGCGCATGGGTCCTGCTGGCTCGTGCCATGTACCTGACCGGAGTGGGCCACTGGGAGTTGGCCTCCGGGCTGCTTACCGAAGCAACGTCGATCAGCGACCAGCTAGGCGACCGCCGTCGCGGCGATGACGCCCGCATAACTTTGTTGCTGGTGCAAATCTTGCAGGGCTTTTTTCACAAGAGCCTGGCCTCCTCTGAGGCGCTCTACACATCGGCCAAAGACCGACTCGACATCCGCATCCAGTCTGAGGCTCTGTACGGCAAAGCTTGGAGTCTGCTGGCACTGGCGCGCGGGAGAGAGTTGCCTGATTGCCTGGACGAGCTCGATTCTTTGCGCTCGGCGCAAGTGAAGATGGGCGGCAGGCACCAGAAACAGGACGTTTATTCTCTCTACGCACTTCTTCATCTTTCCAAGGGCGATCTCATGGCTGCTAAACAGGCGGTTGATCGCGCCACCCGGGCCATGACCGGGAGCTTCGTTCAGCACAACGACATACTCGTGCATTCTGCCGTAACTGAGGTCAGCTTGGATTTGTGGCAGAGACCCAGCACCGCTTTGCCTCCGGGATTCGACCGCGACCAGCTGCCAGTGGCTGCTCGCAAAGCTATCAAGGCCCTGCATCGCTATAGCCGCCTATTCCCGATCGGCAAGCCGCTACTCTACCTGCGCCAGGGGCAGCTCGCCTGGCTCCATGGCAAGCCGAAAAGGGCACTGCAGTTGTGGGAACGATCCTTACAGTCCGCCATCAGCATGCAAGCATTTTACTATCAGGGGCTTGCGCATTTAGAACTGTCAAACCACCTCGCTTCAAGCCACCCTGCCAAGAGCTCCCATTTGTGCCAGGCTGAAGAAGTTCTCACGCGGCTGGGGGCTGCCCGCGATCTTGCTCGCCTGCAGACTCCCGCTGCCGTGGAAGCCCGCCATGGCGAACTTGAGCCTTGACCTCTGCGAATCCCGTTGGTACCATTTGCGCTCGCAACGAGGGGCGGAAGCCGGATATTCCTGGATCCGGTGCATGTGACCATCCGGCGCTGGGGCTTCGATAGTTCTTTCCTGAAAAATGGATGGCGGCAGCCTAAGTTCGAGAATCTCGGCTGCAATCGAACAAGTCTGTTCGACTTTGCAGAGGCAAGCCCCCTTTTTGTCTCGTGAAGTGTCCCTTTGGCTAAGCGAAATCTGCCCCAGTGGCGCTTCTGCTTTTTTCACTCACATACGAATGTTCCCCATTTTGCAATTGCCTGAATGGTTGGTGGACACACTTTCGGTTAAGCCAGATTTGGAATTCCAGCAGTCGTTGATCCATTCCTCCGTCAACGGCTATTTCTATGTCCGGCTGATCGATGATGTCATGGACGGTGACCGTAACCCCAGGCTTCAGCGCAGCATTCTTCCTGTAGCCGGCTTCTTCTGCGCCCAATTTCAATCTTGCTATCAGCACTATTTCCCATCCCAACACAGCTTCTGGCGGAAGTTTCAAGAGTTATGGATCGCTTCCTGTGAAAGTGCTGCGCACGATGCCAGCTTGCATACGATCAGTTGGTCCGACTTCGAACGCATAGCTTCGCGCAAGTATTCGGCTGCGGGTATCCCAGTGGCCGCCGTCTGCTACTACTATGATCATCCAGAATTGATTGCTCCCTGGCTTGAATTTACTTATAAATTGGCTCGATGGTCACAGATGCTCGATGACATGCTCGATTGGCACGCGGATCGCCGCCATCAGCGAGCGACGTATTTCCTTTCCGAAGGCGAGAGACAGAAACCAGCTGGAGAATCACCGGATCAATGGGTGGTGCAGGAAGGCTATGCTTGGGGATTTGAGCTGTTGGAACGCTGGATGCACGATCTTCGCTCGCGGGCAAACGAACTCGGTAGTCCCGACCTGCAAGCGTATCTCGAACGACGAGAAGCTTGGTTGCTGCAGCAGAAATCCATCATGAAAAAAGGCTTTGCAGCGCTGTCGCAGCTTGCGACGATTTTAGATGAAGCTTCATTGCTGCCCGAGTCTAGCGTCGCCAAAGAAGCCGACGATTGCGCTGAAATTGCACATGCATAGGTTTTGGTTTGAAACTGGGCTTAAGGAGAGCACATGCCACTTCAAAAGATTACTTTTCAAGTCCTGGTAGAGAAAGCGCTGAACCAACCAGGTTTTTTTGACGGCCTGAAACGAAATCCCATTCAGACGCTGAAAAACGCAGGTTTAGCGCCGACGCCACAGATAATCACGGCGCTCAAACAGCTGGATTACGATGACATCCAGAACGTCGCTATCGCTTGCGACCCCAAAGTCGGGCCGGCCTGCTAGAAGCTATCAGGGGGCGCCCATGCTCGCGATGCGCAATGTCGTCCGCAGAGGAGGAAATCCATGCCTTATAGACTAGTCCAGCTTGGTGGTGGCTTGCCGATTTGGTTCCAGGCCGCCTGTATCATCGGCGACGTGCTCTGGATTGTCGCATACATCCTGATCATCGTTCGCTCATTCAAGGATCGAACCTATGGCGTACCCATGTTGTGTATCGCCTTAAACTTCACTTGGGAATTTATCTATGCCGTGCAGTTTCCTAATCCCAACAACATCACCGCCATGCTGCGGTGGGCCTGGCTGCTGACCGATGCTGTCATCGTTTACCAGCTTTTCCGTTATGGTCGGGGCAGTCAGAACATCCCGCTCATCAAGCAGTACTTCTATCCCATTTGTGTCGTCATGTTTGTCTTCGCGTACATCGGGCAGCTGACGTTCCACTACAGTTTCGGCGATACCTTGGGCGGAGTGGATGCTTACATGATCAACCTCGTCATGAGTACGTTGTTCGTCTCCATGTGTCTCAATCGTCCAAACGGGGCGGGACTTTCGCGGGGTGCTGCTTGGGCAAAGATGCTGGGAACTGGCGTCCTCTCCGTCGCGAGTTGCTTCGTGTTCACAAACTGGCTGCAGTCCAGCTTCCTGGTCTTTTTATTTGCGACTATCTTCATTTTCGACGTGATTTACATTGCCCTGCTTTATCGGCCACAGGCCGCCGCGGCTGAACGGCCCGAGGACCGCGGGGTGTTGGCCGCCGCCTGATCGAGGATTGGAGGCCGCGTCTTTTCATGGTAGGGGCTGCCGCCAATTCCGTGTATTCGCCGTTCCGGTTTAGCGGCGTTGTGGTCCAGTCATGGCCATATCCGCATCTTGAAGCCGCTGATTTCCTTGAAGCGGACATAGCCGACTCCTTGCTCACGTGGCTCGCGCGCGAGCCGGAATGGCAGCCACGAAAACTGGCGGGATATGCCGGCTACTCCGATATTTCCCTTCAAGCCGGCGATCTACCCCCACAACTGGACTTCCTGTTAGCTCCGCACTCTCTTTCTTATCTCAGGATCTGCATGGCACAAATTTTCCAGATGGATCCCGAAGGGTATGTCAGGGTTACAGCGCATCGCTTGCTGGCGGGCAGTTCGCTGAGAGCCCACTGTGACGTCTCGCCACTCAGATTCACCCACCGCCTGATCGTCCAACTGAATCGCGGGTGGACTCGCGGGAATGGAGGGCTGCTCTGTCTCTTCGATGGCGAGTCTTCCGCGAAAAGGCGAAGGCATCAGAAAGTCATCATGCCGGTCCATCGCTCCGCTTTCGGCTTCGAGATTTCTGATCGATCTTTCCACGCGGTGACCCGCGTGATCAGCGGGGAACGCTATACACTCTCCTACACTTTCTATCCGCCGAGCGGAAAGCAAGTGTAGTTCGCGCGATGGTTGAACCCAAGCCAATCCTCATCGTCGGCGCCGGACTAGCCGGTTGCCTGATGGCGATCGAACTAGGCCGCCTCGGCTATCGTGTGGTGGTTTTTGAGAAACGCCCTCAAGATGGCAATTCTCTCGCGCCGCACCGCTCGATCAACCTCGCTCTAGCCCCCACTACTTTGGATCTTCTCCGTCAGTCGGCGAGACTGGGCAGCGAACTGGAGGCGATTGCCACACCGCTTCAAGGGCGCGTCCTGCACCGAATCGTGGGGAAATCGATTTTTCAGCCCTACGCGAAGACCGCGAGCCAGGCCACCTTGCTCAATCCCGTCACGGGAGCGGTTTCCGTATCTCGGACCGAATTGAATGCAGTGCTGCGCTCGGCTGCTGCGGAGCATTCCAACGTGGAGTCTCGGTTCGGGCAGAAAGTGGTCGCATGTGATCCCAGGCGGGCAAGGCTGGAGATCGAAGATTCGCGCCACAGAACCTCCAGGGTAGAGGGCGAAATAGTCATCGCGGCTGACGGCGCACATTCGCTCATTCGACGGTTGATGACTGCAGGTAAGCCACCGCGCGTGCGTGAGAACCGGGCTATGTCGAAGCATTGCTACAAAGAACTGGTGTTTGCTCCCGCCTCGTCTCGTGCTATGCGCAAAAACGCGCTCCACATCTGGCCGCGATCCGGATTCCTGCTAATGGCCCTCCCCAACTGTGACGGAACGTTCCGGGGAGGGATTTTCCTCAGGAAAGAAGGACGCCCTTCTTTCTCGACGCTCAAGAGCGAAGCCACCATTCGAAGGTTTTTTGAGGAGAATTTTCCGGATGCCCTTTCCCACATCATTGACCTCGGCGGGCAGTTCGCCACAAACCCGGTTAATTCCCTCATTTCGGTTCAATGCGATTCCTGGCACATAGGCCGTACCATCCTCATTGGCGATGCGTGCCACACGCTTTATCCCTTTTCGGGGCAGGGAGCCAACCTGGCGCTGGAAGACTGTGTTCTCCTCCGTCAATGTATCGAGCAGTGCGGTCCAAACTGGCAACGAGCTTTTTCGCTGTTCACGGAATCCCGTAAACCAAAGATCGACTCCTTGTGCGCAGCCAATCGAGTTCTTTCAACTTTTGTGCTGAACGCATTGCCGCAAGATGGGATTCTCGGATACATCTAGGAGTTTGCTTTGCGCTCTCCACGCCGCATCACATGGGCAAGCCCATGGCAACGGCGATTTCCTTTACTCGCACATCCCCGCGAACATCATCGAAAATCGGCCGCACCTTCAACCAGATCAAATCGGTTGCCCGCATTTCCAGCGCCCGTTGTAGCTCCGCAATCGCTTCCTCGTTTCGCTGCAATCCCAGCAGCACCTGGGCTAATAAAACGGGCGATAAGTATTCACTCTGCGACTTCACCTGCAATTGCTGCAGCATAGTTTTGGACCGTTGATGGTCACCGGCCAAGGCGTGCGTGCGCGCCAGCGTTGCTTCCATCTCTGAGCTTCTGGGCGCCAGCTCCAGCGCCCGGTTCAGTGACCGGATCGCTAGCTCATACGACCGTTCTTGTTCGTAAGCCTGACCCAGGAAGTAGTGCGCTAGCGCAAAGTTTGTGTCCATTTCCAAAGCCTTTTGGTACTCACGGATGGCTACTTCGGGGTCGCGCTCGAAGTAGGCAATCAGTCCCACCGTTGTCAGAATAGCCAGAGAAAGGGGATCGTTCGCCCGCGCCAATTCCAGCTGCGCTCTTGCTTCGGTAAACCTTCCGTGCGGGATCAGATGATGCGTGGCATACCAATGGTGTCCCGTCCCGTACTGCGGGCTCGCTGTCATAGCCTTCTGGAAGAGTGTTTCTGCCGCAGGCCAATCCCATTCATAGACCCCTTCAACACAGGCCAAACTGGTCATGGCCTCCGCCATCTCCGGATCAATTGCCAGCGCTTTTTCTGCAGCCTCGCGCGCCAGTGGAAACACTTCCTTCGGATTCCGTGTGCCCTGCACACCGCCGACAACATGGCAATCCGCCAGCCCCGCTAGCGCTGGAGCAAATTGCTCATCCTCTTGCAGCGCTTGGTGGAAGCTCTCCAGCGCCTTCTGGATATCAGCTGGCCCGCGACGATTCCAGAAATAGCGGCCCTTCAAATAGAGGTTGTACGCCTCCGGATTCGGTTTAGGCGGTCGGATGGGTAACTTTCCACCTTTCAGCCCCAGCTTCAGCCTGAGCTGCTCCACAATGGCGCCGGCGATTTCTTCCTGGACGGCAAACACGTCGCGCAGCTCTCGGTCATAATGCTCTGACCAGAGGTTGTATCCGTTTTCCGCCTCCAGCAGTCTGGCACTTATTCGCAAGCGAGCTCCAGACTTCCGCAAGCTTCCCTCAAGCACGGTGTGCACGCCCAACTGCTCTCGGACTTCGCGGATGTCTACCTCTCTGCCGCGAAAGCGGAATGCCGAAGTGCGCGCCGCAACTCGTAAGCCTTCCACCTTGGCCAGCGCTCCGATCAGCTCTTCCGCCAACCCGTCGCAGAAGTATTCGCTTTCTGCGTCCGTACTTAGGTTGAGGAAGGGAAGTACCGCGATTGACGGCGGCCGTCTCCCTTCAGGCAACCAACCTTCCGCTGCATCCGCTGGCCCAGCCGCTTTGGAGTAGACCTGCTTCAAGTCTGCTAGCAAGGCTCCGCCATCGGCGTAGCGTTGTTTCAAATCTTTCTCCAGCATTCGCGCCACTACCGTTCCCAGACCGCGCACTGCCATTCCTTGCGTAATTGAGTTGCTTTCCATCGGCTGCATCAGGATCGCGCTCGCCGTTTCCAGAGGCGACCTCTTTCTGAACGGATGGCGGCCATGCAGCAGCTCATACAGCACAACGCCCAACGAGAAAACGTCGCTGCTCGCAGTGGTTCTTTCGCCGCGCACCTGCTCCGGCGACATATAATCCAAAGTTCCCACGATCCGGCCCTGGAGCGTAATTTGCTCTGTGTCGCTCTCGATGGTCGTGGCCTCTCCCGAGACCGGCGCCACGGCCGGGGCTTGCCGCGCTAGACCAAAATCAAGGATTTTGGCCCGGTTCTCTTCGGTGAGGAAAAGGTTTTCTGGCTTGATGTCACGATGCACCAGTCCCTTGGCGTGGGCCGCCTTGAGCCCATCGGCGACCTGGATCGCCAGCTCCAGCACGAACTCCGGTGTCAGTTTCCGGTTGCCGATCATCTGCCGGAATGTCATGCCAACCAGCAGTTCTTCCACCAGATAAGGCTGGCCTTGGTGATCCCCCAGTTCATACACCGTACATACATTGGGGTGGTTCAGCATGGAGAGCGTGCGAGCCTCCCTCTGCAGTCGCTTCACCCCATCGCTGGACCGGTCAGAAACTTCGGTGAGGAATTTAATCGCAACCTTGCGTTCGAGCGTGATGTCTTGCGCTTCGTAGACCACTCCCATCCCGCCCCGCCCTAATCGTCGCAAGATTCGATAATGGGAGACCGTTTCGCCAATCATGTCGATGGTAGGTAGAGTTTAGCAGCATGCCGGAACCTCATCGTGACACTCGCAGCTCTGTTTAGCTGCCCTCCGGCTGACCCGCCCGAGCGTCGTTTTTCACTTGACATCACTGGCAAGATTCGTAACATAAGGAAAATAATTATTCATTTTGATGAATAATTATTCATAATGAATAAAGCCCTAAGGCAAAGGGTGGTTCTCGAAATCGTGGGGCAGGGGACAATCGCCAGTCAGGAAGACTTGCAGAAGGCCCTGCGCAAGCGTGGCTTCAAGGTAGGACAAGCGACCCTGTCGCGCGATATTCGCGAACTCAACCTGAGCAAAACCGCCACTGGGTACTCCCTGCATCAGGGCCAGAGTAGTGCCGGCTTGGCGTTGCCTCCAGTGTCGCGTCTGGTTCGGGAATTCGTGCTGGAAGTGCGGGCGGCGCAAAACCTGCTGGTGGTCAAGACGATCGTCGGCAGCGCACAACCAGTGGCGGCCGCCCTCGACGCGGAGGAATGGCCAGAGCTACTGGGTACCATTGCCGGAGACGACACCATTTTGATTGTTTCTTCTGACAAGGAGGGTGCGAAGAGGTTGGCTCAGCGAATCGAGGACATGCTGGCATGAGAGTGGCAAAACTCAAGACCGCGGTTCTGGGGGCAACCGGCTATGCCGGTTTCGAACTCGCCCGCCTTCTCCTGCGCCATCCGCGATTGGACAAGCCTCTCCTGCTACGACGCGCGAACGATGGCGGCGACGCGGCCAATTTGGCAGATCTGTTTCCTGCGATCTCTGGCAACGGCGGTTACCCCCTGCACCAGTTTTCCTGGTCAGAATTAAAGCGGCAGGGCGTACAACTGCTCTTCCTGGCGACACCGCACGAAGTCTCGCGCGCCTTGGCGCCCGAAGCCCTCGCCCAGGGCCTGCGAATTATCGATCTCAGTGGCGCCTGGCGGCTCAAGCAAGAGCAGCATCGAGCGATCTACGGGTTCCAGGATGCCGATTCAATCTCGGCTGTAGAACTCACCAACAAGGCCGTCTACGGCTTACCAGAGTTGAATTCCGATCGCATGCCCGGCGCGACCTTGGTGGCGAATCCCGGCTGTTATGCGACCTCGGTCATTCTGGCTCTGGCACCTCTCCTCCGGGCCGGAGTTGTAGATCAACCGCGTGGCATCGTTTCCGATTCCAAGTCCGGCGTATCAGGCGCAGGCAAGGAACCGACGCCCAAGACCCATTTCGTCTCCGTTGCCGACAATTTGTCGGCGTATTCAGTGTTCACCCATCGGCATGTCGGCGAGATGCTGGAGCAGTTGAATCTGCAGGCAAGTGAGCTGATTTTCACTCCCCATCTGCTTCCGATTCCGCGGGGAATTCTTTCGACGATCTACTTGCACCTGAGCCAGACAATGGAGCCGGACGAGGTGGAAATGTGCTTTCGCGATTTCTACAGCTCAAGGCCGTGGGTACGGATCTTTGCCACTCCCAAGCTCCCGCAGATCCAGTTTTCGTTGTTCACGAACTACTGCGACATCGGTTTCTGCTTGGCTGAGGATGGACGGCGTCTGGTACTGGTTTCCTGTGTGGACAATCTGCTCAAGGGGGCAGCCGGACAAGCCATCCAGAATATGAATGTCATGTACGGCTGGAGGGAGGAAGAAGGTCTGTGAAGATCGTGGTCAAAATCGGGGGCGCTGCCCTGGAAGACAAGTGCACATTGCGAAAGTGCGCCCGGGCAATCACGGAGCTGGCGCGGGATGGCCATCGTCTGGTGGCCGTTCACGGTGGCGGAAGCGCGCTTACCCGAATCCTGAAGCAACTAGGCCATGAAAGCGAGTTCGTCAAAGGACTGCGCGTAACTGATGCCAACGTCCGCGATGTTGCTCTCATGGTATTGGCTGGATTCGTAAACAAGAGTCTGGTTGCCGCCATCCAGGCCGAAGGATTTCCCGCCATCGGGCTTTGCGGCGGCGATGGCATGACATTTCGGGCGCGGAAGAAACAAACCGACGGCCACGATTTGGGATTTGTAGGCGAGATCTGTTTCGCCGATTCGCAATGGATCGAGCTCATCTGGGGACAAGGTGGTATCCCGGTATTGTCCTCTCTCGCGCTAGGGTTTGATCGCGAGTACTACAACGTCAATGCTGATCAGATGGCTGCTGCATGTGCTGTGGCATGCCAGGCCGACACCTTGATTTTTCTCACCGATGTTCCCGGCGTGAAGGACGCCGAAGGCGCGGTGATTCGCTGGTTGAGCACAAGTGAAGTGCCCAAGCTGGCCGCCGGTTCCGTCATCAGCGGAGGCATGCTGCCCAAACTCGAAGCCTGCACTCAAGCTCTGCGCAAAGGCGTGGGGCGAGTGCGAATTTTCCCCGCGGAGCAGGCAGAAGTCCTGCCCCAGTTCTATTTCAGCAAGCTGGAATGCGGAACTGAGGTGACCTCCGTATGAACCTCTCCGCTGTAATGCGTTCCGAAAGGCAGCTCTTACTGCCCACCTATGACCGGCAAAAGGTTCTGTTTGAAAAAGGCCGCGGCGTTTATCTGTGGGATTCGCGCGGCCACCGCTATCTCGATTTTCTGAGCGGGATTGGGGTGAATGCGCTGGGCCATAGCCATCCGGCGATCCAGGCGGTTTTGAAGAGACAGGCCAGCCAACTCATTCACGTTTCCAATTTATTTTTCCACCCGTACCAGGCGCAACTCGCCAAACGCCTGACCGCGATCTCGGGCCTTGATCGCGCTTTCTTCTGCAACAGTGGCACCGAGGCGTGGGAAGGCGCCCTCAAGCTGGCCCGTGCTCACGCCCGCACGTTGTCCACAAACGGGCACAAGGCGAAGTGGCGGATTTTGGCGCTCGACAACTCCTTCCATGGGCGCACCTTCGGTTCGCTCGCCACTACCGGACAGGCAAAGTACCGTGATCCATTCGGGCCGCTGTTGCCCGGAGTTAGTTTTGTGGACTTCAACGACGTTAAAGATCTGAAGCGGCAACTCGATGGCAGCGTGTGCGCGGTTTGCCTCGAGACCATTCAGGGCGAAGGCGGTATTCGCCCCGTCAGCCCGGAGTTCATGCAGGCTGCTCGCGAATTGACCAAGAAAAGCGGAGCGCTGCTGATTCTCGATGAAATTCAGTGCGGGCTCGGGCGAACAGGACGCTATTTCGCTTACCAACACTACGGTGTGCAGCCCGACATCGTTACAGTTGCGAAACCGCTAGCGGCAGGTCTGCCTTTGGGAGCCATTCTGACCACCGACCGCGTCGCCCGTGCTATTCACCCTGGGATGCATGGCAGCACATTCGGAGGCGGACCGCTGGCTTGTGCCGTGGCTCTTGAGTTTCTGGAAGTATTGGAGGGGTTGCTCAAGCACGTGGAGGAAATCGGAAACTACTTCCAGATTAAACTGGAGTGGTTAAAGGCCCGGCACTCCTGCATAGTCGAAGTTCGTGGCAACGGCTTGATGCTCGGGATGGAACTCAACTCTGCCGACCTCGCCAAATCTGTTGTCGCAAGATTTCTGCAGCAAAAGATTCTGATCAATCGTACCAACGACACGGTGTTGCGTTTTCTGCCTCCTTACATCATCGAAAACAAGCACGTCGATCAAGTGATTCAAGCACTCGATCAGGCTCTCTCAAGCTTGGCAGCAAAACCGACGCATATTCGCAAGTCCTCTGCAAGGAGTCGAAGTTGAACACTCAATCCCTTCACACAACCCGGCCTGCACCCGCCGCCATTCCAAAACTATTTTGCTGCCCTGATCTGATTTCGACCCGCGACCTCGGCTCGGGCGGAGTCGAAGCCGTGCTGCAGCTTGCTGCAGTCATGAAGGCGCGCCCTGCGAATTTTCGGAAGGCGTTGGCCGGAAAGCAGATGGTGATGTTTTTCGAAAAGCCTTCTTTGCGGACCCGGCTTACGTTCGAGAGCGGAATGGCGAGCCTCGGCGGCGCAACTTTTTTTGTGGATCAGACGCAATCCCGCATTGACGCGCGCGAGAAGCTGAGCGACATCGCGCACAATCTCGAGCGCTGGTTCGACCTCATCGTTCTGCGCACCTTTGCCCAGCAGACGATCGAAGGCATGGCGGAATATGCTTCCGTTCCGGTCATTAACGCCCTCAGTGACCTGGAACATCCATGCCAGGCTCTGGCTGACTATTTCACGCTGCAGGAGCGATTTGGTGATCTCAGCGGTGTCTCTCTCGCCTATGTCGGCGATGGCAACAACGTCGCGAATTCGTTGCTTCTAACCTGTGCCTGCCTTGGTTCTTCCATTCGCATTGCAACTCCGCCGGGTTACGGCCCGGATTCTCAAGTGGTGGCCGATGCCAAAGAGATCACGCAGCAGACTGGAGCGCAGATTGAGTTCTTTACAGATCCGCACACTGCCGTTGTAGGCGTGGATGCCGTCTATACCGACGCCTGGACCAGCATGGGCCAGGAGCACCAAGCTGATCAGCGGGCGCGGATTTTCCCTCCGTATCAAGTCAACCAGGAACTCATGGCCGACGCAGCCCCGCATGCGGTGTTCATGCATTGTTTGCCGGCTCATCGCGGCGAGGAGGTTACCGACGCCGTGATGGACTCCGAACGTGCCCTCATTTTTGAGCAGGCCGAAAATCGCCTGCATGTACAGAAAGCGGTTTTGCATCTGTTGTTGGCGGGCAGCAGCCGCTTGCCGGCAAGGAGCGCCCATGACTGAAAAAGTTGTGCTCGCATATTCTGGAGGATTGGACACCTCAATCATTATTCCCTGGCTCAAAGAAAACTACGCGTATGACGTCATCGCCATGGTGGGCGATGTGGGCCAGGGAGATGATCTCGAAGCAGTCGTCGAAAAGGCCTACAAAACCGGTGCCAGCAAAGTGGTGGTCGAAGACTTGCGTGAGGAATTTCTAAGCGAATATGTATTTCCGGCGTTGCAGGCGGGCGCCGTGTATGAACACAAATACCTCTTGGGAACGTCTCTGGCGCGCCCGGTGATTGCTAAACATCAAGTCGAGGTGGCGTTGCGCGAGGGTGCGGCGGCGGTAGCTCATGGTTGCACCGGCAAGGGCAATGATCAGGTTCGTTTTGAACTCGCCTATCAGGCACTGGCGCCGGATCTGAAAGTTATCGCGCCTTGGCGGGAGTGGTCGCTGAAGTCGCGCGAGGACTGTCTTGACTACGCGGAACAGCACGGCATTCCAGTCGCAGCCAGCCGCGAAAAGATTCACAGCCGGGATCGCAATCTCTGGCATATCAGCCATGAAGGCGGGGAACTGGAGGATGCCGCGAATGCGCCTCTGCCCACGACTTGGCAGCTGACCCGTTCTCCGCAAGACGCGCCTGACCGCGAAGAGCAAGTGAAAATTGGCTTCGGGAAGGGTGTTCCCGTTTCTGTGAATGGAATGCCACTCGACCCTGTATCGCTCGTCGAACTGCTGAATGAGATCGGCGCCCGTAACGCCATTGGCAGAGTGGACTTGGTCGAGAACCGTTTCGTGGGAATCAAGTCGCGAGGGTGCTATGAGACTCCCGGCGGGACCTTGCTGATCACCGCACACCGTGAACTGGAGGCTCTGTGCCTGGAGCGGGAAGTCGCCCACTTTAAGCAGCATGTGGCGCTTAAGTACGCCGAGCTCGTCTATTTCGGCCTGTGGTTCACTCCGCTTCGCGAGGCGCTTGACGCTTTCGTTGAGACGACGCAGAGACAGATGTCGGGCGCGATAACACTTTCTTTGTACAAGGGCAACGTCTCGGTGGTAAGCCGTGAATCTGAGTTCTCACTCTACCGTACCGATTTGTCCTCATTCACCATGAGCGACAGCTACGATCAGAAGGACGCTGAGGGTTTTATCCGTATTCTGGGATTACCGTCGCGTTCTCGTGCGCGGACGCGAGCCGAGGTGGTGAGATGAAAATGTGGTCGGGAAGATTCCGGCAGCCTCTGGATCCGGAATTTGAACGCTGGCAAAGGTCCTTCAACTTCGACCGGCGTTTGCTCACTTACGAGATTGCCGCCAGCAGCGCCCATGCCCGCGCGCTGCGAACCATCGGCATTCTCAGTTCCGACGAACTCATCGCCATCCTTGAAGGACTTCAGCAGATTGGAGAGCATGCGGCTACGTCTTCCGACTTCGCAAACGACCAGGAAGCCGAAGATGTACACCATTTCGTTGAAAAACAGCTGGTCGCACTGATTGGCGAGACCGGCTACAAACTTCATAGCGGCCGAAGCCGTAATGAGCAAATTGCCGCAGATCTCCGTCTCTACGTTTGCGCGTGCATCGACCAGCTCCGGGCTGATCTGGCTGAGTTGTGCGGCGTACTGGTCGAACGTGCAGAGCAGGCCGGGAATGCTGCCATGCCGGCCTACACACATTCGCGACCAGCCGAGCCGGTGCTCGTCGCCCATTGGCTGCTCGCGTATGTAGAGATGTTCTTGCGGGATGCCGACCGGCTCGTCGACTGCCGCAGGCGGGCGAATGTTTCTCCACTGGGATCAGGCGCGGTAGCCGGCGCCACGTTGCCGCTTGATCGTCGGACAATGGCCGATGAACTGAATTTCGAAGGTATTACCGCCAACAGCATCGATGCCACCAGCGATCGCGATTTTGTTCTCGAATTTGTGCAGACCCTCTCGTTGTTGACATTGCACCTGAGCCGCTGGGCGGAAGAGATGGTTTTGTTTTCCTCCCAGGAGTATGGGTTTATTGAGCTGCCCGAGTCCTATTCAACCGGTAGCAGCGCGATGCCTCAGAAGAAAAATCCGGATTTGTTGGAGCTCACCAGAGCGAAGGCTGGCCGCGTCGTTGGGGCGGCCACTACCTTACTGATGGTGATGAAGGGCTTGCCCCTGGCTTATGACAAAGATCTGCAGGAAACGCAGGAACCGCTCTTTGACGCCTCCGAAACCGTGCTCCATCTGCTTCCACTTGTCACCGGCTGGATGAAAGCCGCAGAGTTCAATTACCGGCGCATGCAGGACGAAGCGGGGACGGAATTCATGAACTCCTGGGCGGCCGCAACCTACCTCGTGAAACGTGGAGTTCCTTCCCGTTTGGCGCACGAAGTCATCGGAAAGGCCGTGCTATTGGCCACCGAGAAAAATTGCAAACTTCAGGACTTGCCGCTGGCAGAACTACGCGCACTGAACCCCGCTTTCGCTCATGACTTCTTCCAGTGCATGACGCTCGATGCGGTGCTTGCCATCCATGACGTCGCGGGAGGCACAGCACCGGTGCAAGTTCAGCACGCAATAGCTGAAGCTAAACAGAGGATTGATTCTATCCGCGGGCGAGTTCATGCGCACGCGTAAAGCCATCCTCCCCGACGCTCAGCAGATTCACGACCTGATCGCGGCCTATTCCGTTGATGGCACGCTGCTGCCGCGGAGTCTGGCAGAAATCTGTGAGAACGTGCGCGACTTTATTGTGCTGGAAGAAGCTGGACGGATCATCGGCTGCGGCGCGCTTCACCTCTACGGCCCCCACCTGGCAGAAATCAGATCGATTACTGTCGCGCGCTGGGCTCAAGGCGGTGGCGGAGGCGGGCTTCTCGTCAAAGCCCTGCTCGCCGAGGCCAAAAGGCATCGGGTTAGCTGCATTTGCCTGTTTACGCGCACGCCCGACTTTTTTGCCCGGCTAGGTTTCGCGCTGGCCCAGAGAGAAGACCTGCCCGATAAGGTTCGCAAAGACTGCTGCGTCTGTCCCCGCTTTCACAGCTGCGACGAGGTTGCCATGGTTCGTGGGGAATTGCCGAAATTTGCCATTCTTCCTGAGCCGCCGAGCTGGCTGGTGAAGCTTCAGGCATGAAGCCAGGTCAAACTGCGTCAAACACAATTCACCTGCCGCGAGGGTTCAGCTTCGCAGCTGTTGTCGCCGGAATTAAACCCAGTGGCCGGCCCGATCTGGCTTTTGCCGAAGCCGCGGCAGGCACCACCGCCGCTGCTCTGTTCACGAAGAACCGCGTGGCTGCCGCTCCCGTGGAAATTGGACGTGAATTCGTAGCGAGAACGCGTGGCCGCGTGCGCGCGCTCATCGTCAATGCTGGTAATGCAAACTGTGCCACCGGTCCGGCCGGGCTGCGTGGTTGTCAGCGCGTCTGTGAAGAAGTTGCACGCCTGCTCGGAATTCACGTCGAAAAGGTCTTTCCTTCTTCGACGGGGATCATTGGCGTTCCTTTCCCCGCGCCTCAAATCGTCTCGACAATTCCCGAACTGCTTAACGCACGGGCAGCGTCGGAGCAAGCGGTTCGTCAGTTCGCTGAGGCGATAATGACGACCGATACCAAACCCAAGCTGGCCTCAACGTGTTTCCGGTCGAAAAGGGGCTGCATCAACCTTCTCGGGATTGCCAAAGGCTCGGGCATGATTCATCCCCAGCTCGCCACTATGCTCGTCTATCTGTTCACGGATGTAGCCGCCAAGCCTGCCGAGTTGCGACAACTTCTGCGGGCAGTCGGCGATCAAACTTTCAATCGCATTTCCGTCGACGGCGATACTTCGACGAACGATACGGTTCTGCTGCTGGCTTCGGGTCAAAGCGGGATTAATCTCGGGCAAGCGGGGGTTCAAGCTCGTTTCCGTCGTGCTCTGCTCAAAATCTGCCAATCTCTGGCACAGCAAATCGTTAGCGACGGAGAGGGTGTAAAGCATGTCGTCCGTTTGCGAATTGAGCAGGCGCCGAGCCAAAGCGAAGCCTTACGGGTCGCCCGAGTCATCGCGCATTCTTTGTTGGTGAAGACTGCATGGGCGGGAGCGGATCCGAATTGGGGGCGAATCCTGGCAGCGGTCGGCAGATCAGGCGTCGCCATTGATCCGAATCGCGTGAATATTTCAATCGGAGATCAGCTGGTTTGCCGCAGGGGCCTGAGTTGTCCGTTTGATTCGCAGAAAGCTCACACAGAGATGTCCAAGCCGAGCTACGAAATCCGCGTGCAGCTTGGCTGCGGTCGCGCCCGTGCTGAATACATGACCGCAGACCTGACCGCCGAATACGTCCGCATCAACGCCGAGTACTCCACATAAAACCCCAAACCGTCCCCGCGGCAGAACAGAGCAAACTTGCTTACTTGACCGAGTCTTAGGGCCGCTTGCCCGATTCCATATCCTCAGGAAACGACTTAAAGATAACTTCGCGCGATTTCGAGGAAACCTTCTGATTCGCATCGGTGCGGAATTCGGTCAACGTTCCCTTCAGCACATGGTAGCCCTCATCATTCGGAGCTTTTCCGGTCCCACGATCGACGGCGCCTTTGAACTCAAACCACACCCCATGCACCGTTTTGGTCGCAAAGCTTAGTTTCTGCCCTTCGAGCTTTCCCTCTTTGAAGAATTGATCGAGGAACGTGCCCCGGTCGCTTTCGCTGTCCCCATATCGTGAAACGAAGCCGGTTACGCGCCCGGCGTCTTCCACGGTGATCTGAACAAATTCTCCCTCTTGCAGGAATGTATACATTCCAGAATAGTTTTCGCCTTGCGTAGGGCTGGTAGCGTTTTGCGCAATCAGCGCGCAACTGAATAACAAGAATGGAGCGAATGTCGCCAGCAGTTTCATAACGGTATTAGAGCATGCAACCTCACCGGCAGGAACTCGCAATTGAACGAAAACGGATGTGCATAGCTTTATAATTGGACGCGCTCTGGCTACATCGTAACGATATGAAGCCGGAATTACAGCTGTTCGATTTCGCTCCGCGAGATCTCCCGGATCAGTCCGCCGTTCCCAACCTACTGATCAGGCTGGACCCATGGCACAAGGTTTTCTTGCGCAATCTGCGCGATCTGCTTTGGTTTCGACGCCATGTTCCGCTGAGCTTGTCATCCCCACCTGGTCGCTTCTGGAATGACGTGTTTGTGAAGTCACGGCTGCCCTGGCGGAGATTTTTGGACTCCGCGGTCCTTCATACAACGGTGATTGTGGTTCTGTGGGGTTCCGCGCATGTTTGGCCGCAAAAGCCGCATCTCGCGAGTTCGATAACCTTTCACTCTCCTGACGTGATTAGCTACGAATTATCGGAATACTTGCCGCCGCTCGATACCGGAAATTCCTCGGTCGCCACATCGCACTTGGGCGACCCGCTTTATGCGCCCCAGCCAATCATTTCCGATCCTCCGGAAGCCGACAATCATCAGCAAACTATCGTGACTCCGCCCAACCTGAAATTGAGTCGCGATTTGCCGTTACCGAATATCGTAGCCTGGGAACCGAAAGTACCGATAATATCTCCCCCTGCAGTCACGGGGCATCTCTCCGACCTTCGGGCGACGCCAGCTTCGTCGGCCAATGTGATCACCCCTCCTCCTGATGTGAGCGGAAACCGAATGAATGCAGCTCCGACCTTGCCATCTCCGGTAGTTGCGCCAGCGCCGGAGATCGCCGCAGTCACATCCAGCAGAGAGGCTCGCATTCCGCAAACTGCAGTGGCGCCTCCTCCACCCGGAGTTGAAATGGCAGCTTTGCGTCGGCCCAGTGACCTCAATATTGCTCCTAGTGAAGTTGTGGCGCCAGCTCCGGAGTTGCCACTTCAGGAACAACACGCGATTGCGAATCTGGGAGCCACAGTTGTGCCCCCTCCACCCAGCGTACAAGCAAGCGGTACGCCCGCCGAAGACCGGCGCCTTATCGCCCTAAGCATTCACCCTGCGCCGCCCGCCAGTTACATCGAGATGCCAAGCGGCAATCGTCGAGGGGTTTTCGCCGCAGGGCCTCGAGGCAACTCCGCTGCGAAGGGCGTTCCGGAAACTTTGCCGGCCAATAGCAAAGCTGATGCCGCCGCAACCGGGCCTGAATCGAGCCAAAGCCTTGAGGGCGTGCCGCCGGGACTTTTTGTCGGTCCTCAACCTGGAGCGCGGCTCAAGTCTCTAAGTGACAGCGCATCAGGAACTGATCCTAAGTCGGCAGGCGCCGATCCAGGGTTGACAGCAACTGCCGCTTTTCCGCGAGCTCTGGCTTCGGAGATCTCTCCCGAGCAGCAGAGTGACACTGAACGTGAAATTTTTGGAATTCGGAAATCCTATTCGATGACCGTGAACATCCCCAATCTGAATTCCGCTGGCGGCAGTTTGGTGATGCACTTTTCTGAACTGAAAGAAGCCGAAAAGCAGGGCGATCTTTTTGCTCCGGTCGTTACTCGGGCAGTTGCGCCGGGTTACCCGCTCGAGCTGATGCGGCAGAATGTGCAGGGGACCGTGGAATTGACCGCCGTGATCGACAGCAACGGCTCGGTGAGCGATGTGCAAATCTTGAATAGCGTCGATGAGCGCTTGCAAGATTATGCGCGTAATGCTCTTTTGCGTTGGCAGTTTCTCCCAGCCGTCCGCAATGGCAAACCCGTCCCGCTGCAAGCTGTAGTGCGGATCCCGTTCAAACCCCGGGCAGTTCGTTTCTGACGATCCCTGCGGTCAAGTTACGTCATACATGGAAAAGTTTAAAGCACAATGCCGAAATACTTTTTCAGCGCGCCCCGCCATTCCTCATCTGAGCCCAGCAGCGACTCTTCTCTCTTGCTATTGCGGGTAATTATCAGGTTTTTATCGGCTAGGGTGATGCGGCCATCAGGCGTGGCCCGGGTGCAAATGCTCTTTTGTGTAAATGACGACTCCGGTGATGTCTGGTGATAGTGGCACATTCCGGCAAAATCTCGCAGCTCTCGCGGCTGCAGGGTAAATGCATACTGACGTTTCCAACCTCCATCGTTCTCGGCCATTTCCATGTGCAGGCACGATGGTTCTTCAATAAGCCGGAACTTCCTTGTACCTTGCGCCTGTTCTAGATCAGGCTTCAACCGTAGCGGCTCTAGGAAAGAATCGCCAAATCCGACATCGGCGAGCCAGGGTTCATCCAAATCAACTTTCAACGTCAGGTGATCGAACTCCGGGCCATAACTTCCGTCCTGGCGCGCCACGCGGGCTGAAAGCATCGTGACCTTGAAACCCAGTTCCCTGAGCAGCCCAGCAAACGCGCTGTTCAACTCGTAGCAGAATCCACCGCGTTTTTGCTCAACAATCTTGTGAAGGATCGCTGGTTCATCGCAGACGATTCTTCCTCCCAGTTGGATGTCAAGATTCTCAAACGGCACCGCGAGCATGTGGGCCCGATGCAGGCCGCGCAGAACCTCCGCCGTGGGCTTAGCCGATCCTGCGTATGAGATGCGATCGAAATAGGCAGCGACGTTCACAGCCAAGGATTGGGGGCTGAATGCTAGGTGCTAAGTGCCAAGTGCCAAGTGCTTGCCGCCTTCACACCGGCAGCTCGTCCTGCGACCAACCCGGCACCTCTGGCTTCGCTTCTGCCGTCAAATCCAGCACTAGCTTTTCCAGCACCAGCCGCTTGTTAGGAGGATTCGAGCGCAAAGCCAAGTCGGCCTTGGCGACCAGCCGAATGGCCCGCGTGAGTTCACGTTTCGACTTGTAGCGCCGCGCTTGTTTGATAATGTCCTCGGCGGCAAATGGAGGCACACGAAAACCTTGCCATAAGGCGGCCCACAACATGCGCTGGTCACGCACGTTTCGTTCAAGAATGACCAGCATCTGCCGGAAGCTCTTCGCCAGCATATACAGATGGCCGATAGCCGCTTCCTCGCCCTCGCCCGTCGTCAGGATGGCATCAAGCATGGCGAGCGCCCGCACGCCATCTTTGGCAGAAATCGCATCCGTCAGCTCATACAGAGACCGCTGCTTGGCAGCCAGTACCATGGTCTCGACATCGCCCAGCGTAATGCGTTTCTTCTCTCCAACGTAGAGAATCAGTTTGTCCAGTTCATTCGACACCATCATCATATCGCCGCCGAGCGCATCTACCAATTCGCGTGCTGCATCGGCATCAATCTTCACCCCAACTGTCGTGCAGTATTGGTCAATCCAGCGGGCTGCTTCGCCTTCTTCCACGCGCGCCAATTCGATGATCGCGCAGTATTCCCCCATCGTCTCGCGAATACGCTCGTAGCGCTCTTTGTCGGTCAGCTCCATCCGCCGCACATCAGCTGGGATGCTGATGTGGTCCGCGACAAAAATCAACACCGCCGCAGGATTGGGATCCTTGCAGTAATCCTCGATCGCCGCCAACTTGTCTTGGTTTGCACCCCGGCCAAACAAATTCTTCACACCGCGGACAAAAAACACTTGAAACGGCGCTACCAGGGAAGCCGTGCGCACCCGATCGAGAATTTCTGCGAGATCCGTTTCCGCCAAATCAAATTCGAAAAGACTGAAGTCGCGCAGATCGGGAGGGACCAGATGTTCGAGAATTGCCTCGCGGCAGCGGTGGCGGAAAAAAGCTTCGTCCCCTACGAAAACATAAGCCGGGCGCAGCTGGCGCGATTGCACCTCAGAAACAAAGCGCTCCGCCTGTGCAAACCCCCGCATCAGAATCCCTCCAGGATATTGGAGACCAGCGTCTGCGCAAAATCCCGCGAAAGCCGCTGCAATGCCGGAGTGTCCTCCTGAAAAAAAGCATTCGGATCGCGTGACACTTCGTATTGCTCACGGAACAGGTAAGCAGGATTTTGATACAGAACTTTGCCTTGCTTGTCCTGCAGAGACACGCTCATGGAAATCACGACCAAAACGCTCGCCGCCCGTCCGGTGACCGAATCGTAGGTCAAAGGCGTAGTGTAGGTGGACAGCACAATCCCCCGCAGCGTAGCGTCAGCGTCATCCCGAGCCTGGTCCAGTACATGATAATTGGTGCGGGTCACCATCTCACGTACCACAGCCGCGGTCAGCATCTGCTCGATTTTATAGGTGTGAGTCTGATTGACGAAAGCTGGAATTGCGATGGTATGAACATCCTGTGGAATCGCGGCCGTGTGCCCAGCCGTATGATACCCGCAGGCCACAGCCAGCAACGAGATCGAAATAGCCGCGATGAACCCGGCACTCACGGGCGAAATGACAGCCCTGGGGTGAGACATCGCGGGCGGAAGCCCCCGCGCCATCAGCCTCATTGAATTTTGCCCCGCGGGCGAGTAGCAATAATCGTCTCCGCGCATTCCACAGCGGTCGATGCGGCAATCCGCAGGTTATCCGCCGCTGCCCACAACCAGAATCCGTTTTGCTGGCTGGCGTCTGGCAGAACAGAAACCTGAATATCAACCTGCCCGGCTGCATTCACGTTTGTGGGAGCGTCTTCCGCGCCATGCGTGATGTTGACGTGTTCGCCGGCTAACGCCTGCGAAACCTTTTCCACCTCAGCCATTCGGTCGGTTTCAACCTGAATCGCGAAGGCATGTCCGTGAAAGATTGGGGCTTGGACCAGCAACAAGGAGGGTAAGAGCGCTTGCTTGCCCACTACACGCTCATAATGCTTCAACACCCGGCTTTCTACCGTAGACAATGCCGGGACTGACTGCTCGCCGTACCTGGACACCAGGTTAAAAGCCACCTGGGTATCGAAGATGGTTTTGGGCAGTGGCTGGAAGGAGAGCAGATTCACTGTTTGCTGATGCAGTTCGTCCATCCCTTTCTGTCCGTGCTCGGATGCCGGCTCAAAGATGATGGCAACCATCCTCTTAACTTCGAAGGCCTTTTGCAGACGCAGCGCGAGCAGTGCCAAAACCACCGACGCCGGATGCGCAACCACCGACGGTCCCGGTTGCAACTCCGGCACTAAGGGCTGCCCCAGTTGCCGCTCGATCCACGGCGAGCGCACCACAGCCTCAGGTTCTTGTTCCAGACCGAAAGACAGATCCACAATGGCGCTGCCGGCATCGCGTGCGATCTTCCAGTTCTTCCCAGTGCATCCCGGGTCGGAGGCGAAAAACGTAACATCGACGTTGCGGAACTCCTCGGCCCGCACCTTTTGAATGAATGTGACTTCGTCGCGTACTGTCTCCAGTTGGCCCAGAGATTCATCATCGTCCAGCAGCTTGAGATCGGCGGCAGGGAAGTTGCGGGCATCAAGCACCTCCGCTACTTCTTTCCCCTTAAGCGTGCCGGCCCCCACAATAGCTACGCGATACAAGCCACTGCTTTGCGCCAACTCGGCGCGGGATGGCGTCGACGTTTTCACATTGGAGCTCACGAAATCTGAGAAGCCTCTTGATAGGGCGGGGCTGGCGGATTACCCCGGCGGCGAAAAATCCACTGCAGGCGCCAAATCACTCCAGACGCCATATACCCGAGAGCAGCAATAAACAGCAGCCATTGCGAGAAAAACCACAGGCCGGCAAACAGCAGCCCAAATAACACAATCAAGCGAAACGGCTGCCGCGCGTGGAGATCAATATCTTTGAAGCTGTAAAAACGCCACGTGCTTACCATCAAGTATCCGGCCGCCACAATGATCAGCATCCAGGTGATACAACTCCACAACGATCCGATAGGATCGCCAGCCGAAAAGTGCACCACCGCCGCGATCACCCCCGCACCGGCCGGAATCGGCATCCCCACAAAATATTTTTTCCCTGGCCGTCCGGGATTCGAGGGTTCCGGGTTGCTGGTGATGTTAAAGCGCGCCAATCGGCTGGCTCCTGCCAGCAAGAACAAGAAACTGGCAATCGCGCCAAGCTGAATGATTTTCCCGCTCAACTCCGATGATCCCAGAAAGCTCGGCAACTGACGGAAGCCCCACATCCAGGCTAATAGCGCCGGCGCCACTCCGAACGTAATTACGTCGGCAAGCGAATCCAGTTCTCGGCCAAAATCGCTGGCCGTGTGAGTAATGCGGGCAATCCGGCCATCTAGGCCATCCGCGAGTACGGCAATTCCGATCGCTTTGGCTGCATTGTCGAAATGCGACGGGTCCTGCGGCGTGCCGTGGGTGACTTGAAGAATGGCATAATAACCAAGCGCGATGTTTGCGGTTGTGAACAGCGAAGGCAGCACGTACATGCCCTTGCGCAGCCGTTTCGGCTTAACGTCCCCATGTCGGCGTTTTGGAACTTGCACCATTTCCGGATCCATCTACGAAACTCCTTGTGCCGTGCGCTCAGCCTCTGCCCTTAGCTGCGGCGCAAGCGGCAGGTACGCCAGCACGCTCGATCCACCCTTCACGTGATCTCCAACTTTCACTTGAACCTGGGCAGAGCTTTCCATCAAAACATCCACTCGTGACCCGAATTTAATCATGCCCACACGTTCGCCGCGTTTCACCGGATCTCCCACCTTCTTCGTGAATACAATCCTCCGCGCCAGCAGACCCGCGATCTGCTTGAAGATCACCGTTTGGTCTCTTCCCTCGACCGTAACGATGTTCTGCTCGTTCTGCTCAGCAGAGGCCGCACTCATCGCATTCAAAAACTTGCCTTTCTGATAGCGAATATGTGTTACGACTCCGGCAATAGGCGAGCGGTTCACGTGCACGTCGAACACGCTCAAGAATATGCTGATTCGAGTGTAGCTTGTACCGCCATTGACGACTTGGGATACCAGTGTCACCCGCCCGTCGGCGGGAGAAACCAGGGCAGCCGGCTCGCCGGGAATAACCCTCTCCGGATCGCGAAAGAACCAAAGGAAGAACACTGCTAAAAGCGCAGGCGGCCAAGCCCATGCCGGCTTGGCAAGCCAGACGATCAGCCCGGAAGCGGCCAGCAAAGGAATAGCGTAGAAGTATCCGTCGCGCACCATGGGAGCAAGTACTTCTAATTATAGTTCAGCCCCGAACTCAATCCGGCTTCTATAAATCCAATAAAAAAGGGCGCTTACACGCGCCCTGCCGTTACTCATAACTCCACGTCGCGGTGTCCAGACCGTTGCCGCCGCGATAAAAATTACGCTACCTGGTGGTTCTGCTGGAGCTGCCTCTCGATGCTCTGCATCTGGTCTTTAAGACGCAGCTTCAGCTTTTTCAATCTTACTTCTTCCAACTTCTCGTCATCTGTGAGGAATCGCTTCTGGGTGAGTGAATCGAGGCGTTTTTCATACTGCGTGTGTTCCATCGCCAATCTGCGGAACTCCTCATGATTGGCGGCCAGCTGGTCTTTGGCAATTAGCATCCACCAGACCTCCTAACCGGGTTGTAGACAGCTCGAAGGTACCACAGGACCAAAACTGCTTCAATGCGAAATTTCCCCTACTCGTTACGCCGGATGTGCTTGGTTTTAAGAGCACTCTGCAGGCAAATGCACAAGCCATTGTGCAGTATTACGCAAGTGCCAGCCGGTAAATTACCGCATCGTCATCGGGATTGCGGTAATAGCGGAGCCGGCTTCCGGCCTCGACAAAACCGCACTTTTCATACAGCGCACGGGCGGCTCGATTGGACTCACGAACCTCCAGGAAAATTGCCTGTGCGCCTTCGGCACCTGCCAGCTCAATGAACCTCCTAAGAAGCTCCAAACCCATCCCTTTTCGCCGAGCCGCGCTGGCAACTATGAGGTTTTCGATTTCCCATTCCCCTCTGACCGCCCGGCCAACGATGAAGCCTTGAATGATGCCGATCTCGTCGACCACCAAGGCAATCCGTTGCGGTGCCCCTTCGGAAAATACAGCCCTGTACTGTTCCACCGACCAGTGGGATGCGGTGGCTGCTTCCTTCTCCAGGTCCATTAGCCTCGGAATATCTGCTGGACTGGCGCGACGAATGTGCAAGTTCAGACACCAGCCTTCAAGATTGAATTTGCGGAGGACGGTCTTAGTTCAAAGCGCTAAGAGTTGCTTCTGGCAAAAATCTCTGCATCCGAGCGGCGGATGTAATTTGCTTCCAGTTCGTCCGGAGAAACAGCCCGCCCGGCCTGAATCCGGCGCCAGCCAATGCGCGCAACGGCATCAGTTCTCGGAAAAGCTACTTGTTCGAGTCTTAAGTCAGCCTCTCGTGCCGCTTCGGCCAGGTTCTGATCGGGAGTGACTATCGTCGACTCCCCAGCTGATTCGAAGCATTGCTGACGCTGCATGAGCGCTTCAGAAATCAATCGGCTCTCAGAGCGCCCGATCTCGAACTCGCCCACATAGACTTCATTGCGCCCGGCATCGAGAACCGCCAAAATCTTGCCTTGCGACTGACTCGACTCGGCGACAGCTTCCAACAGCGACACCGCCGCTATCGGTTTTTCCAGAACTTCCGCCAATGCCTTGATCGCCGCCAATCCTACTCTCAGACCGGTGAACGATCCCGGCCCCGAAACCACAGCAAAGCCGCCGATGTCGCCTTTTGTGAAACCGTGCTTTTCGAGCAAGGCGGCGATCTGGGGAATCAATTGAGCAGAAAACGTCCCACCCGCCAATGCAACCACCTCTAGAACATCGCACTCTTCTCCCGCCCCGCATTTCGCCAGTGCGATGCTGCCATGTTTGCCCGAAGTATCGGTTGCGAGGAGAAGCATCGTTGTCAGAATCGCTTGAAGGCCGTTATCCCGGGCAAGGGCAAGCTACGCTTGGAGGCGATTCGACGGGGCTGCTTTTCAATGTGTGGCTTCCACCAGTTCCAACAGAACGCCGCCCGCGCTCGAAGGATGCACAAACACGTAGCGATGTCCTCCGGCGCCGATCTTGATCTGGTCAGAGACCAGCCGCACGCCGTCTTTTCTCAGACGCTCAACGGCCGCAGGCAAATCGGGCACTCGCAACGAAACGTGGTGCAACCCCTCGCCTCGCTTCGCAATGAATTTCGCTATGGCTGAGCTGTCCGAAGTCGGTTCCAGCAGTTCCAGGCGGCTTTCTCCTGCCGCAACCATGACCAATCGTACCTGCTCAGCTTCTACAACTTCTTCCTCAGAGACCTTCATTCCGAGCTTCTCGTAAATGCTCTTCGCCGCAGCCAGCGATTTCACCGCGATCCCGAGATGGTCAATGCTGAACATCGCCTTTACCCTTGTCATCCCGAGCGAAGCTTCGCCACAATCTCTTCCACCAGCGTATACGGGTCGCGTCGATGCGCGGCAACTTCGGCAGCGTACGATGAAACTGCACCATCGCGCAGGTGCTCCTTAGCCTTGTCCAACAGCGCATCCCGCAGCATCTCTACCAGCCGCTGTTCCCAGTTCTCGATCTTGTGCGGCATGGCCAGGTTTTCCTTCTGCAGATGCGTCTCGTACTCTGCGATAGCTGACGCCAGTTCAGGGATTCCCTTGCCTTCAGTTGCGACGGTCTTAACTATCGGCGGAGTCCAGCGGTCCGCGCGCGCCGCAAGTGATTGCAACGCCCGAATCTCGCGCTCTACACGTTCCGCACCTTCACGGTCGCTTTTGTTGATCACAAAAATATCCGCGATCTCCATGATACCGGCCTTAATACTCTGCACGTCATCGCCCATCCCAGGCACCAGGATCACCACCGTGATATCGGCTACTCGCACTACATCAATTTCGTCCTGGCCAACGCCGACCGTTTCAATCATGATCAAATCACGTCCGGCAGCATCAAGCACCGTGGCCACATCTGCCGTAGCGCGCGCCAAACCGCCGAGGGAGCCGCGCGTGGCCATGCTGCGAATGTAGATTCCGGGATCGGAAAAATGGTCCTGCATGCGAATGCGATCGCCGAGAATCGCTCCGCCGGAGTACGGACTTGTCGGATCGACGGCAATGATGCCGATGCTGCGATTTTCCTTTCGATAGTGCTTCGCGAGTTGATCGACCAGCGTGCTCTTGCCCGCTCCGGGAGCGCCGGTCAGGCCTAGAATCCGAGCTTTGCCAGTTTCAGGAAAAAGAGCTTTCAGCAGATCAGCCCATCCCTGTTTTCGGTTTTCAACCGTGCTGATGGCGCGGGCCAGTGCTCGCGCATCACCAGTGCGCAGCCGCTTGATCAGAGCTTGGTGGTCGTGGCTCAATAGTTCAGTGTAAAGCAGAGGAAAGACAAAAAGAAAAAACCACGCTTCGAGCAGGTTAATTTCGCAAAAGTTTCCCCTGGATTATTGGGCAGCCCGCTCAGGTGCTCAAATGGCCTTCCGAGTAGTCTCCGGAACCACGTTCTTTTCCGATCCAGAAATTCCACTCGAGGCGGATTGACCGGCAGTGCGGCTGCGAATCATTTCCAACAGTTTGGTAGCAGCTTCTCCCGGATCCCGCGCGCCAAAGCCCGAATCTAGCACGATCACCGAAGCCGCCGGTTCAATCCCAGCAAACGCCTTAGTCGTTGATGTCCCGTGCACAGACTCCAAGTTCTCACCCAGGATGACCAGTTTTGCCTTCGTCGCTTTCAATAGAATCTTGGCGTCATTCACGTTGCCGGTCGTAACCGCCTGGTAACCGGCGCGGCATAGCACTTCGCCCAATAGAGCCCGCACGTCGGCCGAGTCATATACGCACAAAATGCTCAGACGTTCCTTGCCGGACTCCTCCGACCGTGAGCCCATGTAGGCGGCCACAATGGCTTCCGCTTCGGAATCGTAGGTCTTGAAGAGCGAGAGCAAATTTGTGACTTCCAGGGCGTGGTGCACGTGGCGCGGTAAGGCGCAGAGTTTGAGGTCGCAGCCGTTAGCTCGCGCGGTAGAATGCATACGCACCAATCCTCCCAGTCCGCTGCTGTCCAGAAAGTCCACGTGCTCCAGCTGCAGCACTACCTCGTGATGCCTCGACCATATCTTTTCCAGCAGGAACTGCAGTGACTGCACCTCTGTGCCGGCCACGATTCGTCCGGAGCATTGCACCACCATTACATCTCCTACTGGGCGGCTGTCCAGACGCAATGGCATCGCTCCTCCTCGCAATCGGCGCCGTTTCCTGACGGATCCCGATCGCTTAAGGCTTGACACTATACCGGGCTTACGGCTTTCTGAGCAATACCCATAAACGCCGATCGGGAGCTGCTGGCGCGGGCATGCGGAGGCAACGCGATTCTGGTTCAGCTTAGCAACTCGTCAACGATGGCTTCCACGTGAATCACGGTTGTGTCGAGAAACTGGACGTCCGTCGTCCCGGAATCGCGCAAAAGCAGCGGAAGCTCAGTGCCCGCGAGGACTAACGCTTCAATATCGTCCTCGTTTTTCATCCGGTGTGCTATGCGCAGAATCTCCGTCCTGGTTTCCGGCAGGAATCGATTATTTAGCAGTTCATCGATGTACTTCCTATGAATAAATTCCCGTTCTGCATCGTTTGGTCGGACCATGGTGATGCCCGCCCGCTGGAACTCCTCCGGGTAGAAGCTCGCCCGCACGGTAAATCCGGTTCCAAACAGGCCCACCTTTTTCAGGCCGAGAGCCTTTGCAGAATCAGAAGTGGCACGCACGATGCTGAGAAGAGGGATGGCCGACCGGCGCTGGACCTCGCCGAACACGAGGTGCGGGGTGTTCGCCGCGATAAAACCAAAGTCCGCGCCTGCACGCGCCAGCAATTCCACAGCGCTGGCAAGATAATCGGCCAAGTCGTCCAGTCGTCCAGCATCGAGCATGGCGATGACCTTGTCGGGATCGAGGCTGTTGATGATTACGTGCGGGTATCCGCCGACCGGCTTCCGGGCTCGAAAGCGCGCGAGGATCGAGCGGTAGTAGTCTATGGTGGATTCAGGCCCAAGCCCGCCTATCATCCCTGCGGTTCGCATTTTATCGAGAAGTGATGCATGGCCCGCGGCCTTTGGAACGTTGACAGTCAACCGCCGCAGTATTTGTCAGATACCGACTAGTCTTTCAGCAGTTGCCTCGCGATCACCATGCGCTGCACTTCACTCGTTCCTTCGCCGATGGTGCACAGCTTTACATCGCGATAGAACTTCTCTGCCGGATAGTCTTTGATAAACCCATAGCCGCCGTGAATCTGTACACCTTCATTGGCACAGCGCACGGCGACTTCGCTGGCATAAAGCTTCGCCATCGACGACTCCTGAGTCGTCTTCAGACCAGCATCTTTCATCGCAGCTGCGCGAAAAGTGAGCAGCTTCGCGGCTTCAATTTCTGTTGCCATGTCAGCTAGCTTCCACTGGATCGCCTGGAATTCACTGATCGCCTTACCAAATTGCTTGCGAACTTTTGAATACTTCAGCGCCGCTTCGTATGCCCCCTCCGCCATGCCCAGCGACAACGCCGCGATCGAAATGCGTCCGCCGTCGAGCACCTGCATGGCGTCGATGAATCCGTCGCCTTCCTTTCCCAGCAGATTTTCCGCAGGAATCACACAGTCTTCGAAAATCAGCTCCGCTGTATCGCTCGCCCGCAACCCCAGCTTGTTCTCTTTTTTCCCCGGACGAAAACCCTTCGCGCCCTTTTCTACAATGAACGCCGAGAGCCCATGGGTGTGCGCGGCGCGGTCGGTCACGGCGATCACAACCAGCACGTCGGCGTAGTGCCCATTGGTGCAAAACGTCTTCGTGCCGTTCAGCACCCAATTGTTTGCTTTTCGCATCGCAGTCATGCGCGCGCTACCCGCGTCCGACCCCGAAGACGGCTCCGTCAAACCCCATGCTCCGATAAACTCTCCAGTTGCCAGCTTGCTTACGTACTTCTTTTTTTGCACTTCATTTCCAGCCAGGAAAATATGATTGCTGCACAGCGAAGTGTGGGCCGCAACGATAATTCCCACTGAACCATCAACCCGCGATAGCTCCTCAATGGCAATGACGTATTCGACATACCCCATGTCCGCGCCGCCGTACTCGGCCGGAAAAATGCTTCCCAACAATCCCAGCTTGCCCAATTCTTTGACGGTGGTCAGCGGAAACTCGCCCGCTTCGTCCCACTTCATCACGTTGGGTGCGATCTCGCGTTCCGCAAACTCGCGCACGCTCTTTTTCAATTGCAGTTGTTCCTCATTCAGTTGAAAATCCAAAGTCCCTCCGGCAGATTGCGAGCTTCGCGAATCGAACTTAGCTTAGATGCAAAACATTCGATTAAAACACAGCCAGGGAGACACAGGAAAGTTACGCTGGGAACAAGCGCGGTGTGAGCCGATAAGCCCTTGAAATAAAGCCTCGGTGTACTTCTGTCGTTTACTACGCCGTCTTCTTCTCGCTCGCAGCGCCGAAGATCTTCCTGGCCATCCACACCGGAGCTACAAGCACATGAGCGGGATTGGTGAGAAACGCCGGCTTGTTTCCTTCGATCAGATGGCCCAGCCAGGCTAACGCAAAAGCCGCGGGAATCAGAAGCAGGCCGATTATCCAGTGAAACCACACCACGATGAGCGAAGAAAATCCTAGTGGGATCGCAATCATGTGCAGCGCGCGATTCACCGGATGGTTATGCGCGCCGTCATAATGTGAATACAGGCCCATAAACACCTCGCGAAATCTCCCGCATTATATCGGTATTGTCCAGCGGATGCGCATCTTCCGCACTCAAGCCACAGGGTTCGATATGAAGCGCTGGAACACCTCATTCGAAAGCAGCCGCCCGCGTGGGGTGAGGCGGATAACATTTCCCCGCTGCTCAACCAGCTCCGCTTTAATGAGCTCAACTATGGCCGGTCGAAAAGCGGCCACTGCAGCCCCACCAAACTCACCAGAAACCTTCTGCAAGTCCACGCCACTAGTCAGCCGCAGCCCGAGAAAGAATGTCTCCTCGATCGCCGCCTGCTGGTCCAGCGCAGTTCGCATTACCGGCGCTCCGGCCATAAATTCCTCCAGTGAGTCAGAACTAGAGAAGCGAACGGCATGAACCCGCTCGTCTGATGTCACTTTCAGCATGGAATGAGCGTCCACACCGAACCCGAGATATGGCTGCCGGGTCCAATATTTAAGATTGTGTCGCGACTCGTGACCACGGCGGGCAAAGTTGGAAATTTCATATTGGTGCACGCCCGCGCTTTCCATTCGTTCGCATGCCATGACGTACAAATCTGCCGTCAGATCTTCGTCCGGCACAAAATGCGCGTGGTATTTCGTCCCGCCCGCAATGAGTTCCCGCCCTAGGCGCGAGTCGTCATCCACTTCCAGCATGTAAATGCTGACGTGGGGGACTTCGCAGGCAATGGTTTGCTGCAGTGAAAATTCCCAGCTCTGGCGAGTCTGATGTGGTAGCCCGGCAATCAGGTCGATGTTGATCTCAGAAATCCCGGCGGCCTGCAAGCGCGCAATATCCTCGAGAACTGTCTTTGCCTTATGCAAGCGCCCAACTGAGGCCGCTTCTTCATCCACAAAAGACTGCACACCAAGACTTACTCGATTTACTCCGAGCTCTCGGAGAGCATCCATCACATCCTGCCTGAGCGTGCCCGGGGCACACTCCATTGTGACTTCTGCATCCGCTCGCACTTCGAAATTTTGCGAAATGGTGACAAAAAGCTGCTTTAGCTGCGATATATCCAGTATCGTGGGAGTTCCGCCACCCAAATAGATGGTGTCAACCGCCCGTTCGAACTGGCCGCCCATCTGTTTGGCAGTGGCAGGAGCTTGTTCCAAGTCGCGGCCGAGGCGGTCCACATACGCTTGAAAAACTGCCCTGGAAAATACGTCCGAGGCGAAATTGCAATACGTGCACTTCGTACGGCAAAACGGCACGGAAATGTAGAGACCCAGCGGCATCGAGTACGATTATCCCACTACCGCAACATTGATGTTGGATGAGCATCAGAGTAGCCTAGCTATCGCCGTTTCGAATCTCATGTTACCCCGCGTAGTCATCACCGGCATCGGCGTGGTCAGCCCTAATGGCATGGGCAAGGAAGCATTCTGCCAGTCCGTGCTGGACGGCAAGTCCGGTGTCAAGCGTATCTCGCGTTACGATTGCTCCAGCTTGCCCGTTCAGATCGCCGGCGAAATTTCCGATTTCGACGAAGTCGCCTGGGTGGACGCTCGCGAACGTAAGCACGTTTCACGTGTGGTTCCGCTGGCCATGGCCGCTTCGAGCGAGGCGATCCGCGATGCCGGCATCGATCCGACGGCCATGTCAATGCAGGAGAAGCGCGACATCGGCGTAGTCCTCGGAACCGGCGGAGGAGCGCAGGAATTTTCCGAAGAACAGTATCGGCTTTGGCATTCCGGACATGTGAAGCAGGTTAGCATCTTCTGCATTCCCAGCGGAACGATGGGAACAATTCCCAGTGAAGTTTCCATGCGCTTCGGATTTCGTGGTTACAGTCATGTGGTAACTGCAGGTTGCACTTCCTCCACCGATGCCATCGGGTATGCGTATCAGCACATTCAAGCCGGCGTGCAACCCATGTTTCTTGCAGGGGGAGTTGATTCGACGATCACTCCCGGCATCATCAAAGGGTATAGCCTGCTGCGCGCGCTCACTCAGTCCTGGAACCATGCCCCCGAGCGCGCATCCCGTCCATTCTCCGCTGACCGCGATGGTTTTGTTCTTGCCGAGGGTTCATGGATGTTCATCCTGGAAGAATATGAGCATGCTCGCGCCCGCGGCGTGGAAATCTATGCCGAAATCACCGGATATGCCTCCACCTGCGAAGCTTTCCACCGTGTGCGCATGAGCGACTCGCCGGAAGAGCCAGCTCGCGCCATTACTTTAGCTCTCCAAGAATCTGGGATCACCGCCGGGGACGTGCAATATGTGAATCTGCATGGCACTTCCACTGAAATGAACGACCGGGTGGAAACGCGTGCCCTGAAACTCGCCCTCGGCAAGCAGGCGGGGCGCATTCCCATGTCAGCATTGAAGTCGCAGATCGGACACGCTCAGGGCGCTTGCGGCTCTGCCGGAGTGGCTGCCACGTTAGTGGCAATGGAGCATGGTCGAGTTCCACCGACCATCAACCTCGATGTTCCCGATCCCGAATGTGATCTTGATTACGTTCCGGACATCGATCGCACGGCTCAAATCGAGCACGCGATTTGCAACTGCGTGGGTTTCGGCTCCAAGAATTCCGCATTGGTGCTGCGCAAACTTTCCTGACCAATGCTCCCCGACTTTATGTCGGCGAGAGAAGACTCGAAGAAGAACTGCTTCCGCCGAGCTTTAGCTTTAGGTCTTGGGCGATCTGCTGTCCATGGAAACGCCCGTTCTCGATGAAAATCTCGTTGGTGCGGGAACCTGCCACAATCACTCCCGCCACATAAATTCCCGGCACGTTGCTCTCCAGGGTCACGGGGTCGCACATTGGGCGGCAGAGGTCTGCCGACAATTCGATGCCCATCGAGCGCAGAAAATCGTAATCGGGATGGTATCCGGTCATGGCAAAAACAAAATCATTCTTCAGACGTATCACCCCGTCTGGTGTGTAAAGCACCACGTAATCGGGCCCAATCTCTTGTACCGAACTACTAAAGAATGCCTGGATCTCTCCATTTCGAATGCGATTCTCGATGTCCGGCAAAATCCAGTACTTCACGTGGTGATGCATCTTGGCAGCGCGATGCACCAGCGTAACCCGCGCGCCATGCCGCCATAAATCGAGTGCCGAGATCGCCGCAGAGTTCTTGCCTCCGATTACCAGAACATCCAAATCGAAAAAGGGATGGGGCTCGCGGTAATAATGAAAGACTTTGGGCAGATCCTCGCCCGGGATGCTCATCAGATTGGCCATATCGTAATAGCCAGTCGCAACGATCAATTTCCGGGCATGGTAATCAAACACCCTGCCCAGCCGGTCGGTCGCGGTGATTTCGAAATCTCCATCTTGCCCGACCACTGTTTTGACCCACTGGTACTGCACCACCGGCAAACGATAATGCTCGGCCACCTTGCGGTAATACTCTAGAGCTTCCTCCCGCGTGGGCTTTTGATGAGCCGTAGTGAAGGGGATGTCGCCAATTTCCAGCAGTTCCGGCGTGGTGAAGAACGTCATGTGGGCGGGGTAATTGAAAAGCGAGTTGACGAGGCAGCCCTTGTCGATCACTACAACCTTGAAGCCGGCCTTCTGCGCCTCGATGCCGCACGCCAGCCCGGTAGGTCCCGCTCCGATCACCAGTACATCGACGCGCGTGCGCGACTGCGCATCGAGTTGCGCGCGGGGCAGCGTGTCGGGAATTTGCTGGACGACGTCGGGGGCTTTGGTCGTCACGGGCTATCTCCTCAGTGGTTGACCGAATGTCGTACTGTGGTCGTTTGAAGTGTACGATTCTAGCACGTGGTTACGAGACAACCTGTAATCGTCTGTCACGCTGCGTTGTGATACAAGCGCCGGCCAGATCTGCTCCCGGCGCTATAATCCGATTAGCTTGACTTCGCACGCAGCGCTCAGGAGTATGCCATGGCAACACTCGCCGAACCTGCGGTTCGCACCCGCATTGAATCCGACAGCATGGGGCAGATTGAAGTTCCGGCCAACGTTTACTGGGGCGCGCAAACCCAGCGCTCGCTGCTGCACTTTAATATCGGCCGTGACACCATGCCTCCCGAACTGATCCGCGCCTTCGGAATTTTGAAGAAAGCGTGCGCATTAGTAAATCAGGATTTGGGCAAGCTTCCCGCCGATAAAGCCAAGCTCATCGTGCAGGCCGCCGATGAAGTCATCTCCGGCAAGCTCAACGACCAATTCCCCCTACGCATCTGGCAAACCGGCAGCGGCACTCAAACCAACATGAACGTCAACGAAGTCATCTCGAACCGCGCCATCGAGTTGGCGGGCGGCGAGATGGGATCGAAGAAGCCGATTCACCCCAACGATCATGTCAACATGTCGCAATCTTCCAACGATACCTTCCCTGCCGCCATGCATATCGCGGCCGCCGACCGGGTCAAGAATGCCTTGATTCCCGCGATCAAGGATGTTCGCGACGCTATCGCAGCCAAAGCGAAAGAGTTTGAGAACGTCGTCAAGATCGGCCGTACTCATTTGCAGGATGCCGTTCCTCTGACCTTCGGACAGGAGTTCGGTGGGTGGGCAAGTCTGCTCGAGCGTGACATCAAACGTCTCGAACAAGCCTTAGAGGGATTGTATGATCTCGCCATAGGTGGGACAGCAGTTGGCACGGGACTCAACACGCACCCCGAATTCGCTGAACGCGCCGCCAAAAAAATCGCCGAACTCACCGGGCTTCCATTCCGATCTCATGGAAACAAGTTTGCCGCGCTTTCAGCCCACGACGAAATAGTCTTTGCTCAGGGAGCATTGGAAACACTGGCCGCTTCGCTCATGAAAATTTCCAATGATATTCGCTGGCTGGCTTCCGGCCCGCGCTGTGGTTTAGGCGAACTTTCTATTCCGGAGAACGAACCGGGATCATCGATCATGCCTGGCAAGGTGAATCCCACGCAATGCGAGGCAATGACAATGGTATGCGTGCAGGTTCACGGCGCCACTGCCGCCGTGGGATTCGCCGGTTCACAAGGGAACTTCGAACTCAACGTCTTCAAGCCAGTAATGATTTACAACTTCCTGCACTCGGTCACGCTGCTGACCGATGCTTCCCACGGTTATGTCGAATACATGATCAAAGGAATTGAGGTGGACACGGCGAAGGTCGATTGGTACGTCAAGAATTCGCTGATGCTGGTCACCGCCCTCACGCCAAAAGTGGGCTACGATAAAGCCGCCAAGATTGCTCACACTGCTCACGTCGAGCACACCAGCCTGCGCGAAGCTGCATTGAAGCTCGGATACCTCAGCGGGGAAGAATTCGATCAACTGGTCAAGCCGGAGAAGATGACGAGGCCGTAGAGGATGCGGGTTATGGTTGATCCGGAATGGCAGGCAGCGTTTCGTGAGCGCATGCACCGGTTCGAACTGCGTCACATTCCGCGTCAGGGAGCAGGGGCAGTATCAATTAAAGTGCGCGTCAGTGCCGGGTGCTTCCACCGGGAACATTCACCTCAGGCGTATCGACTTATCGACCACCATCTGGACAAGTTGTCGCTCCACACTGAGCTCGTATTCGAAGAACACGAAAGCGGCCCCGAGCTATTGGTCTACGTAGCAGTGGCAACGGCCGTGGTAACGCTAACCAAGTGCGTGGTCGATCCTGTTACAGCCATTATCAAGGCAAGATCGGACGGAATCAGAAAGGGTGACCACCCGTCGGAGCCCTTGGAGTTGATCGTACGGCGAACTGAAAGCGAGCGGACGGTCCGCGAAGAGGTGATTCTCCGGGTTGGGCACAACGACCGCGTAAGCAGCAAGACTATTCACCGCCGACTAAACGACGCGCTGCGGAAACTCCTCAAGACGCAAGACAAGAAGTGAGTCATCCCGAAGCCCCGCGCTTCCACCAGCGGGGCGAGGGATCTGGCGTGCCGCGCCCTGGCAACCTGAGGTTCAATCGTCACAGACCGGCTACCGCCTCAGCATTTAAGGGTATTAAAGTTGAACCTGCCCGGAGCGACGTGGAACTCCGCGCAAGGTCCCTCACCCGGCTGAAGTACGCCGGGTTTCGGGATGACGCCTACGGAGTGGCTCGATTTATGCGAAGGACCAAGACTTTCTATGTGTACATCATGACGAATCGCCCGCGTTCACCTGTCCTCTACACGGGCATAACCGGCAATCTGCTGAGACGAGTGCTTGAGCACAAGGATAAGCTTCTTCCAGGATTCACTAGCCGCTACAACCTTACGCGCTTGGTTTACTACGAGTCCTTTGCGTATCCCGACGTGGCGATCGATCGCGAGAAGGAAATCAAAGGTTGGCGGCGCAGCAAGAAGATTCGGCTTATCGAGTCCATCAACCCGCATTGGTACGACCTTGCTGAGCGATGGGCGGACGTTTATAAACCCGAAGGTGGTGAAGATCCGCGCGAGATCCCTTGCCCCACCGGTGAGCGTTTAGCGCCTACGAATGGTCGCTAGGTGTCTAGACCAGGCTGTGTTCCGTAGCCTGCTACTTCTGCAGCAGGCTGGTGTGACTGGCGACGCATTGCCACTTGGCATCCTGCAAGACCCAGGTATCGGTGAAGCGTCCCGTGTGCTCGTAGGGCTTGCCCTGGTAAGTGCCTTTGGTGTGGTAAATACCAGCGACCACAGCCGCGTCCTTATAAAGGATCACTTTCACATCTTGGATATTCAAGGCATTGACTTTGAAGCGCGGGTCAGCGATATCAGCGAGAAATTTACCCCTCTCGCTAACCTCTCCGTCCCATTCGGTGTTCACGAACTTGTCGCCGATCATGCCTGCCAGCGCGCTCGCATCGCGGTTCACCTGCGCCTCGTTCCAAAGATGCTCGAGCGCAATAAGCTGATTCTCACGGGAGTGGAAGTCCTCGCTTGCCGACTGAGCCAGCATGGCTGCGGCTAGTGCAAGGCAGCAGATGACGGGCAGACCCGCGATGACTTTGCACCGCTGAAACATAAGGGAATTCTGGGGCAGAGCTCCGGGGCGCGCAATGTACATCGGTGCGATGTCGGATATGCACTATCGTACGTTACCGATGTCATTGAGGATGAGAGCGGCCCTTCCCGAAGCTCAGCCCACTGAGCCCCGCAACTTTGTCGGCGTCCACTCCCTTGCTCGCCACCAGCACATGAAAAGTTTCCCCCACTCCGGCTGGCGTGATCAGGTGTTTCAACTGCAGTGCGACTTTGGCGCGCTCTTGCGGCAAGCGGCACTCTTCAAAAGCATCGGCAAATTGATTCTTCTCACCGATGCCCAGGAGAAACTGTGACTGCGTAAGCTGTGGCTGAACTTGCATTCCTTGTTGTTCAGCGGCTGCAGCCAAAGCGGTGAAATTGACGTGGGCGGTTATGTCCTGCTCGCCAGGCGCTTCATAGGGATTCGCGCTGACCGAATGTTGGCGGTATGCCATAACCGTTCCGCGATGGCGGCCAGCGAGCAACTCATCCCGGGTGTAGCCGTAATCGATCGCGATTAGGAATCCGTGCTGGAGTGTCGATGCGGCATCGGCCATGTAACGCTGGGCAAGCAGTGGTGCTTCAATCCGCTCTCCCTCCTCCGGATGCAAGCTGTACCGATCGAGAAAATCCAGCGCTTCCGACGAACCAGGCGCCCAGGTTTCGACCAAGTGCCCGTCTTTTTCCGCAACGCGCAACTCCCCTTGAGCGCTAAGAACCTCCACCGGGAACGCATCAAAGAACTCGTTGGCAAAAATGATGGCGGTCCCCGACGAACCGGATGCAGGCCCTACAGAACTTGTAAGCGACACTTTCCCGGCTGAGAAGCGAGAACAAAGCCTATCCTGTAATTTCTTTTGCAGGACCGGTGAACGCTCGGCCAGCGAATAGTGCAGTGCCGCGAAGAAATCCGGGAACTTCTTCTCCGACCAATCCAGCACGTCTTGGGCAAACAAACCCCGTCCTGGACCAAGCTCGAGAATTTGAATTTCTCCCGATCCCAACACTTGCCACATCTCTTCAAATTGCCGCCCCAACAACCGTCCGAATACCGCGTGTATATCGCTCGATGTGTAAAAGTCTCCGGCCTTGCCAAACTGTTCCGCGTTCCGCGAGTAATAGCCAAGCTCGGGATCATAGAGACAGAGCTCCATGTAGCGCGAAAAGGCAATCGGTCCACGCTCGCGGATTTCCTGCACGATCTTCTCCCGCAGCCTCACACGCCCTCCTGCTGGCGTTCACTGCGATTCTGCGGCGTGCGGGTGAACATTTCGATCAGGTAATCGTGCAGGCAGTCGTATAGCTGGCGCTGGAAAGTCCACTCGAACTGGGGATGGTCCAAGTCGCGGGGGTGCACTTCGAAATAATAGGTGTGGACAGGAACGCAAGGATTCCTGAATTGAATGATGACTTCCACTCCTTCGTTCTTTGGCCGTGCGCTGAATTCCAGCAACGGATGCTCGTACAGCCGCAACTGAGCGAGCACACGGTCCAGGCGTGGGTTCGGTGGCACAGGCATTCGCTGATTTTAGCGGAGTCTTTCACAACTTTTTACAATTAGCTATCTTCATCAAATCGCTTCCGTCCAACTTCTGGTCTCGGGCAGTCCCGAAGAAAATAATTCCGAGAGGAAGGTGAGTTTATGCGCAAAGTTTGCTTTGTAGCCTTGGTTGCTATTACAACCTCGTTGGCAGTCTGTGCGGGCTGGGCCCAGTCGACGCTCTTAGATTTGCCCCGCGACAGCCAGCACTCTGTGGTAACGCAGCGCGTTGGAATTACCGATATCACGATCAGCTATCATCGGCCGCTCGTGAAGGGTCGCACCGTATGGGGCAAGGTGGTGCCGTATGGAGAAGTTTGGCGTGCCGGCGCCAACGAAAATACAACCATCAGGTTTACAGATGCAGTAAACATCGAAGGCAAGCCTCTGGAAAAAGGCATCTACGGCCTGCACATGATTCCGAACGAAAATGAGTGGACTGTGATCTTCTCCAAGGTTCACACGGCCTGGGGCAGTTTTACATACAACGAAAGCGAAGATGCGCTGCGAGTCACGGTGAAACCGCAGGCTTCCGAGTTCCACGAAGCGCTGACTTATGACTTCGACGATGTGAAGAAAGATTCCGCTGTCGTGACATTGCGTTGGGAGAAACTGGCAGTCCCGTTCAAGATTAGCGCGGATGTAAACAGCATCGTCAAAGCCAGCTTGCCAAACCAGCTTCAGGGTTTGGCCCAATACACCTGGGAAGGCTGGGACGACGCGGCCAATTATCTTCTTGCGCAGAAGTACGATTTGGATGAAGCGCTGAAATACGAAGAGACCTCGATCCGCACCGAACCGCGTTTTGACAACTACCTGACCAAGTCCCAAATTCTCGACGCACTTGGTCGAAAAGACGATGCGGCCACGGCCAAGAATCAGGCTCTGGCGAGAGCGACCGCTGCTCAACTTTACACCTACGGCCGGCAAATGCAGCAGGAAGGCAAGCAGGACCAGGCCTTTGATCTTTTCCGGCAAGCGCAGAAGAAAGATCCCAACGATTGGCTGGCGCACGATGGCATCGCCAGAATCTATTCTGCACAGGGAGATTTCGACAACGCCCTCAAAGAATACAAGCTCGCCCGCGAGGGCGCTCCCGACAACCAGAAAATTTTCTTTGACGCTGGCCTGAAGAAGCTGGAGGCAAGACAGGACATCAACAAAAACAATTAAATGCCGCGGGTATGTCGTCCTGAGCGAGCTTTAGCCCGTAAGGATCTTACGAGCTGAATGCATTATTTGTGCTGTATGACGGACGAAGTGAATCTCGTCCACGCCAATGCTGATCCGGTCTTCTCGTACGATCCTTCGCAGCTTAAGGCTGCTCAGGATGACATGTTCACGAAAAAGAAGCGCTAATCGCCCACCTTCGCGACCGGCATGTCTGCCTTGGCCTGCTCGGCATACTCGTAGACACCCCGGCCAGATTTGCGGCCCAACCGGCCCGCCTTCACGTACTGCACCAGCAGTGGCGCCGGCCGATACTTCTCGCCCAGAGTTTCGTGCAGGTATTCGAGAATGTGCAAGCGCGTGTCCAGTCCGACTAGATCGACCAATTCGAATGGCCCCATCGGATGGTTGAGTCCAAGCTTCAGTGCTTTGTCGATGTCGCGTGCCGAGGCAATTCCTTCCTGCAGCATGTAGAAGGCTTCGTTGCCGATCATGGCATTGATCCGGCTGGTGATAAAACCGGGCGATTCTTTAATCACCACGACTTCCTTTCCCATCCGGCGCCCCACCTCAGCAGCTGTGGCTACCGTTTCGTCGTCCGTCTCCAGAGCACGCACGATTTCCAGCAGCCTCATCCTGTGCACGGGATTAAAAAAATGCATGCCCAGGCATTTGTTGGCACGATAACTGACGCTGGCAATTTCGGTTACGCTTAGCGATGAGGTGTTCGATGCAAGAATGGTATGTGGCCGGCAAATTTTATCGAGCAGGGTAAAAATCTCGATCTTCGATTCCATCTCTTCCGGCACCGCCTCAATCACCAGATCGGCTTGCCGCGCAGCTTCTTCCACGCTGCCTGCATATTCCAGACGTGCCAAAGCCGCTTTGGCACCGTCTGCCGAAACCTTCCCCAGTTCGACCGCTTTATCGAGGTTGCCGCGAATTTCGCTTTCCGCTTTACGCAGCGCCGCAGGTACCAAATCTTCAAGCACGGTATGGTAGCCGCCGAGCGCAGCCACGTGGGCGATGCCGCGCCCCATAGTGCCAGCCCCGATCACGGCAATCGTGCGGACCTCGGCCACTACTGCCCTCCCTTTTCCAGTTGCGCGAGCATAGTGGTGAAATTCGAGTTGGCTGCACGGAGATGTTCCGCCAAGCGTTTCTTTTCTTCGGCATCCATCATGGGGATGGAAGCGCTGATTCGTCGCAGGGTGGTCACAATGTCGTCGACGTAATTGATTAAACGAATAAGTTCTCCGGTCGCTGCCATTTTGCTTTCGCTCCTGTTGCGTGCGGTGGATCCGCGGTGAAAACCTCACGCTCTGAAAAATTTGAAATGCCACAAAGAACCAACTATTGTCAACGCTGGCAAGAATTTAGTAAAGGCGCGGTCCGACGTGGTAGTGGCGCAGTTTGATTGTCATCCCGAGCAAGCGTCGCGAAGTGTCGTGTTCTGTGCGACACAACGATCGCGCGCCTGGCCCGCTTCCCCTTTAAACTGCACCTGTAGCTTCAGTGTGAGTAATCGCTTTTATCAATTCTTTTAATGCTCTTTTTAATGCTTCCGTAATCCTCACCGAATCTAATCTAGATATGAACGACAAACCTTTGAAGTATTACTTGTTTGCCAGCGACTTCGACCAGACGCTGACTTTCAACGACTCCGGCTATGTTTTGGCCGAGTTGGCCGGGATTCCGACTTCGGAGTTCGAACGCAAAGCCCGCGGCATGACCAAGCTCAATTTGGTGCAGCAGGGCGCGGAGCTGGCTTACCTGTTATTGCACGATCCGGAATTTCAGAACAAGGTGCGGAGACAGCATTTGTACGAGGTTGGGAAACGCATTCGCCTCAAGCAGAACATCGCGTCGCTTTATGAGATTCTGAATGCCGGGATTGACGGCTATCAGTTCGATTTCTACGTGCTGTCGGCGGCTCCCGTTGAAGTCATCCATTCCGCGCTGGAAGGAATTGTTCCGCGCGATCACATTTTTGGAACCGAGTTCTCCTACACCGACTCCGGTCAAGTTCAATCCATCATTCGGGCCACGGCCGGATATGGGAAAGTCGCGGTTCTGGATGAACTTCAGAACCGCCAGCAGATCGGCCCTGATCACATCATTTATGTTGGCGATGGCAGCTCGGATATCCACGTTATGCTCCATGTGAATGTTCGCGACGGTTTTACGATCGCGGTCTCTGAAGCTAAGCATGTTTCCCAGGTAGCCAAACGAACCATTCTTAGCAGTAGCGCACTCGCGGTCCTGGCGCCCATCTTGGAGGACGTCGTGGGTTGGGAACGGCCGCAAATCCGCACCTTCTTTGAAAGTCATGGCATGCTCATTCAGGAGTGGGAGCGAGTACGCACCGACTGGCTGACGCTGCGACCTGCGGCCAACGAGGAATTACTTACGCCTGGAGTAGACTAATATTGATTTTGGACTGAGATGCTTCGTGACAAGAACCTCGTCCCGCTTTCACATCAACATCAGCATGCACTAGCGCTGTGTGTGCGCCTGGATCGCGCTTTGCAAGCCAAAAGCGTGGATCTTGAAGCCTGGCAGGCCGAAATCCAGACGATATTCGAGCACGAAATTGGTGTTCACTTTGCCGCTGAGGAGAAGGAACTCTTCGGGGCGGCCAATCGTTTCTCAGATCTGGTCCCTTTAGTGCGTGAATTACAAGTCGAACACTCGGCCTTACGAGAGCTTTTCGCGGCCGCGGCCGCGCGTGCCCTTGACGAAGTCGGTTTATCTGTCCTTGTAGAAAAGCTGGCTCAACACATCCGCAAAGAGGAACGCCAGTTATTTGAATGCCTGCAGAAGCTCATGGCTGCCGAAGAGCTCTCTGCGTTGGGCGCAGCCTTGAACGAAGCCTTGAAAGATGCGACTCGATCCTGTGCTGTGCCGGATCCGGCTACCCGCCTGCGCCCGAAGTCCTAATCCCTTAGCTGGGGCTGCCCAATTGAATCCCCTTTCGCGCTTTGGTCATCTAGCAGCTATGGATCAAGGAAGTGGTCTTCATTTTCTGGCGGATATGTCTGAACCCGTAACGCCGGAAGCGACGGGCGGCACGCTGCATGACTCAACCTTGCTCGACGCCTATTCGCAAGCGGTGGTCAGCACTGCGGAGAAAATCAGCCCTTCGGTGGTTAAGATTGATGTCACCCAGACCGGCCGCACGCGTTCCGGAGAAGCTCGTGAGCGACAGGGCGGCGGCTCGGGATTTGTGTTCACCCCAGACGGCCTGATCCTCACAAACAGCCATGTCGTTCATGGTGCCACGCGAATCGCGGTGTCGCTGCCGGACGGGCGCCGCAGTCCCGCTCACACCGTTGGTGACGATCCTGCTACCGATTTGGCAGTAATCCGCATCGATGCCCCCAATTTGATTGCCGCGCCGCTAGGGGATTCTCAACGCCTTCGAGTCGGGCAGCTGGCAATTGCGATTGGCAATCCCTACGGCTTTCAGTACACGGTGACGGCGGGCGTGATCAGCGCGCTCGGACGTTCTTTGCGTTCTTACTCTGGACGCTTGATTGAAGACGTAATTCAAACCGATGCTTCGCTCAACCCCGGTAATTCGGGTGGCCCGTTGGTGACTTCTGACGGTCAGGTAGTCGGCGTCAATACCGCGACGATTATGGGCGCCCAGGGATTATGCTTTGCCATCGGGATTAACACCGCGAAATTTGTCGCCGGCCGGCTCTTGCGCGAAGGCCGGATTCGCCGCAGCTTCATCGGGGTGGAGGCGCAAACCACCCCGCTCCATCGCCGACTGGTACGTTTCTACGACCTTCCCAAAGAAAGCGGCGTAGTGGTGATCTCCGTAGAACAGGGCAGCCCCGCCGATCGGGCAGGACTGCGAGAAGGGGATGTCGTGGTCGCGCTTGATGGCCAGCCCGTGGCAGGGGTGGACGACCTGCACCGTTTGCTGACTGACGCGCGCGTCGGGGTCAGCAACTCGCTGACGGTACTGCGTTGGACAGAGAAGCTGGAGCTGAAAATAGTGCCCGAAGAAGCGCATAACTAGGCATCCCGCTGGAAAACGTTTCATTTTGAGTCACTAAATGTTGCAGTTGCCCATAAGGCGCCTGCGTATTCGGTTCATAATCCTACAATTTCGTACATCCGAAACCGCGACCTTGTCATCTAGGCATACATCCTGCTCAGCGAGGAGAACGTATGCCTGCCCTTCAGGAAGAATATCGCGAAGAGAATGCCTCACCTTCGTTTCGCTTGGATGTTCGACTTCATGATCTCTTGACCAAGTCGCCGGCTTCCAGGCCTTCGCTCTTGCCCACCACCGGGGACGAAAAGTTCCCTGAGCCGGTTTTTCCGCAGCATCCCAAGCTTCTGGCCCAGGACGATAACTACCAGGAGAACCTTGCGCGCGCGCTCGCCGGTAAGCGCCGCTGGACCACCCCCTTAGTACTCAGGGCGATGAACGGTTGGCTTTTTCCGTACATTAAGTCTCGTGTTTTGCCGGGTCCCTTCCATCCCATCATTGCCTACCTTTTCACGGAATGGAAATGCAACCTCGACTGCCACTATTGCTGGGCATTTGATAACAGTGTGAAAGGCATGCGGGAGGAAGTGGCCAAACGTTCAATTGACTGGCTCCATTCGACGACGTGCCGGGTGCTGGCATTCATGGGCGGTGAGCCGCTGTTGCGACCACAACTTGTGCACAAGGCGTGTTACTACGCCGCTAAGAAGGGCTTCTGGATCTACATGCCCACCAACGCACGCTTGCTGCGCCCGGACGTAATCGACCGTTTGGCAGACGCTGGAGTCGCAATCTTTAACTTCGCTGTCGATGCCGTGGATGAAAAACCTGGTCTTCCCAAGGCTTTGAATCCCGTCCGCAAGTACTTCGACTATCTGGTGCGCAAGCAGTACAAGTACGGCTACGCGGTGTTCTTCAACATCAATATCTGTCGCAACAACCTGGATGACGTGCGGCAGTTGACAGAAATTGCCCGGGAGCACGGCATCGCCACCGATTACCACTTGAACGAATCGCCGATGATAGAACAGAACCATTTCAAACACTATGACGCGAACGACACCTTTATCTATCCTCAGGACTGGCCGAAAGTGGATGAATTGGTGGACTGGATCATTGAAAAGAACAAAGCCGGCTACAAGATGGTTAACTCGGTCAAACGGCTGCAGGATATGAAGGACTTCATGCATGGCAAAGTGGAGCCCTGGAACTGCCGCGCCGGCCAGAACTCCATCATTATTCGCGTCGATGGCAGCCTGGCTCCATGTTTTCCCATGTACTCCGCCACCCACGACTGGGGTGTCATCGAAAATCACAACTTTGACGTCTCACAATTAAACGAAATGAAGAAGTCTTGCCAGACACACTGCTTCTCGACCTTGAATCATAACCTCGGTTTCTGTTACAACGATGCAAGGGTCATCCACTGGGTTCTCAAGCAAGCGGTCCGCGGATTCCAGGGCGTAACTGGCAGCTTTGCTTGAGTAATGTCGTTCTTAGTCTTCTCATTGGGCACCTCTTAGACGCACTGGGAGGCTGCTATTTTTATTTGAGGAACGCCCCGGGATTTCGTCGCAGCACGACTCTCGCAGGCGTCAACATCGAAACCTCCTTGGGGCAGCGGTAGGGAGTTTCTGATGCGGTTTGATCGCGCGTCGCAGGTGACTGACAATTTTGCTTACCCTAAGGGCGCGCCTGCTTCTGCGACCCTCCCGCTGGTACTTTCCCTAAGTGACGGCCGTGTTATTTTTCATTACAATCCCAATCAATTAATCGTCAACGCCGGAGGAACATAATGGCGACTAATTTTGTCCAGATCGAAAACGAACAGGAAATCAAGCAGCGATTGGACGCTGAGCGCGCACGCTTGCGCAAGATTGCGGGCCTAGACAAGCCGGATCATTTCCACCGTCCCATTGAGCGTGCCTTCACTGCCGACGAGCGCAGTCGTGTCACCATTCTTTTCGGCGGATTTACCTGGAAGCACGAGGATCTTATCCGCGCCGTCTTCCAGGGTTGCGGCTATCGCTGCGAGAAACTGCCCGTGCCCGATGTCCCGGCCTTTCAGATCGGCAAGGAGTACGGCAACAACGGCCAGTGCAATCCTACGTATTTCACGGTCGGCAATTTAGTGCAGTACCTCCAATTCCTGGAAAAGGAAGGTCTGTCGCGTCGGGAAATTCTGGACAACTACGTCTTCTTCACCGCCGGCTCCTGCGGCCCGTGCCGCTTCGGCATGTATGAAGCGGAGTATCGTTTTGCCCTGAAGAACGCCGGATTCGATGGCTTCCGCGTTCTCTTGTTCAAAGACAGTGACGGCATCAAGGCCGCATCCGGAGAACCGGGGCTGAAGTTTACGATTGACTTCGGACTGGGAATGTTGAACGCCATGCATCTCGGCGACGTCATCAATGACCTGATCTATCAAATTCGCCCGTTTGAAGTGAACAAGGGCGAAACCGATCGCGTGTTCCGCGAAATGGTCGACGGACTCTGCGAAGATCTTACAAACCGCAAATCCTTCGAGATTGAACAGCGCGCCCCGAACCGGCTCAAGCCGAAATTCAAGAGCAACAAGATCCTCAGAAACACGGCCAACGTCTTCGGCAAAATGCACGAGCACATGTGGGGCAAGGACTATTTGACCGCCCTTCACACCGCGCGAGACCGGATGAACAGCATCGAAGTGGATCGCACCAAAGTAAAGCCGGTGGTGAAGATCACGGGAGAATTCTGGGCGCAAATTACCGAAGGCGACGGCAACTTCCACATGTTCGAGTTCCTTGAGCGGGAAGGTGCCCAGGTGATCGTAGAACCAATCGCCACTTGGGTCGCATACTTGATGTATCAAGCCAAAGCTCACGCTATTGCCAAGTGGCCCGTGAACCGGCCCCATCGCAATCCGGAATGGCATGAGCTTAAGAAACACATGGCCAACTATTTCGGCTTGCGCAAGAAACTGTGGGGAATTGGTTTTGGCGAGAGGGCTTGGAGATTCTTCTATCACCGCACGATTAAGAACATGGGCGGAATCACCCACCATCTTGTTCCTCAAACTGAATTGGCCGAGATGGCCCATCCTTTCTACAACCAGTTTGCCCGTGGCGGCGAGGGGCATCTCGAGGTGGGCAAGAACGTTTATTACACCGTCCACAAACTCTGCCACATGGTTCTGGCTCTGAAACCGTTTGGCTGCATGCCTTCTTCGCAGTCGGATGGTGTGCAATCGGCGGTAATCAACAAGTTCAAAGATATGATCTTTCTGCCCATCGAAACTTCGGGAGAAGGCGAAGTGAATGCTCACAGCCGTGTTCAGATGGCGCTGGGCGAGGCCAAAGTCAAGGCCAAGACCGAGTTCGAACAGTGCCTGAAGTCAACCGGCAAGAGCCTGGAAGAAATTCGCCAGTACATCTCTGAACATCCCGAGTTGCGCCGGCCGTTCTATCACGTTCCGCATCGCGAAGGCGTTGCTGGAACTGCGGCTCAGTTTGTCCTGCATGTGAGTGACCGTATGGATAAGAGCACGCGGCTCTGGAAGCGCTCGCGCGTTCCGGGAATCGCTGTGCCAGCGGCCGCCAGCGGCGACTGAGAAAACAGTGGTCAGTGGCTAACGGTTTTGGCAGGACCCGGCTTCAGCCGGTCCGATACGCACAAGAAAAAATACGGGGGCTTTGGCCCCTGAGGGAAATAACAGAGGACGAATGCACGATCACAAAGGGCAACACGATCATCAAGGACTGCAGCACGTGTGTCCGGCGCAACAAACGCCGCAACAGGATCCGAAGCCGCAGGAGCACCTGAAGCCACACGATCACCAGACGAAGTTCCTGGTCGGGCTTGATGTCGGTTCCACCACGGTGAAAGCGGTTGTCGCCGATGCAGCTACGGACAAAATGCTGTGGTGCGATTATCAGCGCCACGAAACCAAGCAGCCGGAAAAAACTCTTGAATTCCTGAAGCGCATGGAAGCCGAAACCGGCATGAACCGGCACAACACGCGCATGTTCATGACCGGCTCTGGTGGTGGCTCAATCGCCGATCAGATTGGCGCCAAATTCGTCCAGGAAGTCACGGCTGTTTCCCTCGCCGTCGAGAAACTGCACCCCGAAGTCTATTCGGTAATCGAACTCGGTGGGCAGGACGCCAAGATCATCGTCTTCAAAGACGATGAGGAAACAGGACGCAAAAAGAAGATTCCCTCGATGAATGACAAGTGCGCCGGCGGCACGGGCGCGGTGATCGATAAGATTAATGCCAAACTGAAAATCCCGGCTGAACAACTCTGCCAGCAGGGTTACCACGGAATCAAATTGCATAAAGTTGCCGGCAAATGCGGAGTGTTCGCCGAAACTGACATTAACAGCCTGCAGAAAGTTGGCACCCCGCCCGATGAACTGATGGCCTCTTTATTCGAGGCTATCGTTCTGCAGAATTTGAGCGTTCTGACGCGCGGTCACACATTGCGCCCGCACGTGCTGCTGTTAGGTGGACCCAACAGCTTTGTGAAAGGAATGCGTGAGGCGTGGCAAGCCAACATTCCGCGCATGTGGCAGGAACGCAAGGTCGCCGTCCCCGATGGCGCCAAGCCGGAAGACCTGATCAAGGTTCCGCAAAACGCGCAGTATTTCGCCGCTCTGGGCGCCATTGAATTTGGCAAGAGCGAAGAGGATTGCATTGGCTGCTATCAGGGCTATGAGCGCTTGGTGCACTACATCGACTACGGTCGCCAGGAAGAGAAGGCAAACTCCGGCGCCAAAGGACTGGTCACTGACGACAACGAATTGGACAACTTCAAGGTTGCTTATCGCCGGAAGAAGTTCATCGCGACTTCGTTCAACACCAATCAGACCGTTGCCGGATTCATCGGAATTGATGGCGGTTCAACTTCCACCAAAGCTGTTCTGCTCGACGAGAAGGGCGACATTCTCTGCAAGTCCTACCAGCTTTCCAACGGCAACCCGATCCAGGACACAATCGAGATGTTCGAGAGCCTGCGCGGCCAGGTGGAATCGCAGAAAGCGAAATTGGAAGTTCTCGGGGTTGCGACCACTGGCTACGCGAAAGACATTCTCAAAGACGTGCTGCACGCCGATGTGGCGCTGGTCGAAACGGTCGCGCATACCGAATCCGCGCTGAAGTTTTATGACGATCCACATGTCATCGTTGACGTTGGCGGGCAGGACATCAAAATCATCATCCTGCACAACGGACGCGTCAAAGATTTCAAGCTGAATACCCAATGCTCCGCGGGTAACGGATACTTCCTGCAATCGACCGCCGAAGGTTTCGGATTAAGCGTCGAACAGTACGCCGATCTCGCGTTTTCGGCTCAGGCCATGCCAATTTTTGGCTATGGTTGCGCCGTCTTCATGCAATCCGACATCGTGAACTTTCAGCGCCAGGGCTGGCGTGCGGAAGAAATCCTGGCAGGCCTAGCCGCCGTGCTGCCCAAGAACGTATTTTTGTACGTTGCCAGCATTCCCAACCTCGCCGCTCTCGGTTCACGTTTCGTTTTGCAGGGCGGAACGCAAAACAATCTTGCGGTTGTCAAAGCCGAAGTCGATTTCATCCGCAACAGCTTCCGAGCCGCCGGAAAGCAGCCGGAGATCATCGTTCATGAGCATTGCGGCGAGTCGGGGGCGATCGGTGCGGCCGTCGAGTCGCTCCGCCTGTGGCGTAATGGCCAGCAGACCACCTTCGTCGGCCTGGAAGCCGTCCGCAAGATCGAATATCGCAGCACACGCAACGAAGCCACGCGCTGCAATTTCTGCAAGAATAACTGCCTGCGCACGTTTATTGACATCCGTACCGAACCCAAAACTGACCTGAGTTTTGTTCCCATTCAGAAAGTCACCAAAGTTCCGCTCATGCACGGCGAACAGCGGTTGATCATCGCGACCTGCGAAAAGGGAACGGTCGAAGACGTCAACGAGATGAAGGACATCAAAGCCGGGCTCGATCAGATCCGCGACGCCCACCCCAACTTCGTAGACATGGCTTCCAAAGAAGTTTTCCGCCCGGTCAACGTCAAGAGCGTAGCCGATCCTATCCCAACAGCGAAGTTCTGGAACAAGGCTGCCAAAGAGCGCATTCCGTTGATGGAGAATCGTAAGAAGCTGCGGGTCGGCATTCCGCGCGTGCTGAACATTTACACCTATGCGCCGCTGTTTAATGCCTACTTACAGAGTCTCGGGGTGCAGCCGGAAAACATTATTTATTCCGATTACACCAGTCCTGAACTTTATCGCGCCGGCGCGAGCCGGGGAGCGATCGACCCCTGCTTCCCGGCCAAGATTGGAATCTCACACGTCTACAACCTGATTCAGGAGAAGCATCGCAAGAAGCCGCTGAACGTGATCTTCTTCCCCATGTACGACGTGCTGCACTCACCTCTAAAAAACATTGTCGGCGCGAATGCCTGCCCGACGGTAACCGCCACGCCTGAAACCGTGAAAGCCGCGTTCACCAAGGAAAATGACGTTTTTGCCGAACACAGTGTGAAATATCTCGATCCGATCCTCAATTTTGCGGATCGCAAGTTGTTCGCTTATCAGATGCTGCAGGCTTGGCAGCCCATCCTCGGCCTGTCGGAAGAAGAGAATGATCGCGCCATCGAACTGGGTTTCCAGGCTCTTAAAGATTACGAAACCAGCATCCGCAAGCGTGCCCGCCAGGTTCTCGATCAACTCGAGCGCGAGGACCGCATCGGTATTGTGATGCTCGGACGGCCCTATCATCACGATCCGGGTCTGAACCACGAAATTCTGGATGAATTCCAAAAGCTGGGATATCCCATCTTCTCGCAGAATACTTTGCCTCTCGATGAAGATATGCTGGAACGCCTGTTCGGCGAAGAAGTGCGAGCCGGAGTAGTTGGCAGCCCACTGGATATTTCCGACGCGTGGAAGAATTCATACTCCTGCAGCACCAATCACAAGGTCTGGGCAGCGAAGTTCACCGCCCGCCATCCCAATCTTGTGGCTCTTGAGATTTCCAGCTTCAAATGCGGTCACGACGCGCCCATTTACGGTGTGATTGAGGGCATCATCGAGCAGTCGGGCACGCCTTATTTCTGCTTCAAGGATCTTGACGAAAACAAGCCTTCCGGCTCAATCAGGATTCGTGTGGAGACCATTGACTACTTCCTGCGCCGCTATCGCGAGGAAGTGATTCGCAAGCGGAAGGCCGCCCAGGATATCGAGGCTCAACTGGCGGCACTGGAAGCCGAGCTGCGTGGGCAAATCTCGTCCGATGCCCCGGCATTCCAAGCTCCAGACTTCGAGCCCGAGACTCAGGGCATGGCCGCGGACTAAGTTGAGGCGTTTGCGCGGCATTTGAGCCGCGCGCCGAAATCCCGAGCGCAACGAGGGAGCTCAGCGAAGTAACAATCCTGCGCCCGCTTAGTCCTGCTGCCCAACCCATAACCAAGGCCTTCGCACGCTCACCCCGCAAACAGCTTGTACAGCATCAGGTAGATCACTACCCCTGTCACCGAAACATACAGCCACAAGGGATACGTCCATCGGGCAATCACACGATGCCGGTCGAAACGCTCTCGCAGTGCCCGGGTGAGCGTAATGATGATCAGGGGCACAATTACTGCCGCTAGGATGGTATGCGAGATCAAGATGCTGAAGTAAACCGGCCGGATCCAACCCTGACCTTGAAAATGCACTGACCCCACATGCGCATGGTAATAAAGATAGCTGCCCAGGAAGAAGCTCGAAGAAATCAACGCCGTAATCATGACCGCGCGGTGTGCGGCCATGCGCCCACGTTTGATCAACCCTCTTCCAATTAACAGCAGCACAGCGCTCGTCCCGTTCAAGCCGGCATCGAGCGCCGGGAAAATTGCGTATTGTGCCGGAATCTGCATCACGCTGCCGGTTTGGTAGTGCGCCGGTTCACCATAAAAAAACAGAGCCCAAACATGCAAATTGTGAACAGCACCAGTGCCGCCATAGAGCTCGCAAGAGACGCCACGGAAGCGGTGGCCGGATACAGTAATCCTCGCAAGGCCTCAACACCGTATGTGAGCGGATTAATCCGCATCAGCAGACGCAGCCAACCTGAAGCTCCAGACAACGGAAATAGTGCGCCAGAAAGCAGCCAGAGCGGGATCAGGAACAGATTAATGATGGCGTGGAATGCCTGGGTCGAATCCATTGGCCAGGCAATGGCAAATCCAAGCGCAGTGAGCGCGAATGAAACCAGGAACACCACCAGTCCCACCAGCAGCAGCTGCCCAATGCCAACATGAACCCCCACGAATGGCGCGAAGATGAGAAAGATCAATCCTTGAATTGTCGACAGCGTCGTTCCGCCAAGGACCTTCCCGAGGACCACAGCAGAACGTTGAACTGGGGCCACCATCACGGAAAGTAAAAACCCTTCTTTGCGGTCCTCAATTACCGACATCATCGTGAAAATGGAGGTGAACAGCACGATCATGATCAGCGCGCCGGGATAGAAGTAATCCAAATAGTGCTGCTGACCGGCAGCATTGCCGGAGCGGAATGAGGTTCCAAACCCGGAGCCAATTACCAGCCAAAACACAACCGGAGATGCAATCACCCCAACTACCCGCGAGCGTTGGCGGTAAAAACGCACGACTTCACGCCACCAGAGCGTAAATGCCGGCAGCAGGACTCCGCCGGAAGCCCCCGCCCCCATTACCGGTAATGTTGCCGTTCGAGTTGCCATTCAATTCCTTGTAGCGCCGGCATCCTGCCGGCAGTAGTCATATCGTAGCGCCGGCATCCTGCCGGAAAATTCAAGTCTCCTGTTCTTCACTCCAGAACTTGTGCCCAGTGCGATGGATGAAAACATCCTCCAAAGTCGGCTTGCTTACCGAAATCGCTTCAATCTCGCCCGGGAAAGCTTCAACCACGTCTGTAATAAACCGGTGCCCCTGCTCACGTTCCAGACGAACCTGTCCTTGAAGCATCTGCACATCCACCTGGAACCGTTCGCGAATGCGCTCAGCCAGCGACTCAGGATTCTTCGCATCCAGCACAATCACGTCTCCGCCGATTTCATGCTTGAGTTCGTCTGGTGTCCCCAGTGCGACCACTTTGCCCTCATTAAGAATGGCCAGACGGTCGCAGCGCTCAGCCTCTTCCATCAGATGCGTCGTCACCAGAACCGTCACACGCTCCTCATCGCGCAGAATCGCCAGATATTGCCATAAGTCGCGCCGAGCGCCAGGGTCCAGCCCGGTGGTCGGCTCATCCAGCAACAAAACCGAAGGATGATGTAGCAACCCTTTAGCCAATTCCAAACGCCGCTGCATTCCACCCGAGAATGTCTCAGCTTTTTCATTTGCGCGATCCGCTAATCCTACACGGCTTAGCATCTCCGCAATTCGTGCCTGCAATGCCTTTCCATGCAGACCGTACAGATGCCCTTGGTGAGTAAGATTCTCCGCCGCGGTCAGCTTTACATCAATGCTTTGCGCCTGAAAAACCACACCGATCTGTCGGCGTAAGCTGTTGGGATCGCGCGCCACGTCGAATCCCATGATGGTTGCTCGCCCGCCGACTGGAACCATGAGAGTGGAAAGAATGCGGAACAACGTCGTTTTGCCACTGCCGTTCGGTCCCAGCAGGCCAAATAATTCCGCCGGTCGGACGTCAAATGAAACTCCCCTCAGAGCCGGGCGCCCGGCATAGTCGTGCACCACATCCTGCACCGAGATTGCAGCCGATGCGCTGACGCTAAGCTCTGAAGGGGGGCTTATAACACCGGATTCGGAGGCCACAAGGTATTTTACGACGAGATTCAGCTATACATCATCATGTAACAATAGTTTCCAAATCGCCAGTTAATTGCCAGCGTAAACGGACAGGCACTCATGAAAATCTTAGTTACAGGAAGCTCTGGTCACCTTGGGGAAGCCCTGGTCCGCAAGTTGAGAGATCTGAATCACGAAACTGTTGGTGTGGACATTGTTGAATCGCCGTTTACGACCGATGTCGGTTCGATCGCGGACCGTGCGTGCGTAGGGCAGTGTATGAGGGGAGTGCAGGCGGTTTTGCATGCCGCCACACTGCACAAGCCTCATGTCGCCACCCATGCCCGTCAGGAATTCATTGATACCAATATCACTGGCACGCTCAATCTCTTAGAAGCGGCGGTGAGGCAGGGCGTCGAGTCGTTCGTGTTTACAAGTACAACTAGCGTTTTTGGAGAGGCGCTTTTGCCGCGCGCCGGAGCTCCCGCCGCGTGGGTCACC
>Ga0187778_10000066_pt1 | contig 63082 bp, 55 predicted proteins | sample 1015_Q2_SP5_20_M_FD_132418 | JGI IMG/M metagenome (GOLD analysis project Ga0187778, IMG submission 132418) | Tropical peat soil microbial communities from peatlands in Department of Meta, Colombia - 1015_Q2_SP5_20_MG | ecosystem: Environmental > Terrestrial > Soil > Wetlands > Peat | place...
CGCCGCCCGGGCCGCACCCGAGAGCGCCGAGGTCGCCTGCGACCTGGGTGTAGCCCACCTGATGCTCAAACAACCGGGCGCAGCCGTCGAACCGTTGCGGCGCGCCGTGGCGGCGCTACCGTCGCATCCGAACCTGCACAACAATCTCGGCGTTGCCTACAAGTCCCTCGGACGCCTCGAGGAGGCACGACACAGTTATCGCCGGGCCATCGAAAGCGACCCCGCCTTCGCGCCGGCGCACAACAATCTCGGCGAGGTCATGCAGGCACTTGGCGATCGTGCCGAGGCGCGGCGCTGCTTCGAACGCGCGCTATCCCTGGATGCGACCCTGGTGCAGGCACGCTTTAACCTCGCGAATCTCCTCATGGACGGCGCCGAGTTGGTTGATGCGGAGGCTCAATTTCGGCAAGTGTTGGCTTCCGGCGCGGATGCCCGCGGGGCATACACGGGTATCGGCCACGTGCGCAGGCTCCTCGGGGACCGAGAGGGGTCGCTCGAGGCGTTTCGGCAGGCGATCGCGGCCAATCCCACTGTCGCCGCGTCCCATTACAACCTGGGACTCACGCAACTCGAGTTCGGCGATCCGGCGGCAGCGCTCGGCCATCTCCGGGAGGCGCTGCGCTTGAAGCCGGATCTCCCGGGCGGCAACGCTCTGTTCTGTGCCTCGCTGGCCGCGCAAGGAGATTTCGCCGGTGCGCTGCGCCACCGGCGGTGGGCGGCCGGGCGCCCGATCAGCGATAGCGAATGTTACGGGGATCTTGGAACTGCGCTGCGGGGGGCGCGGCGCCCGCGGGAGGCGCTCGCCTGCTATGAGAAGCAGCTCGAGGCGGATCCGCACAACGCGACGGCCCTGCATTTTGTCGCCGCACTACGCGGCGAGCACCTCGATCGTGCGTCTGATCTCTACGTGCAGACGGAATTCGACTCGTACGCCACGACCTTCGACCGGAGCCTGGTCCGTCAACTCGGCTACTCCGCGCCCAGAGACCTCGTCGATGCGCTGCGCGCCGTGGCGCCTGCGCCCGCGACTCCCTGGGATGTCCTCGACCTCGGCTGCGGGACGGGGCTGGTCGGCGTTGAAATCGCGACGGCGTCAAAGCGGCTGGTCGGCATCGACCTCTCGCCGCGGATGCTTGAGCGCGCCCGCCTCACTGGAGTGTACTCCGAGCTCATCCGCGGGGAGTTGTTGCAGGCGATGACCCAAGAGCAACGCAGCGCGTTCGACATCATCGTCGCCGGCGATGTCTTCATCTACGTCGGCAATCTCGACATGGTTGTTCCCGCCGCGGCACGTACGCTGCGCGCCGGCGGCCTGTTCGCCTTCACGGTGGAGACTGCCGAGGATGCCCTGATCGCACGAGAGGCAGCGCGTGCGGAGCCGTTCACGCTGGCGCTCAGCGGGCGCTACGCGCATCGTGAAGACTATCTGCGGGCGCTTGCTCGGGATACCGGGTTCGAAGTGCGCATGCTGCGAAAGACGCGCGTGAGGCTCGAGCACCATCGGCCGGTCTGGGGCTGGTTGAACGTGTGGGCAGCCGCAGGGCGTAATTAGCGCCAGTTCACGCGTTGGAATGCGCCCTCAGCAGGGATCGTCTGCTTCGCCATCTGGCGATGAGATCCGGGTCGCGCAGTAACGCCGCGACCGCAGTGTGCAACTCCACGGTCTCCCCGTTCAGCTTGAGATCCTCGAGAGCCTTGAACATCCCCTGCTCCATTGCACCATGGATCTGTCGAACGCTTTCGAGCATGGGTATCCGCGCCGAAAGGTCCGAGGCATCGTTGTACGAATCCTGGCACTCGTCCCTGCTCACTGAATGGTATGCCGCGCAGACCGCGGGTCGCGCCGCATAGGCACTGCAGCGGTCGTCCACGAGGAACGCGCAGGGAATACGCGCGGACCGACGCTCGGTCTCGGTCATCGAGGCAATTCGCTCAGCGTTGGCCAGCACCTGCGCTGCAATGGCGCTTGCCTTCTCATCTGGAATCTGGGAGCGCAGGTAACGGAACAGCGCGATCGCCTCATGGGGCGTGATGGTGATTCGCGGCTGGCGGCAGCAGAAACTGCAGCCTGCCTTGCAGGCGATTGGAGCACCCAGGCTTTTGGCTTGAGAAAGAGTCGTTCCAATATGTTCATCAAGCTGTGATGCAAGTGCCACACAGGAATCGACGTCGGTGCTTCGCTTCAAGGTCTTTACGGTGATCTTGAACGCGAATTCTCGCGCCTGGGTTGGGTCCGGAACCTCACTCATCGAGGTCCTGCACCGCCATGGGATTCGCAGGCCCCATCCTCCCAAATCGTCCGGCGCGCTGTCCATCCTGCAGTCACAGCCCGTCCTTTACCGAAACCGAGCCGGGGCTTTGCGAGAACATCAGATGGCAGCGGCCCATTTTGACTCGCCCATCGTACTGTCACAAAGGGCTCGTACCCTTGGCTTGGTGAAGAACTGTTGCACGGTGGCGCGTGCCTGCGCCGGCTTCGCGCTGCTCGCGGTGGCCGAAATCTCGAGCGCACAAAGCAGCTCTGCAGACGTCGTGAGGAACACCATCCACGCGCGCTATCCGGAACTGAAGATCGAGGACGTGAGGTCTTCCCCGCTCGCGGGCTGGTACGAGGTGTTCACGGGTACGCAGCTGGTCTACAGCGACGCGACCGGTGATCATCTGTTCGTCGGCAAGCTCCTCGACACGCAGACCCACAAGGACCTGGCCGCTGAGGAACTCGACAAGCGACTCACGATCGACTTTCAGAGCTTGCCCTTCGAGCATGCGATCAAGATCGTCAAGGGCAGCGGCATCCATCGCCTGGCGCTGTTCGAGGATCCCGACTGCCCCTTCTGCCAGAAGCTCGAACATCAGCTGGTCAACGTTCACGACGTAACGCTCTACGTGTTTCTCTTTCCCCTGTCCGAGCTGCACCCACAGGCGCGCACTCACGCCCACGCGATCTGGTGCGCGCCGGATCGCGCCGATGCCTGGAAGCACTGGATGCTCGAGCGCAAGGAACCCGGCTCGAGCGAATGCGCCGGGGATCCCATCGACCAGCTGCAGACCCTCGGCGCTGTGTTGAACGTTTCCGGCACTCCGACGATGTTCTTGCCGAGCGGCAGGCGAGTCGCGGGCGTTCTTGAAGCCGCGGAGCTGCAGAAGCTGCTCGAGATGCCCACGAGCAGCGGTGCGGACGCAAATACCGGCACGGGCAAGGCGGATGCGCATCCGCCCGTGGCGCGGAGCACGCCTGAGCGTCAATAGCTTGCCTTGCGTGCTTGACCGCGGGCAGCGGTAAGGGCCGACCGTCAACAAACTGTCATCTCGTGCAGTCAACAAACTGTCATCTCGCGCGGCGATAGTTACACGGTAGCTCTGCCGGTTCCTCCAATACCGCCGATACGAGGCAGACCGGACCCGAGAACAATAGCGCCGTTACGACGGCGCGCTGCCGCACTGCTTCATCCGCGGGTAGGTACCCGTAGTCGCGACTTGATTGTCTCGGCGTCGAGATCGACAAGAGGGAAGGACGCACTTGACATCGCTTGCACAGCGCTGGGTCGCCGCCCTGTGTCTGGTGACGCTCGCTCCCACCGCCTTCCCGGCATACGCCGACCCGCCCGCGGACGAGCGCAGCCTCAGCGAGCTCCAGAATACGGTCATCAATCTGCTGCAGGCGCTGGTCGACAAGGGGTTGCTGACACGCGAACAGGCGCAGCAACTCGTCAGGCAGGCGCAGGACAAGGCGGCTGCCGACGCCGCAGCGGCCGCAGCAGCCGGCCGCGCTGCGCCGGGCAAGGAGGAAGAGAACGCGGTGCGCGTCCCGTACGTTCCGCAGATCGTCAAGGATGAGATCAGCCAGCAGGTCGCCGCGCAGGTGAAGCCGGCGGTGGAAGCCGATCTGGTGAAGCAGAACCAGATGCCCCCATGGCTTGCGCACGTCAGCGTTTTCGGCGACGTCCAGGTGCGCGGGCAGGCCAACTGGTACCCATCCGGTAATTCGTTCCAGCAGATTCTCAACTACAACAATGTCAACGCGGCGGGCGGGGTCACGAAGGCAACCTATCCCTACCTCGACACGACCTATAACGCGTACTTCCTGCGCATACGGGCCCGGCTCGGCGTGCAGGCCACGCTGACGGATACGCTGCGGGCGTACATTCGGCTCGCCTCCGGGTCGCTCACGCAAATCGCGGGCTCCGCGAGCCAGACCCTGGGCCAGTACGGCAACCGCTATACGATCGGCATCGACCAGGCCTACCTCGTCTGGGATTCGAGTACCGCGGATACGCTCCCCATCGCCTCGATCCTCGGAGGCCGCATCCCCAATCCGTGGTTCTCGCCGACGGAGCTCGAGTTCGCGCGCGATCTGACATTCGAAGGAATTGCGGAGACGACGCGCCTGGGATGGGGCGAGGGCGACGCCGATGCTTCGCACGTCTACCTCACCCTCGGCGGCTTCCCGATGCTCATGTCTCCGCTGCAGGCCTCGGAGAGCAAGTGGTTGGTCGGGGCACAGCTCGGCACCAATCTGCGCCTCAACGACGGCGACGATCACCTGCGCTTCGCCGCCGCTTTCTACGACTATTTCAACGTCACCGGTCAGCTGAATGCGCCGTACTCGACTCAGCTCAACTTCACCGCGCCAGCGTTCGTGCAAAACGGCAATACGATGTTCAACATCGCCAACAACCCCGGCGATCCGACGGTGCAGCTGTGGGCGCTGGCGGCGCACTTCCGCATCGCGGATCTCACAGCCCAGTGGGAGCACCGGTTCGATCGCTATTCCATGGCGGTGGCCGCACAGGCGGCACGCAACTATGGCTATAACCTCACCGATATCGAGGCGCTGAGCGGACAGTCGTTCTCCTCGCCGCAAAACAAAGGTTACGTCGCCGAGTTGAGCTTCGGCGATCCGGTCGTCGATCGCTTCGGCGCGTGGCGCGCGGCTGCGGGGTATCGCCACGTCCAGGCGGATGCCGTGCTGGATGCCTGGACGGATGCGGACTTCCACGAGGGCGGAACGAATGCGACCGGTTATTACCTCTGGTACACGCTGGGACTCACCTACAATACGTGGCTGCGCCTGCGTTACCTGAGTGGCAATGAGCTAACCGGTCCGCGCTACGCTCTCGACATCCTGCAGATCGACTTCCTTGCGCGCTTCTGAGGAGGCACCACCGTGGCCACGAGCCGGCTGACAGTCATGCCCGCGACGGTCGTTGCGCTGCTTTCGATCGTCACCGCGGACGCTCAGGTCCAGCGCAGCGGCGGGGGGGCGAACGCCCAGCTCTTTCAGCAGTACCAGCAGGCGCTCACCGAGCGTGGCCAGCTGCAGGCGGAGAATGAAAAGCTGAAGAAGAGCCTCGACGATCTCAAGAAGCAGCTCGATGCCTCGCAACAGCAGCTTGGCACACTCAAGTCCGGGGCGAGCCGCGGCCAGGCGGCGCTGGTGGCCGCGCAGGCCTCCAATGAGAGCACCGTAAAGGCGCTGGCCACGACGCAAAGCAAGATGCAGGAGCTGATCAGCCACTTCAAGGAGACGGCCGCCGCGTTGCGCGGCGTGGAGACCGAACGCACACAGCTGCTCCAGGAGCTCGCGCAAAGCAAAGCGGCCTACGACAAGTGTGCCGAGCGCAATTACGAGCTCTACCAGATCGCCAACGACGTGCTCAACCATTACCAGCATCAGGGGATGTTCAGCTACATGGAGCGCGCCGAGCCCTTCACACGGCTCAAGCAAACTCAGATCGACAATCTGGTGCTCGACTACCGGGCGCGCGCCGAGGAGCTGCGCCTCAAGGGGGCCACGCCCTCGCCGGCGGGCGCCGCAGCCGGCCCCGGGACGACTGTCCCAAGCGCGGCTCCTGCATCCGCCGTCCCACCTCAAGCGCCGCCACCCTCTGCGACTCCCAAGTCGTACCCCGCTCCCGACGCCCCTGCCAGACCTGCTGCGTCTAATCCGAGTAATCCTTAAGCAGCGCATCAACTCCGCAGCGCGCATCAACGCCGCGCGCGCAAGAAAAGCTTCACGTCGAACGCGGTACAATGAACTGACACGCCCGTACAGCCGGACGTGTGCGACTTCAGGTCGGTCGCGCGGCAAAAAGAAGACAGTCGGGGGAGGATCCATGGGCTGGCGAGTCCTCTGGGCGACGTCGATGGTCGCGGCATCCGTTGCGGGAACCCCAGATGCCCGCGCGCTTCCGCCCACTCCGTCCCCGCAGGTGGAGCTGTTCATCTCCGGCTCCACCGCCCAGGACGAGGCGCTGGAGAATCTCATGCGTCTCACGAGCGGCATCGTCGGTGCCCCCAACCTGTGCGAGCCCGGGACGCTCGACGTCTATGGCGGAACTATCAAGGGCACGGCGAACCGCGTCTACTACTGCCGCACGAGCAATGCGGTCGCCGGGCTTGCGCCCGGGCTGCGGGTCGCGATCTACAAGTCTTCCGGCGGCTCCGGAGAAGGGGTCACGCCGGTATCGGCCGCGACGCCCCTGCGCTTCATCGACCTGAACAAGCTCGCCACCGTCACGAGCTGCGCGAACGGTGAGCCCGTACGGGGCACCTCCGAGTTCGCCGCTTACCGCAATCACACCGGCTGTGACGGCCTGGGGCGGTCTGTTGTGCCACGGGCCGGGCTGTCGGACGTCAATCCGGAGCTCGTCGGTGGAGTGACGGCACCGCTTTCCGTTCAGGCGCAGAACCAGATCGTCTGGGGCCTGCCGGTATCGAAGAACCTGCGCAACGCGCTGCAGACGATTCAGGGACTGGTGCCGAGCACGGTGCCGCATGACGATCCGAGCCGCGACAGCGAAGAGGCCATGCCGACCCTGGCGCGCGCGCAGGTGGCTGCGCTCTTCGCGGGCGCCGTCAGATCGTGGGACGAGTTCTACGACTCGAAAGGCACGCCGCTCACGCGGTCCTCATTCCTCGGACTCAATCCGCCGCGCGATCCGGATGCCTCCGGAGCATCACCCGGCGCGTATCGTCCCGACCGCGCGACCGGCTCGACCGTGTACGTCTGCCGGCGCATCACCGCATCCGGGACGCAAGCCTCCTACGAGGTGCACTATCTGCGCGCGCGCTGCGAAACGAGCGCCCCGAGCTTCGTCAAGCCCAACGACGGCAGCGATCTCATCGCCGGCGGCGATGTCAATCGGCTGGTCAGGGTCGCGCGCCCCGCGGGCAACGTGTTCGCCGGGGTCGGCACGGGCGATGTGCGTAACTGCCTCGACGCGCACGCGCAGTTCAACCGCTGGGCGATCGGGATCCTCAGCACCGAGAGCGTGGGCAACAACGGCACTCGCAAGTTCCGGTTCGTCAAGGTGGACGGCGCGGCGCCGACGCTGCTCAATGCCTATCTCGGGCGCTGGCCGCACGTGACGGAGCAGTCGATGCAATGGCGGCGATCCTTCGACACCTCGCTCGGGACGACGAACGAGGGTCGGGTGCTGCGCTTCGTGGCGATCAATCTCGGCCTGCCGCGGGTCATCGCGGCGCTCAACTCGGGCTTCGTCCACAGCTGGGGTCAGGGAGGCTATCTCGCGCCCGCCACGAGCGGTTTCCCGCCGCCGCCCCCCCCGGTCACCGCCGATGCGCTGCGTTTGAACCCGGTCGGAAGCCTCACGCGCTCGCTCGGCCGGCTGAACGACTGCGGCGAGCCGATCATCGTGCGCCCGAGCGGGTTCTAAGCAAGTCGCTCGGGACCCTGGCGGAACCTTGAACTCTGGCGAAACACAATTGTCATATGACGTTTCAATAATCACCGTTCCGTAACGTGGAAGTCGCGTTCTCGCGGGTAGAATCCCGCCCCCGCAGGCGGCCGCGGCTCCGTTCCAGTGCCTGTAGCGCCGCTCGTGCGTGCGGCGGTGCAATCAATCCGCTCCAAGTGGGGACTGACTCTTGACTTACTGGGCTCGGCTGCTCGCGATTGTGGGACTCGCCCTGCTCGGCAGCGGTTGGGGGGCGGTGGCGCACGCCTGGTGGAACGGCGACTGGGCCTACCGCAAGGAGATCAGCTTCGACCTGACGCCGAAGGGCGCGGATATTCCAGGCGCCCCGACCGACGTGCCGATCCTGATTCGCCTCAGTCTCGGGAACTTCCAGTACTTCAATGATGCCAAGCCCGACGGATCCGACTTTCGCTTCGTCGCGGCCGACGACAAGACACCGCTCAAATTCCATATCGAGCGGTTCGATCCCCAGACGCAGATTGCGCTCGTCTGGGTGCGCGTGCCGCGACTCACGGGCGGCGCCAACACCGACAAGATATTTCTCTATTACGGCAACAAGAGCGCCACGAGTGCGGCCGAGCCCGCCGGCACCTATGACGCCAACCAGACGTTGGTTTACCACTTTGCTGCCGCCAAGGATGCTGCGCAGGATGTGACCGCGTACAAGAGTGAGCCGAGCGCGTTCGAGGCCGAGTTGAATCCTGCCTCACTGATCGGCAGCGGGATCAAGTTCGCGGGCGCACAGACGCTCTCGATACCCGCTAACGGCGCGGTGCACCTCGCGGCCAACAAGGGGTTTACGCTCTCGGCCTGGGTACGCATCGCCGCTCCCCAGACCGACGCCTACATCGCCCAGCTCGCCGATCAGGGCCGCGAGCTCGTGCTCGGCATCCAGGGTACGCAGATCTTCGCCCGCTACAATGGTGGTGGCGGTCAGCCGGTCACGCTCACGCAAACGGGGCAGCTGACCACCGGCGACTGGCACCATCTCGCTGTGCGCATCGGTGATGGGCGGCTGACGCTGTTCGTCGACGGTGCCGACGAGGGTCACGCCAACGCCGAAGTGCTGGAAATCGGCGGCGTGCTGACGATCGGTGGTTCGGCGACGAAGAGCAATTACCTCACCGGCGAGCTCGATGAGCTCGAGGTGTCCGACTCGGTACGCAGCGCCGACTGGCTCAAGGCCGCCGCGCGCAGCCAGGGGATGGTCGCGCCGCTCGTCGTTTACGGTGGCGACACGCAGAAGGAGGGCGGCAAGGAATCCTACTTCGCGATCACGCTGCGCAACGTCACGGTCGATGGCTGGGTGGTGATCGGGATCCTCGCGGTCATGTTCATCATCGCGATGTTCATCATGGGAGCGAAGGGCTTGTTCCTGTCGCGCGTCGCCGCGGGCAACCGCAAATTCCTGCGGGCATTCCACCAGATGTCGGCCGATCCGGCGGCGCTCGAGCGAAAGCTCGGCGGCGGCGAGCCAGGCGAGGACGACGCGCTCGTCGCGGGCGGCCGCTTTGGTGTGTCGACGCTCTGGCCGCTTTATCACCACGGCATGCTCGAGACCATAAAACGCATCGAGGGACAGCCGGTGGGAGCCGCTCGCGTTCGCTCACTGTCGGCGCAATCGATCGAAGCAATACGCGCCAGCCTCGACGCCGCGCTCACGCGCCTGGTGCAGCGCCTCAATAGTCAGATGGTGTGGCTGACGGTGGCGATCGCAGGCGGCCCGTTCCTCGGGCTCCTCGGCACCGTGGTCGGCGTCATGATCACTTTTGCGGCGATCGCCGCCTCCGGTGATGTGAACATCAACGCCATCGCTCCGGGTACCGCCGCGGCGCTGGTCGCCACCGTCGCCGGTCTCGGCGTGGCGATCCCGTGCCTGTTCGGCTACAACTACCTCAACACGCGCGTCAAGGAGATCAGCGCGGACATGCGCGTGTTCGCCGACGAGTTCGTCGCGCGCATCGCGGAAACCTACTCCTGACGGAGCGTACCCATGGCCGGCCCGGTTGGCGGTGAAAAAGACGTCTATGACGAGATCAACATCACGCCGATGCTCGATCTCGCCTACGTGCTGCTGGTCATCTTCATCATCATGACCACGGCCACGGTGCAGGGCATCAAGGTGAACCTGCCGAAGGCGAGTGCGCAGCCGAGTCTCGCCGAAAACAAGACCAAGGCGATCACCATCAGCGCCGACGGCACCATCTACCTGGATACCTACCCGGTGAGCATGAGCGAGCTCGAGAACATGCTGCGCCAGTACAAGGCTGCGAACCCCAACCTGCCGGTGATCATCAAGGCAGACGCCACGATTCAGTACCAGCGTGTGGTCGACGTGCTCGATCTCCTCGGGCGACTCGAGATCACGCAGCTCGGGCTCGTGACGCAGAAGATCGTAAAGTAAGGGCTCATCGGGTGGCTGCACCGCGCAAGAGACGCCGCTACCTGCCGCCGATCCTCCTCGGCGTGTGCATCACGCTCATCGGGGCGGGCACTTACGCGGTGATGCGAAATTTCCTCAACAGCCCCCCGGGCACGCCGCAGAAGGTCATCCAGGAGATTCACCTCATACGTCCGCCGCCGCCGCCGCCGGACCTGCCGCCGCCGCCACCTCCCGAGGAGAAGGTGGACATCAAGGAGCCCGAGCAAAGGCCTGAACCGACGCCCTCGAACGAGCCCCCGCCCGGTGAGCAGCTCGGGCTCGATGCCGACGGAAGCGCGGGAGGAGATGCGTTCGGCCTGCTGGCCAACCGGGGCGGCCGCGACCTGCTCGCCGCGGGCGGCGGGAGTGCCTACGTCTGGTATGCCGGCCTCCTCAAGGACCAGGTCCTCGAGCAGCTCAACACCGAGAAGCAGGCACACCGCGGCCAGTACGCCGTGGTCGTTCGCGTCTGGGTCCGCAGCGACGGAACCATCGACCGCGTCAGTATCGTCGAGGGCAGCGGCAACCGCGACCGCGACTCTGCGATAGAGTCGGCGCTCTCGCGCATCAAGCGCCTCGCTCAGGCGCCGCCCGCCGACATGCCCGAGCCCATCAACCTGCGCATCGTCTCGCGCGGCTGAGCAAGTGCCGCCGCGGCTGACGCCGCGCGCGCCTCTCCGCACTCTCGCCGCCATTCGGTCCCACCTCTGTCCGCCCGGGCGGGCACGGTCGACGACAGCCGCACGACCGCGCGGCTGACCAGCATCCCCACCTCACAAACTGCGTGAGCATTCAGGCTGTATGCATTCATTGTGCTCACCAACATCGTCCTTCGGGCGGACAATGGCCGGGCAAACGTCATCGAAGCGAAAAGTAGTTGAAACACAGAAGGCCTACTGTCCCACCCAGTCTCGAATAACAATCCGCATACGTGGATGGGAGCTGCGGTGGAAGTTCGCAAACAGGCTGTCTCGATTCGCATGAGCGCCTCGGACGTCGGGAAGGTGAAGAGGCTTGCTGCCCGGCTGGCAGTGCGAGACTCGGACGTCATCCGCTTTGCCGTGAAGAGCATGCTGGCCAAGCTCGGGCCTCTCTATGACCCGGAGGTCCACGGTCGGAACCTGGTGCCGGTGTTCGTCGAGTCGGGCGCCGAGCTGCTGCGCTACTTCGACATCGATGCGGCAAGGCTCGAGACCATCATCAATAACGGCGTGCATGCCGAGCGGCGCGTCGAACGCGACGACATTGCACTGCTGGCGCTGACCGGTGCGCAGGAGCCCTACGCGGCCCTCAAGCTGAGCGAGCTCGATCCAAGCGATCAGCCGCGCAGTGGCAAGGCCGAGCTCGCGGACTCGCTGCGCCAGTACCTCTATGCGAAGTACGTCTACCGCCCGGTGGCAGGCGGGGAAACGCAGCGGGCGGACAACGCCCGCGAGCCCGTGCGGCTGGCGCTGGCCGCGGATCAGGAGATTGCCTAAGGAGGGACGACCGTGAAAATGCAGGCACCGTCGACTTTGGGCCAGCGACGACTGGCAGGGCTGGCCGCATTAGCTGGACTGCTGCTTTGCAGCATGTTCACCAGGGGCGTCCGGGCGGATACAGTGCTGCTGAGTGATACGACGCTCGTCTTAGGCGGCGGCTCCGCGCAATTCACCTTCAACTCTCCGGGTCCGGGAACGGTCTCGGCGGCGCTGACGAATCTCGCCTGGCCCGCGCCCCTGAGCTCTGTGAGCTTCATGGCGGCGACGCCGACCCAGGTCCTCTCGGCATGGTCGACGACAACCTCGCAAAGCGAGTCGTTCAGCGTCCCAGGTTCAGGAACCTACTTCGCGGACGTCATGGCGACGGCGGGTGGACCAATGAATCTCGGTGTCTATTCGCTCGAGCTCACGTACTCACCGTCGACCTCGCCCGTACCGCTGCCGGCGAGCCGCTGGCTGCTGCTTGCGGCGCTCGCCACGATGATCGGCTGGCTTCGTACGCTGCGGGGGCTCTCACCCCCCAACGGGACGCCAACGCCCGGGACGCTGCCGTCCGAGCAGAAGAAGTAGGTCAGGCCTGCCGGGCTCGCGGCCAGGGTGCTCCCTGTCGGCGACCGGACAGGCGCGTTGAACGGCTAGCTCGCGCAGCGACCTGCGCGCCCACCTCTACATCCGTGTGCGGCATGCAAGCGGCTGTACGGACGCCGTATGCGAAATGAAACCGTCATGTGTGACATATAGCATGCCAATTGTCTAACGAAAGCGGGCAGCGGGAGCGGGGCGCCCGCCACGACAGTGTCATCTGTCGTGCATACGCTTCTCCCCTGCTCGCGACGCGGTGCGCTGGGGGGGTGGCTAGCCACCAGGACGCGGCACTCAGCCGCCCAATCGCCGTACGAGATTTCGAACGTGGTCGACTGGCGCGGCCAGCGATCCGCCCGTGCCGCCGACGCCGTTAGTTGCACGGACGATAAAGAGTACGACCCGCAATGGCAGCCTCAAGAATTGCGCAACTGCTACCGATCTTGAGCCTGCTGCTCGCACCGCTGAGCTCCGCCGCTGACGCGACCGCGGCACATGTGGTGGACGACTCCTATCTCATACAGTCCGGTGACACGTTGTTCGTCTCGGTCTGGAAGGAACAGGACCTCACCGGCGAGGTGCTGGTACGTCCCGACGGCGCGCTGTCCTTCCCCCTGGCCGGTGAGGTCGAAGCGGCCGGACACACGGTCGAGGACATTCGCAAGACCCTCCAGAGTCGCTTCGCTAAGTACATACCCGACCCGGTCGTCACCGTAGTGGTCAGGAAGGCGGATGGCAGCCGCATCTTCGTCGTCGGCAAGGTGAATCGCCCCGGAGACTTCTCGCTCATCCGGTCAATCGACGTCATGCAGGCTCTGAGCCTTGCGGGCGGTGTCACGCCCTACGCCGACGTGAACGGCATCCGCATCCTGCGGCGCGTGGGCAGCCAGCAGCAGGTATTCCGCTTCCGCTACGACGACGTACGCAAGGGTAAAGATCTCTCGCAGAACATTCTTCTGCACAGCGGTGACACGGTAGTCGTGCCGTGACCCGCCATGTTGGTGTCGCCCCAATCATCATGCTGACGAGCCTTGCCATGGCGGGAGGCAGACCCTCCCATGGGGCCGACTGGAGCAGCACGCTGGAGGCGGCGGCGAACGCCGCGTACGTAATCAACCCGCGCATGCTGGCAAGCGAGAATAACACCTCCGACGAATCCGCTGAGCTAACGCTGGACGGCAGCACGACCGCGCAGACCGAGCGGAGTCAGCTCACCATAATCCCGCGGTTCGACGCGGTGCGCTTCCAGCACCAAACCGACCTCGACAGGAACACGGGCAGTCTCGACCTCGCCTACGTCGAGAAGCTCGAGCGCGGGCAATGGTCGATCGAGGGAGTGGGGTTGACCGACAGCACTGTCACCAGTGAGCTCGGCACGACCGGCGTCACCTACGTCAATCTCAGACACACGAGCGGAACCGTTGCCCTCGCCTACCAGTACTTTGCCACCGAACGACTCTCCTGGCAGTTGCAGGGTAGCGGGCAGATCACCCGTTACACCGACGCCGCGGCATTCGGCCTCACCAACTACGACTACGGCGCGCTGCAGTTCGGGCCGCAGTGGAATTTCAGCGAGCGCGTGGCAGGCTCGTTCATTCTCGAGGCGGACCGGTTGAACCCGCAAGCCGGCACGCGGCAGAACGACTACTCGGCGTACGCGCAGCTGCAGCGCAATTTCAGCGAGAAGTATGCCTGGCGGGTGGCCGTCGGTGGCTCGCGAACCGAGTATGGCGGCGTTTCTGGCAGCGCCGGTTCAAACACTACCGTTCGCTACGAGTTGGGCGCGACCCGCAAGGGAGAGCGCGTGCAGTGGGACCTTTCGGTGAAGCGCGCGGTGCTCCCTATCGGCATTGGCTTGCTCGCTCCGCAGACTGTGGCGGCCTTTACGATGGGCATCGGCATCACCGAGCGAACCTCTCTCAACGTGACCGCGAACGGCATCCGCACGGATGCGGTGTTCATCGGCCCGTATGCGATCTATAGCGGGGCCACTTGGGGAACGGTGAGCGCCCAATGGAGGTATCAACTCGCCACACACTGGACGCTGTCCGCGAGTTATTCCCAGGGCCGCACGCGGGTTAACCCCTCGCCGGATTGGGCCAACGGCAGCCAGGCCCAACTCGCCATCACCTGGAATAGCGGACGCCTATGACGTCGGCGGCCGAAGAGGTAAGTTCCCCGAGCCCCTGGCTCGTCGTGCGCCGGCGCCGACGGCCGATGTTGCTGGCGATTGCCATCGTCCTGCTCCTCGCCGTGCTCGCCGCGCTCTTCTGGCCGCCGCGCTACAGCGCGACCGGCGTCATTCTCATAGAGCAGCAGGAGGTGCCGAGCGACCTGGTGCGCTCCACGGTCTCGAGCTACGCATCCCAGCGTGTCCAGATGATCACCCAGCGCGTCATGACGACCGACAATCTCATGGGCATCATCCAGCGCTACGGTCTCTACGAGAAGCTGCGCAAGCGGCGCGCGCGCGAAGAGGTGATCAAGGAGATGCGTGCGGATACCACACTGCAGATGATCAGCGCCGATGTGATCGATCCGCGGGACGGTCGCCCCATCAAGGCGACGATTGCATTCTCCATCAGCTACAGCAGTCCCTCGCCCGAGCTTGCTTCCAAGGTCGCCAACGAGCTGGTGTCGCTCTACCTGCAGCAGAACATCGAGGCACGCGAGCAGAGCTCGCGCGATGCGGCCGTGTTCCTCACCGACCAGAGTGCGCGGTTTGGCAAGTACATCAAGGAGCTGCAGGCGAAAATCGCGGAATTCAAGGAGCAGCACGCCGATGAGCTGCCGGAGCTGACGCAGCTCAACCTGCAGAAGATGACTCACGTTCAGGACGAGATGCGCGACACCGATTCGCAGCTCCGCGCCCTCGATCAGCAGGTCACCTACCTCGATGCTCAACTGGCGCAGATCAACCCGACGGCGCAGGTCTATGCCTCCACCGGCGAGCGCGTGCAGTCGCCGGCGGATCGCCTCAAGTACGTCCGCACCGAATACGCCCGGGCGCTCGCTCTGTATTCTCCCAGTCACCCGGACGTGCAGCGCCTCAAGCGCGAGATGGAGGGCCTCGAGGCCGGCGCCGCCGTCAATGCGGATACCGCCAAGGAGGCCAACGACGATCGCCGCCAGCTCGAAGACGCCGAGACGCAGCTCGCCAGTGCCCGGCAGCGCTACTCGCCGGACCACCCGGACGTCGTGCGTCTCGAGCGGCTGGTTGCATCGCTCCACAGCCGCGTGGCGGGGTCCACGAGCGGGCCGGCGCGGACGAGCGGGAGTTCCGCGGAGGAGCCGGCCGGTAGGGCGGTCAGCGCGAGCGCCGACAACCCGCCCTATATCCAGATCGAGGCGCAGCGCGAAGCCTCGGTGAACGAGATCCGCTCGCTCCGCAGGAAGCGCGACGAGCTGCAGGCGGAGCTCGCAGGGCTCGAGAAGCACGTCGCTCACACCCCGCAGGTCGAGCGCGATTACACCGCCATGTTGCGTGACCTCGACTCGGCGCAGATGGAATATCGCAACGAGCGGCTGAAGACAATGGAGGCGCAGACGGCGGAGAATCTCGAGACCGAGCGCAAAGGCGAGCGCTTTACGCTCATCGAGCCTCCCTTCCCGCCCGAGGAGCCGACGAGCCCGAATCGACGGCTGGTCCTCATCCTCGGTGTGGTTGTGGCGCTGATGTTCGGCGGGGCAACCGTAGCGCTGGTCGAGGCGGTCGATGGCAGCGTTCGCGGGCGGCACGACCTGCAGTTGCTGCTAGCGACGCCGCCGCTCGCCATGATCCCCGTGATGCTGACGCGCGAAGATCACCTCGCGCGGCGGCGCTGGCGTACCACCATGTTCTACGGTGCCGTCGGCGGGATGGTGGTGGCCGTCGTGCTGATTCATCTGCTGTATCGGCCACTCGACGTCTTATGGATGATCACGTTGCGCCGTCTGGGACTGGAGATTTGAGCACGGCCATGCTCTTCAAGCGAGACAAGGCGCATTCGACGGCGCTCGTCGTGCACGTCCGCAAGGCGAAGGCCGCCGAGACTCTCGAGGGGCAAAGCCGCCTGGTGGAGATCGACCCGTTTGCGCTCGAGCGCGAGCGCGTACTGCCGCCGGGCGCAGCCGGCCGACACGGGGGCGCCTACAAGATGCTGCGCACGCAGGTGCTGCACCGGCTCGACAAGATCAAGGCCGCATCACTCGCCATCGTGGGCAACGAGGCAGGCAGCGGCAAAACCCTCACGGCCATCAATCTGGCCATCGCGATCGCGGCCGATCCCGAGCGTACCGTGTTGCTCGTGGACCTCGACCTGCGCAAACCCCACATCCATAAGCGATTGGGGTTCGAGCCGATGGCCGGTATCGACGACTACCTGCGCCAGGAGCGACCCCTCAGCGACACACTCGTGCGCCTGGGAGGCTACGAGCGCCTCATCGTGGCACCCGCGCGCGAGCGCTGTGCGGACTCGTCGGAGCTCCTCTCCGGGGGACGGGCGCAGGAGCTGATCAGGGAAATCCGCCAGCACGACAAGGATCGGGTGTTGATCTTCGATCTGCCACCGGTGCTCAAGGCGGACGATGTGCTCGCCTTCTCCCGTCACGTCGATGCGGCGCTCATCGTGGTTGGCGAAGGTCACACGCAGCGCCAGGACCTCGTGCGTACAGTGGAGCTGCTGCGCGACCTGCCGATCGTCGGCACCGTGCTCAACCGCACCCGCGAAAGGGTCGACAGCTATTACTAACGCAGAAGGTTAGGGAAGGGCGCAGCGGCGATCGCCGGCTCGCCGGTCGCAGCGGCATGCGCCGCGCGAACCCCCGCGGTCGCGGCGACGATGGTGAGACCGGTGAACAGCCAGGTGTAACCATTCACGGTGCCGTGGCCGGTGATCTGTCCGGTGAGCAGATCATAGGCGCAGGACGCAAACAGCAGAATCGGCAGCTGGCTGCCGCTCGCGCGCGCCCCCGCGACGCAGATTCGCCCGACCCAAACGACGAGCGCAATGCGGTAGGCGATGAAGACCATGCCAACGAGGGGCCCGAGATCGACAATATGGCGAGACCAGTCCGCCTCCGCCCATCCGCTGAATCCCGGGATCGCGACGCCCAGTATGAGGCCGGCGTTACCGGCGAGCCCGAGACCGTAGCCGGCGAGCGGAGTATTCTTCAGGAAGCCGAAGAAATCGTAAAAGGCGTACAGGGCCCGCCCGAAGATGCCGCCAGCGAAGACCTGCGTTTCGACCGCTTCAGCCTCCGACCAGCGTCTCATGAAGGTGCTATATCCTTCCGGGAACAGGATCGGATAAAGAGCCACGGCGAGAATCACGATGAGGGTCGGCACCACGATCGTGCGCGCCGAGAAATCCGATCCCCGCATGACGGCGGCAGTCGCGACGGCCGCGATGACGACCATGCCGGACGCGAGCATCGCACCGCGACTGCCGCTCAAGGCCAGGCACGTGAGGAGCGCAGCGGTGAGCACCGCCATCTGCCAGAGCTTCAGGTATCTGCGCGCCGCAGGCGCGATCCACAGCGCCATCAGCATGGCGAGGCCCGTGACGACGAACTCCTTCTGGCCGACGTCGGAAGTGAAGGTTCCCATCGGTCGCGTGTGATTCATGTCGATGGCGTTGCCATGGAACTGCTGCGCCTCGATGGCGGCGAACCCCACGTTGATCGGAGCATTGACAGGTGCGCGGAACTGCAGCACCACGAGCGCGGCGATCGGGATCGCGAGGAGGAATGTGATCTTGGCGAGTCGCTCGAGGTCGGCCTGCTTGAGCGTCTCACCAATGATGAATGGCAACGGAATGTACAGAAAATAATTGCGCCAGCCGTAGGCGGCGAGCAGCGGCCACTTGTCGATCGTCGCCGCCACGCCGCCCGCCTGAAATACAAGGAGCAGCAGCCCGATGAAGCCGAAGGCTATGCCCGTCCACGCCATGGCCTCGCCGCGGGGGAAAAAACGATGGCGGAGCGCGAGCCAGTAGATCGCGAGCACGAACGGGTCGCGGATGAAAAACAGCGGCTGGCCGAAGGAGGTGAGCACCCACTTGCGCAGTGCCCCCTCGAGAATCAGGAGCAGGTAGAACACCGTGACCAGAGCGACGACCTGTCGTCGGCCGCGCTCCCTCGCGTCGGGCCGTGGCGCGCGCTCTGTCGCTCGTGGGTCGTCCTCGGCGAGCAACATTCGAAATGTCCCCGGTGTTACAAGCCGATAATGATGGACCGCACTTGCCTGACGGTCAACGCCTGTCTTGCTGTTGAAACATTGCTCATCAATGCTCGGCGGTTAAATTGCCGGATGTAGGGGAATGAGGATTCTGCTGGTGGGCAACTACGCCCCCGACGCGCAGGAGAGCATGACGCGCTATGCGCAGCTCATGCACGAGGGACTCCGGGAGGCCGGACAAGAGGTGGTGCTGGCGTTGCCTGCAGCGCTGCTGAATCGTCTGCGCCGCGCGCCGGGCGGCGTGTGGAAATGGATCGGCTATTTGGACAAGTACCTGCTTAGCGTACCCGCGCTGCGGCGCGCTGCGGTGAACGCCGACATCGTGCACGTCTGTGATCATGCGAACTCGGTTTACGTGCCGTTGTCGAGCAAGGTGCCGCACATCGTCACCTGTCATGACCTTTTGGCAGTGCGCGGGGCGATGGGCGAAGAGACCGATTGTCCGGCGAGCTTCGCTGGGCGACGGCTGCAGAGAAGCATCCTGCGGGGACTCAGTCGCGCACACGCGCTCGCCTGCGTATCGAGCGCCACGCAGCGCGACGCGCAGCGGCTGCTCCCCGGCTACGCAGGGCAGATCATGCTCGCGCCGAATGCGCTTAACTACCCCTACCGCAGAATCAGCGCGGAGACTGCGCTGCGACGGCTGGCCGGGGTGCCAGGCTTCGAGCCGGCGCGTCCCTTCGTGCTCAACGTCGGCTCGAACCTGCGCCGCAAGAACCGCGAAGCGGTGCTGCACTCGGTAGCGGCTATCCGCACGTCGTGGAGCGGGCGGATCGTCTTTGCCGGTCAGGCGCTGAGTGCGGAGCTGCGCGCGCTGGTGGGCGCGCTCGAGCTGTCGGATCGGGTGGTCGAAGTGGTCAAGCCGTCGAACGAAGTTCTCGAGGCACTCTACAACCAGGCACTGGCCCTGCACTTCCCCTCGCGATTCGAAGGTTTCGGCTGGCCGATCATCGAGGCGCAGGCCTGCGGCTGCCCGGTGATCTGCAGCGATCGGCAGCCATTGCCCGAGGTGGCAGGCGGCGCGGCCATCGTGTGCGGCGCGGACGATTTTGCCCGCCTGGGGGCCGCCATCGTGAGTCTCGATCGCCACCCGGATCTCAGGGACGATCTCAGGAGCCGGAGTCTCGAGAACGCACGGCGCTATGCCCGCGATGCCATGATCCAACGCTTCATCTCGCTCTATCAGCGTCTGGCGGCGGCGGCATGAGGCTGCTACTGCGGGGGTTCATCGTATTGCTACCGTGGCCTTTGAAGCGGGCGCTGCTGCGGCTCCTCTATCGTTACGAGCTGCATCCCACCAGCCGTATCGGCATGGCGTGGGTGTTTCCGAAGCGCATGGTTATGCGCAGTCACTCGCGGATCGGACACCTGACGGTGTGCAAGGGACTCGAGCTCCTCGAGCTCGGCGATTACGCCAGCATCGGACGGCTCAACTGGATCACGGCGTATCCGCTCGATGATTCGCCGCATTTTGCGCACATCGCCGAGCGCAGTCCGCAGCTCACCGTTGCCGAGCATGCGGCCATCACCCACCGGCACATCATCGATTGCACCGAACGGGTGAGCATCGGAGCCTACGCCACCATCGCGGGCTACCGCTCGCAACTTCTGACCCACAGTATCGACCTGGCGGAGTGTCGGCAGGACGCCAGGCCGATCACGATCGGTGCTTACGCTTTCATCGGGACGGGCTGCACGCTGCTTGGTGGCACCCTCCTTCCGGACCACTCGGTGGTCGCAGCGAACTCGCTGCTGCACACGGTTTACGACGAGCCGTACCGGCTCTACGCGGGCGTGCCCGCCAAAGCCGTGGCGCAGCTCGATCCGCGGCTCAAGTACTTCACGCGCTCGCAAGGATTCGTGGCATGAGAGTGAGCGCGCGCTGGCGACTCGCGTGGCTCGCCCTCGTGCCACTGGAGCTGGTGGCGATGGGGCCGGCTGCAGCGGGCAGCGCTACCGTGACGCTCCCCTGCAATTGCAACACGAGCGCCGGAATCTATGACTCGGGTGGGCATTTGATCCGCACGCTCTGGAGCGGCAAGCCCCGCCCGGCCGGATCGATTGCGATCAACTGGGACGGTCGCGACGATGATGGTCAGCCGGCAAACGGCGCCGAGCAATATCGCGTGCGTGTACTGGCCCACAACGTCCGCTACGTGTGGGACGGCGTCATCGGCAATACGTCGAGCGAGTTCACCGGGCCGCATGTGCACCGCGCGGCATTCCCCATCAACGGTATGGCCATTGATGCGCACGGTAATGCTTTCTACGTCGTGGGCTACAACGAGCAGCAGAGCGCGATACACCGCTTCAGCACAGTCGAGCCGCAAAGCACTACTGCTCTGGCTCACGACGACTACCGCCGCGTCTTCAAGTACGCCGCGACCGACGGCACGCTGGCCTATTTTGCCAACGTGGGCCTGGTCAAGCCACGTGATTCACCGGCGCGTGATGCGGCGACCTTCGTCATCGCGCTCAAGGTCAGTGATGGTGCCGAATACCCCTTCGCCGCAGGCCATCCAGTGTTCCCGAATCCGAAATCGCCGCAGGACAGCCGCTGGAGCAACGTCATCGATTATCGCGATGAGGACATCGACATCGGTGGCGAGTTCCGCGACGCGCCCAGCGGACTTGCGGTGCAGCAGCGCGGCAACGCGCTGTTCGTGGCGCACGAGCGGTTGAACACCGTGTCTGTGTTCGACAAGCGCGACGGGCGGGTGTTGGCCAACATCGCCATCGAGCAGCCTACCGCTCTCGCCGTCGCGCGCGATGATTCGCTCTGGGTCCTCAGCCGTGCGCAGGGGGTTCCAACGCTGGCGCGCTATCGCTCCGAGGGGGGGCAATGGGTGGAGCAGATGCGCAGTTCCGCAGGTCTGCAGAGACCGGTTGCGCTCGGAGTCTCGCCGGTCGACGGAACTGTGGTGGTCGCCGATGCAGGCACGGAGCAGCTCAAGGCCTTCGCCGACAGCGGCGAGCCACGCTGGACCTACGGCCTGCCTGGTGGCTTTCGCGACGGAACTCCGCAAGTCACCAACGAGCGCTTGTGGCTCTCTGCCGATGCCACCTACATCGCTTTCCAGGCCGACGGATCATTCTGGTTCGGCGATCCCGGCAACGCCCGCAATCTGCACCTTTCGGCACAGCGAAAGTATCTCGGGCAGATCATGTACATGCCCAGGTCCTACCACGCGGCCGTAGATCCGCTCAAGCCCAGCCGCGTCTTCAACCGCTTTCTCGAGTTCTCGGTCGACTATTCCCAGCCGCTGAAGGACTCCTGGCGGTTGGTACGTAACTGGAAGGCAGGGCTCGACCGCTCGTACGTCACTGACCTCGAGGGTTTGCGGGAGGTCGTGACGCTCAGGAACGATCACACCTATGGACTCGTGCCGAGAAACGGCCCGCATGGTGCCGAGGTCGTAGAACTGACTGCCCAAGGACTGCGTCGCACTGGCACGCGGCTCGACTTCGGCGTCAAGCTCTATCCCGACGGGTCGCTGCGCGAGTTTCAACAGCGCCTGTCGAGCGTTGTGGTCTACACCCGCAAGCTCGCCGGCTTTGATTCGGACAACAATCCGCACTGGGACGCGCCCGAGCGACTGGCCTCCGTGTCTAACGTCGAGCCGCGGGATCCTTACTACCACGACGTGCCTGAAGGCGACGGTGTCAACGAGCCGACGTTCCCTCAGACTGAGAGCGGCGTCGTCGTGTTCTTCAACCCAGGCAAATCATCGGGCCTGCACCTGGGCGGGGTGCGTGTCGGCGACGACAAATGGTTGTGGCGTGCGAGCCCCTCGGGTAGCTGGACGCTCGATGCCGAGGGCGCGATCATCTCGCTCGATGGCACCTACGAGTTGGGAAGAGGCGTGCAGTATCTGGGGAACGTCGTGACCATTGCCGGACGGCACATCATCTATGGCTATCACGGTGAGGCCTGGAACGGCGGACAGGCCGATCAGTGGATGCACTATCTCGACGATGGACTCTTCATCGGTCAATTCGGCGTACCGGTATATGTCCCCCAGAACCATGTCGTGGCGCGGGCCGGCGCGGCCGGCAATGCGTTCTGTCCGCAGCTCGTCCGTGTCAACGGGCAGCTCTATCTGTGGCACAACGACGAAGGCGTTCACGGGGGCGTGCACCGCTGGCATATCGAGGGTGTCACACAACTCCAAGAGCTGAACGCGCCCATCGCGCCGTGAGAGAGCGGGGACCATCGTGACTTCCGTGGTGGTGGCGAACTTAAGCGCCCCGGAAATCAACCGGCTCGGCGTCGAGCTCGAGCGCCGCGGCGTACTCGTTCACTACGTTCGCCAATACGTCAACAAGCACCGGTGGTGGGAGAAGCTCGTCGAGCGTGCACCGGGCCTCGGCCGACTCTATGCCCGCACCTTCGGCCGCCGGACGGCGCCAGCCGGGCTGCCGCTGCACAAGGTCGTCGAAGCTGGCGTGATGCAGGACGTTCTTGCCGCGGCGGTGGGAAGGCTGCCGTTTCTGTCCGGCAGTTGGCGCAGCGAGGTCGAGAACTCGCTGCGCTTTGGAGCAGAGCACGCGGTTGCCAGAGTTGCCGGGCATTGCGCGGACGCTGCGGACGTCGTCGTTGCGAGCTACGGAACGGGACGCTACGCCTTCGAGACGGTACGCCGCGCGGGCGGTCGAGCGGTGCTGTCCTACCCCATTGCGCACAAGGTCTTCCAGGAGCGGCTCTATGAGGAAGAAGCGGCGCTGCAGCCCGAGTTTGCTGGCGCGCTGCCGCGACTCGACCTGCTGCCGCAGGAGTACACGGAGCGCCTCGACATCGAATGCGAGCTCGCCGACCGCATTCTGGTCGGCTCGGCGTTCGTGCGGGAGTCCTTCGTCGCGAGCGGTTTCGACGCAGGCAAGATCGCCGTCACACCCTACGGGGTCGATACCGAGCGGTTCGCGCCGCGCCGCGCACCACGACAGGACGGCGTGTTCCGCGTCCTGTTCGTCGGCTACATCGGCCAGCGCAAGGGTATGAGCTATCTGCTGCAGGGCTACGAGTCGTTCCGGCGGCCGGATTCGGAGCTCCATTTAGTCGGCAATCACGTCCCCGGGCACGAGGTGTATCGGCGTTACCTACACCTCTATCGACATACACCGAATGTGCCGCAGTCGGACCTGCCCGCAATCTTCCACGAAGCCGACGTCTTCGTCTTCCCGACTCTCATCGAGGGGATGCCGCTGGCAGTGCTCGAAGCGATGGCGTGCGGCGTCCCGGTCATTACTACGAGGCATGGGCCCGGCGAGATCGTGCGCGACGGTGTGGACGGCTTCCTGGTCCCGATCCGGGATCCGCAGGCCATCGCGTACCGTCTCGAGCAGTTCTACCGCGACAGGGATCTCAGGCAGCAGATGGGCAAGAACGCGCGCGAGCAGGCACTGCGGCACACGTGGGAGACATACGCCCGCTGCGCGGCGGATGCGGTGCTGGCCCAAGCCTGACTGCCACGTGGCTGTAATAGTTGCCGTGAGAGAATCCGCTCCGGTTTACCACCCCGTCGATAGCTAAGTCTCGGCGCCGCGTGCCCGTCGGGCAGCCGGCAAGACGATCGGTCTCGAACCGGATGGAAATGGGCAATTCCCTACAGCGCGAGCTCCGCGACGCCTTGAGGCAAGTGCCGCCGCTCAGGTGGGCGAAGAGACTGAGCGGGAAGGCTTCGGTCTCGACACGCACCAGGTTTGAGAAGCACGGCGTGGTCGAGACGGTGATAAGGAAGCTTTCCTAAGGCCAGGGCGCTGGCGCGCACCGGCAGCCAGAGCCGCCGACGGCCTGACAGGCAGCAGTGACATGAGCTCGCGATTCAGTGTCGACAGCGCTGTCAGGAGGCGTATTCTAGAAAAGGCGCTCCTTGCGCGCTTCGTGGATGAGAAGCTGCTCGAGCTGTTTGCTGAAGGCAAGCTTCACGGCACGGTGCATACCTGTATCGGGCAGGAAATGTCCGGGCTCATCAGCGAGTTTCTGCGTCCCACCGACACGATCTTCTCGAATCACCGTTGTCACGGGCACTTCCTGTGGCGCACCGGCGACGTCGCGGGGCTCATCGCCGAGCTAATGGGGCGGCGTACAGGTGTATGCGGTGGACTTGGCGGCAGTCAGCACCTGTGCAAGGACGGATTCTTCTCCAACGGCATCCAGGGCGGCATCGCTCCGGTTGCCGCAGGGCTCGCCCTCGGCCACAAGCTGAGGGGGGACGGGGACGTCTCGGTCGTGTACCTCGGTGATGGGACGCTCGGGGAAGGCGTTGTGTACGAGACTTTCAACCTTGCGTCAAAGTGGGACCTGCCACTGCTGTTCGTCCTCGAAGACAACAAGTACGCTCAATCGACCTCACAGCACGAGACACTCGCCGGCGACATCTGCAGCCGGCCGGCTGCCTTCGGCATCGAGACGATCAAGGCGGACACCTGGAACTGGGAGAATCTGTATGCGCTGGCGGGCGCCCTCATCGAGCGCATGCGCCAGGATTCTCGTCCGCGTTTTCTGTGTGTTGAAACCTATCGGCTGAGGGCGCATTCCAAGGGTGACGACACGCGGCCGCGAGAGGTCATCGAGCCCTTCGAGAACCGCGATCCGCTGCACCGCTTCCTGCGTACCCTGACGGCTGCCGACGAGGCTTGGGTGACGGAGCTACGCAGGAGCGTTCTTCAGGCCGTGCAGGCCGCGCAAGCGGCGCCTCCCGCAGTGCTGCCCGCAACTGCACTCGGCGCAGCTCCTTCACCGCAGTGGTCGCTCGCTTCGCCTCCGCGAAGGCAGCGGGTGGTCACGGCGCTGAACGAGGCGCTGCGACAACTGCTGCATGATCACGCTGAGGTCTTCGTCATGGGCGAGGACGTTCTCTCGCCCTACGGGGGGGCTTTCAAGGTGACCAAGGAACTGTCCGACCTGTTCCCCGAGCGGGTGAGAAACACACCGATTTCCGAAGCCTGCATTGTCGGCGTCGGCACTGGGCTTGGGCTGCTCGGTTTTCACCCCCTCGTTGAGATCATGTTCGGCGATTTCGTCGGGCTGGCGTTCGATCAGATCGTCAACCATGCTGCCAAGTTTCATCACATGTACAACCAGCAGGTCGTGACCAATCTCATTGTCCGCACACCCATGGGCGGCGGCCGCGGCTACGGCCCGACTCACAGCCAGACCCTGGACCGGCATTTCTTCGGAGTTCCGGGCCTGCGGGTGCTCGCCCTCAACAACCTCCTCGAGCCGGCGGCGCTCTACCGCCCACTCATGGCCGGGGATTCCGGGCCGACACTGTTCATCGAAAACAAGCGACTGTACGGCAGTTACCTGCTCGGCGAGTGTCCGCGCGGATTCGAGCTGTGGCACTCCAGCGAGGTCTTTCCGGCGGTGTGGATCAAGCCGCAGGCGAAGCGGGTCGATCTCACACTGCTCGGCTACGGGGGTACCAGCCAGCTGCTGCTCGAGGCATGCGAGGTCCTGTTTGAGGAGCACGATCTGATCGTGCAAGCGCTCGTCGTGGCGCAGGTCTATCCGTTTACGATCAAGCCCCTGCTCAACGCGCTCAGTGCCGCAGCGCACCTCATTGTCGTGGAAGAAGGGCAGGGGTTCGCCGGGTTCGGCGCCGAGCTGATTGCACAGCTCGCCGAGACAGAGTCGCTGCGTCACCTCGCCGTGCGCCGCCTGTTTCCTCCGACTTTTTGCGTCCCGGCCAGCGGTGGTCTCGAGAAGCACATGCTGCCGAGTGTCCCCGGGATCGTCGAGGCCGCACTCGCCATGAGCCGTGCATGATCAACACAGTCCTCGCGCCGCAGATCGACGCCAACGACGACGACGTCGAGGTCGTCGCCTGGCACGTCGCGAGCGGTACGTACGTCGAGGCGGGTCAGGAGATTGCAGAACTCGAGACATCGAAGACCACGATGACCGTGTCTGCGGAGTGTGCTGGGTACGTCGACTATCTGCTGCCGGTGCGAGCGAGGGTGCGCGTCGGTGACGCGCTCTGCAGGATCACGACCTCGCGCGAGGAGCTCGACGCGCGGGCCTCACCGCTCGAGGCCGCTGCGCACGTGTTGCTCAGAACGGGCGCGAGCGAGTCGCCCGCAATCAGCGCGAGCGATCCGCCCGTCGCCAGGGAGACCGAGATGTCCGCAGTTGCGGCAGTCAAGGCGGGCAACGGCCGGGAGCATCGCGGGCGCCATGGTTCGACGCGTTTCTCAAAGAGCGCCATGCGGCTGCTGGAGACCCATGCCCTGGCGGCGGACGCGTTTCAGGGCGCCGGGCTCGTAACCGCGGCCGTTGTCAGTCGGGCAATCGGTCTCGCGGACTCCCCTCGCCCGGCGCCCGATCGCGAGCAGTCGGCAGCTGCGGTCGCGCCAGCGGCGCCGGTGAGCGCGGGCTTGCACTACGAACGCGTCTCGGCATCGAAGCAAGCCGAAATCGCCGCCTTGTCGCTCGGCGCGAGCGGTCACATCAACAGCACGCTGTCCGTGCGTTTTGACTCGGCCGGCATCAGGTCGCGATTGCGGCACGAGCGGTTGTTCGACGGCAGCCTGCAGCCTCTGGCGCTTTACGAGGTTTCCCGGCTGCTCAAGCAGTGGCGGCAGCTCATGGCGTTCTACGAGGCGGATGTAGTTCATTACTACGACCGCATCGATCTAGGTCTCGCGATGGATCTCGGTAAAGGGCTGAAGGTCGTGACGATCCGTAACGCGGATCAACTCACCCCGATACAGATCTTCGAACACGCAGTCGACTGCGGCCGGCGCTACCTCGAGAACCGCTTGCGGCCGGAGGAGCTCACCGGCTCGACGCTGACGATCACCGACCTCTCCGGCTTTGACATTCTGCAGTTCCAGCCGCTGATCAACGGCAAGCAGTCGGCGATCATTGGTCTGGGCGGGGACCAGACGCTCCCGGGACAGCCGATGACGATCAGCCTGACCTTCGATCACCGCGTCGCGAGCGGTCGCGACGTCGCACTGTTTCTTGGTGAGCTGCGCGCGCGGCTGCTGAGTTACTCGGCGCCGGGTGCTGCCGCGGAGTCAGGTGCGAGCGCGACGCAGCAGCGGCCATCGCCGGCGCCTGTCGCAACGGTGCTTAACCGCGCCGCGGCCGCGAGCGTTTGTGAGCGGTGCGGGGTCGATATCGAGTCGTACTACGGCGGCTTCGCGCGTGACGGCTACATGCTGGCCTTCTACCGGCCGGACGGGAGCCTCGGCGGCGTCTGCCATCGCTGCTTCGGCAGTTGGAACTGAGGCGGGACATGGATCGCGCTCTGGTGGTCGGTGCGCTTGCGCAGATCGCGAGGAAGCCCGCCGCTGAGATTGCCGACCACCTGCTGCTCGCGAGCCTCGGGGTGGGCTCATCGCTCGGCCTGAGTCTCCTGCGCAGCCGTCTCGAGACTGCGAGCGGCAAGTCGCTCGAGCCCCTGAGCGGCACCATGCGGGTCGGCGACCTGGTCACGCTGCTCGCCAACGGCGCGGGGCCGCCAGCTATTGCGCAACCGACAGTGGGTTCGCCGGCGGCCGCACCCGAGGGTGCACCGCAGAGCGGGTCGCCGCTGTGGCGCAGCGAGTTCGGCCTGGGACTCGACATTCAGGATGTCGACTCCCTGCCCGCAACCAGCGACTATCGCTCGCACGAGTTCTACCAGAGCCATTTCTCGGCGAGCGAGATAGCCACTGCGTTGCTGCGGCCCGACGCGCGACTGCACCTGTGCGGGATATTCTGCGCAAAGGAGGCCGGCAAGAAATCCCATCCGCTGCTCTTGGAGACGCGGATGAGTGCCTTCGCCGTAACCCACGAGGCGAGCGGCAAACCGCTGCTCACGCTGAATGACGATGAGCGGCGGCTGCCATACTGCTTTCAGTTCATGGTCAGCATCAGCCACACCACAAAATTTGCGGCGGCGGCCTGCATCACGACCTGGAGCGAGAGGCGTGCCCCGGAGGCTCCCCGGCGTCTGGCCCCCTCGTAGCGCTTTCAGGTGGCGTGCGGCGCGGCGACGCCACGACGGTGGCGACCGAGGACCGAGTGATAGCTGTCAGCGTACCACTCGATCGGACGCAGCAGCCGTGCGACGCCCTCGTACGCCGCCGTGGCTCGTGCGGCGTATTCCGCCTCGCTCATGCGCGAGGCATTGACCAGGCATCGCGCCAGCTCGAGGGGATCGCCGGGAGCACATTTCAGCGCCTCGCTGCCTGCGACCTCGGGCAGTCCGCCGTCGAGTGAGACGATGCAGGGAACGGCCTTGCTTCGCGCTTCTATCGGGGTGACGCCCATGGCCTCACGGTAGCTTGGCACCGCGACGAGCCAACGCGCCTGTGCGATCAGCGCGTCCTTGCGCTCTGCCGTCACGAATCCCTCGAACCGAACTCCTGGGTGTCCCGCGAACCGCTCCTTGAGGCTGCCGAGCAACGGTCCCTCGCCCACCATGTGCAGCGGCCAGCGCTCTGGGTCGAGTTGCGCCCCGCGGTAAGCCTCAAGGAGCGTCTCGGCCCCCTTGCCTGGAACCATGCGCGAGACGAACACGAAGCCGACTCTGCTTTCGAGGGGGGAGAACTGCCGATCGATCGGCGCCACTGCCGGAAAGGCTTCCGACGCCAGGCTCTCCGCGGAGCGCTCCCACGAGCTGCGTACGAATTGGGAGTTGTACCAGCGGCGATCTGCCAGCCGCATCGCGGCCCTCCACAAGGCTACCCGCGCGCCACGCTGACCGTGCAGGTGGTTGTGGATCGTGATGACGAGTTTCTTGCCGAGTAGCCTCGCGAGCGCGCAGATGTCCGGTGAGGCGCTTTGCGCGTGCACCAGGTCTGCCCAGTTGAGCTGCGCCAGGAGATCGAGGCTGGCACGCCCCACGATCGCGAATGGAATCGCCGCTGTCTCGAGCTGTACACGCAACGTGTCGCTGACGGATGTCCCCGTACACAGCTTGAAGCACGCCCGCACCTCAAGGTCGTGCCTTGCAGTGAGGTGCTGCGTGAGGGCGATGACGAACGCCTCCATGCCGCCATATTGCCCGGTTGCGGGCGTCGCGATAAGGACGCGTACTGGACGTTCAACACTCATACGGCGTCGGCTCGAGAGCGGCTGAGCGTGATGAAAATCAGTCGTCGCGGTCCGTCCTCCGGTGGTCCGTCAGAGCACGAACCCTGCGGCCACCGCATCGGTGCGGAACATCTTAACCGTATCGAGCGAGTAGTCGCCGAGGTCCTTCCCGACCAGCTCGAGCTTCTTCAGGATGTCGTTCGTGACGGTGATGATGTGGCAGCCGACCGCATCGGCGTGGAAGATGTTCAAGAGCTCACGCGGGCTGGCCCAGATCAGCTCCGCCTTCGGGTTGGTCCGGAGCATCTCGACCGCCGCCGCCATCAGCGGCACCGGGTCGCGGCCGGTATCGGCGATGCGTCCGGCGAACACCGAGACACAGCTCGGCGTCTCCGGACTCAGCGCATCGATCACGTCACGCACCTGTGCGAGCGTCATGAGAGCCGTCACGTTGAGTTTCACTCTGCGCAGGGCGAGACGATCGACCAGCTTGTAGGTCGGTTCGCGCTCGGTGTTTGTGACCGGGATCTTGACGTAGACATTCTCGCCCCATTCAGCGATCTCGAGCGCCTGGCGCTCCATCTCGGAGAAATCGTCGGAAAAAACCTCGAACGAGATGGGCTTGTCGGGTATTTCCCGCAGGATGTCGCGTGCAAAGGCGCGGTAGTCGGCGACACCTGCCTTGCGCATGAGCGTCGGATTCGTGGTGAGACCTGCGATGTGCGGCTTGGCGGCCATTTCCAGCATTCCGGCGCGATCCGCGCCGTCGGCGAAGATCTTCACCTTCAGGGATGCGAGGATTTTCACTTGGGCTCTCCCAGAATGATTGGCACGGCTTCGGGCAGCGAGGCCACCCGGTGGTCCATCTGCTCGGGTTGTGCTTCCTTGTACGCGTAGTCGATGAAGATCGTGTGGCAGCCGGCGGCGCGTCCGGCCGCGATGTCGCGCCAACGGTCCCCAACCATCCAGCTCATGGACAGGTCGATATCGAAGTCCGCAGCCGCTTGGAGCAGCAGGCCGGGTCGCGGCTTGCGGCAGGCGCAATCATGGTGAGTGTCGTGCAGGCAGCAGCGGATCGCATCGAGCGGCAGCGCGCGCATCAGCGCGTCGTTGATCGCGTCGACAGACGCCTGGCTCGTGCTGCCGCGCGCGACATCCGGCTGGTTGGAGACGACAATCAGTCGCAGTCCGGCGGTGCGCAGCGCCTCGAGCGCGCGTGGCACGCCAGGCAGTATCTCGAGCTCCGCGACCGAGGCCGGCGGATATGGCCGCCCATCGCGCACGATGGCGCGATTGAGCACGCCGTCGCGATCGAGGAATGCCGCTGGCGTGCTCACCGGGCGGACGACTCCCACTTGGTCTGATTCGCCTTAAGGCTCGGGTGGGACACGAGCAGGTGCCAGACGACAGCCTGGAACGCTTCCGAGTGCGGCGTAATTGTTTCGGCGTTGACCGTGGGAATGATGACGCAGGCATCGGCAACCCGTGCCGTGTAGCCGCCGTCGCGGCCGACGACGCCGGTGATCGCGGCACCTACGCTCTTGGCGAACTTGAGCGCCTCGACCAGGTTGGGACTGATGTTCTTCTCGAGGTTGCCGCCGCCGACCGAGAACACCACTACACAGTCGCGCCGGTCGAGTCGGCTCACGCGCAACCACTCAACGAAGACGCTCGCCCAGCCTTCGTCATTGGTGCGCGCCGTGAGCTCGGAGACGTTATCGGTCGGCGCGTAGCTCTCGATGCCGACGATCTTGCGAAAGTCGTTGACCGCGTGCGAGCAATTGCCGGCGCTGCCGCCGACGCCCAGGAAGAAGAGGCGACCGCCATCGCGCTTGATGCGCCCGATGAGCGCTGCCACGCGCTCGATCGATTGGACGTCGAGCCGGTCGAGTATTTCGCTCGCCTCACGCAGGTGCTGGTGCGTGTAGGTCATCGTGCTGCCGCCACTGTTCATCGTGCCGCCCCTGATTTGAGGAATGCCGTGAGATCATTGATGCCCTGCAGCGAGCCGACTTCGTAGAACCTCTCGGACACCTCGTAGCCAGCCAGTTGACCGGCGCCGGCCAGCGACTCGTAGAGATCGCCAAGGTCGAAGGGCTCCGGCTCGCGTGCAGCCGCTAGCGCCTGCGCGCTGAGGACCGACAACCCATAATCGATGTATTGCATGTTCCGGGTCGCTGCGCGTTTCGAGTACCTGAGGATGCGCTCCGCGCTGAAAACAGCATTGCTCCGGTCCCAGCGGTTGTAGTTGCGCAGCACGCACATGAGCGCCGCTGCGCCGCTCGCTAGGAACGCCTGCTGCACCGGCCGCATGGGAGCCGTCAGATAGGAATCCCCGTAGACGACGAAGAAAGGGTCACCGAGCATCGGCAGGGCGTGGCGCAACGCCCCCCCGGTGCCAAGCGCCGTGTCACCGTCGAAGGAGTATTCCACCTGCAGGCCGAACCGCCGGCCGTCGCCAACGAACTGCTGCACCATCTCTCCCAGGTGGCCGACGCACAACACGACCCGTTCGATCCCGTGCTCGGCGAGCCGCTCGAGCTGATGACCGGCGAAGGGACGCCCCGCGACTTCGATGAGCGATTTAGGCACCTTCTCGGTGAGGTGACCGAGGCGAGTCGCCTGGCCGCCGGCGAGTACCGCAACAGGAAACATGATCATGCAAGGACGATCTTGGTTCCCTCGAAATCGAAGCGGAAGCGGACCTCCTCGAGGCCGAGCCGCGCCATCGTCCGCCGCAGCCGGGCGCGGTCCTCCGCATAAAACATCAGGAAACCGCCCCCACCGGCGCCGACGAGCTTCCCGCCCACCGCGCCATTGTCCCGTCCGAGTTCGTACCACTCATCGATCCGGCTGTTGCTCATCGCGCCGGAGCGCTTCTTCTTGTGCAGCCAGTGCTCGTGCATCAGTTGGCCAAATTGCTGCAGATCTCCGCCCTCGAGCGCCTTGCGGCTGCGAAGCCCCAGCTCCTTGACGTAATGCAGATTGTTTAGGATCTCGGCATCGTTCTGCTGCGAGCGAACGTGCTGCTCCTTGAGGATTGCACCCGCGGTGCGGGAGAAGCCGGTGAAGAAGAGCAGCAGATTGTCTTCGAGCTCATGCAGCGTATCCGTCGAGAGCTGCAGCGGCTCGGCGGATACGCGATCGTCACGATGAAACGTCAGGCAGGTAATTCCCCCGTACGCGGCGATGTACTGGTCCTGCTTGCCGACCGGCTCGCCAAGCCGGTCGATTTCGATATGGCAGGCGAGCTCGGCGAGCTCCTGCGGCAGCAGGAGCTTGCGGTGGTGCGCGAACAGCGCCTTGAGGAGCGCGGTGGTGAAGCTCCCGGAGGACCCGAGCCCCGTTCCCGCGGGAATATCGGCGAGCGACGTGATCTCTACCTGAGGCGTGTCGAGGTTCTGCGTCAGCAGGGCTTCACGGATGATCGGATGCTTGACATCCGCCGCCCGCGCAACATTCTCAAGTTGCGAGTACTTGAGGTACACACCTTCCGAAAAGGGCCGCATGACCGTGACATAGACGTACTTGTCGACGGCCGCCGCGATCAGAAAGCCCTCGTACTGGCGGTAATAGGAAGGTAGATCAGTGCCGCCACCGCCGAGCGTGATGCGTAATGGACTGCGAGCAATGATCACATCAGCAACCCGAGGGAAGGAGAGATGCATACTGGTGATTGTCCGGCAAACATCGCAGTAGTCCGTGACACTTTGATGATGGTCGAACGCCGCATCGCACGCATGCCCGGACCCTATCCGGTGCGGCGAGGTTAGAGCGCCATGACAGCCTGGAAGATGTTCAGTGCCAGCCGTGTCGAGAGGTAAGGGACGCCGAGCGGCGAGGGATGAGTCTCATCGGTGCGTAGCATGCGATAGATATTATTGAGATCGCTTACACCCTCCGGCAGCCACGCCGGTAGGGGATAAGCGCCATCGGGGTCGATGCCCACCTGAAGGGTTGGCGTGCCGAGCGTCGCCGGAGTCATCTGGAACGTCGGGTCGATGGTGATGATCGGCAGACCGTTGCCGGTATAGCCGCTGCCGGGACAGACGACGTTGATCGAGGCCAGGCTGCCATTGCTGCGGTCGAGGGTTGACGACAACAGCAGCCCCGAGCCGCTACCTCCAGTCGCGCTAATTTCGGGGCCCTGCGTGTACTGTCCGCCGCTGAACATCGGGATGGTGGCGATGCCACCGAACCCCCCACCGCCGCCGCCGCCGGTATTGCCGGGCTTGTAGGTGGCCGTGGTTCCGGGCGCCGGGGTGCCGCCCGTGAACCATTGCAGATTCCGCACGTCACCGGAGGCACCCGATGAGTTCAGCCAGCCGGTACCCATCAATACGTCGATATAGACCCACGGTCCTGCAATCTGCTGTATCGATTGTTTGAACAGGGTGGCTTTATAAAGATTATCGCCCATCCCGGAAGTATTGGTTGCGGGGTGGGCGACGTAGGACGAATCCGAAAGGTTCGGAATCGGACAAAACGGCCCGGTCATTACGATCAGCGCGTTGGGCTGCCGCGCGCGCAGACCCTGCAGGTAACCGAGCACCGCCTGATCGAATTGAGCGAGGGTCGGCCACACCGTGGTCGTGGCACTGACGCGATCGCCGTAATCGTTAAGTCCGCCCATAACGAGGTAGATCGTCGAGTTGTCCGTCGCGTGGGCAGGCAAGCGATCATTGAAATTGCCGAGCGTGTTAGAGTTGTAGTAGCCGGTGCCACCGATGTCATCGGTAGCCACCTTGCGGATGCCGAGCCGCGCGGCCACTTCGAGAGCAATGGCGCCGCCGTTGCCGAAGGTCGTGGACTGACATTGCAGATAGGAATCCCCGACGACGGTAATCTGCGGCTCCGCCGAGTCGTTCACGGCGACGACTGAGTAGGACGGACCGACCTTAACGAACGCGACGTACATGTTGGTCTCGATCCAGATGTCGCGTTGTTGGCTCGTGCCGAAGTCGATCCGGATGGTGCCGACGTCCCAGCCACCGCCAAATCCGCGCGAATTCGTCAGCACTTTGGGCGGTACCAGGTAGCCGTCGACGATCAGAGTCTGCACGGTCTGTCCGTCATCGGCGACGACACCGCTGAGTTCGAGGACCGGGGCGTCCGTCTGAATGCGGAGGCTGATGATCGAGCGAACGGCTTCGGGGGTGCCGTTGTAGGTGTACGGACGATTGACCGCCAGACACGGCAGCCCCTGAACGGTCGGATTGGCCGGCAGCGATTCGGTATAAGACTGGGGAATCGGCTTGCTGATCAGCGAGCTCGAGAACGGAATGATTACGCCGTTCGGCAGGGACGTCGCCGCCGTCGAGCTGGTCAGCGGACCCGCCCAGGAGATGGTCGGCACAGTCAGGGCGGCGGGCGGCAGGGAAAATGTCGAGGACGCGTGCTGCTGAAGATAGCTCTTGAGACTTGCGATGACCGCGCTGGCCCCAGAGGACTCCGGCGGGGCGCTCGAGGGCGAAGTCTTGGGAGCTGGCGCAGGCTTAGGATCGGTTGCCGCGGCGCTGCTGCTCTCGGCTCCCTGAGCGGTGGCGCTGCCGTCCGCCGCCTGCCCGGCGCTGCAGCCGGCAAGTACCGCCGCACCCGTGGCAGAGCCCGCCAACTGAAGAAATTTGCGCCGACTGCCAGGCATCTCAATTTTTCTCCAGCGAGAGGCGGAACGAACGATGTTCTAGCATCGGATCGCTACAGAATCATTACTGCCATACGCTCGTCATGATATGCAGCTCAAAATGGGCGTTCGCCTGTATCCAAAACCGTGACGACGGCTTTCCCAGGTGTTCGCGGTCGGTATAGAAATCTCTATGTTGGGCAGACGGTTGTAGCTTGAATGCTGGGCACCCACGTCCGCGCGTCGTGGCCGAGGACTCACCTGCGTCCCTGCCGACCAAGGGTACATGGTGGCGCGGAGTGCATTCGCTGCTGTTCACCGCGAGCGCGCAGTCCGGCATCCAGTTTCTCGCCGTCGTCACCGGACTCGTGGTCGTGCGGTTGCTGTCGGTGCGCGAGTACGCTTACTACACGATCGCCAATGCGGCGCTCGGCTCCTTGACGGCCCTCACTGACTGCGGAGTGACACAAAGCGTACTCGCCCTGGGGGGCAAGGTGTGGCAGAGCGCCCCCGGGCTCGGCGCCGTGGTGGCGGGCGGCATGCGGTTGCGCCGCCGCTTCGCGCTCATCGCGGTGGTCATCGCCATGCCGCTCGTGTTCCTGCAGCTGCGGCAGCAGGGCGCTGATGCGGTCGCGGCGCTGCTGGTGACCGCGTCCATTCTGCCACTGCTTCTCAGCTCCATCACCAGCCAGGTTCTTGAGGCCGTTCCGCGCTTGCATCAACGCCTCTCGCAATTGCAGCGGATTCAGTTATCAGGCGCAGCACTGCGTTTCCTGAGCGTGGTGGCGATCATCCCGGTCTTGCCGTTCGCCTGGCTGGCGAGTCTCGGCGCCGGACTGGCGCAGATCTGGGCAACCTGGCGGGTACGCCGTGTCGCCGGCGCCCTGGCAGACCTCAACGCGCCGCCCGACCGCAGCGCGAGCCGGGAGATGACCCGACTGGTCGCGAGGGCCACTCCCGGCGCAATCTATTACGCGCTCGCCGGGCAGATCACGGTCTGGCTCATTGCCCTCCTCGGAACGACCAGGGCCGTCGCTCAGGTGGGCGCGCTGAGCCGGCTCGCGATGGTCTACAACGTCGTCACTGCCGCCTTCACGGTGATGGTAGTGCCGCGTTTTGCGCGCGCGCAATTCGCCAGAGGCAGCACTGCGCTGGGAGTCTACTGGCGCGTGCAACTCGCCCTGCTTGCACCGCTGGGCATGATCACACTGCTGGCAGCGGCGTTTCCGGGTGCAGTCCTAATGCTGATCGGCCGGGAGTACTTCGGCCTCACTCGTGAAGTGGTGCTAAGCGCCGTCGGTGGCGCGCTGGGGGCCTTGTCCGGAAGCGCCCACGCGCTGGCGGCGGCTCGCGGGGTGATCACTTGCCCCTGGTTAGCCGTACCGCTCGCACTGTTGGTGCAGACAGTACTCATCATGACGCTGCCAATGAGCACCGTCAGTGGCGTGCTGTGGCTAGGCGTACTATCGAACCTGGCGTTCTGGCTCACATACTCGGTCAATTTCAGCTTCGCCATGTTGAAGCGCCCCTGAGAACGACCTCAAGGAATGTCAACATTACGCTGCGCTTGCCTCGCACGAGGGTACCAAAGCGATCAGCGCGCCAGGAGCATGTTAAAGATGCGATCCGACCCCCCCCCACTTTCACCAACTTAAGTACAACTTCAAAGTGCGGCTGTTAAGAGGTTTCCGGGAAATTGCTATACGTAGACTTGGATACATCGCCACGGAGTTTGATGCACAGACCCACATTGACAAGCTTCGCGGTTTCTTTGCTCGCGTGGGCCCGGTGCTTTCTCAGCACCCGCTGATTCGGCTGGGTAACGCACACGATGGCGGATATCTCGTTCCCGATGATCTGATTGGTGTGAAGACATGCTTCTCGCCCGGCGTCGCCGATATGTCAGACTTTGAGCGGGCTCTGGCTAGCCAAGGCATTCATTGCTACTTGGCCGACAACTCCGTGGACGGGCCGGCATGGCATGGCGATCTCATCCACTTCGAGAAGAAGTTCCTGGGGTCCACAAACGACGATGTCTATATGACTCTCGATTCGTGGGTCGAGCGAATTGCGGACTCGCGGGATCAAGATTTGATCCTACAGATGGATATTGAGGGTGACGAGTATGATGTCCTCTTACATGCGTCGACTGAACTACTGCAAAGATTCCGAATCGCCATCATTGAATTCCACTATCTCGACTCGCTGTTCAGCCAGGCTGGATTCAAGCTCATCGACAACACATTCGCTAAACTGTTGACAATTTTCCATGTCGTTCATCTTCACCCAAACAATGGATGCGAGCCAATTTCGCTCGGTGAATATGTCGTTCCGCCAGTGATGGAAGTTACGTTGCTCCGCAAGGATCGCTTCGCCGTCGTGAAACCCGTTACGCAGCTTCCGCATCCACTTGACAGCCCGTGCTCAAGATGGCGGCAGGACCTTGTTGTTCCTGCATGTTGGTATCGTTGACGAGCCTTCAAACCCGCGATCGACTGGACCCGTCAGGTGATGGATCGGCCGCGCCCCAATGGCTGAAGCATCTCGACCGCACGGATGCACGCAGTGAATCGCGCAGATAGCGCCGCGAGGCTGTCGCGCGGCGCCCTGCGGCGCACCTGCAGAAGCCATTGGGGAAGGGCAGGAGTCATGCGCTGCAGCAGCGGGTCATGGTCTTCCAGCCCGTCGGCGCCGATGTCCACATCGTCGCGCGAGACGATGACGGGCAGGCCATGATCCAGCATGGCGGCGGCGCTGGCGCTCTTGCCGATCATTTGCCACGGCGTAGTGGCGATCCCGAAATCGATGCTCTGGAGGAACATGGAGACTTCCGCGGCGCTGCGCTCGCCGAGTCGCGCGAAACAGAACCGATGCCCGTAGCGTGCCTGCATCTTGCGCCATAGCCCCTCGCCGGTTCCGATGCGACCGATGGAGATCACTGCAACCGCACGACCGGCGCGCTCCGCTGTCTCGGCGATGTATGTGAACAGCGGCTCCGGCGACCACGGATCGGGCAGCGTCCCGAAGAATCCGAATCGCCACTGGTCACTGCGCGGCGTTTCGGCCGGGCGCATCGCGCCGAGCTTGAGCAATTCCTGCTCCAGCCATCCGGTATCCGCGTCCGCAAGGATGGGAATGCTTCCGCAGAGGGGGAGCACGCGCGCATGGATCCCGACGTCGCCGAGCAGCCGCGCATAGCCTGCGTTGCTTGTGTGAACGGCGGCCGGATTCAGCCGGGCGACGAGTGAGCACACCGCCCTCCGCTGTATCGAGCCGACCACGCGTTCGCGGAGGCTCGCGCCGCGCCGGATTCCGATCCAGAGCTCGTGCAGCATGACGTGCAGCCGTCGGTCGGCGATCAGCGGCGGGAGATGCCGGCCGAGGCCGATCGTTATGCCCTTGGAATGGAAGCCATAGCAAACGAACTGCAGGCTGATCCAATCAACGGGACGCTGCTGCAGGAAGCAACGGGTTGCCAGCACCCTCTCGTGCCAGGGGGAGGAAGCGGGTAAGCGCAGCGCCTGAATGGCAACACCGCGTGCCGCCTGGATCTCTTCGACCGGCGCCCCGACGTAAGCGTCGTTGAGGGCGATCAGCAGCGGGTCCCATCCGTGGGTCAGGCACGCCGCGGCGAGATCCCGACTGTAATCGCCGACGCCGTCCTTGCCAGGCTCAAGGCAGCTGGTGATGAAGGCGACACGCATTCAGCGCGCGGCGGCACCGCTCATGGCAGCGCGCACCATCTCGGCAACTACTCCCGGCATCGTCAGATGCGCCTTCCATCCGAGCAGGCGCTCGGCCTTCGCCGGGTTTCCGCGATTCGCCGCGAGGTCGCTGGGGCGTTGCAGCGCAGGGTCCGTGATGACCCACTCGCGCCAATCGAGCCCTACGGCCTCAAAGGCGGCTTCGGCGAACTGCTGCAGCGAGTAGGTGCACCCGGTCGCAATGACGAAGTCCTCGGGCGCATCGAGCTGCAGTATGCGGTGCATCGCATCGACAAACTCTGCCGCCCAGCCCCAGTCACGGCGGATCGCGAGGTTGCCGAGACGTAGCGCACGGCGGTCTCCCGCGGCTATGCGGCAGGCGGCACTGACGATCTTCTGAGTGACGAAGCGCTCCGGCCGCAACGGCGACTCGTGATTGAACAACAACCCGGAGCACGCATACAGCCCGTAGGCCTCACGGTAGTTGGCGACCGCCCAGAAGCTTGCCGCCTTCGCCACCGCGTACGGGCTGCGCGGATGAAACGGGGTGGTCTCGTTGGCGGCGGCGTCGCCGGTGGCGCCGAAGCATTCGCTCGAACCCGCGTTGTAGAGCCGCATCGGCCGTCCCATGAAGCGCATCACCTCGAGCAGGTTCAAAGTGCCTATGGCGATGCTTTCGAGCGTCTCCATCGGCTGTTCGAACGAGAGGCCCACGGAACTCTGGCCGGCCAGGTTGTATATCTCGTCCGGCTGAACTTTGGTGACCACATTAAGCACGCTGCGGAAGTCGGTGCCTACCATGGAGAACAGCTGCAGTCGATCCTTGATGCCAAGCCTGACGAGGTTGTTGAAGCTGGACATCTGTGCGTCGCGCGAGGTTCCCGAGACGCGGTATCCCTTGCCTAGCAGGAGCTCGGCCAGGTAAGCACCGTCCTGGCCCGAGATGCCGCAGATAAGCGCACTCTTGTCCCTCATATCGACGATGGGGCTATTACGTCATTCGGTAGGCGACGGTTTGAATCGTCCCGGTACCGCGGACCACCGCGCACAGCTCGCGTTGTTCGACGGTACGCAGGTTGAATGGCGGGGCAGTCAGGACGAGGCCCGAGCCGAACCGCTGCCGGATCCCTGGACCCATCGGCTTGTCGCGGTTCGGCTTGAAGCCGAGGGACGATGGCAGGTGTTCGGTGACGACCAGCCAACGATACTGGTACAGCTTCGGCATCACTGCCGCTACCTGGACATTGCTGAGGTGCTGTAAAACCTGCCGGAGGAACGCCACATCCGCTCCGGGGAGCTCGTCGTTGACGATGTCAACACAGCGGAACGCTGCGCGAAGGTGGCAGAAGTCGCGCGCGTTGCGTTCGATTAGCTCGGGGACCACGTCGGCCGCGATGAATCGGCGGAACGAGGCGACCAGCTGTGACCCGACATGGAAGTCGCCACAACCAAGATCCACGGCTGCCGCGAGCTCGGGAAACTCCGAGACGAACGCGCGAACGCTCTCGAGGTACGGCCGAACGATGGCGTCCTCATGACTGCCGCTGCCGGAGTAGTATTCAGTATTCCCTGTCGACCACCATAACTTCTCGCGATATACCGCGCTGAATGCTTCAGCAGGCGTTGCGCCGGAAAATCGCCGGTCGATGCGCGCGGCCGCATACCGGCGCCAGGCATCAAGGACAGGGGGCGGAACAAAGGGGCGGACGAGTCTTTTCAGCATGCATTCGCTCCCGCAGACGGGACGCCCTGACCGTTGAACGATACTGAATCACCCGTGACAAGATCATGACGTCGGCGTGGGTCACTGCGCGCGCCGACCGTCAGACCGCGAGCAGCCTGCGAAAGTAGTCGATCGTGGGCTCGAGGCCGTCGTCGAGTGCCACCGTGGGCTGCCAGCCGAGAATGGTCTTGGCCTTGGTGATGTCCGGCTGTCGTTGGCGCGGATCGTCATCCGGCAGCGGTTTGAAGCAGATTCTCGATTTGCCGCCGATTTTCTTGAGCACCCTCTCCGCCAGCTCCAGCATGGTGAACTCGACCGGATTGCCGACGTTGATGGGTCCGGTCACCTCGGGCGGCCCGTCCATCATCAGGAGAAACGCGCGCACCATGTCATCGACATAACAGAAGCTGCGGGTCTGCTGACCGTGGCCGAACACCGTGAGGCTCTCACCGCGCAGGGCCTGCACGATGAAACTTGAGACCACCCGCCCATCACTCGGATGCATCCGCGGCCCGTAGGTGTTGAAGATGCGCAGCACCTTGATCTCCATGCGGTGCTGGCGGTAGTAATCGAAGAACAGTGTCTCGGCGCAGCGCTTGCCTTCGTCGTAACAGGAGCGCACGCCGATCGGATTGACGTTACCCCAGTACTCCTCCGGCTGGGGGTGGACGCCGGGATCGCCGTACACCTCGCTGGTCGAGGCCTGCAGGATCCGCGCGCGCAGCCGCTTGGCGAGCCCCAGCATGTTGATGGCGCCGTGCACGCTCGTCTTGGTGGTCTGCACCGGATCACGCTGGTAGTGAACCGGGGAGGCGGGGCAGGCGAGGTTGTAAATCTGCTTCACCTCGACGTAGAGGGGAAAAGTCACGTCGTGCCGCAGCAGCTCGAAGCGATCCGACGAGAGCAGATGGCGGATATTTTGCTTTGTGCCGGTGAAGAAATTGTCGACACAGAGGACGTCGCGGCCCTGCTCGATAAGTCGATCGCACAGATGCGAGCCGAGAAAGCCCGCGCCGCCCGTCACCATGATCACTTCGTTCATGCGCGGCTCTTCAGGAGCTTCAGGCACAGGTTATCTCCCGGCACGGATTCCGGAAGCACCGTGCGCAGAACCCGGCACAGCAGGTTGACGCTGCCTCTGGAGGTAATGGTGTGACCGTCCGCGGGGAAGCCCCAGTATTCATTGATGTGGAGTCCATGACGTTGCAGCAGTCGCGGCAGTGTTTCCAGCACGACCGGCACGAGATGTGTTGCATCTGCAATGGTATCGAAATGCTTGAGCTGATTGAGCAACAGGAATCTCACGCGTGCTGCGAGTGAGCCTATGTTGGGCGTCGTCATCAGGATCGCGCCATCGTCAGCGAGGTAATGTTGCAGGCGATCGAAAAAGACACCTAAATTCTCGACGTGCTCTACGACTTCGATCGCGGTGATCAGTGCGAAGCGGGTATCGAGCGGCGTCCAATCGGGCTGATTGAGATCGACGCACGCGACTCTACCCGTATTGGCGGCGCGTTGCGCGGTATCGCGATCGATACCGGTCAGGTTCGAGAAGCCCCGCGCAGCCAGGCGGGCGAGCCAGGCGCCGGTACCGCAGCCGACATCCAGTATCGGTGCGTCTGCTTTCAGGTTTGCGGGCAGTCGTTGGAGCAGCGCTTCGTGCAGCCCGGCAGTCGCACGCTCGCTGAGCTCATTCAGGCTTGCCATTCACGAGATCTGCACAGCGTTACGGGTGGATACCGGCGTCTGCCGCGGGGAGCCCGCCGGGGTGCGGTGCTGCCGCTCGCGGATGCGCCGCGCCGGGACTCCCGCGTAGACCTGCCAAGCCTCGAGGTCTTTGCTCGTGATGGCCCCAAGCCCCAGCACCGCGCCCTCGTGCACGCGAACGCCCGGCAACACGGCGGCGCGTGCGCACACCCAGGCATAGGCATCAATGGAGATGGGAGCGCTGATCATCGGGAAGGCAGGATCGTCCATGTCGTGCGTGGCGGAGCAGAGGTAAGCGTCCTGCGAGACGATGGCGTGCGAGCCGAGATGCACCGGCGCGATGTTATAGATCACCGCGCCGTCGGCGATGCAGGCGACGTCGTCGCAGCGCAGGTTCCACGGCGCCCAGATTACGGACTTTGCGTAGATGTGGCAGTTGGTACCGAGTTTCGCCCCGAAGCTGCGCAGCAGAAACGCACGCCACGCGTGCATGGGGCGCGGGGTCGGGCGAAACAGCAACACGTAGACAACGTGCCACAGCGCGCGCGCGAGGCGATTGCGCACCGAGGTCTGCGGCAGCAGGTAGGGATCGACGCACGTGTCGTTCATGCGGCGAAGCTGGGCCGGAGCTTGCCGCTGTACTGGGCGAACAGCAGCAGGATGTTGACGGCCGAGGTGTCGATGTGGAAGCGCTCACGGAAGCAGCGTCCGGCATTGCTCGCCATCGCCTTGCGCTCGTCCTCGCCGAGGGCGAGCCATCTTTGCAGCATCTCCCTGGTCCCCTGCAGGGTGTCGTGCGCGACCAGTCCCGCCCGGTCGGTGACGATTTCCCGCCAGATGTTCACCTTGTTGGAAATCAGCACCGGCAGCTGACACGAGAGCGCTTCGGCGACGGCGATGCCGAAATTCTCCTGGTGAGACGGCAGCACGAAGGCTTCGGCGACGTGAAAGGCGCCCGCCTTGAGGTCATCGCGCAGCATCCCGGCCCAGGTGAGCGACTGCGCCACACCGAGGCGCTCGGCGAGTCGCGTGAGCTGCACCTGCATGCCGGTCCCATCAGGTCCGGCAATGACGAGTCGCAGTGCCGGATCGACCCGCAGCATCGGTGCAAACGCCTCGATGAGCAGGTCGCAGCCCTTCTTGGGATGAATGCGGCCGAGGAACAGGAAGACACGCTTGCCCCGCAGCTGCGGGAAGCGGCCGAGGAACAGCTCACGTTGCGAGACCGGATCGCCCGTGAGTCCCAGCGTGCCGTAGTTTACGACGATCTCCGTGGCGCGATAGAGCGAAAAGCTCTGCCGCGCGAGCAGCCGCTCCTCCTCCGAAGTGAACAGCACCGCGCGCGCGTCGCGCAGCACCTGGTAATCCGCCCAAGGCCAGTACAACAGCTTCTTCACGTGCTTCAGCGGATATTGCGACTTGAACCACGGGTCGAGCATCCCGTGAGTGAAGACGTAATAGGGAACGGCGGTCGCGCGCAGTGCGCGCCACGTCGCGTAGCTGTGATATTGCCAGATGCCGTTGACCACCACGGCATCGAAGCGCGTGCAGTTACGTCGCAACCACGGAATGAATGCGGGCGCATAGGCGTACTTGAGCCACCCGGGACCAACGCAGTGAACCGCACAGACGCATTCCCGGCTCCAGGGGCTGCCGGGCGCATCCAGCGTCACGATCTCCACACTGTGGTGCAGCCGGATCGCGGCAGCCGCAAGCTGCCGCACGCCCTCCGCGGGACCACCTTGTGTCGGGTCGAGCGAAGGTATGACGTGAAGATACCTGACTGTCACATTGGCGTCTTAGTATGACCGCATCGGAAGCGAGCACGCGGCTCCGGCGGGGGTCTGTGGATGAAGAAGACCGATTCGAAGCGATTGCTCGTCGTTACGCTCAATTATGCACCAGAGCTGACCGGGATAGGCAAGTATGTCAGTGAGATGACTGAGTGGTTGGCGACCAGGAAACGACTCGATATTCGCGTCGTCACGGCGCCGCCCTATTACCCGGCGTGGGCAGTCTCCCCCGGCTACTCCGCACTCCATTATAGGAAAGAGCGGCTCGCGGGAGTTGAGGTCTATCGGTGCCCGCTTTGGGTGCCCCGCCGACCGCGCGGCATCACGCGCATGCTGCACCTGTTGTCATTCGCCGTCGCGAGTCTGCCGGTGTTGTTATGGCAAGCCGTGAGCTGGCGACCGCACGTTGTGCTCGTGATCGAGCCACCGCTTGGGGCCGCTCCCGGTGCCTGGTTGGCGGCCAAGCTCTGTGGCGCACAGGCGTGGCTGCACGTGCAGGACTTCGAGGTCGACGCGGCCTTCGAGCTCGGACTGGTACGCGCTGGCGCGCTGCGACGTGGGATCCTCGCCGCGGAACGGGCGCTCATGCGCAGCTTCGATCGCGTGTCCAATATCTCCGAGCACATGCTGGCGCGACTGCTGGATAAAGGGGTGGATCGACGGCGTGTGTTCCTGTTTCCCAACTGGGTCGATGTGTCGCTGATCCATCCGCTCGAAACGGCCGACACGCTGCGCGCCGAGCTCGGTCTGGGCGTCGACACGCGTGTGCTGCTTTACTCCGGAAATATGGGTGAGAAGCAGGGCCTGGAGATCATTCTCGAGGTCGCGCGTCGCTTCGAGGAGCCCAACGTGTTGTTCCTGCTGTGCGGGGACGGTGCGGTCCGGGAGCGCCTTGAGGCGGACGCGGCGGACCTCGCCAACGTCAGGTTCATCCCGCTGCAGCCGCTGGCGCGCCTCAACGAGCTGCTGAACCTCGCAGAAGTGCATCTGCTGCCACAACGCGCTGCCGCCGAGGATCTGGTGATGCCGTCCAAGCTCACGGGGATCATGGCGAGCGGTCGCCCGGTCGTCGCCACCGCTGCCGCCGGTTCCGATGTCGCGCGCATCGCGCGCGACGGTGGCATCGTGGTCCCTCCGGGTGACGCGGAGGCCATGACGCGTGCGCTGCGCCGGCTGCTCAACGATGCAGCGCTGCGACAGCAGCTTGGTGCCGCGGGGCGTGCTTATGCGCTCGCCAATTGGGAGCGCGATGCCGTGCTGCAACGCGCCTTTGAGGAGTTGCAGTCGTTCGCATGGCGGATTGTGAGAAACCCCTGGCTGCTGATCCTGGCCGCCACGGCGGTGGTGCTGGTGTTTCAAAACACCTTCACCTATCTCTACGGGCAGTGGCAGCGCAGTGAGTACAGTCATGGTTTCCTCGTTCCGCTCGTCAGCGCCTACCTGCTGTGGCGGCAGCGTGCGCGATTTGCGCAGCTGAGCTGGCGCACCTCCTGGAGCGGCGTGGCGCTCGCGTTCGGCGGGCTCGCGATCTACTTTCTCGATAGGCCGGCTTCGATCTCGACGCTGGATACGTACGCGCTGGTGATCGTCATTGCCGGATGCGTCCTCGGAGTCGCTGGCTGGGAAACATTCAAGGTGGCGCTGGTCCCGATTGCGCTGCTTTTTCTGATGAACCCGGCACCGCAGTCCTTCTACGACAATCTGTCGCTCAAGTTGCAGCTGCTGTCCTCACAGCTCGGCGTGGCCCTGATGCGACTCTGCGGCGCGAGCGTGTTTTTGGATGGCAACGTGATCGACCTGGGTAACTACAAGCTGCAGGTCGTCGATGGAGGTCTGCGCTATCTGCTCCCGCTGATAACGCTCGGCATCATCAGCGCCCACCTCTTCAGGGGCAAGACCTGGATGCGCTGGTGTCTGGTTGTGTCGACGATTCCGATCACGGTCCTCATGAACAGCTTCCGCATCGGTTTGATCGGCGTGCTGGTGGACAGATTCGGCAGTGCGCAGGCGGAGGGCTTCCTGCCCTGGTTCGAGGGCTGGGTCATCTTTATCGTCTGCCTGCTTCTGTTACTCACAGAGGCGTGGGCGCTGCTGCGCCTGACGGGCGATCGGCGCTCGCTGCGCGAGGTGCTGACTCCCGAGCTTGCGCCTGCGCCGGCAGCAGCTCCGGTGGCGCGGTCGGCGCAGGCTGGGTAAACCCGCCGGGGTGATGCCGTGCTGCAACGCGCCGTCCACGAGTCAGACGTAACACACCCGCGCGTTGCGCTGACCTGGGCGCAGCTGCTCGCGTTGGCCATTGCCGCGGTGACGGTCGCGCTGGTGTTCCAGGGCACCTTCAGATTCCTGTACGAGAAGTGGCAGACCGAGGAATACAGTCACGGGTTCATCGTCCCGCTGGTCAGCGCCTACCTGCTGTGGCGGAGCCGGGCGCAGTTTACGCAACTGACCTTTCGTCGCTCCTGGGCAGGCGTGGCGCTGGCGTCGTTCGGCCTCGCGCTCTATTTCATCGGTTCGCTGGCCTCGATCACGACCGTCGACGCATATGCGCTCGTGATCGTGATTGCCGGCTGCTTTCTCGCCGTGCTGGGCTGGGAAGCATTCAAAGTGGCGCTGGTCCCCCTTGCGCTGCTTTTTCTGATGAACCCGATACCGCAGTTCTTTTTGTTCAATCTGTCGTTGCAATTACAGCTGCTGTCGTCGCAGATCGGCGTGGCGATCATGCGCCTCGGGGGCGTCAGCGTGTTTCTCGAGGGCAACGTCATCGATCTCGGCACGTATAAGCTGCAGGTCGCGGACGCCTGCAGCGGTCTGCGCTATCTCTTCCCGCTCATGACGCTGGGCGTGATCGTTGCGTACCTGTGCAAGGGAAAGGTCTGGGTGCGCTGGTGTCTGTTCCTGTCGACCATTCCGCTCACGGTTTTCATGAACAGCCTCCGCATCGGAGTCATCGGCATCCTGGTGGACAACTTCGGCATCGCGCAGGCGGAAGGATTCCTGCATCTGTTCGAAGGCTGGCTGATCTTCATGATCTGCTTTGCGCTACTGTTGGTGGAGGCGTGGGCGCTGGCACGCGTCACAGGAGATCGACGTCCCGTAAAGGAGTTGCTGAGCCTCGATCTGCCTCCGCCGCGTGCTGCCAGCGCGATCATGCGCACCCGCGAGCTCGGCAGGCCGGCGGTGGCGATGGTTCTAATTCTGCTCGCTGCGGTGCTGCCGGCGCGCGCGCTTCCCGAACGGATCGAGGTGCGGCCCGTTCGCGCGGACTTTGCCGAATTCCCGCTGCAGTTTGGCAGGTGGCGTGGGCAGCGCCAGACGCTGGAAGCCGTCTATTTCGACACGCTCAAGCTGGACGATTACGTGCTTGCCGACTTCGTAAGCCAGGGCACCGGCTCGGATGTGAGTCCATCTGCCCAGGCGGACGGCGCCGCGGTGAACCTCTACGTCGCTTATTACGCCTCGCAGCGCGGGGGCCACTCGGCGCACACGCCCCGTTCATGCCTGCCGGGAGGCGGCTGGCGCATCCTCGAATTCGGCCAGCATGAGATCCCCGGGGTACGCGGCAACGCTGCACCGCTGCGCGTCAACCGCGCGATCGTGGAACATGGGGCAGAGCGAGAGCTCGTGTACTACTGGTTCCGGGAGCGAGGGCGAAATGTCACCAACGAGTACCTGGTGAAATGGTATCTGGTGCAGGACGCTCTGCTGCGCAACCGAACCGACGGCGCGCTCGTGCGGCTCATCACGCCGTTGCGGGACAACGAGGCCGCCGCGGACGCCCGGCTAGCCCAATTCACAGGGAGTGTCCTGCCGGTGTTGCGGGACTACCTGCCGAACTGACATGAACCCGTTCTTTCAGCTGACTTTGGCCGTGACGGTCAGCATGCTGATCATCCCGCTCGCGCGTCGCTTCGCGCCACGCCTGGGTCTGGTAGATCTCCCCGATCCGCGCAAGGTGCATACCGCGCCCATTCCGCGGGTCGGCGGCTGGGGCATCACGCTCGGCACCCTCGTGCCGCTGCTGCTGGTGTTCCGGTTGGACCCGTTGCTGCAGTCGTTTCTGATCGGCTGCGTGACACTGTTTGCTTTCGGGATCTGGGACGATGCCCGCAACATCGGCCACTGGACCAAGTTCGCCGGTCAGCTCGTCGCGGCGGGGACGGTGGTCTATTACGGAGACCTATGGGTCTCGCGTGTGCCCTTTATCGACAGCGCGCTCCCTGCCGCGCTCGGTAAGCCGTTCACCGTGTTCGCACTGGTTGGCGTGATTAACGCCATCAATCACTCTGACGGGCTCGATGGACTCGCGGGAGGCGAGTCCATTCTCAGCCTGATGGCTCTCGCCACACTCGGATACATGTCGGGCAGCCCGTTGATCCTCGGCATATCGCTTGCGACCATCGGTGGCATATTCGGTTTCCTCAGATACAACAGCCATCCGGCCTACGTGTTCATGGGCGACTGCGGCAGCCAGGTGCTCGGCTTCACGCTGGGGTTCCTGGTCGTATCTCTGACCCAGGTCGCCAATACCGCACTCAGCGCGGCGCTGCCGCTGCTGGTACTCGGCATCCCGATCGCCGACATCCTGTCGGTCCTTTACCAGCGCATTCGCGGCGGCATGAACTGGTTCAGGGCCACGCGCAATCACATGCACCACCGACTCATGGAGCTCGGGTTCCATCACTACGAGACTGTCGTGATCATCTACTCCATGCAGGCGGCGCTGGTGCTGTGCGCCGTGCTCGCACGTTACCAGTCGGATGCCACCGTTGCGCTGCTTTATGCCTCCGGAATCGCGGGGCTGTTCTGCGCACTCACTGTCGCGGAGCACCGCGGCTGGCGCGTGCCGCGCGCCCGCGGTGTCGAGTCCCGGCTCGCCCATGCCGTCACCGCGCTCAAGGCGAGCCGGGCGATCCTCAAGGGCCCGCTGCTCGTGATTATGGTCATAACGCCGGTCGTGATGCTGTGCAGCGCACTCTGGCTGGCACGCGTCCCGTCGGACTTCGCAGTGGCGGCGGCGCTCCTCGCCGTAGTCCCCGCCGTTCAGCTGCTGTGGCCCAGGCTGGTATGGCCCGCGCTGTTGAGGCTGGCCATCTATGCGGCCGCTATCTTTCCCGCCTATCTGCTGCTCAGCTTCCCGCAGGCGATTCCCCCGAGCCTGCAATCGCTCACCATCACCGTGATCGCCGTGCTCACCGTCGCCATCGTCGTGTACGTGCGGTTCAGCGCCGAGGAACGCTTCGGCGCGACTCCGACTGACTACCTGATCGTTTGTGGGGTCGTGGCGCTTATCATCTACGGCAGTATCGAAGTCAATTCCCGCAACGTAGTGGAAGCGGTGCTGCTCGCGACGGTGCTCATGTATGCCTGCGAGGTCCTGGTCGGCAGTACGAGCGGAACCTCCAGCCGACGGCTGCTGCAGTACTCGACACTCGGCACGCTGCTCATCATCACGCTACGCGGCGTGCTGTAGCGCACACCGGGCGCTGCGCCCCAGCAGCAGCGCGGCGGTTCGCTCCCAGCTGCCTGCGGATGCTCTGTCATCGGAAGGCAAGACCTCTGTCACAGAGACCGCGCACAGTAACCCACGAGAAGCGAGTGCCTCGATCCGCGCACCCCCGTGGAAGCGAGGCAGGGACGTCCCATCATAAAAAGGTTGCGCGCGCTTCGACGGCTCGCGCACTCGCACCCCGGCTGGTCGGCGCGGCGGCCCGCGCCGATCTTTTATATTGGACCAAAGTGCGACCCCGATCACGAGTGCTGGCCGGGGCCAGATCAGCCCTTTTGCGCCATTTCAGGCAAACTTACCTCTTACCGGGTCTTACTGGCCAGGACCAGCTCCATCCTAATCGAGGCAGGGGATCATGTGCGGAATAGTCGGAGCGGTGGCTGAGCGGAACGTCGTACCGATCCTCATGGAGGGTCTGCGACGGCTCGAATACCGCGGCTACGATTCGGCCGGTATCGCCGTCCTCAACGGAACGGAGCACCTCACCCGGCTGCGGACCGTCGGCAAGGTTCGCCAGCTCGACGATGCGCTCGAGCAGACACCGACGAGCGGCAAGATCGGCATCGCCCACACCCGCTGGGCCACCCACGGGGTACCGAGTGAGCGCAACGCGCACCCACACATCTCGCGCGACGGTCTCGCGATCGTGCACAACGGCATCATCGAGAATCACGAGGAGCTGCGGGCCGATCTCGAGCGACGGGGCTATCACTTCTCTTCCGAAACAGACACCGAGGTCATCGCCCACCGCATCCACTACCACCTGCAGACGCTCAAGGACCTGATCAAAGCGGTGCGCGCCACGGTGGCTGAGCTCGCGGGCGCTTACGCGCTGCTGGTCGTGAGCGAGCACGACCCGGACCGGCTGATTCTCGCGCGCGAGGGATGCCCGGTAGTGGTGGGTCTCGGGCGGGATGAGAACTTCGTGGCCTCGGACGTCGCGGCACTGCTGCCCGTCACGCGGCGCTTCATATTCCTCGAGGAAGGCGACGTCGCCGAAGTCCGTCGCGACGCGGTGCGTGTCATCGACCGCAACGGCAACTCGGTGGAGCGGCCGGTGCGCGAGAGCGACCTGTCGGCCAACGCCGCCGAGCGCGGCCCCTACCAGCACTTCATGCTGAAGGAGATTCATGAACAGCCGCGTGCCATCGCCGATACTCTGCAGGAGCGCGTGGCAAACGGCCGGCTCCTCGAAGCGGCCTTCGGGCCGCTCGCCACCGAGGTTTTTCGCCGCAGCCGCAACGTGCACATCGTCGCCTGCGGCACGAGCTATCACGCCGGCTGTGTCGCCCGCTACTTCATCGAGCAGATCTGCAAGCTCCCGTGCTCCGTGGACATCGCCAGCGAGTACCGCTACCGCAGCCCCCTGGTGCCGCCGAACTCGCTGTTCGTGACCATCTCGCAGTCGGGGGAGACCGCGGATACGCTGGCGGCGCTGCGGCTCGCGCGTCGGTCCGGATACCTCTCATCGCTCGCGATCTGCAACGTCCCGGAAAGCTCGCTGGTGCGGGAGTCGGAGCTCGTCATGCTGACGCGCGCCGGCCCCGAGATCGGCGTGGCTTCCACTAAGGCATTCACGACGCAGCTCACCGCGCTTGGCATGCTCGTTGTGGCGCTCGCCAAGCACCACGGGGCCGACGCAGAGCGCGAGCGCGGCCTGGTGAGTCGCCTCATCGAGCTGCCGGCGCTGGCGGAGAAGGCCCTCGAGCTCGATGCCGCCGTGCAGCGCCTGGCGGCGCGCTTCGCGGACAAGCACCACGCGCTGTTCCTGGGGCGCGGTGCACTGTACCCGATTGCGCTCGAGGGGGCGCTGAAGCTCAAGGAGATCTCCTACCTGCACGCCGAAGGTTATCCAGCGGGCGAACTCAAGCACGGGCCGCTGGCGCTGGTGGATGCCGACATGCCGGTCGTGACGGTGGCGCCGAACAACGACCTGCTCGAGAAGCTGAAGTCAAACCTCATGGAGGTGCGCGCGCGCGGCGGTGAGCTCATCGTGTTCGCCGACCCCGAAGCCGGCATCCAGTCGAGCGATGGCGTGACCGTCATCGAGATGCCGCGCCACGTGACTTACGTGCAGGCGCCCGTGATCTACAGCATTCCGCTGCAGCTCCTCGCCTACCACGTGGCGATCCTCAAGGGCACCGACGTCGATCAGCCGCGCAACCTCGCCAAGAGCGTGACGGTCGAGTAGGCGCGCCAGCCGCCACCTCTGATCGCGGCCCCTCACCGGGAAGCGGCTGCGGCGCCCCGATGCGCCTGTCCCCAACGGGCCGTCATGTACGATGACGGTCAGATGACAACAAAAAACGCCGTGCCCGACCTCCTCGCCGGGCTGTCGATCGCGGGACTCCTTCTACCGGAGGCCGTCGCCTACTCGGGACTTGCCGCACTGCCGCCGCAGGCGGGTGTGATCGGGCTCTTCGCGGGGCTCCTCTGCTACGGCCTCATTGGCAGCAGCCGCTTCGCGATCGTGAGCGCTACCTCATCGTCCGCCGCTATACTGGCCTCGGCTACGCTCACGCTCGGAGGAGAGAATCTCGCGCAGCGTGCAACGTTCGCGTCGATCCTCGTGATCGGTGCGGGCATCGCGTTCGCGCTCTGCGGTGCGGTGCGGCTTGGCGCAATGTCGAGTCTGATCGCGCGTCCAGTACTGCGCGGCTACACGTTCGGCCTGGCCCTCGTCATCACCGTGAAGCAGTGGCCCACGCTGGTGGACCTGCATCCCCAGGAGACTGGCTTCTTCGCCCTGATCGGGGAGTTGCTGCGCGACTACAACGCCTGGCAGCTCCCGAGCCTCATCTGCGGCCTCGCGGCACTCCTGGGATTGTTCGCATTCGAGCGCATCCCGCGCGTCCCGGGACCGCTGGTCGTGATTGTGCTCAGCATCCTTGCGGCCCCGGCGCTGGCGGCGCGTGGCGTAGTGTTGACCGGCCCGATTCATCTGGGACTCGGGAAGCCGGCCTTCGCACCGGCTGGCGGCACGCACTGGCTGCCGCTCATCGAGTACTCGCTGGCTCTGATGTTCATTCTGTACGCCGAGTCCTACACCTCGATCCGCAACTACGCTCTCAAGCACGACGATGCGGTGCAGGCGAACCGCGATCTTCTGGCGCTGAGCGCGGCCAACATACTGTCGGGCCTGTTGCGCGGCAATCCAGTAGGGGCGGGGTACTCGGGCACTTCCGCCAACGAGGCCGCGGGAGCGCAGTCGCGCCTCGCGGGGCTCACGGCCGCGGCGGTGGTCTTGCTGCTCGTATGGCTGTTCCTGAGATGGGTTGAGCTCATTCCCGAGCCGGTTCTCGCCGCCATCGTCATCCACGCGGTCTCGAAGTCTGTGCGCCTCAGCATATTCAGGAATTACATCCGCTGGAACCGCGATCTGCCGATCGCGCTCGCCGCCGTCCTCGCGGTGATGGTCCTAGGTATCTTGAACGGACTGCTGGTTTCCATTGCGTTCAGCATCGCGATGCTGCTGCGATCGCTGGCTCGTCCCCGTCTCTCGGTTCTCGGTCGCGTCGGAGCTCATGACTATGTCGCGCTCGACCGCTTCCCCGGAGCAGTGACCGTCCCCGGCATGCTGGTACTTAGGCCCGAGGAGCCTTTGTTCTTTGCAAACGCCGAGCCATTGCTGATCCAGGTGCGTGAGCAGGTGCTCGCTGCCACACCGCCGGCCAAGCTCATCGTCCTCAGCCTCGAGGAATCGCCCGATCTCGACAGCACTGCGCTCGAGGCGCTCGGGGAGTTCTGCCTCTGGCTCGCCGGCCGGGGCACAGAGCTGCGACTTGCGCGGCTCAAGGATCGGGCGCGTGATGCCCTGGCGCGGGCCAACCTACCCCTGCTGCCGGCAGGCTCGCTCGACTACTCGAGTGTCGACGATGCCGTCCGTGGGCAGTGCGTCGCACCCTGAGGCTTGGCCATAGCTGCTGCGTGATCAACCTGTTAGGAAGTTGGGTGTTACCTCGCCTACGCCGCTTCGTGTTACTCTTTTGTTTCGCTTGAGCCGATGCGGTCGGGGTCCCGCGGCTCTCGTTGGCCCGCAGCCCGCCGCGCTGGACCAAACAACGGAGACGCAAGAGGGATCCGGAGGACACCATGGCGGACGACAAGACTCCCGCGGCAGCCGACAATCCTTATACGCAGACCCACACGGTGCAGTCAGGTGACACGCTGTCCAAGATCGCTCAGAAGTACTACGGCGACGCCTCGCTGTACACCAAGATCTTCGAGGCCAATCGCGACCAGCTGAAGGATCCGAACCGCATCTTCCCGGGTCAGAAACTGCGGATTCCCTGACCGTCACTCGTAAAACCGCATTGAGAGGTAAGAAATGAAAAAACTATCTGTTTGGCTGCTGGCGGTGCTGGCGGCCCTGGCTATCGCCGGCTGCGCCAGTCAGAAGGGACCGGCCGAGCAGGCGGTCGCGTCCGCGGAGTCGGCGCTTGCCTCGGTCCGCGACATGGCGCAGAAGTACGCTCCCGAGCAGCTGGGCGGCGTAGAGGCACAGCTGCAGAGCCTCAAGGACAGTCTGGCCCAGGGCGACTACAAGGGCGTGCTGGCCGCCGCCCCGGCATTGACCACGGCCATCAGCTCGCTTAAGGACACGGCAACCGCCAAGCAGGCCGAGGCCGAGGCCGCGCTCGCCAAGGCAAAAGACGCCTGGGGCCCGATGAGTGCGGACGTCCCGAAGATGGTCGACGCAATCCAGAGCCGCGTGGACATCCTTTCGAAGTCGCACCACCTGCCGAAGGGGGTCACCAAGGACAGCCTGCAGGCCGCCGAGTCGGGGCTGAGCTCCATGAAGTCCGCGTGGAGTGACGCGTCGAACGCCGCTTCGTCCGGCGATTTCACGACTGCGATGAGCAAGGGTCAGGCGGTGAAGGATCAGGCCACCCAGATCATGCAGTCGCTGGGGATGAGCTCGAGCTGAAGGTTGGCAGACTTCGGCACCGGCCGCCTCATGTAGCCTCGATGAGGCGGCCGGTGAGATCGTACGCGGTCGCGCTGACGATCTCGACGTCGGCCCACTCGCCAACGCTGAGCCAAGCGACGTTCTTCTCGCCGGCACGTAGCCGCAGTCGCCGTGCCCCCTTCTCGATACGTACGACGCCATCGATCTGCGGCGCCTCGGCGGCGCTGCGCGCCGTGGCGTGGTCACCGGTTACCTCGTCGACGAGTACCCGCAGACGCTTGCCGACGCGTGCCGACAGCCGCCGTGCGCTGATCGCCGCCGCGCGCTCCATGAAGCGTGCATAGCGTTCCTCCTGCAGCAGCGGCGGGACGTGATCGGGAAGCGCATTGGCGGCTGCTCCCTCGACCGGTGAGTACTTGAAGCAACCGACGCGATCGAGCTCGGCCTCATCGAGCCAGGCGAGGAGCTCGGCAAACTCGGCTTCCGTCTCGCCGGGGAAACCGACGATAAAGGTGCTGCGCAGCGTGAGCTCGGGGCAGATACGGCGCCAGGCGCGGATGCGCGCCAGCGTGTTCTCCGCGTGAGCCGGCCGGCGCATGCGCCTGAGCACCGAAGGGCTGCCGTGCTGAAAGGGGACGTCGAGATATGGGAGCAGCCGACCCTCGGCCATGAGCGGAATCACCGCATCGACGTGCGGGTACGGGTAGACGTAGTGCAGCCGCACCCATACCGTCAGCTCCCCGAGCGCTCGCGCGAGGTCGATGAAGCGCGACTCGTAACTCACGCCACGCCATCCCCCGCGCGCGTAGCGCATATCCGCCCCGTACGCGCTGGTGTCCTGGGAGATGACCAGGAGTTCCTTCACGCCAGCCGCGGCCAGCCGCTCGGCCTCCCGCAGCACGTCGTCGATTCGACGGCTCGCGAGGCGGCCGCGCATCGCGGGGATGACGCAGAAGCTGCACCGGTTGTTGCAGCCTTCCGCGATCTTCAGGTAAGCATAGTGGCGCGGCGTCAGCCGCACGCCCTGCGGCGGCACCAGGTCGAAAAACGGGTCATGGCGGGGCGGCAGGTGCTCGTGCACCGCACCGATCACTTCCTCGTAGGCGTGCGGACCGGTCACTTTCAGCACCCGCGGATGACGTTCGAGAATGCGCTGCGGCCTGGCACCGAGACATCCCGTGACGATGACGCGCCCGTTCTGCTCGAGCGCATCGCCGATGGCCTCGAGCGACTCATCGACCGCATCATCGATGAACCCGCAGGTGTTGACTACGACCACGTCGGCCGCTTTGTAACTCGGTGCTATCTCGTACCCCTCGGCGCGCAGCTGCGTGAGGATGCGCTCGGAATCGACGAGTGCCTTGGGACACCCGAGGCTTACGAACCCGACGGTGGGGGCTCGCTGCCGCGAGCGCGTGCCGCCGCCCGCGCGTGTGCCGCGGCGCGCAGCGGGGGCGGTGTTGGCGAGACGTGGTTGCGGGGGTGCGGCCATAAAAGGGCCGCTATGCTAGCGGCGAGGTCCGGCGGGCGCCAGAGGTGCGAGCCTCACCGCCCGGGGGCGCCCGTCGCGCCCGCGTTGGGGAAGGCGACGGGCGCGGTGGGTGCGCTCTGGTGCACCCTGAACAGCGCGTAGAACAAGAGCAGCACGATGAGCGGCATGACCAGCCATGGCCAGACGGCCGGTCGCCGCTCGCGCATACCGTCGCGCCGCGTATCGCCGCCTGGGCTAACGGCCATACAAGCCGACGAGCTCGGTGTGCCCGAGGGCCTGGGCGCGCACGTTGAAACCGACCATGGCGGGACTAGCGTCGGTGGGAAGATCGAGCTTCGGCACTTTGAGCGCATACAGCTGGAAGTGATAGTGATGCGGCTTGCCCGGAGGCGGGCAGGGCCCGCCGTAGCCGACGCTGCCGTAGTCGGTCCGCCCTTGCACGACGCCCGCGGGCATCAGCTTCTTCTTCGGGTCGCCGGCGCCGGCGGGGAGTGAGGTCGTGGTGGCGGGGATGTTGTAGACAATCCAATGCCACCAGCCACTGCCGGTCGGCGCGTCCGGATCGTGCACGAACAGTGCGAAGCTCTGCGTACCGGCCGGCGCTCCGCTCCAGGACAACGCGGGCGATACGTTGCCGCCTTTGCAGCCGAATTCGTTGAATACCTGCGCCTCGGCGATCCGGCCGCCGTCGGAGAGGTCTGCGCTGGTGAGCGTGAACTTGGCCATAGTGGGCGTCTCCAGGGCACCGGGCGGGACGGCGAGCAGGTTGCTCGCCGCGAGAGCCGTGGCGAGCGTTACGCCAGCCATCGTCGGCGCGGTCCGTGTCACGGGCTCGATGGTAACCGAGCCGCGCGGACCGGGAAACCGAGCGCCGCCGCCAACAGCCGAGCGCTATGCGCTAGGATTGTCCGCGGATTCGAGCCACGACGCGACTGCAACATGAGTGAGAAGCAGGAGCGCAGCGCCGACGTGCTTACGCTCGTCGGTCAGCTCGGCGTATCGACCAAGACCCTCGAGCCCATCTTCAGGGCGGCCCGCACGGTCGACGATCTCGCACCACTCCTCGAAAACGACGGCAATTTCCTGCTCGTTTACCGCCGCGGTGCGGAAGTCTTCATCGTCAACTCCCACTACTCGCTCAATAACTATTTCTATGCCGAACGGCACGGCCGCTTTCTGCACGGCGAGACGATCCACGACCTCATCGAGCAGGGCGCAGATGAGCTCGCGTGGGACTTCGAGTCCGTTGCCGACCTGCTCGCGCTCGAGCACGTCATCGACAATGCGACACTGCTGCGCGCCGTGCGTGCCGTGCCCATGGGCACGATTCAGCATTGGGACGGCCGGCGGCTCCACTCGCGAAGCTATCCGTGGCAGGACTTTCGCGAGCCCGCGGAAAGCACTGGAAGCGAGGTTGCCGAGCGCCTGATCGCGCTGCTGCTAGAGGGGTTGCGTTCGGGCGTCGGCGCCAGAGCAGTGCTCGCCGCATCGTCCGGACTCGACAGCCGCGTCAACCTCGCGGGGTTGCTGCATCTGGGAATCAGGCCGGAGCTCGCCGTCATGGGACAGCCGGGCGCCAAGGACGCCGAGATCGTCACCGCGATGGGTCGTGCGCTCGGCCTTACCGTCAACCGCATCGTGCCCCAGCCAGGCGACTTCGTCGACGGAGCAGCCCAGGTCGCCCGCCTCACCAACGGCGTAAAACCGCTCAACCACTGGCACACGTTCGTGCTGGCTTCGAAGGCGGGTTACGGCGCAGACCAGCGGGTGTTGACGGGAAATAACGGCGAACACGTGCGCGCCGTGGGATTCGACTACGGCGTGCTGGCACACGCGCTCGATGCGATGAGCCGCTTCGGCTCGCCCGCACTCACCCAACCACTCCTGCGCAGATACTGGACGCGCAAGCGCTGGCTGCCGCTTGAGCCTGCGGAGCTCGCACACTGCGCACGCGACTTCGTCAGCTACTACGGCAGCGCGCAGCAAATCGACAAGATCATGTCAGTCATGCCGCGGATGAGCTTCGTCTGGCAGTGCGACGATTTCATACTCGAGCAGCGCCGCAAAGGTTTCCAGGCGGCGGGACTCAAGCTGTTCCGCACGTATTTCCCGATCTACTCGCCGTTCCTCAACAAGCGCTGGATCGATGTCGGCTGGAGCCTGCCGCTCGGTTGGCGTCTCGACAGCCGCTGGCACCGCTACACCGTGCAGCGGCTCTGTCCGCGCCTCACCGAGTTTCCCGAGGAGCGGGAGAGCGCGCGGCTGCGGCTGCACCCAAAGCCACTCCACTGGATGCCGGGCGTCAACCGTCTCTACGGCGCGCCGCGCGTCGTGCCCTACGTTGACTACGACAGCCTGCTGCGCCGTGACGACGTGCTCGCGCTGCTCTACGACAACGCCTCCGCGCTCGATGGCCTCGTGTCACGGGAGCTCGTCAACCGCGTGGTCGACACGCAGCGCGCGACCGGGCGGCGTGCGCGACTCTTCTCCGTGTTGGCGGCGATCGCCCTCTGGCGCGCCTGCCTGACAAGTCGCGGCACAGCGGCAAAACAATTCAAAGCTAATCACCGTGTTGCGTAGGCCAACGCCCGAGCACTCAGGGCATGAGCGCGCCGGCGTCGGCTGGGTTTGATGAGCAACAACTGGTGATCAGGCACGGTGGTACGCCTCCGTAGCTCCCCTCGCGCGGCGAGTCTCTCGCAGCCGCAGCTCGCGGGGATGTTTTTCGGGCGCTCACGCGTTGGCACCAGATCATGACACCGAGCGGCGTGCCGCTCGCGGCGCGCGATGCACAGAGCGGGCAGATACGTACACCGGCGGGCGTGCGCTCGCCGGCAGACGACCGCGTGTATGTCTGCCGGCCGACGCCCGGGAGCCCCGTGGTCGCCGCGGCCGTCGACGAGCTGCCGATCCTCGCGGTGAGGCACGACGCCAACAATTGTGGCGCGATCATCTCAGAGTACCCGACGGTAATTCCCTGATTCGCACCGCGGCTGCGGTGCACGGTGCCGGACCCGCCCGAGCGGGGGCGAGATTTGAAATCACGTCCTGAAATGCGCTTGCAACGCACCAATGATAATGGTCGCAAACGGTTATCGTCCTCAGCGTGCTTGCAATGAAAGCGCCCCAGCCTCACGACGACTGGCCCGCGTCCTGGCGGACTTCCTATGAATATGATCGTTTGGAGCTTTGGGGGCATCGGCCTTGGTCGGGATACTCGCGTGCCTACGCGCTACGCCGGGAACAGGCGCTGCGCCTGCTGACCGAAGTGCTGCCTGCTGGTGCGAGCATCTTGGATGTCGCTGCCGGTCAGGGAAACTTCTCGCTGCGGTTGGCGGAAGCAGGGTTTCGCGTGACCTGGAACGACTTGCGCGGGGAGCTGGTCGACTACGTGCGCTCGAAGCACGAGGCCGGAGTGATCGATTTTGCACCCGGAAATGCGTTTGACATCCAGTTTCCACAGCCGTTCGATGCCGTGCTCGCGACCGACGTGATCGAACACGTGGCCCATCCGGATGAGTTCGTTGTCAAGCTCGCGCGTCTCGTGAAGCCGGGTGGAATTCTGGTGCTCTCGACGCCGAATGGCGCATATTGGCGATCGGGACTACCGCGGTTCTCCGACATCCCCGATCCGACCGTGCTCGAGAGCCTGCAGTTTAAGCCGGACGCCGACGGACACTTGTTTCTCCTGCATCCGGACGAGCTCGTAGAGTTCGCGCAAAAAGCAGGCTTGTCTGTTGAGTCCATGACGCTCTATGCAAATTCCCTGACGGCTGGTCACGTAAAGCTTGAGCGGCTGCTGCCACTACTTCCCAATCGCATTGTCCAGTCGGTCGAAAACTTCACTCAGCGCTTACCCGATGGCGCCCGGCGTGTTTTGCTCTGCCACATGGCGATCCGGCTCCGCCGTGCCGGCTGAGATCAGAATCGAACTGCCCGGCGGGACCGTCTCGCGGCGAGCTTGATGCCGCTGTGCCGATGCCGGGCACGCGCGCGGTCGGGGCCGCTCGATCAGCTCAGGAAGCGCTCAGCCTCAGCCGGCGACCCAGTGACCCGGATGCATGTGCCAGCCGCTGTTGGCGTGCACCCAGGCATGCGGCACCCAGTGATAGCCAGGGCGCGGCGCCTGCCAGTAGCCGGGATGCCAGACGTAGCGGCCACCTTCCCAGAAGTACGAGCCGCCGATCCAGAAGTATCCGGGGCCCGGCGCGATCCCCACCACGGCCTCGAACGGCACCGGGGGCGGAGCGTAGGCAACGACCTCCGCGCGATACGGCGCCGGTGCGACCACACACCCCGACAGCGCAGCGCTAAGCAGCAGGCTCGCGGCTGCGACTTTCGCAGAGAAGAGTTTCATCCATCCTCCTGTCGGTTCGCGCGCACTTGCGCGAACATATACCTGAAAGAACGCACGACCGTTCGCCGAGCATACAGACCGGGAGCTCTGCGTGAGCCGCGCAAAGCCAGAAGCGTTAAATCAGTCCGCCGAGCTCGTGGATTACAATCTGTTCAGCACGCATTCAGCGTTGCGCGATGCGCTGGCGCGCGAGGGTGCCGCTGCCGAGCACGGCGCGCTCGAGAAGCTCGGCGCCGAGCTCGGCAGTGTGACGATGTTCGCACTCGGCGACGCCGCCAACCGCAATCCGCCGCGTCTGCACGCCCTCGATCGTTTCGGTGCGCGTCGCGATGAGGTCGAGTTCCACCCGGCCTGGCACGAGCTCATGCGCCGGTTGGTCGCAGCGGGGCTGCACACCGGACCCTGGGCACAGCCACGTGCCGGTGCGCACGTGGCGCGCGCCGCCGGCTACATGCTGTGGGCGGAGGTCGAGAACGGCACGCAGTGTCCCGCCACCATGAGCTACGGCGCGGTGCCGGCGCTGGCGGCGCAGCGCGCGGACTTCGCGCCGTGGCTGACGCTGCTCATGTCGCGCGAGTACGACCCGGCCTTCGCGCCCGCCGCCGCCAAGCGTGGCGTGCTGATGGGCATGGGCATGACCGAGCGTCAGGGCGGCTCGGACGTGCGCACCAACACCACGCGCGCGCAGCCCGTGGGTGTGCGCGGACCGGGACGCGAATATCGCCTTACCGGCGAGAAGTGGTTCTTCTCCGCCCCGATGTGCGACGCCTTCCTGGTACTGGCGCAGGCGCCGGGCGGACTGTCGTGCTTCCTCGTGCCGCGCTTCCTCCCCGACGGCAGCGTCAACGCGCTGCATCTCGTGCGGCTCAAAGACAAGCTCGGCAACCGCTCCAATGCCTCGAGCGAGGTCGAGTTCACCGCCGCTTACGGGCTGCTGGTAGCGGAGGAGGGGCGTGGCATCCCGGCGATACTCGAGATGGGCGTGTACACGCGCCTCGACAACGCCATCGGTTCCGCAGGCCTCATGCGCCAGTGCGTCGCGCAGGCCATCCATCACGCGCGCGGGCGGCGCGCCTTCGGGCGGCTGCTCGCCGAGCAGCCGCTGATGCGCAACGTGCTCGCCGACCTTGCGCTCGAGTGCGAGGCGGCGGTGATGCTGACCATGCGCCTGGCACGCGCCTTCGATGCGCTCACCGACGAAGGGGCGACAGTGCTGCGGCGCGTGCTCACGCCGGTCGTCAAATACTGGGTGTGCAAGCGTGCCCCGACGGTATGCGGCGAGGCGATGGAGGTACTCGGCGGCAACGGCTACGTCGAAGACGGTCCGATTGCACGGCGCCTGCGCGAGTCGCCGCTCAACTCGATCTGGGAGGGCTCCGGTAACATCATGTGCCTCGACGTGCTGCGGGCGCTCGCGCGCGAGCCGCGCACGCGCGAGGCGCTTGTCGAGCTCCTCACCCCGGTGAGCGGCCGCGATCCGCGCTATGACCGCTACCTGGCTGCACTGCTTGCCGACCTCGCCGATCCGGGCGACGCCGAGCTGCGCGCGCGTGACCTCACGCAGCGTATCGCGCTCGCCGCACAGGCGGCGCTGCTGCTCGCGCACGGACCGGCGCCGTCCTGCGAGGCGTTCCTCGCCTCGCGCATCGCCGCCGGAGCGCCGGCGGCGTTCGGCACCCTTCCCCGGGGCTGCGATTTGGCGGCGCTGAGCGCGCGCATCCTGAGCGAGTGAGGGGGCGCAAGGCGCCAGCGTCCATGCGTTTCGGCCGCGACTACTACCAGCGCTACTACTTCGATCCGCGCACCGCGGTCGCGAGCCGCAGCGAGATGCACGCCCGTGCGCGGCTCATCGCGGCCTTCACCACACACCTGCAGCTGCCGGTGCGGCGCATTCTCGACGCCGGCTGCGGCACCGGGCTGCTGCGCAGCGCGCTGCGCCGGCTGCTGCCGCGCGCGCACTACGTGGCGCTCGAGAGCAGCGAGTACCTCTGCCGCCGTTACGGCTGGGTGCGCGGGCGCATCGAGGACTACCGTCCGCGCTCGCCGTTCGACCTGGTGATCTGCTACGACGTGCTGCAGTACCTCGACGCCGTCGCGGCGCAGCGTGCGCTCGAGAACTTCGGCCGCCTGTGCCGGGGCGTGCTGTACTTCACGGCGCTCACCCGCTGCGACTACGAGCAGAACTGCGACCGCGCACGTACCGACGCCGCGGTGCACCTGCGCAGCGCGCGCTGGTACCGCACGCGACTCGCGCGGCAGTTTCGCGAGGCGGGACTCGGTTTCTGGCTGCGGCGCGGCGCGCCGCTCACGCTCTGGGAGCTGGAGTCGAGCTGACCGGCGCAAGCGAGCGCGCGCGCCGCCGGCGAAACAGCGGGTACAGGGGCAGGCCGAGGAGGATCAGGAGCAGCGTCGCGATCGACTCCCGGGGCGTCGAGCGGAACGCGCTCACCACGATCGCCACCATCACAGCCACGAACACCAGCGGAGTGAGCGGATAGCCGGGCACGCGGAAGGCGCGCGGCGCGTCGGGCAGCCGCCGCCGCAGCACGATGACGGCAAGGACCACCGGGATCCAGAAGAGCGCGTAAGACATCACCGCCATGTTGGTGAGCTGATCGAAGGTGCCGGAGGCGGCGAGCAGCGCCCCCCAGAGCGACAACAGCACGAGCGAGGTCACCGGCACGCGGCTCACCGGGCTCAAGCGCCCGAACGCGGCAAAGAACAGCCCGTCACGCGCCGCGGCGTACGGCACGCGCGCGGCACCCAGGATGACGCCGTTCAGCGAGCCGATGGTCGAGATGAGGAAGATGAGCGCCGCC
>Ga0187778_10000067_pt1 | contig 63004 bp, 49 predicted proteins | sample 1015_Q2_SP5_20_M_FD_132418 | JGI IMG/M metagenome (GOLD analysis project Ga0187778, IMG submission 132418) | Tropical peat soil microbial communities from peatlands in Department of Meta, Colombia - 1015_Q2_SP5_20_MG | ecosystem: Environmental > Terrestrial > Soil > Wetlands > Peat | place...
GGAATTGGACTCGTCTAATTTAGAATAGTCTAATTTAGAATAGTCGGCGCGGGCCGTAACGACGTCCTCCATGGTGTGGCCTGGGATCGCCGCTGGAATCAAAGAGCGCACCAGCAAACGCGCGATGGTGGCGTTTCCGTCGGGAAAGTGAAAAATGTACGGCTCTTCCTTTTCGCTCTCGCCAATTCCCAGTCCGTCAAATCCAGGATACGTGAAGGAATTATTGTCGTCTCCCGCGTAGAAGCAGCTCAGCGCGGAGACCGCATCAATGCCCACGCAAAACAAATCGTGGGGATAAGGCTGAAAAAACGGCAATGCGTCAGGCGTCACCTTACAGACTTGCGTCAGGAAATCCGCATAACTGATTTTTCCCAGCTTGGCGAGTTTTTCCTGCTTCGAAAGTCCCGCAAGATAGTCCACCTTCTCCGTATATACGCGCGCGATGCCTTTGCGGACTTGGTCCGAAAGCGGCGCTTTGGCAAGAAACTCGTGCCACGGAGTGGAACCCATTCCGGGAACGAGGCGGTCTTCACCAAAGGTTTCTTTGTCAAAGAAACAGCCGGTGCTGCGCTTCGCATAGAGCTTGCGGTCAAAAGCCTGATAGAAGCGTTTGATATCGATTCCCAACTCGGTCAGCAAACCCTGAGCGACCTTGCTGTATTCGGCGGGCCGCTCGATGGCCACCGTGCCGCCAAAACTGAGAAGCGTGCGGCCGCCGACTTTGAATTCGTTGCGCTTGGCGTGGCCGCCGAAATCATCATGGTTGTCGAGAATCAGAACGCGCGCTTGTTTGCCCGCATTTTTTCGGAAGAAATAGGCCGCCGCTAGGCCGCTAATGCCGGCGCCAACGACTACGAGGTCATAGTGTTCCCCGGTGTCTTCGGGCGTTCCGAAGGAAGAGGAATCCTCGCCATCGCGAAGCCGGTGCGCAAACGTAAACGAGCCGTCGTGATTGCCTCGCATGCCCCTGAGGGCTGGAGGGTAGTAGCCTGGCGCCTTCTCAGGCGCGAAATCATCGAGCGCTGCGGCCGCGATAAGCTGCTTTGCGCCGAGGCCGCCGCCAGCCAGCGCTGCTCCGGCTCCTATCGCAACACCATTGAGAAAATCGCGCCGGGTGATATTTCGCGCCATGCCCAGTTCGCGGTCTCTTTTTTCATCGCCGATCTTCATGGCCTTGCGCTCCACTTGCATCAAACCGGCAGAAATTGTCGAACAGCATCCTTACATATTTTAAGTAGACTTGTCACTCCGCGAACTGCGCATCTAGTGGTGAACAAGGTGATAGAAATCCAGTTTCTAAAAATGATGTGACGGGGTCCAACTACGGCTTGTGGCAGTCCTCAAGCAAGTCGAATCGTTTGCCGCTCGATGCGTTCAGCTCTTGCGTGCCCACGAAATCGATGCCCTCGAGCGGCACGCTGTTTTCGCCACCGTAGCTGGTGACGTAGTGCAAACGAGTGCCTTCGACCCAATAGCGCAAGAGGCCGTACGTCGAACCATCGAGCAACCGAAGCAAAGCCACAGGCTCCTGCACGTTCCAGAGAGAAGGACCAAGAGATTCTGGCTTGTCGGGGTAATCTGGCGATAAATCAGAAGCATCGGCCGTTTCGGCCGAGCCTCCATAACCTCCTGAAGTGGCAAGTGAATCGGACCAGAAATAGGTGCCTGGAGATCCGCCGTAGAAAAATGGATCGGAAAAGAAGGCACCGCCGTAGCAATCGAATTCGCCAGGAAACAAGAAATTGCGCCAGGAGAAGCGGAAAGAATCGCAGTAACCCGTATTGAAAAAGCGATTCCGCAACCGCACTCTGCGCCGCGCGCCAAGATGCGGGAACCCGGCAGTCACAAAACCGCCGTCTGGCTTTCTTCCAAGCCCGTTGGATCGATGCCCAAAGAAATGTCCCAGGGAATGACCGATGGTGTGACCAGAAGAATGGCCAGAAGAGCCTGCCCCACTGACGTGGCCGCCGCCATGCCCGGCACCTCCACCATGCCCTCCGCCCTTTCCGGCGAACAGCGCAGGGCAAACGAAAAGCGCTAAAAGGACCGCGAGCGAAAGTCTGGGCCGGCGGTGCATGCCGAATCTCCTGCTAACCGCCACTCTATACCCATAGATGCCAGAGCGGAGCTGGAAGTTTCAGGGCAAGACCCTCGCCAATTCTGAAAAAGGAAAGCCAATCCAGCGCGCCGTCCAAGGTACGTTGTATGATGCGCCCAGCGAGCGGAATTCATGGCTTTAGCATTCAACAAACAGATGGCAATCATCACCGGTGCGGGAAGTGCAGAAGGAATCGGCTTCGCTGTGGCGCGGCGCCTTCTTGCGGAGGGCGCGCGCGTGGTGATCACGTCAACGACAGATCGCATTCACAGCCGCGCGCGAGAACTGGATGCGGCTGGCGACCGCGTACTGTCGTTCGCGGCGGACCTCACCATCGAGACGGAGGTGCAACGGCTGGTGGATTCCGTATTGTCCCGTCTCGGACGGATCGACATTTTGGTGAACAATGCCGGGATGACGCAGACCGGCCGGGAAACGCAAAGCAAGCCGCTGATCGAGACTTCGTTCGCAGAATGGCAGAACCAGATTGCCATCACTTTGCATACTGCCTTCCGCATGATCCGCGCGGTGTTGCCAGGAATGACTCAACAAAAATACGGGCGCATCGTGAACGTCACTTCCGTGACGGGACCATTGGTGAGCAACGCGGGTTCGGCGGCGTACGGAGCGGCGAAAGCCGCGATGGATGGAATGATGCGCGCGGCGGCCATCGAAACGGCAAAGGATGGAATCATCATCAATGGCGTTGCGCCGGGGTGGATCGCGACGGCTTCGTCGACCGAGTCCGAAAAGATCGCCGCGCTGCATACGCCCTTGGGCCGCGGGGGAACGCCGGAAGAAGTCGCGGCGGCGGTGTGCTTTCTGGCTTCGCCGGAAGCTTCCTACATCACGGGGCAGACCCTTGTGGTAGATGGCGGCAATATCATTCAGGAAAACAAAGGCGCGTAATCCCCACTTCCCTTCTTGCTCCAACTCAGGCGCTACGCCACACTCGTAAAATAGTTGAGCTGTTCGTTTTGGAGTTACTGTCCAGGAGGCTGGAATGCGCCGCGTGGTTTTCGTTTTCTCATTCTTATTGCTCTTGCTGCCGCTGCGCTTGCGCGCACAGCAGGAACTCCCGCCGCGGACGCGGCCGAAAATTGGCGTGGCGCTGGAAGGCGGAGGCGCCATGGGGCTGGCGCATATCGGCGTGCTGAAATGGTTTGAGGAACATCACGTTCCTGTGGATTACGTCGCAGGAACCAGCATGGGCGGCCTGGTGGGAGGTTTTTATGCAACCGGAATGAATCCCGAGGAGATGAAGGCGCTGATTGAGGGGCTGGACTGGCGAGCGATTCTGAGCGACCACACACCGTACGAAGATCTGTCTTACCGCCGCAAAGAAGATCAGCGGGCGTATCCCAACTCGCTTATTTTTGGATTGCGCGGCGGGCTGTCTCTTCCGGCAGGATTGAACGCTGGGCACCAGATCGGCCTGCTGATTGACCGCGTGACATTGCCCTACTACGGAATTACTTCTTACGACGAGATGCCCATTCCTTTTCGCTGTGTGGCCGCCGACTTGGTCAGCGGCAAATCGCACGTCTTCAGGGATGGGCCGCTGGCGGTGGCGCTGCGCTCGACGATGTCCATCCCCGGTGCGTTTGCTCCGGTGCACGAGGGCAACGCAGTTTTTGTCGATGGAGGCCTCTTGGACAATCTCCCGACCGACGTGGTGCGACAGATGGGCGCAGAAATCGTAATCGCGATCCATCTCGAGGAGGGACCGGTCGAAGCCAAGAACATTAAGTCCGTGTTCAGCGTCCTCGACCGTTCCGTGAGCGTAGTCATCGAGGAAAACGAGCTGCACGGTCTTGCCCAAGCGGATGCCATAGTCACAGTGCCGCTCAACGAATTCACCACGGTCGACTACGCAAAACGCGACGCCATCATGCAACGTGGATATGAAGCCGCAAAGGACAAAATGCGATTGCTCGAAGCGTTCGCGCTGGGAAACGCGGATTGGGATGCTTATCTAGAAACGCGAAATGCACGGAAGCGCAGCGAAGCACCGTCGCCGCAATTCCTCAAGATCGAAGGCGCCAGCGAAAAAGGAGAAGAATACGCGTCGCGCTATTTGAAGGCGTTTGTGGGCAAGCCGCTGGACACCGGAAAGCTGGATGAAGTGTTGACCCGGCTGACCGGCGTCGGCCGCTACGATTCAGCGGGCTATCAGTTGACACAAGAAAACGGAAAGCCCGGGCTGCTCATTCGTGTTGTCGAAAAGACAGATGCTCCGCCGATGTTTCAGACCGCGTTTGAAGTAGACGGCTCTCAGGCGGGCAATGTGGACTTCACGATGGGAACACGCTTTACGTTCATGGACGTGGCGGGGTACCGCTCGGAGTGGCGCACCGACCTGCTGCTCGGAAATACCTACGGCTTGCAAACGGAGCTATATCGTCCGTTTACGGCAGAGAGCCGCTGGTTTTTTGCGCCTCACGCGGACGCCAGCGATACGGCGTTTCCGATTTACGCCAAGAACGACCCGTTAGCGGATTATCGCATCTACCGCATCAACATTGGGGGCGACGTTGGCTACGGCTTTGGGCGCTTTAGCGAATTGCGAGCCGGATATGAGATTGGCTCGCTGAACATCAAGTTGCGGCTCGGCAGTCCGGAAATTCCTGCTGTTGAAGGGCGTATCGGGCAAGCGCACTTGCACTATCTCTTGGACGACACTGACGATCCAGTCATCCCCCGCCGCGGATTCAAGGTCGAAACGAATTTTAGGTGGTTCGACCAGAGTCCAGCTGCCAAGGGTGGATTCTCTTCCATGGATTTGAAGCTGGGGTATTTCCAGCCCGTCGCGCAGCCTGCTTCCGTCTTCCTTGAGGGCGAAGGCGGCACGACCTTTGGCTGGACTAGGGCGAGTACGGGAATTCCACAATTTTTTCTCGGCGCGCCTCTGAGCTTGAGCGCCTACGGGCAAAACGAATTTCAGGGCAACCAGTACTATTTGGTCCGCGCCGGTTACATGCAGGATTTGCTGACGCTGCCGCCGTTTGTGGGGAAGAAGGTCTACGCCGTGGGCGCCTATGAAATTGGCAAAATGTACGGAGTAACCAGCGACAGCGAGTTGCCCAACGATGTGGTCGCGGGCTTCCTGGCAGAGACGGCACTGGGGCCGTTTTTCATCGGCGGGAGCGTGGGCGATTCCGGCCACCGCAAATGGTTCTTCCAATTGGGCCGCGTGTTCTGAATAATAAGCCAGTCGAATATACGGTTCTACTCGGAATGAGGAGGAAATCATGGGTAGAAAGCGACGGCTTTTGTGTGCGTGGCTGGCCGCGATTGCGTTGGTGATGGCATCGGCAGGGATCTCCAGGGCGCAAACGCTTACGGCAGCGGCATCGGATGCGCCTATTCTGGTCGTGAAAGGCGAGGTCAAACAAGAATTGCGGCTGAGTGCCGCAGACTTCAAGGCCCTGCCGCGAACGAAGGTGACGGCGAAAGGTCACGGCGGCGTTTCGCACGCGTATGAGGGCGTGATGCTGCAATTGCTCCTGGTTAAGGCTGGCGTACCCATGAGTGGCGAAATGCGAGGGAAGAACATGACGCTGATGGTGCTCCTTGAAGCCAGCGACGCGTATCACGCGGTCTTTTCCCTGGCGGAACTGGACCCGGATTTTGCGGGGGAGCAGGTGATCGTGGCGGATACCGAGGACGGCAAGGCCTTGGACGCGCAGCATGGACCGGTGCAGTTGGTCGTGCCAGGAGACAAACGGCAGGGGCGCTGGGTGCGCATGCTGAACAGCATTACGGTGCAGCGGATCGGCGAATCCAAGTGAGCCTCGGATTACCGCGGCCCGCGCGAAGCCACTATTCCTGTCGCCTGACCGTCAGTTCCATGAGTTTTCTGGTTGGTTGCGAGTCGATGGTAATCTCGGCAAGCTCCGTCCATTCGCCTTTCTCGTTGATCCGCAAGACAGAACTGGTTTTGATGGAGCCCAACGCGAAGCCCCATGCGAGGCCTTTGCCATCCTCATGGAGCTTAACGTCCGTTTCGAGAAAGCGGCCGTCGTTGAAAGCGCGCATATGATAAGCGCTCGCCTCATCATCGAATGAGATTATTCCGAGGGCTTGGAGAATGGGCTTGTTGTCGAGCTGGGTTCGCCCGATCCCCTCGATTTCCAGGATCAACCCATCTAGTTTGTATCGGGCCTCCTCGGTTTGCACCAAAACGAGCGGCTCCCCGGGTCCGCGCAGCAGGCGCGCCTCCCCAGCCCACTTCCCTGCCAAAAACCAAAGCTTCTTCATCGCGGCCCGCTGCGCGTCAAGGTCCGGTGTTCGGGGGAGTTGCGCCATAGCTATTTATTTTTCGGGCGAGGCGGGATTTCATCGCCGGTACGAGGCGGCTTGCCGCCGCGGCGCCTCATGAGTTTGTCAAACGCTCTGAAGTCAGCGCGGGCTTTGCGGCTGGCGAAGAACTCCGCGGTTTGCAACGCTGCTAGTTTTTCCGCTACCGCGGTGACAACGAACTGGTTGATGCTTGTCCCATCTTCCCGGCTCTGTTGCTCGACTGCTTTCTTTAGCGAGCGGGGCAAACGCAGAGGGTAAGTCTTTGTTTCGCTCATTGCCGAATCCTTTCTATTGCATCGCGCGGGATCATCACTTCGATTCCAAAGCGTGACGGCACAAGCCCGAAATCCCGCACGTTAAATGTAACCAGGATATCGGCCCGTCCATTGACTGCTGCTTCCAGAACCATCTCATCGCCTGGGTCGCGCAACTGGGGCCTCCAGAGAAAATGTCTCTCCACCGGCTCCGCCATGGCCATTAACGCATCCAGGAATGCCTTTACTTCCCGTTCACTTAGCCCGGCCGCTAGACGATGCTCTGCTTCCGAACAAATGGCCTCGTATTCCACGGCCAGCGGGACGCTCAGCAATAGCGTGACCCTGCCTTGGCGTGCTTCACGGAGAATTGCAGCAGAGGCGCCACTGGGGCTACGCATCGCCGCCACGATGACGTCCGTATCCAAGACCAATCTCACATCGCCTATGATATCAGATTGTGGGCAATGTTATTCACTGATTTACGCTTGGAAGATGCAGAAGAGCACAGGAGACGGAAGAGCAGAAAGAGAAGCTTGACTTTCGCTTTTTATTCGCCTATAGTGCGGGCGGTAGAGGAAACGGGAAACGGGTGGCGTGCCGGTTCCATTGCCGACTAGGCTCTCACGAACCGGCCGCCGCCCGTTGAAAACTTCCGAGCCGTAAGCGGGTGAGGGGTCGTTTCCCAAGAGCGATCCCTCGATCCCGAAGCCGACGGAGTCAGCTTATTGCCCGCCGTGGCGGGCAGACTCGGACGACAGTATAAATCACCCGCTTCCCTGCTGTGATCGTTGTGCGGTCACAGTTACGTTGACCGCTATGCGGTCACAGACATTGGGAGCCGCCATGGAAACCGCTATCTGCGAGCCCCGGCAAGCCGGGGGCAACGGTGTCGAAAGCGCAGTCCTCAACCCCGACATCGAATTCTTGCAGGAAAACGCTGCGCCAGCAGAAGAAAACGAGCGCGGCAGGGAAACTCCGCGCGCCGGCGATTATCCAGCCGATTCTTCTGAAATGCCGCGGACGGAAACGCCGGCGGAGAAAAATCCGTGGTCGGCGTGGTCCTGGCTGGGACTATGCAAGAGTCCCAGCCGCAAAATTCCCAACCTCATTCCCAACATTGTGCACGTGGACGTGGACGCGTTTTTCGCCTCGGTCGAGCAGGTGCTGAATCCGCGGCTGCGCGGCAAGCCGGTGCTGGTGGGGCGCGGCTGCGTGGCTTCGGCAAGCTACGAAGCGAAGTTTCACGGCGTGCGCACGGCGATGAGCTTCCGCGAGGCGCTGCGCATCTGCCCGAAAGCGACTGTCGTACCCGGGCAGTACGAGCACTACGCCGATTTTGCGGAGCGCGTGCGGCGCATCCTCGAAACCTATACGCCGGCGGTGGAAACCGCGGCGCTGGACGATTTTTATCTGGACTTTGCCGGCACCGAGCGGCTCTATCCGGATTACGAAGCCACGCTGCGGCGCTTGCAGACGGAAATTTTTGGGCGGACGGGTTTGAGCGTTTCGCTCGGCGCCGCGCGCACCAAAGTTGTCGCGTCAATCGCGTCGCGGCTGGAGCGCCCGCGGGGATTTCACATGGTGACGCCGGGTGATGAAGAAGCTTTCCTGACGCCGCTGCCGGTGGAAAAGCTGCACGGCATCGGCCACGTGCACGCGGGCACGCTGATCGAGCGCGGCATCGCCACGATTGGCCAACTGCGCCAAGTGCCGAAGGCCGTGCTGCAAGCGGCGTTCGGCGAGGCCATCGGCCAGCAAATCTGGGAGCGCGCCCGCGGCCTCGATGGGCGCGAGGTGCTGCTGCCGTCGACGCCAAAATCCGTTTCGCGCGAGACAACCATCGAAGACGGCACCATCGACACGGAATTTCTCGGCGGGTTGATCGAATATTTGAGCGAGCGCATCGGCGCGACGTTGCGCGAGTACGGCAAGCAGGCGCGCACGATTGAACTGCGCATTCGGTATGTGGACCATTTTTCAGCACACCAGGCGGTGCGGCTCGCCAAGCCCAGCAACGACGAGCGCGAACTGCTTGCAGCGGCAAAGGAATTGTTTGCGAAATTGTTCACGCGGCGCGTGGCGGTGCGGCTGGTGGGCGTCAGCGTGACGAACCTGGAGGTGGACCGGCGCCAAAATGAATTGTTCGACACCAGCGCGAACCGGCGCTGGTATTTGAACCGCGAGATGGACCGCGTGCGCGGGCGGTTTGGCTGGAACGCGGTGTTTTACGGTAAAGGGCTGGAGCTGCGCGAGCATTACGCCACCAAGCCGAACGGCCTGGTGCTGTCGACACCGTGTTTATCGCGGTAAAAGGTTGCCGAGAATTCCTTCCCGTCCCCCTACCTTGGGTGCTGAATCCAAGGGCTAAAGTCCCCACATGACGTGATTCGTGACTCGCATTTCGTGACTCGTGGACAAAACCACTTTCGCGGCGCGGGTTTCACGAGTCACCAGTCACGAGTTACGAGTCACATGTTCGTTCATCTGCATTGTCACAGCCACTACTCCTTCCTGCGGGGAGTGGCATCGCCGGAAGAGATCATCGCGGCAGCGGCCGAGCAGAAGATGCCGGCGGTGGCGCTGACGGATACGAATGGCTTGTATGCGGCAGTGCCGTTTTGTCAAAAGGCACAGGAAAAAGGAGTGAAGCCAATTGTCGGCGTAGCGTTGGATGTAGAATTTCGTATTTCGAATAACGCGTTTCGAAATTCGAAAAGCGAAAAGCGAAATTCGGCGACCGTACCGTTAACGCTGCTGGCGGCGAACATGGAAGGCTACAGCAATTTGTGCCAGCTCGTGACGCTGCGGCATTTGGGCATGACGAAGTTGGCCGGCTCCGGTGGACAAGCCTCGGCAAACGGAAAGGCACCTGCAAATCATTTGGAGTTGAGATCCTTCGCTTCGCTCAGGATGACAAGCGAAGAGAACGGCGCCGGCGAGGCAAACCTGCCGCAACAGGCTTGTCTCGCTGGCACCGATGGACGGCTAGTGAGTTTGCAGGAGTTGGCTGAGCACAGCCACGGCGTGATTGCGTTGTGCCCGCTGCCAGCGAGAGCACAAGACCTAAAAGAAATTTTTGAGGACTGCTTGTACATCGAGGTGCAGCATCTCTCGCCGGGCGATGGAAGGGCACTGCGCGAAGCCGAGCGCATCGGGCGTGAACTTGGCATTCCGCTTGTCGTCACGAATAACGTGCACTTCCTCCGGCCCGAGGAGCATCTGCATCACCGCGCCGTGAATGCCATTCGCGTTGGAGGGCTGCTTACGACTGTTGCGCCTCCTGAAATTACGACGGGCGAAGCGTGGTTCAAACCCACGGCGGAAATGCAAAAACTTTTTCCCGATCATCCGGAATGGCTCAAAACAACTCTGGAAATCGCAGACCGCTGCAATTTGCAACTGGAACTGGGCAAGCTGATTTTCCCGGAATTTCCCGTGCCCGAAGGCGAATCGGCGTTTTCGTATTTGTGGAAGCTGAGCTTTGACGGCGCGCGCAAACGTTACAGGCCGCTGCGCCCGGAAGTGCTTTCGCGGCTCACGCATGAGCTCGAAGTTATTGAGAAGCAGCACCTGGCGCCGTATTTTTTGCTGGTGTGGGACATCGTCGAGGAAGCGCGGCGGCGCGGCATTCCGGCGGTGGCGCGCGGGTCGGCGGCAAGTTCGATGGTCACGTATTGTCTGGGAATCTCGCGCGTTTGCCCGCTTCGTTGGGGGCTTTATTTCGAGCGCTTTCTGAACGAGCAGCGCGGCGATTGCCCGGACATCGATATCGACATTTGTGGCGCGCGCCGCGATGAGCTGCTCGACTACGTTTACGAGCGCTGGGGCGCGGAACACGTCGCGGGGGGCCGGGAAGGCCCCCACGTGGCAATGATTGGAAGCTTTATCACCATGCACGCGCGGCTGGCGGTGCGTGAAATCGCCAAAGTGTTTGGCGTGCCGCCTGGCGAGGTGGACCGCTTCACCAAGCGGCTGCCGCACCGACCGGTACGCGAAATTTTACAGGCCATTCGCAGCTTGCCGGAATGCCGCGATTTGCCCATCGACGACGAGCCATGGAAAACAATTCTGCAAGTGGCGTTGCGGCTCGACGATGCGCCACGGCACATGGGAATTCATCCTTGCGGCGCGGTGATTTCCGCGCGGCCGTTGACGCAGCTGACGCCGCTTGAGCGCGCTACAAAAGGCATTGTCGTCACGCAGTACAACATGAACGCCATCGAAGCGCTCGGGCTGATCAAAATGGATTTGCTCGGTCAGCGCGGGTTCACCACGATGTCGTTGGCGCTCGACAACATCGAGCGCACTCTACAACCTGTAAGGGTGCAGCATGCTGCGCCCGTTCTTGAAACGACGAGCGTCGCCCCGGATGGCGTGACGCCCTGTCCAACAGCGCGCGTCATCGATTTTGACGTCATCCCAGAAAACGATCCGGCGACTTGCGACGTGATTGCCGAGGGAAAAACGCTGGGAGTTTTTCAAGTCGAGTCGCCGGCCATGCGCGGAATGTTGCGCATGATGAAAGCGCGGACCCTGGAGGAAATCGCCATCGCATTGGCGATTATCCGGCCCGGCGCGGCGGAATACGGCTCGAAGGAATTGTTTGTAAAGCGGCTGCGCGGAAAAGAAGAAGTGGTTTATCCGCACGATTCGCTCAAGCCGATTCTCGGCGACACGCTGGGCGTGTGCATCTACCAGGAACAGGTGATGCAGATCGCACAAGCAGTGGGTAGCCTATCGCTGCAAGAAGCAGATTTGGTGCGGCGGTCGACCGTAAAGTATTCCGGCCGGGCAGATTATGAGCGCCTGCGCGGCAAATTTGAAAGAGCCGCGGAAATGATGGGGTTGACAAAACACCAGCGGGAAGAAAGCTGGATGATGGTGGAAAAATTCGCAGGCTTTGGGTTTTGCAAAGCGCACGCAGCCACCTACGCGGACGTTTCATACCGCATGACCTATTTGAAAACGCATCACCCGGCGGAGTTTCTCGCGGCGATGTGCAGCGCGGGCGCAGGGTTTTATCACGTTTCGGCGTACGTCGAGGAAGCCAAGCGCTGGGGCATCGAGGTGAAGCTGCCGTCGGTGAATCATTCGCAGATGGCTTACACCCCCGAAGCGGGCGACAACGGCAAACGCGCGCTGCGCGTTGGTTTGATGCAAATCAAAGGCCTGCGCATCGAAACCATTACTGCCATCCTGCATACACGGGAAGAAGCTGGGCCATTTCGTTCGCTCGAAGATTTTTTGCGCCGCGTGCCCGTGGAGCGCGACGAAATCGAAGCGCTCATCAAATGCGGGGCATTCGATGAAGTCAATGACGAAGTGCACCGCGCGACGCGGCCGGAGCTGCTCTGGCAATGGAATCTTCTGCAAGCGCGCGGCAAAGGCTCCCACGCAGGCAGCTCTCGATCTCCCGGGATGACGCTACGGAAAAAAACGGAAACTTTATTCGCAGAAGCGAGCGCGCAGGATTCCATCGGCACGGTCCTGGCGGAAATGCGAATGCCGGAATACACGCTGGAGCAGAAGCTGCGTTACGAACGCGAAATCCTGGAAGTATGCGTGAGCGGCCACCCACTCGATTTCCTGCCGCGCAACGGAGAGGTTTGGAGTGACGAACTGCCGGGGCTTGTCTGCAAGCGCGTCGCATTATGCGGCTGGGTGGTTACCTACCGGCACGTCGGCACGAAAAATTACCGCAACATGATGTTCGTTACGCTCGAAGATCAGCATGGCATCTACGAGGTCGTGCTCTTCCCCGACGCCTATGACCGCTATGGCGGTCTCGTATTCGAGACACGTACGATGCGCGTCACAGGCCGCGTCGAGCCAGATGGACAAATTAATGGCGAAAAGCTGGAAGCCTTGAGGAAGTAACGGTGTATTTCATGATTCGCACAAGAACGCAAAAGGCCGCGCCCGCCGCAGAGCCAGAATCGGGCCGCCCGGCAGGCTCGGGCGAAGAATGGCTGGGACGCAACCACAGCAGCAAGCGGCGGCTTTGGGAGCGGCTCAATCCCCTCAGCCGTAAGCAAATTCGCCTGATCGCCGAAGCGCTGGCGCTCCAGCAAACCCACGCGCAATTGCCCGAGCCCCTGCGGGCCCGCCTGAGCACGGTTCACCAGGAACTGGAGCGGCTGACGAATCGTATCCGGGCGCTGCTGGCAGAGGTAGCACGCCGGACACCTCCGGGCACGTGACAGTTGCAGGACCGCGTCAGCGGCGGGATACTTTTTGTATGCTTGCAACTCTCAGACGGGGGATCTATCTTCTTGCGCCAATGGCACTAACGTTCGCGGTGCTGGCTGTTTCCGCGCGCGCAGATGAAATTCGCCTGAAGGATGGCAAAAAGCTCTACGGCGTAATCGTCGGATACGAAGACAAGATGTTCAAAGTCAAGACCGACTTTGGATACGTACTCGTAGAGAAGGACAAAATCGCCTCCATCATCCCGTCGACTCCCGCAGATAAAACGCCGCCAGAATCCGAAGCCAACAAGAAAAAGGACGATGCGAAAGCGACAAAGCCGGCCTCCGATTCACAGCCGCAGCCAGAGCCTGCCGTCGCAAACGCATCCGGCGTAACGCCGACGCCAACCAATGCAAGCGAGAAAACTGTCGAGCCAGCCGCAGGCGGAAAACCAGACAAGTCCGCGCCAAAAATAACAAATGCCGCGGTGAAACCGGAAATCCCGGCGAGCAACCCAACCGCAAATGCCGCCGCTCCAGCGCTCAAGGGAACTTCACCAGCAACTACGACATCGGCACCTCTTGCCGCATCCACAACAGCCCCAGCTCCTCCAAAGGAACCTGAGCTGCCGCCCAACCGCGAAGAAATCACCGGCAATCTCTACACCAATTACACGCACGGCTTTCGGATGTACAAAGCGCCAAGCTGGAACCTGATTGAAGAAGCTCGCAGCGCATTGCCAAACGCCATCGTGGCCATGGGCACGCAGAACGAATCCACGCTCATGGTGGTGGGTGAAGAGAAGAGCAAAGATTCTCTGGATGCGACTGCGGCCGCAGTCGAAAAGCGCCTGCACGATGTGTATGCCAACTACCAGCGCCTGGCGCAGCGTAAGACCACCGTCGGCGGAATGCCGGCAATTGAGTATGAATATCGCGGGAAAGCGGACGACCACGACTGGTCAGGAAAACTCGTGATCATTGCGCGCGACAAAAACATCCTCACCGTGCTAGCGATGACCTATGCCGACAGTGATCTGATTCAAATCCAGGAAAACGTAATTTCCCGATCGATCGCCAGCCTCGACTTCAACGTGCACTAGCCGCTGCCTTACGGCTCGGGCATCTCAACTTGAATTTTCAAGCCGTCTTTAGTTCGCAGCGGCCATGCTGGATTCGGCGGGTTTGCGGAGTTCGCGAATCATTCCAATCAGCGCTTGCGCAGCGCGAGGCAGGCTGCGATCGCGGCGGTAAATCAATCCCAGTTCCCGCCACAGATCGACTCCTTCGACATTCAGAAGCTTCACTTCTCCGGCCTTCACATAATCTCTCGCAAAGCTCTCGCTGATAAACGAAACGCCGGCATCGGCTACCACGAACCGCTTGATCATGCCGACACTCGGCAATTCCATCGCCACGTGAATCCGCGAACGGTACGGCCGAAAAAGTTTATCGAGGACCTGCCGCGTGTACCCCGTGCGAGGAAAAATGAGCGGCTGGCCCGCAACTTCTTCCAATGTGATCTTCGAGCGGTGCGCCAGCGGGTTTCTCGTGCTCACCATAAAGCGCATGCGGTCTTTGTAAATGTGATGCACCTTCAGGTTGGGTGACTTGATGGGCAGCGTGACAATGCCCACGTCCACGGACCCGTCTTCCACCCGCTGCAAAATCTTGTGGCTGAAATTCCGGTAGATGCTGATGTGCACGAGCGGATAGCGCTTCTGAAACTCCGCAAAGATATCGGGCAGCAGATAGAGGCAGGTCGCTTCATTCGCGCCGAACACCACCGGGCCCTGCACCACGTTGCCGCGGTCCGCAACCACCTGCACTGATTCGTCCCGCAACCGCAGCAATTTCTCCGCGTACTCGAAAAGCACTTCTCCGGCGGGCGTTAACTCCACGGACTTGGCGGAACGATCCAGCAATCTTGCTTTGTACGCCTGCTCGAGCTGCCGGATCTGCGCGCTCACTGCCGATTGCGACCGAAACACTTTCTGGCCTGCGCGCGAAAAACTCTTCAGCTTGGCGACGTAAACGAATGTAGTAAGTTGATCGAAGTCCATAAGCAAAACGCCTGGCGGGATTATAAGGGATTCTCCCCGCTCGCTGCGTAAGAATTATCCTTCCTTTCAGGCTGGGATCGCCGTCCGCGAGACTGGCGCAGCTGGCGTTGCAACCGCCGCAGCCAATGCCTCGGGACGGTTCCTAAGTTGATCAAGCAAAGGTTTCCAGGTTGCTTTCACTGTTCCCTGGAAATGTACCGGCTGAACGCGCATCAACGGCAACGCACCACGGCGCGACAGCAAGCGCGCCGCGCGGGGGCTCTTGGTGTAATGGAAATGCTCCTCGAGCGCACGCCGCAGCCATTCTTCTTCGTCGGAATCGAGCTCTTCGAGTGTCACGAAGTCCCGGTGCAATACATCCTCGGCTTCCGCCCGCATCACGTACGCCAGTCCGCCGGTCATGCCAGAGCCGAAATTCAGCCCCATCGGTCCAAGGATAAGGACAGCGCCGCCGGTCATGTACTCGCAACCGTGTTGGCCCACGCCTTCCACCACGGCCAGAGCGCCACTGTTGCGCACCGCGAAGCGTTCTCCTGCGCGGCCGGCAATAAAAAGTTGTCCTGAGGTCGCGCCGTAAAGCACGGTGTTACCGGCAAGCACGTCGCCGCGCCGCGAAGCCGTCGCTCCTGCGGAAATGGCGATGGTGCCCCCGGACAAGCCCTTTCCCACGTAATCGTTGGCTTCGCCCGTCAGTCTAAGCGTCACCCCGCTCGACAAAAACGCTCCAAAGCTTTGCCCCGCAGCCCCGCGAAACTCCTGACTGATCGGAGCATCGATGGGACGCCCATTCTTCCGCCGACGCATTAGTTCCCCGCTCAAGCCTGCGCCCACGCTGCGGTCTGAGTTTTGAACGATCTGCGCTTCATTTTGCATCGCCATCGAAGCGTTGAAATGAATCGAATCTTCCAGCGCTGTCACATGCAAGCCGGGTTCTTGCTGCGGCGCCACGCGGTTGGAAGGCGTAATTGGAACGACCAGGAACGGGTCCATTCCCGACCGCGCGCCCAGCCGGTCATACCATCCCGTCAGTTCGCTCAGCGATCGCACTCCGAGCTGCGCCAGCCGCTTGCGCACTTCTTCGGCGAGTGAGCGGAAGTACGCGATGACCATTTCCGGTTTTCCCTGGAACCGCGCGCGCAATGTTTCGTCTTGCGTGGCGATGCCCACGGGGCAGGTGTTGAGATGGCACTGCCGCGCCATCACACAACCAATCGACAGCAGCGACGCGGTGCCGAAGCCGAATTCATCGGCTCCCAAAATCGCGGCCAGTACGATGTCCCGCGCAAATTTTAGGCCTCCGTCCACGCGGAGAGAGAGGCGTGAACGGAGGCCAGCGCGAACCAGTGTGTCGTGTGTTTCGCGCAATCCAATTTCCCACGGCAGGCCCGTGTTCTTGATGGAAGTCAGCGGCGAAGATCCCGTGCCTCCGTTGTGCCCGCTGATCGTTATGACTTCGGCTCCTGCCTTTGCGACTCCCGCGGCGATGATTCCGACGCCCGCTCCGGAAACGAGCTTCACGCCGATCCGCGCCCGCGGATTCACCGCGTGCAAGTCGTGAATCAACTGCGCCAAATCCTCAATACTGTAAATATCGTGGTGCGGCGGCGGCGAAATCAGCGGCGTGCCCGGAGTCGCGTGGCGGATGCGCGCAATGTACTCGCTCACTTTCTTTGCCGGCAACTGGCCGCCCTCGCCGGGTTTCGAGCCTTGTGCCATCTTGATTTCGATCTCTTGCGCGTGAACGAGATAATCCGCCGTCACGCCGAATCGCCCGGAAGCCACTTGTTTAATCTTGTTCGCGGCCGCTTGCTCATGCCGGTAGGTTTCGGGGTCCTCGCCGCCCTCTCCCGTATTGCTCCGGCCGCCGAGTTCGTTCATCGCCAGCGCCAGCGTGCGATGCGCCTCAGGGCTCAGCGAGCCGAGCGACATCGCTTGCGTGCTGAACCGCTTTACGATCGATTCCAGCGGCTCGACCTCTTCCAGCGGCACAGCACCATTTGGAGTCGTTTCCAGCAAATCGCGCAGAAAAACAGTCCCCTGCGCTTCCGCCAGTTCCTCGAACGCCGAATATTTTCCGGCCTCCGGCGCGCGCACGTGCGCGTGCAGCCTTCGCACAACCTCCGGAGAGTTGGCGTGCAGCTCAGCGCCTTTCCGGAAGCGGTAAAGCCCGGCATCGGGCAATTCCTCGAATTCCGCCGAGAATGCTGCGCTATGCATTTTCAGGTAGTCGCCGAGCAGATCGTCCAGCGATTTCTGTCCCGGATAGTCCGAAGCGTCCTCAAAGACTTCCTCGCACAAATCCTCCGAAAGACCGACAATTTCAAAGAGATGGCTGTTGCGGTAGCTCGCCAGCGTCGACACCCCCATGCGCGCCAGCACTTTGCGCAAGCCTGCATGGATGGCGGTATGGGCTTTTTCCGCTCCCCCAGGTTCTAGGGACTCTGCAAGCTGGTCCGCGAGATAGGGCACAACCGCGCTAGCACCGGCGGCCACCAAAAGCGCGACGTGATGCGTGTCGAACACTTGCGCCGATTCGACGATCAGCGGCACTTCCCACAAGCCTTCGCGCACCATCGCTTTCCACACCGCAGCTGTCGACAGCAACGCCGGGAGCGGCGCCCGCTCCGCAGAGATCCCACGGTCGGAAAGGAGGAGGAGCCCCGGGCGCCCGCTGCTGCTCAGAGGGGTAGTAGAAAGCTGAGCAAAACTGCAGCGCGCCCCCGGGACCCCATGGTCGGCAGGAAACGTGAAATCGATGCGTTGCTCGGGGCCGAAGATCGCGGCCAACTGCGACAACTGGCCCGGCGTGATTACCGGGCTTGGCAGCGTGACGCCGTCCTTCAAGTGAACTTCAAGGGACATCACGTGCGTCTCGCGCAGCGGATCAATCGGTGGATTGGTCACCTGCGCAAACCGCTGTTTGCAGTAATCCCACAAAGCTCGCGGACGCGAAGACAGAAAAGCGGGTGGAGCATCGTCGCCCATGCTCCAGTCCGCTTCTTTGCCATGGGTCAGCGCGGTGAACAAAATCTTAAATTGGTCTTCCGTCCAGCCTGCCGCGGCGGCGACGCGTTTCGGCTCGTTAACCGGCATCGTAGGCGTCGCAACGGAAGCGCACATTCTGCGCTGCGGCACGGAGTTGCGTGCTTGCTGGATCGCCAGCCGCTTAAGGATTTCCCGCCACCGCAGAAAGAGTCCCGTGACAGGGTTCGCGATGATCATTTCGCCTGGCCCGAGTCGCTGCCGCTCCGCAATCCGCGATTCCTCGAGGTCAACCAACCCGGTTTCTGACCCCGCGATCAGTAATCCGTCGTGCGTCAACGTGTAACGCAGCGGCCGCAACCCGTTTCGATCGAGCTTTGCGCCAACAAACTCGCCGTCGGAAAATACCAGCGCCGCGGGGCCGTCCCAAGGCTCGCTCTGCTGCGAAAGCCCAGTCAGTGCGCTGCGCACGTCCCGCGAAAGCAGCGGGTCTTTCTCAAACGCAGGCGGCACCATCGCCAGCATCGCTTCTTCGGACGAAAGCCCTTCTAGAAGCCGCAGCTCAAATCCGTTGTCGAAGCTCGCCGAGTCGCTGACGTTTTCCTCGAGAATTGGGAACCACGAACCCACCGTGAGCCGCGAGCGGATCTCGCGCTCTTTGGCTCGCAGCCATCGCCGGTTCGACACGATGGTGTTGATTTCGCCGTTATGGGCCACGTAACGGAACGGCTGCGCCAGGTGCCAGGAAGGCTGCGTGTTGGTCGAATACCGCTGGTGAAACACGGCAAATGTCGTCGCGAACGACTTATCCCGCAAATCCTCATAAAACTGCGGAAATTGCCACGGCGTGAGCAGACCCTTGTAGACGATGGTCTGCGACGAAAGCGAGCAGATGTAGCAGCGCGGCGGCAGCAGCGATTCCGCCCGCTTCCGCAAAAGCGCCAGCCGCCACTCGAATCTCGCTGCTTTCCGCGCCGGATGAAACGGCTCGACAAAAAACTGCCAAATCTCCGGCATCGTTTCCAATGCCTTGCGTCCCAGCGCGTCAATATTGACGGGAACCCGCCGCCAGCCGATTACCCGCAGCCGTTCGGTATCCGCCGCGGCTTCCACGGCCGCCCGAGCTTCCCCGCATGCGGAAGCCGGGAAAAACGCGAAACCCATTCCAAAGATTTCTGGCAACTCAATTTTCAGTTCTTCCGCGCGTGCGCGGAAAAAGTTCTCTGGAAGCGAAGTCAACAGGCCCGCGCCGTCACCGCTAGCGCCATCCGCATCAACACCGCCTCGATGGGTCAATCGCTCTAACGCGGTCAGCGCAAACTGAATGATTTCGTGGCTCGGAGCGCCACCCAGGCGGGCAATGAATCCAGTGCCGCAAGCGTCGTGGTCCGGGTGCCCCCAATTCGGATGCCGGCTTCGGGCAGGCCTCGGCTCCTCAACCTCGTCACCGGGCAGGCCTCGACGCTGCGAATCCCACATATACCTTTAATAAGCGGCGCGGCCACGGTATGTACAACTCAGATTTTCGATTCGCTGAATTGATTTCTTGATAGGAGTGCGAGGCCACCCCCGCCCCTGTCATCCCGACCCTCAGGTCGTGGTCTTCCGCGGCCTGAGGCGGAGAGATCTGCTTTTCTCCTTCGCTGTGGGGTTCAAAACTTCGTGACTTCGGAGAAGTGAAACCCGCGCACTTTCATCGCCGGGACCACCATTTCGAACGCCTCTTCACCGGTCGCCCGCACCGCTGGCCCCAGCATTTCGACATTTTTCAGCATTTCGATCAGCGACTGATTGAACCGGAAATTGCGGGCTGCGCCGGTTACCCGCCCCTTCTCAACCAGAAACAGGCCATCCCGCGTCATCCCGGTCATCACTTTCTCGTACGGGTCCACTTCACGGATGTACCATAGCCGGGTCACCAGCAGACCCCGGTCCGTTGAGGAGACCATTTCCTCGACCGACGTGTCACCCCCGGAGAACACCAGGTTCATCGGCGCTTCCCCGAATTCATTCGGCAGTGCGAACCCGTGCCCGGTCGGCTTCTTACCGGCGGCCTTGGCCGCCGTTCGCGAATACACAAGGTTTTTGGGCACGCCGCGCTCCACCAAATGTACTTTCTGCCTCGGCACGCCTTCTCCGTCAAACGGTGCCCCCTGCTGAAGCGGATGAAACACGTCATCAGTGATGCTGATGTTTTGTCCGAATAGCTGTTTTCCCATCCTGTCATTCAGGCAAGAGCGTTTGTCTTGTAGCGCCGTCGCCGCAAAATCGTAAAAAAGAAATCCCACCAGGTCGAGCACCGCCGCCGGTTCCAGGATCACCGTATAGCGCCCCAGTTCCAGTTCCTTCGCGTTTACCGCGAGATGCGCCTTCTCGCTTGCTCGCGCCGCGAGTTTCTGAGGGTCGTACGCGCGCACGTCTGCGGAATTTGCTTTTGCCCAGCTTGCCGCTGGATCTTCCTGCATCGTGATAGAAAACTGCGAATGCGTTTCGCGGTAGCCTGCAACCAACCCGCGCGAGTTGCCAACCGCCGTCTGGCGCTGCCCACTCGAAAAAATCCCCGCAGCCACCTGCCCGTTCCTCACGGCAAGATCGCATGCTCGCCGCACGGCCCGCGCGCGGTCTTCCGGCGTGAACTTTGCCGTCGCATTGATAAACCGGTTGACTCGCCCGTAGCGCTGCTTCCCCGGCATTGGCAGGAGCCGTGGATCTTTCGGCTGGCTGTGCGCCAGCGAAAGCGACGCTTCCGCCGCCGCTTTCAGCGAATCTTCATCCAGCCGATTCGTCGTAGCACGCGCGGTGCGCCCTTCGATCACCGTACGAACCGAAACCGTCAGGACATGTTCCGAAACGTTTTGGTGGATTCCGTTGTTGGCAAACCGCGTCAACGCATCTGCAACTTCATCGACATGGATTTCGGTCTCGTCTGCCCCCGCAGACTTCGCCAGCCGCAGCGCCGTCTCAATAATGCCGCGCAGTTCGCGCTCCGGCCGTAGCTCCGCTTTCGCTGCGCTTTTCCCTGAACCTCTGTTTTTCGCCCCGCCCGCCATCTTCACCGTGTCTGCGCTTTGCTTTGAATTTTGTTCTTGGCCACAGCCGCCATCCTCACTCTTTCGCGAACGCCGTGCCGATGCGCACGTTCCGGAACCGCGACGGCGCCGCACCATGTCCCGTTCCCATCGTCTGCATCGGCTGCCCTTTGCCGCAATTCGGGGTGCCCCACAGCCTCCAATGTTCAAACTTGCAAATCGCATCGCACGAATTCCAAAATTCCGTGGTAATCCCGCTGTAGCTTGGATTTTTGAGCATGCGCGCTTTCTTGCCGCCCTTGATTTCCCAGCCAATTTCCGTGGAAAACTGAAACTGATATCTCCGGTCATCGATGGACCACGACCGGTTGGTGTCCATCAGAATTCCATCCGACGTGTCCGCTATCAGCTCGTCGTAATCCCACGTTCCCGGCAGCAAGCTCACGTTGGTCATGCGGATAATCGGCAAGCGGTTCCAGTTCTCCGTGCGCATCGTCCCCGAGGAACGCTCCAGGCCGGTCAGATGTGCCGTCTCCCGGTTCGAAAGGTACCCGCGAAATCTTCCTTCCTTGATGATGTCCGTGCACTGCGCCGGCACGCCTTCATCATCGTACGCGAACGTCCCCAGCCCCGGACCATGATCCAGCCGCGCGTCCGCCACGACATTCACGATTTGCGAGGCGTATTTCAGCTTATTTAGCTGATCGAGCGTCAAGAAACTCGTCCCAGCAAAATTCGCTTCTTGCCCCAGCACGCGGTCCAACTCAATCGGATGCCCTATCGATTCGTGAATCTGCAGCCCAAGCTGGTTTCCCGCCAAAATCAAAGTGCCGTATTTTTCCGGGCATTGCGTCGCCGCATGAAGCGCTGCCGCTTCCTCCGCGATGGCCGGCGCGTGCTTCAGCAAATCCAACGATTCCACAAGCTCGTAACCTTCCAGTGCGTGCTGGCCGCCAAAGCTGTTCGGATACGACCGCTTTTGAATTTCTCCGCCCTGAAACGAAGTCGCCCCGATGCCACAACCCGAAATCACTTTGCGCTGATGAATCCGCGACCCGATGCTGCTCGCAAACCATGAATCGATCTTGCGGAACTGCATGCACGTTTCCGTCAGCGTGACGCCCTTCACCTTGCGCATTTCCGCGTCCGCCGCGAGCAGCAGCGCAAGTTGTGTTTCGAGAGGAATTTCGAACGGATCCTTCCGGAACGGGCTTTGCCAGCTATCGACGTGGGCTTGTTCAGGTGCCATTACGACGTCGCCGCGCTTCGCCAGCGCCGACGCCTTTGCAATCAAAACCGCTTTCGCCGCGCATTCGGACACGCCCTCGCGCGTCAGCCGGTCCGTCGAAGCAAATCCCCACGCCCCGCTGGCCAACACGCGAATCCCCAGCCCAATCGATTCGCTTTGCGCCAGCGTCCCGACCTGCCCGTTTTTTGTGGTCAGGTCGCGCTGCCGCAAATGCATCACGCGCACGTCGCCATAGGCCGCTCCGCGCAGTCGAGCCGTTTCAAGTGCGTTTGTGCAAAGGTCCCACATGCGAACCGCCCACGGTTCCTCGGGCTAAGGGCAATCTATTTTACGGGAGATTGCGTGATATCAATCAAGGCCAGCTTTTGCCCGTCCCACTGATAGACAAAATCCGTTGTGCAATCGGATTCGCCGCATTTCGGTGCGTCCGGCGCCCAGTTCAAGTACCTCACGACCAATCGCCCCTTGTCAATTTCCACGCTCCAGGGGCCTCGCAAATCCTTCGACAGTTTGCTGTCCTTGAATTTTGGCGACTCCTGCGTGTCTTCGACCTTCAACTCGGCAACATCTCCCGAAGCTTGACGTTTGAACACGGCGAACATATCCGGCGGGCTCTGCCCAGATTGACACGAGAAAGCCGTCACCACGGCTTCTTCAATTCCATCGCCGTCCAGATCACCGAAGACTGTCTTCTCAATCTCGACAGGCTCTTCTCTTTCGGCCGCTGCGCAAGCTTCCTTCATCGCTTGTTCGCCGCCGAGTTGCTTTGCCAAGACACCTGCCATCAATTCTTCGAAATCCGCATCGCGAATCGCCTCCCGCTCATGTTTTTCCTCTGCCCTAACCTCAGCAACATGCTTTTGAAGCGGAGGTGGCTGCGGCACCAGCGGGGCGACAGACGGCTGAGCCGCCACGAGCGGTTTCTGCGGTCTTGCACTCATATCCTCTGCTGGTTGACTTTTTTTGCAGCCAAGAGCCATCAGCGCGCAGAGAAAGGCTACGAATGCAACAAGGAAACAAGCCGCGGGCAGCGCAGGAAATTGTGTACGGTTCATTTCTCATCAGCATAGCTCAAATAGAGACGCAGTTTTCACGCCAGGACAGGCGCGTCACCAAGGTTCAAACGGCTCCACAAACAAAAAGGGCACGGAATCCCGTGCCCTTCCACTCTTTTTGCACGCGGCCATCCGGCGCTGTTATTTTCTTACGTGCCTTCTTGCCACGACGCCAAGTACCGCTCTTGTTCCGGCGTGAGCTTGTCCAGATGATGCCCCATGGATTCGAGTTTCAGCCGCGCAATTTCCTTATCCAAATGCTCCGGCACGACGTACACGTGCGGCTTCAAGGTCTTGGCATTTGCGTGCAAATATTCCAAAGACAGTGCCTGGTTCGCAAAGCTCATGTCCATCACTGCGGCGGGATGCCCTTCCGCGGTAGCCAGATTCACAAGCCGCCCTTCTCCAATCAAATAAACTTTCCGCCCATCCTTCAACTTGTATTCGTCCACCAGCGGCCGGACTTCTTTCTTCCCAGTTGACATTTTCTCCAGCGCCGGAATATCAATCTCCACGTTGAAGTGCCCCGAATTGCAGACAATCGCGCCGCTCTTCATCTTCTCGAAGTGCTCGGCGCGAATCACGCTCTTGTTCCCCGTCACGGTGATGTACACATCGCCTTCTTTCACCGCTTCGGCCATCGGCAGCACGCGGAACCCGTCCATCACCGCTTCAATTCCCTTCACCGGATCGATTTCCGTAACAATCACGTCCGCGCCCAAGCCCTTCGCGCGCATGGCCACGCCGCGCCCGCACCAGCCATAACCCGCAATCACGACTTTCTGTCCCGCCAGCAAAACGTTCGTCGCGCGAATCACACCATCCAGCGTCGATTGCCCCGTGCCGTAGCGGTTGTCGAAGAAGTGCTTCGTCATCGCGTCATTCACCGCGATGATGGGATACTTCAGCGTCCCGTCCTTCGCCATCGCGCGCAAACGAATCACGCCCGTGGTCGTCTCTTCCGTCCCCGCAATCACGTTTGGCACGAGGTCGGTGCGCTTCGTCAACAGCATGGTCACCAGGTCTGCGCCGTCGTCCATTGTGAACTGCGGCTTGTGCTCCAGCGCCGCGCTCAAGTGCGCATAATACGTCTCGTTGTCTTCACCCTTGATCGCATACGTCGGAATATTGAAATCGCGGTTCAGCGACGCCGCCACTTCGTCCTGCGTCGAGAGCGGATTCGACGCGCACAGCACCGCATCCGCGCCGCCATCGCGCAGCGTAATCATCAAGTTCGCGGTCTCGCTCGTCACGTGCAAACAAGCCGAAACGCGCAAGCCTTTCAGCGGCTGTTCTTTCGCGAAGCGTTTGCGAATCGATTCCAGCACGGGCATTTGCTGCGCCGCCCATTCGATCTTGCGCTTGCCCGCATCGGCCAGCCCGATATCTTTTACATCCCCTTTTTTCAATTCAGCGATCGCCAAGTTCTTGCTCCTCGATTTTGAATTTCAATCCCGCGCGACGCGAGAATTCCTTCTGTAAATCCGCGCCTCTCAAAACACCCGTCTCGTCTTTATTCTTACTGAAAACTGTAAACTGTCGACTGTGAACCTCTGCTTAGCTTCGCGCCGCCACTTCCGCGGCCATTGGGGCTCCGAGGCCGGCCGCCTTGCGCAACGCATCCGCGCGATCCGTGCGCTCCCAGGCAAATCCCGGGCCGCTGCGCCCAAAGTGCCCATATGCCGCGGTTGCTTTGTAAATTGGCCGCCGCAAGTCGAGCGTTTCGATGATGCCTTTCGGCGTCAGCCGGAAATGTTCGCGAATCAGTTCCGTAATTTTTTCTTGCGGGATCGTCGCGGTCCCAAACGTATCCGCCATCACGGAAACGGGATCGGCAACGCCAATCGCGTACGCCAACTGCACTTCCGCTTTGCTCGCGAGTCCTGCTGCAACGACGTTCTTCGCGATGTACCGGGCCATGTAGCTCGCCGAGCGGTCCACTTTCGACGGATCCTTCCCGGAAAACGCTCCGCCGCCGTGCCGGCTGTATCCGCCGTACGTATCCACGATAATTTTCCGCCCCGTCAACCCCGCATCGCCCATCGGCCCGCCAATCACAAAGCGGCCCGTCGGGTTGATGTGATACTTCGTCTCCGAATCCAGCATCTTCGCCGGAATGATCGGCCGAATCACGTGCTCCACCACGGCGTGGCGCAAGTCGGCGTTCGACACCGCATCGCTGTGCTGCGTCGAAACCACCACGCAATCCACGCGCGCTGGCCGCCCGTTTCGATACTCCACTGTCACTTGGGATTTTCCATCCGGCCGGAGGAAATTCACGATCTTGGCCTTGCGAACTTCGGCGAGGCGTTGCGTCAAGCGGTGGGCCAGTTGGATGGGCATGGGCATCAATTCTTCGGTCTCATCGCAGGCAAACCCGAACATCAAGCCCTGGTCGCCCGCGCCGCCCGTGTCCACGCCCATGGCGATGTCCGGCGACTGCCGCTTCACCGTGCACATCACCGCGCACGTTTCCGCGTCAAACCCGTACTTCGCGCGGTCGTAACCAACTCCGCGCACCGTCTCGCGCACCAGCTCGTCATAATTCACGTGCGCCGACGTGGTGATCTCGCCCGCCACCACCGCCAATCCCGTGGTCACCAGCGTTTCGCACGCCACCCGCCCGTGCGGGTCCTGCTTCATCACTTCATCCAGCACCGCGTCTGAAATTTGGTCCGCTATTTTGTCCGGATGCCCTTCCGTGACCGATTCCGAGGTAAACAAAAAATTCCGTAAGCTATCGCTCAAAACAAACTCTCCTTCTTGAATTGCGGAGGGAAGCCTCCGCACAACACTATCCCCCAAAGATGTGTGCTCGTAACCTTTCAAAGCTAACATCCGCTCTACCGAGAGTCAACGCATTGAATCCAAATGCGTTAGCCGCACGTTAAACGGTAAGTTTCCTGCCCCGAACGGGTTGCTTGCGCATCCCTCGTGCCCGCCCGCAAATGACGTACGATCTATCTTTCCTCAAGCTCAGCATGCGCTGGACGCGTCAAGATAGTATTGGTAGTAGAATCATCGCAGGCACTATTTGCGCGATTCCTCGCAGCTTCCGTTCGCGCTGCAAGGAGGGTAACTCGATGCCGCTCTTCGTCCCTTCTGCTTCGATCCCAAGAAAAATTTTGATGGCAGCCGCCTGCGTGCTGGCTTTCGCTTGGTTTCAGTCCCCTCTGGCCTTAGCGCAACACAGCGGCCATGTTGGCGGCGGGCACTTCAGCAGTGGCGGGCGAGTAGCGGTGCCACATGTAGCTGCGCCGCCGGCCTCCCATGCGACGATTGGACACGCCCAAGCCGCCTTTGCGCGGCGCCCCATTTTGATTCGCCGACGCGTTTTCCTTCGCGCCCCGTTTTTCTGGCTTCGCCAACCCTTCTATTCCTCTTGGTGGCTGAACTGTGGCGCTTTCTGGGACTGGGAGTACAACTGCGACAATTTTCTCTTCTATGAGCATGTCCCTGAAAATTACGTCGCGCTTCCTGCTTACGAGGCTCCTGTGTATCTGTATCCAGCAGGGCAACGCGAGTTGGTGCGCCTCTACCTGAAAGATGGCACTGTTTACAGCGTCACCGACTATTGGTTCGTCAACGACCAGATCCACTTCACGCTGCCCGAGGAGGAAGGTGCGGAATCCGGCGAGCAGGTCATTGGCGTCGACGAATTGGATTTGCAAAAAACCATCGATGTGAATAGACGGCGGGGATTCCGTTTCGTCAGGCGCGACGAGCCTTTGGACCAGTATTTGCTCGACCATCCCGACGCCAACCCGCCCCTTGTCCAGGTCCCCAAAAATTAGCCTTCCACCTGCCCCTGCCATTCCGAACCCGCGCAGCGGGTGAGGAATCCCGGCTTGACTGGCACACAGCCACGGCCACTGTGAACAACGCAACTTTGCATCAAAATGCCTATGCAACGCTGGGCTTCAGCCCGGCACCTTGCGTTTCGTGTAACGGCGGCTTCAAGCCGCACCGCTGCTTCTTTCCTTTTTTCTGCCAGCCGACAGCTATATACTCACTACCAAGAAAGAACATTCCCTGTGCTGTACCAATCTTCGCCTACGCCGGGTGCCTCACACGCCGGTTTTGCGTGTGGGCGTTTCTGGCTTTTCCTACTCGCACCACCCACAGCAAACAAAGGACTTCCTGTCTGGCGTAACTTGCGTCAACAACGCTCAAGTCTCCCGCCTCTAATCTCCAGAATCTAGACAACTCAAAATCACAGGCACTTATCTAATGTAGTAATGTACTCCGTGATTGTCAGCCGCCAACGCGTCAGCTGTTCTTTCTCGACCCTAACTCCTTTGGAATCCGTTCTTATCTGGTGTGACGCTCTAAGTCCTTCAAAATCCGCTCTTACGCAAAAATGCCGGGTGTCGTACCCTCCCCGCATAAATTCCAAGCTCTTTTCTCTTCGGTCTTGTCCTGCTCCCGTTCCTGTGTTCTCAACACCTTACCCACTCTTCCATTTTGCGTATGCCGTAAGTCCTTTGCCTGTCACTCTTACGAAAACTGCCGGGGTGTGGGGGTATTCTTCCCGTTTTGGAACCACACGCTCAACCGAGCGATGTCATCCCGAGCCCGGTCGCCTGCTTTTGGCGAACGGGGGCGAGGGATCTGCTTCTTCTTCCCTCGCCACTTCCGGCTTACGCGGGTTCTCCATCGTCGTCGGGCTGGATGTCGAGCTTGCCTTTGGTCTTTTTGGCGATGAGGTAGGCATGGATGAAGGGGTCCAGGTCGCCGTCGAGCACGCGGTCCACGTCGCCCACTTCAAACCGCGTGCGCAAATCCTTGATCATGCGGTATGGCTGCAAGACGTACGAACGGATCTGGCTGCCGAACGAAATGTCCTTTTTTGTTTCGTCGAGCTTGTCGGTTTCCGCCTGGCGCTTCTGCAATTCCAGGTCGTAGAGACGCGAGCGCAGCATCTTCATCGCCAGCTCGCGATTTTTGCCCTGGCTGCGTTCCGCCTGGCATGCCACCACGACGCCGCTCGGGAGGTGCGTGATGCGCACCGCCGTTTCCACTTTATTGACGTTTTGCCCGCCCTTGCCGCCCGAACGAAATGTATCCACCTTCAACTCTTCCGGCCGGACGTTGATCTCAATCTTGTCGTCAATTTCCGGAATCACGAACACCGACGCAAACGAAGTATGCCGCCGCGCCGCTTGATCGAACGGAGAAATGCGCACCAGCCGGTGCACGCCGGTTTCGCCGTTCAAAAGCCCGAACGCGTTTTCGCCGGCAAACTGAATCGTCGCGGCCTTGATGCCCGCTTCTTCGCCCGGCATTTCGTCGAGCACCGAGGCGCTCATGCCTTTGCGTTCCGCCCAGCGCAAGTACATGCGCAGCAACATGGAAGCCCAGTCCTGCGATTCGGTGCCGCCCGCGCCGGACTTGATGGTCATGATGGCGTTGAGGTGATCTTTTTCGCCGGAAAGCAGCGTCTTCGTTTCCAGGTCAGAAACGTAAATGTCCGCCGCGCTGAGCTCGCGCTCGAGCTCCTTCAGCAAATCCTCTTTTTGCGCGGCATTGGTTTCTTCTTGCGCGAGGTGGATGTAGGTTTCGAGGTCGCCGCTGAGCGAGGTGAGTTTTTCGTCGGCGGCAATCTGTTCTTCGGCGCGCTTCCGCTCGCGCAAGACGCCTTGCGCGGCTTCCTGATTGCTCCAGAAATTGGGGTCGGCCGCGCGCGCTTCGAGCGCTTTCAGCCGTTCGCGATTGCCCGCCGGGTCAAAGATAGCTCCGCACAAGCGCGATGCGCTGCTTCAGTCCTTCGTAGCGGTATTGCAGGTCTTCGAGAATCATTCTCGTCCAATCTTTCTGCGCTTTTTCCTTACTTCTTTACCTCTTTACGTCCTTACTTCCTCGCTTCGTTACATCCTTACTTCGCTTTTCTTCTTCCAGCTCATCAACAGCAGAATACCCGAAACCATCACGCACATCCAAGCGAACCAGTCCCCGAACCGCACATACGTCGTTGTATCGGTCCGGAAATCGTACGGCAAATCCGTCGCCGACCGCACGTCCGGCGGCAGCGACTCGAAAATTCGTCCGTACGGGTCGACCGACACGGTGTATCCGTTATTCGTGCACCGCACGATCCATCGCCGGTTCTCCACCGCGCGCACGCGCACCATGTGCAGATGCTGCTCGGCCGCCGCCGAGCGCCCGAACCATCCGTCATTGGAAATATTAATCAGCAACTGCGCTCCGTCGACCGTGAAGCGCCGCACTTCGTTCGGATAAATTGCCTCGTAGCAGATAAAAACGCCGAATTTGTATCCGTTCGGCAGCCGCCCCACCACGTACTTGTTTCCTTTGTGAAAGCCGCCGACTTCTTCCGAAACGCTGGTGACCACTTGATGGATCAGCGGAAACGGCTCGTATTCGCCGAACGGCACAAGGTGCATTTTGTCGTACACGAAGACTCGCTGCCCTTGCGGATCCACCAGTATCGCACTGTTGTACGGCGCCACTCCGCCGCGGGGCACTCTGTCCGACGGGTCGACCGGTTTTTTCCACTCGATCACGCCCGCCAAAAACGGATGGCCCACGTGAATCGCCAGGTTCGACGCAATCGTGGCGAACTGCGAATCCTGAAACGAAAATGGCGCGGGCGCTTCCGGCCAAACCACCAAATCCGGCTTTTGCGGACTGGGCGTCAGGCTCAGTTTTTCGAGTTCCTGCATCTCCGCGGCGTTTTTCTGGAACCAGTCCGGCGGATACTCCGCGGCTTCCGGGAAATCCGGCTGCACCGCCCGCGCATAATGCTTGGCTTCGGCTTGCGGCACCAGCCGCGGGCTGGCAAACATGGCAATCAAAAGGATTGCGACCACCGCTCCAGCAATTGCGGCCCGTTTCTTCAAGTCCAGCCTTGTCGACGCCGCCGCCCACGCCAGCAGCGCGTTGATTGCGACGGCCAAAAACGACAGCCCATAAATTCCGGTGATGGCCGTAATTTGCAGCAGCCCCAAGTTTGCGGACGCCGGATAGCCCAGCAAATTCCAAGGAAAACTGATCTCAGGGAGGTGCGCACGCACAAATTCGAAAACCACCCAAAGAAAAGGCGCTCCGATGCACGCCAGCTCGATGCTTTTGCGGCTCAATTGGTGAACCGCCAGCGTGAATGCGCCAATCAACAATCCCCACGCTCCGGCGATCAACAGCAAAACGCCCCAGCCGCCCCACACCGGCAAGCCGCCATGCACCGTCAGCACCGTGGCGATCCACGGCACGGAGGTGAGCGTAAACAGCAGGCCGTGCAAAAACCCGCACTCGAAGGCGACGTGCCGCCGCGCTCCGAGGATCGCGAGCAGCAACACTCCGACGCAAATCCACGAATAAATGCTGAGGTACAGTCCGGTGAAGGAAAGCGAAAGCGCTGCGCCGGACGCCGCGCCGATCAATTGGCGCAATCCATCCGGCGTTTTCGGACGCTCCCGCTCGATGGCCGAGGAGAGCCGCTGGCCCGTTGCCATCAATGTTTTACGAAGGCTTTGAACCCGGCGCCTTCCAGGCCTTTCCGAGCCGCATCGGCGGCCTTCTGGTCAGCGTAAGGACCAACTTGCACTCGATAGTATTTGTCGGTCTGAGGCGAAAGGACAAATGCAGGAAATTTTTTCTCTTGGAGCTGGGTGGCGAGACCCAGCGCGTCGGCTTCTTTGTTGAGCGCGGCCACTTGCAAAATATATGCGCCGCCGTCAATCAGCGGCTTGCTCGAAGTTTTCGTAGCGGCAACCGCCGGCTGCGGTTGCGAGGTTTTCACCGCGACGGGCTGCGGTTTCTGCGCGGTGACTGCGGCAGGCGGCGCAGGCTTCAGGCGGTCATCCGGTTTCTTGCTGTCGCCCGCATGATAAAACTCCCAATCCGAATTTGCCGGCGCTGCAGAATCCGTCGGCGTTTCGGCGGGAGCGTTTTTGGCCGCGTGCTTCAATGGAACATCGGGCTTCGCAATCGCTGGAAGTTCCGGCTTGTCGCGGAAATCCGCCGCGCGCACGGCTCCCTCCGACTGGTTGCGTCCCATGACGTAACCCAGCGTGAAAAACAATCCTGAAAGGACGATCACCGCCATGAATAGGCCGATGACGTGCCGGCTTTCGAGCACGCGCTCTCCGGCGCTCCCGCGATTTCCGCCTGATGCCATTCTTACTTTTGCTGGCCGCCCAGGGCCTGCACCCACTTGTTAATGATATCGATGGGCAGCGGGAAAACAATCGTTGTGTTCTTCTCGACACCTATCTCGGTCAGAGTCTGGAGGTAGCGCAACTGGATCGCGGAAGGCTGCGTTTCAAGAACTTTGGCGGCGTCAGCAAGCTTTTGCGAAGCCTGGAATTCGCCGTCGGCGTGAATGATTTTTGCGCGGCGTTCGCGTTCGGCTTCGGCTTGCTTCGCAATCGCACGCTGCATTTGTTCGGGAATGTCGACTTGCTTCACTTCGACTTTGGTGACCTTGATGCCCCAAGGCTCGGTATCCTGGTCCAGGATGACCTGCAATTTCGCGTTCACTTTTTCGCGCTGCGAAAGAATTTCGTCCAGCTCGAACTGACCGACGACGCTCCGCAGCGTGGTCTGCGCAAGCTGCGACGTCGCATACTGATAATTCTGCACCTGGGAAAGCGCCAGGTTCGCATCCACGACACGGAAGTAGCACACCGCGTTCACTTTCACCGAGACGTTGTCGCGGGTGATGATGTCCTGCGGCGGAACGTCCAAAGTTTCCAGACGCAGACTGATGCGATAGAGCTTTTCAATCGGCGCAATCACCAACCGGATCCCTGCGCCCTTGGCTTCTGGAAGCAAGCGGCCGAGCCGCAGAACCACGCCGCGCTCCCATTCTTTAATGATGTAGATGGAATTCCAAAGCCAGATCAAGAAAATGCCGATGACGACGAGCAGCGGCAACCCGATAAACCCGACGATCTCCATGTTTTCCTCCTGAAATAAAAAAAGCTATTTCGGCACCGAGACCGCCACATCGGCGGGCTCGACGTAGAGCTTCAAACCCTCGACTTTTGTGACTCTCACGGTCTTTCCTTCCTCAACAGCGTTGGCCGATTCGGCGCGCCAGAGTTCGCCGTGCACGCGGACCATGCCCTCGACTCCCGCCTTCAGCGCGGTCGTTACTACGCCATTCGTGCCAATCAGCTCTTCTCTGCCGGTGGCTAACTTCCACTTTCTCGAGCGGATCACCAAGCGCATCAGCACAACCGCAAAAACCGCAAAGGGGATGGTGACGGAGAAAGCCACGCCGACGCTCACGCCGCCGGGGGTGAGCGGCGAGCGGATCAGAAAAATCGCGCCAAGAAACATGGCGACAACGCCACCGATTGCCAAAACGCCGTGGCTTGGCATTTTCGCCTCCAATATGAAAAACGCCAGCGCCAACAAGATAAGGAACAGCCCGGCCAAATTCACCGGCAAAAAATTCAACGCGTACAACGCAAGAACCAGGCAAATTCCGCCAATGACGCCGGGAGCGATCACGCCGGGATGCGTGAACTCCGTATAGAGCCCCAGAACACCAAGAATCAACAGGACAAAAACGATGTCCGGCTGCACGATGCGCGAGAGAAATTTCTGGCGCGTTGAGAGTTCGAAGGGCGTCGGGATAAAATTTTTCAGCGCCAGCGTTACCTTCGTTCCGTCAAACCGGGTAATCGTCCGGCCGTCCAGTTGGCGGAGCAAGTCGTCTGTCGAGTTGGCGATCAAATCGATCATCTTGCCGTCGATCATCTCTTTCTCGGTAAACGCCTTCGATTCCGTGATCGCTTTTTCCGCCAGTTCGGGATTGCGCCCGCGCCGCTCGGTGAAACTTCTCAGAAACGCCATCGCGTCCTGATTGATTTTTTTCCGCAGCACTTCGTCGATTTGTGGGACGTACCCGCCAATCGCCAGCACCGGCGATGCCGCTCCCGCATGCGTGCCCGGGGCCATGGCGGCAATATCCGCGGAAAGAAGGATATAGAAACCTGCGGACGCGCCGCGCGCGCCAGTTGGGGTAACGTACACCGCCACGGGCACCGATGAGGCCAGGATGCGCTGAATGATGTTTTCCATCGAACTGCTCAGGCCACCCGGTGTGTCCATGGTAATCAGCACTAGGGCAGCTTTCCTCCGCGCGGCATCTTCCAAACCTTCGGAGATGTACGTCGCCAAAATCGGTTCCACTTCGCCTTTGATCTCAAGCTCAAGGACCGTCGAGCCTTTGGCAGGTTCATCCGCAACCGACGATGGCGCGAGCAGAATCAAACCAGCAGCACCGAACGAGCAGAGGAAAGCAAACAGCAGAACGGGCTTCATCGTTTCGAGCCAGAGGACACGCACCTTTTCTCTCTGTATTCTTGTCATTGCGCACCTCCTCCCGGCTTCTTTTCCGGCGCTTTCGAATTCTGCAAATGTTCGAGCAACTGTTTGGCCTCGGCGTAATTCGGCGCCAGTTTCAGAGCTTTTTCCACTTCGGCACGCGCCAGATCCGGCTTCTTCTGCTCGAGATAAATCCTCGCCAAAATGGTGCGAACCTCCGCGGAATCGCGAGCGTCCAGGGAGACTTGCAACTCCTTAACTGCATCATCCATCTTGCCTTGCCGATGGTCAATTTCTCCCAAGCCGCGGTGCGCCGCCGCGTTGGCCGGATCGGCATCCAAGACGGCGCGAAATTCCCGCTCCGCAACATCGATATGCCCGAGGGAAAGTTCCTGGCGTCCCCGGCGGATGCGCGCGGCAGGCGTGTCGTTCGAAGCGCTAGCCGCTGCCACGCCTGCCGGCGTATCCGCAGATTCGTTCTCTCCGCGGAGGGAAGTGACGTCCAACTCTGTTTTAATACGCTGCAATTTCGTCACAGTTTCATTCTTTGGGTCCAAAGCGATCGCCGGAAGCCCACTTGGACCAAATGCCTCCTTGGCCTCTTCGCGTTCCTGCTCCGCCTCGGGCTTCTTGCCTGCTTTTTCCAGGGCCAGAATGAGCAGCGCCCGGTCTTCCGCGCTGTCCGGTTCGCGCTCGGCGGCTTCCCGAAAATGATCCGCGGCTGCGGCAGCGTCTTTGTTTTGCAGCGCTACAAGCCCCTGGTTAAACGGGTAATCGTCCTCGCCAGGATCCAACTCGGCGGCGTGACGCAAATCCGCTTGCGCTTCCGCAGCCTTCCCTTGGCGCACGCGCGCCAGCGCCAGATTGTTCAAGATTTCTGGCAAGTCCACGCCCGCTGCCGGACTGTTCCGCAACGCTTCGAGCAACGAATTGAACACTTCTTCAGCGTGGTCCGGTTGGTTCAATTGCAGGCGGCAGACTCCGCTGAAAAAGAGGGCTTCAATATAGCGATCATGCTGTTTGGGCACTTTGAAGAACCAAGCCAACGCGGCACCGTAGTCCCGGCGCGCGTAATAGGCTTCGCCAAGCGCGAATTGGGGATCCGGCCAGTCAGGCTCGAGCCGCGCGGCTTCGTGGAGTTGCCGCAACTTGGCTTCGTCGTCGATGCTCAAAAGCCCGCGAATGTATTGTTCGAACGCGTCGAGCCGCAAGGGGCGCTGGCGCTTCGTGAATTCGTCAAGACTCAGCGAATAATTCCGCACATTCGCCGAGAGAGAGCGCCACAACAGCCGAGTGTGGAGGTTCATGAGGGCATCGAGCGGTCCGGTTTCCTGCAAAGCGGGGCGCAGCGCCGTTGGATTCGTGCTCAAGGTGCGCATTTCGACGGTTAGCGAATTGTTGTTTGCGGTGTATCGGCCAAAAATCACGAAGTCAGCGTCCAAATCCTCGGCTATTCGCAGCATAGTCGCGCGGCTGTATTTCGAGGTCGCAGGCAGGCCGTAGCGCTCCAGTTCCGCCGCTCGCCCGGCGTGGGAAAAGACGTGTTCGCCAGCGGCGGAGAGTCGTTGAATCGTCAGTTCTTCCAGACCTTCTCCAAGCCAATCCAGGCGCGTGGAGCCGCTGGCATTTTCGAATGGGAGGACAACAAAGATTCTTTGCAGGCTTGGCGACGCTGCGGTTGGTGCTGCTGCTTGCTGCTGAGCAAAAACGGCGGGGGCAATCAAAGCCAGGGCAAGAAGAAATGCCGAAATTCGCGCTGTGGGAAAAGGGCTCCCCATCTCGATTGCATTGTAGCAGACGTGGCCGCCGCTTTGTCGCGATGTGGCCGAGCGCTTAGCTAGGGTCTCGTTGAACCCTTGAGCCCGCCCCGTTTATCAGGAGTTGACATAGGGAGCGGTTCCTGCAACGCCGGGCTCACCCGCTTAGTATCATTCAAATTGATGAATCGTTTGAAGCTCTGGGCCGTGACCGGCGTGGCCGGATTGGCAACTGTGTTAGGCAGCGCAATGGTGTCCCATGCACAGCAAGCCGTATTTCCTCCAACGAGTACAGTCTCGGTGGCGCTAACGCGCATGCAAAGCAAAAACCTGCGTACCCGAGAAGCTGGCTTTGACGAATTGATGACGGCGCTTGCATCTGATGAAGGCGGACAGGCACAACCGCCGGACACTGCGGAAGTTCTGACCCGTTTCTTCAGTGGGCATCCGAGTCAGGCCGAACAAGTGAAGGTCGGCTTGATTCGGTTACTGGAAAAGGAAAACAAAACTTTCATCACGGACAAGAGCGTGCCGCCCGGAAGCTACACGGAAGATGATTCAGAGTACTACGCCAGTGTCATAGACGCCGTCTCTTCTTTGAACGACGACCGAACGATTCCTGCCCTGGTGGGAGCGATGACGACTGGCGGGATGGCCCAGCGCGGCCTACTCAAGTATGGCGACAAGGCGCTTGGACCTGTGCTGGAACAACTCAAGAATCCAGACGCCCTAGTGCGAGCCTCAGCGCTTGGGATGAGCATCACCCTTCTTGAGGCCCGGAACGACCCAGAATCACACAAACGCACAGTGGACCTTATTCGGTCAGCTTTGGCTGATTCGGCTTCGGTCGTTCGAGCGCATGCGGTTCGAGAAATTGGCTGTCTCAATGAACGACAAGAGTTCGTGCCGACACTAGAAAACATCGCGAAGACGGACCCCGAAAAGTTTCCAGGGAAGGCGCTTGACGGCGGCGACGGCGAAGAGTTCTACCCAGTGAGATACGATGCACAACGAGTGCTGCGAGATATTCAAAGCAACAAAACTTGTCGGCCTTAGCAGGCTCCCTCCCCGGCGTACTGGCAATGAACCGTCCCCGGAAATTCGCTAATGAAGCACACGTTTAATCAGGAAGACTCGGACAGGTGAGCCAAGGCAGCGAGGTGTTAGAGGTTCTTGCACTTAGGGTCGCCGCCAAGAGAGTCCATGCAATCGAATTGGCGAGGCCAACGCAGGCCCGCTAGGCCTGTCCTTGGTACTCAGGTGCCGTCTGTAAATTCTTCCAGTAGTTCAGGACACTTCCTTGCCCCTAGGCTCAACCTTGCTTGTAGAATCTCGCGGTTCACCGGAATCTACCCTGCCAAATCAAGGAGGATTCGTGAGGAAACTGTCACTAGTTATCGTAATGGGGGGAGCGTGTATGACGTGTGGAGCGATGGGAAATGCCCAAACCGCACCGCCCCAAGACAACGGCTCACACGTAATCAGCAACCAGGATGTCGATCTTCTGAGGAAGGACATACGTTCTCTCAAAAAGCAGCTGATTGCTGCAAACCTGAAGCTGTCGGACGCCGAGGCGACGAAATTCTGGCCGATTTATGACCAGTACACGGCGGAGTTAGTGAAGATCAATGACAAGAAGTTCGGCTTAATCCAGCAATACACAGATAACTGGGGGACCATGACGGACGAGCAGGCAGCCCTGTATCTGCGGCAATGGCTGGACGTGGACATCGCGATAATGCAGTTGCGGCAGAAATATGTCCCGATCGTATCGCAAGTGCTCAATGGGAGAAAGTCAGCCACATTTTTCCAATTAGACCGCCGCATCGCAATGATGATTGACCTGCAATTGGCTTCACAAATTCCAGTCGTGCAGGCTCAGGAGTAAAGCGCGAAGGAGCTCGCCAAGACCACGAAGAAGACTCAGTTGCCGACTGCGCGTGAAAAGCTGTGGGCTGTTTGTTTCTACTTCTTGCCAATCATAAGGATGGAAAACGAATCAGGGATCATAGGGCCGCGAGGGGGGCGGCCGGCTGGGCCCGGCTTGGCGTCTGGCGCAGGTGCGCCGAACTCCGCGGCCATGGTTAAGAGGCAATTTGTCTTTGTATCGAGCGCGAGCGTTTTGGCGCCAACCATGGTCTGCAGAGTTTGCTCGACGGTGAAATCCCTGCGCCTATTCTCCTTGATGAAAGTCATAGTGCCGGCGTTTTCGGCGCTGACCGCTTCCATGGTGGCGGGATTGAAGGCCACAGTGTCCACGCCCGTGCCGGTGGGAAGCGTCGTTATGATCTCGCCGTTGTCAGAGTTGACGATCACTACTACTGGTGAAGGCTGGCGGTAATATGCGAAGAGGATGTGATTCTTGGCATCGAAGGCGAGGCCGCTGCCGCCGGTGCCTTTTGAGCTCATATCGTAGTGCGCGGTAACGGTGAGGTTTTTCGCGTCGACGACGGCGATGTTGGCCTTGTCCGCGATGTTGACGTAGATAGTGCCCTTGCCGTTGCTAACGGCTTGCTCCGGTGCGCCGCCGAGGTCGAGAGTTTTAACTACCGTTCCCGTCTTCGCGTCGATGATGGTGGCGTGCGGCGGCTGATGGCTGAGCACCCAGACACGTGCGTTGTAAGGGTCTGTCAGGATACCGTCGGGTCGGCCATCGACGTCAATCGTCTTAATGACTTTCAGAGTTCGTGCGTCCCACATCGTGATGGGTTTCGTCGTGGAGAAGCCGTGGTGGGATTTGGGATCCACGGTGGCTCCGCCCGAGTTGACGTTCGGAATCGTACCAACGGATTCGAGCGTATCCAGGTTGAAGACCGTTAGGCGTCCCGTCTGCCCACCGCGAGGCACGTATAACCGGCGCGCTTTCACATCCGCGAAAATGTAGTCATACCCACCTTCACCGCCGACTTTTGCCGTTTTCAAGACTTTGTAAGGGCCTGAACCAGAGGCATTCTGCGCGAATCCAACCAAAGTGGGCATGGCGAGCGCTGCTGCAAGAGCAACGCTCAAGCTAACTAGTCGCGTGGGTTGCATAAGGTGATTCCTCCACTGAACTGGAGAATTCGTGCGTGCCGAAAGTGCGAGAGACTATACACCAAATCCGCGAGGATCCAAACTTAGCATCGCTTGTGGAACAATCGCCACGCGGAGATGGAACCAACCTGCCCGGTAAGTCGGATACCAGACATGCGGGTACTAAGAGCCACTTGTCGGGTTTGCGCGTTTACCAGGACCTACCAAGATGACTCCCAGATTTCAGAGTGAGCTTCCTCCACTGTATACTGCCGTCTGTCGGAACTTGGAATCTTGGTGGTTCCATGAGTATTGCTAGAATCTTGCTACTTGCCGCCGTTACCCTTGCGTATGCGACTTTGTCTTTCGCACAGAACTCGGCTGCATCCCCCACCCCGCCGATTGATCCACAACGTCTCAAGTCCATCGACTCCTTCATCAGAACTCAAATGGCTAACCAGAAGATCCCCGGTCTTGCTGTTGGCATCTACAGCCGAGCGCAGATTCTGCTGGCTAAGGGTTATGGCCAAGCGAACGTAGAACTCGACGTGGCAGTCAAGCCAGAGACGATCTTTCAATCTGGTTCTGTTGGCAAACAATTCGTTTCTGCTGCCATCATGATGTTGGTGGAGGAAGGCAAGGTTTCGCTCGACGACAGTGTTACGAAGTACTTTCCCGACGCGCCTGCAGTCTGGAAACCCATTCTCCTTAAGAACCTTCTTTCGCATACCTCGGGCCTGGCAGAGTATGAAAGCGAGGATCGTATTGGGCCCAAAGGGCCCTTTTACATGCGGCTTGATTTCACAGAAGATGAACTTGTAGCGAAAATCGAGGCACTGCCCATAGAAGCGGCTCCCGGGGAGAAATGGGACTACCGCAATACGAATTACGCTCTCCTCGGTATTCTGATCCACAAGGTCACGGGTAAGCCCTACTACGAGTTTCTCAGCGAGCGCATCTTCAAACCGCTTGGAATGACTTCCACACGGCTCATCAGCGATCGCGACATCATCCCGAATCGAGCTGCCGGCTATGAGATCGAAAACGGTGAACTCAAAAACCAGGAGTGGATCTCTCCCACCTTTAATTCCACCGCAGATGGCACGCTGTATTTCAACGTGCTCGACCTGGCCAAGTGGGACGCCGCGCTGTATGGCACACAACTTCTCAAACAATCTAGCCTGGACCGTATGTGGACGGTGTATCCGATGAACGACGGAAAACCGAATCCTGCGGGCTACGGATTTGGCTGGGTGATCGGCAAGCAGAACGCTCACAAACGCATCGAGCACGGCGGAGGCTGGCAGGGCTTCACCTCCCGCATTTCTCGCTATCCCGATGACAACCTAACGGTCGTAGTTCTAACGAATCTGGAGGCCGGCAACTCCATCCCGGGGCCCATCGCTCACGTGACGGCCGGGCTTGTCGATCCTCCACTGCTCCCGCCAAAGCTCGCGCCCATTGCCGACACGCAGCCGGCACTTACGGCCTCATTGGTGAAGTTGCTGGATCAGTTGGCGGCTGGCCGGGACGTTCCTTCACACGCCGCAGACGGCACTGCTGCACGCATCATTCCTGACAGCAAATGGGTCCGGCACAGGCTGGCAAACCTTTGGCCAGGAGGTACGCTTACACTCGTAAAACGCATGCCTGCTCTTAACCCGACTGACGAGCCTACGTCCGTGTTCCGCCTCAGCAAGGGAGACGACGCAGTGTTAATTTTCATTGACTCGCCTTCCGATTCAAGGATTTCCAGCCTGCGCACGGCGCCTGACCGCGAGTACGATTGGTAGTTTAAACGCGGCCAACTCCTGGTAAGTTAGGTCGAGGGAGGAGCGTTTGGTGTAGAAAAGCTGAACTCAGCCGCGAGCTGATTCAGAAACACCAAGGAGGCTCCCCCATGCAACCTATGTATTACATCGGCCTGGATGTTCACAAGCGCAAGATCAGCTATTGCGTGAAGGACCGCAGTGGGCAGCTGCACTCCGAAGGCTCGCTTCCCGCCACACGCCCGGACCTGGGCATACAAAAGGAAGTTCGTCACGCCAGATCAGACCGCGACGCTCTGAAAAACAGCGATTGAGTCTCTTAAACGGGCGAAGCTTCGACGATGCTGAAGGCGCCGGCCGTCGGCAAAACCTGGGTGACTGAGAAGCGCGTCGAATCAAAAAGATTTTTGTACTCATCCACGGTACGTTGCCGCGCTTCCCCGAAGTACATCAACATCACCATGTCAATCAGGCTGACCTGGATATTCGGTTTGCAGGGTACGGTGAGCATCTCCATGACCAGCAGACGGTCCTTCGGGCGCATCGCTTCGCGGCAGCGCCGGAGGATCGTGCGGCACTCCGCATCGGGCCAGTCGTGTAACACTTGACTCAATGTCCAGACATCGCCGGTGGCCGAGATGGAGTTGAAGAAATTCCCGGCCAGGAGTTCGCAGCGATCTCGGAGGCCGCGCTTGGACAGCATGCGATCGGCATCGGCAAGAAGCTCAGGCTGCTCGACGAGGACACCGCGGATAGCGGGGCGATTTTCCAGAATGGCCCCGAGCAGGGACCCAACGCCGCCGCCGACGTCCACAACGGTACTCACGCCATGCCATTCGTAAGCGTCGGCGATTTGCTGGTGCTCCTCACCGCGGAGTTCGGCGAGCGCGCGATTGAAGATTTCATTCTCTTCCGGGTGTTTTCGCGCGTATTCCCAGAAAGACTCAGCGAACACATGGTTGGTCGCGGATTGGCCGGTCACAACGCTGTGACCGAGAGCCGCGGCCGATTTAATGTAATGGTCGGAGCTGTTGTAGAGCGCGAAGTTGCGCAGGCCGCCCGGCCGATTGCGAAACAGATTGGACACGGGATTGTTGGCGAACACGCCGGGGGAGACCTCCTGAAATGCGCCGAATGCAGTAAGCGCCCGGAGTGCCCGGGTCAGGGCAAGGGCGTCCATTCCGGCAAGCCGCGCAAGGTGTGAGGCAGCAAGCGGACGATTGTCGAGATGGTCGGGCACGTGATGGCGAACGAGGGCGCCAATGATGGGATTGAAGTACATGTGATTCAGCAAGGACATCGCTGTCTGGAAGTCGGAAAAAGAAGCCGGAGCGGCCATCAATAGATCGCCTTTCGAGAAAGTTCAGGGATGGTAGCACAAATGAACGCTAGGCCCGTGTTGATTGGCGGTCCGCGCTTCCTGTTCAGTATGCCAAGCTTCCACGCAGTATAATCGCGCGGCAACTCCGTGCCCCTGAAGCCCGGGACGCAGATGAGTCCATACGAAATCTTCTCGCTCTTTGAGGCGGGCGAAAAACGCTTGGCGGCGAAGGTGCGCGGAATGCCGTCGCTGGCGTAACCTGAACCAGCCCAAATGAATCGCGACAGGAGGAATTCTCATGGCTATCCAGCTTCCTACAAAGTCGCAGTTGCTCGATGTCGCCGGCGAGGTCGGGCTGGACCTGAACGATACCGATGTGATTTCGTTCGTTGAGCTTATGCGGCCAAGCGTCGCCGCTTATAACGTAGTCGACGCCATGGCTGACAATTTGCCTGCCGTTCGTTATCCGCGCACTCCCGGTTATCGCCCCCGTGGAAAGGAAAACGCTCACAACGCCTGGTACGTGAAGACCACCGTCCACGGCGCGCCCGCCGGCAAGCTGGCGGGAAAGACAGTAGTTCTCAAAGACAACATTATGCTGGCGGGCGTGCCCATGATGAATGGGGCGGCCACACTGGAAGGCTACATGCCCGAGATCGACGCGACGGTAGCCGAACGCGTCCTCGACGCTGGCGGGACGATCGTTGGCAAGGCACACTGCGAGGCCTTCTGCCTGTCGGGCGGCAGTCATACCAATGCCACTGGGCCCGTGCACAATCCGCGCAAGATGGGCTATTCCGCCGGCGGTTCGTCCTCCGGCAGCGCGGTTTTGGTGGCGCTTGGCGAAGTTGACATGGCCCTCGGCGGCGACCAAGGCGGCTCGATTCGCCTGCCATCATCTTTCTGCGGCACCTACGGCATGAAGCCTACGCATGGCTTGGTGCCCTATACGGGCATCATGCCGATCGAAATTTACATCGATCACACCGGGCCGATCACGCGCAATGTCAGCGACAATGCGCTGCTGCTCGAGGTGCTGGCTGGCCCGGACGGCTACGACCCCCGCCAACACAATGTGAAGGTGCATCCGTACGTCAGCATGCTTGAGGGCGGCGTCAAGGGCATGCGGATTGCAGTCGTGAGCGAAGGATTCCAGCAGGCCAATGCCGAAGCTGACGTCAACGCGAAGGTTCGCGAGGCAGCGGCGCGCTTGGCCTCGGTGGGCGCCGAGGTATCAGAGATCTCCATCCCCATGCATTTGGCTGGGCCTTCATTATGGATGCCGATCGGTGTGGAAGGGCTGACGCAGACTATGATGTGGGGAGATGGATATGGCGTGAGCCGCGCGGACTTATATGTGACAAGTCTGATGGATTTCCATCGCAACTGGCGCACGCGAGCCAACGAGATGTCCGAGACCACGAAGCTCTTCACCATGTTTGGCACCTACATTCGCAAGTACTATGGCGGTCGATTTTACGGCAAGGCAATGAACATCACGCGTCGCTTGACGGCGGCCTACGATGCTGCGTTTGCGACGCATGATCTGCTGCTGATGCCGACAACGCCGATCAAGGCCACGCCGCTGCCGCCCGCCGATGCGACGCGCGAACTCTACGTCGAGCGTGCGTTGAACATGATCTCGAATACCGCGCCTTTCGACATCTCGCATCATCCCGCTATGGCGGTGCCGTGCGGTATGTCAGGTGGCCTGCCGGTATCGATGATGCTGATCGGCAAGCATTTTGACGAGCCCACTATCTACCGCGCCGCTTATGCATTCGAGCAGTCGGGCGACTGGATGAAGATGTAGTGTCGTCACGGCAACGAGCAATCCCCGGCTCCTAGCCCGTCAAGGAAAGGTTCAACATTGCATGCGAAAGCTTGCGGAAGTTCAGGAAGCCAAGGCCCTCATGAACGAGGCGATGGACTGGTCCGTCTTTACCTGGCTGTTTGAGAAGTCAAGAGTCCGGGAAACTGCAGACGAAGCCAACGCCGCTCTAGACGCCTTGGAGCGCGCGGTCAAGGGGCGTTGGAGCGATGAAGCGAAAGCGGCTTACAAGAACTTGACGCGAAAAACTGCGAAAGCTGCTCGAAAGGGACAGACAGACCCGAAACCGGAACAAACCGTAGACCGCGCGATTTTGGATCTCATCGAGAAGGTGGCGGAAGCGGATGCCGCAGCGAAACGGGCCCGGATGGACGCGGAAAACACTTTCGATGAAGCGGAAAAACGGCTAAGCGTTACGCTGGCTCGGGAAGGATGCGAGAAGGCCATTCACTCCTGGTCTCTGCATGAGAAAGCGATTCGTAGGGCGGAAGCCGTGGCGGAGACGCCGCGGGCTTAGCAAGGCATACTTCGACCGCCTTCTTGGGTCAGTACGTTAGTCAGAGATCAGGGCTGCGCGTTGTCGGGCGGCTTGGGAGCCAGCACTTCCTGAATCGCAGGGTCTTTCAAGACCGCCGCGAACGATGGATCGGTCTTGACTGAATTCATTTCCTTGTAGCCTTCGTCCTTGGCTTTGCGCAGGTAAATCAAGCAACGCTCGATATTGCCGGCTTCCGCGTAGGATTTCGCCAGCAGGAAGTAGAATTTCCCGCGGTCTCCCACGGTGCGGTCCTGCAAGACGGAACCGCTCTTGGAGTTGCTGCGCTCGAAGAACTGCGGATCGATAGCCAGCGCTTGACGGAACGCACCAATCGCTTCCTCATATTTCCGGTCGCCAAAGTAGGCGTAGGCCAGATTGCTGTAAAGCACGGGCATGTCGTCGCGAATCGCAATCGCTTTGCGATACGCGCGAATCGCTTTGCCGTATTTCTTGCGCTGATACCAGATCGTGCCGATGTTGTTCTGGGCGTCCGCGTAACTAGGGTCCGCCTTGACGGCGCGCTCGTAATACTTCATGGCGAGGCCGAGAGCGGATTGCTGGTGCAGCGCGATTCCCAGTTTGTTCAAGTACACGGGGTTTTGCGGATTCTGGTCCGCAAGCCGTTTGAAGATCTGCGAGGCTTCGCGGTACTCCTTGCGCGCCATGTAGAGGTCGGCCATTTGCTCGTCGGTCAAATCCGGCCGAACCACGATCACCGAGGACTGCGCAGGCGACGGTGGCTGAGCTTGGGGCAGACGAGGCGCCACGGGTGCGGGACCATTGTTTGCACCATTTTCCACAAGGGCTTGAGCAGCAAGAGCGGTGGATACACTGAGGAGAAGAATGGTTACTGGAATCGCCAGACGGATACGAATCATGGCGGATCTCCCTTCTCCGGCTTCGGCTTAGCCTTGTCGGGATCCTTCTTACCTCCAAAGATACCAAAAATCTTCTGTAAAGGATTCTTTTTTTTGTCGGCAGCGGCCTGGGCAGCAGGGTCGGTGGGGGGAGGCTGGCCCGTCGCGTCGGGCGGCCGGTTCGGGTCTGCCTTCATCACAACCTGTCCATTCGCATCGGTTGTTGGGGTTTTCGGCTGGCCTCCGAACATTTGTGAGAGAACAGAGCCCGTCGATGTGGTCAGGCTGTGCCCGCCGTGCAATTCGCAGAATTCAGTGGGCGCGGAGCCCGTGACATAGACTTCTTCGCGGGTCGTCGGGCAATTGGGCGTGGCCAGTTGCAGCGATTCCGGATCGATGACCACCGACTGTACGCCTTCGGGCATGGTGAAGTCCTTGACGTCGCGGTAGGGCGAAACCGCCGTGGCCCGGCTCATGAAGTCCGCCCAAATCGGCGCGGCCGCGGCGCCACCGGTAAGGCCTAGATCGCGGTTGTCGTCAAAGCCAATCCAGATCACACAAAGCAAATTGGAAGTGAACCCGGAGAACCATCCGTCGCGTGAGGTTCCTGTTTTTGCCGCAGCGGGGAGCGTGAATCCACGCGCGCGTACGCCCGCGCCGGTGCCCTTGTTCAGAACATCCTTCAGCAGACTGTCAACCAGAAAGGCCACCCGGGCATCGAGTGCCGCGCGTGTTTGCGGCGTAAATTTTTCGAGAACTTCTCCGTTGGAATTGACCACACTGTGCAAAAACTGCGGCTCGGCTCGTGTGCCCATCGTGGCGAACGTTGTGTACGCCGCAGCCACGTCGATGGGCGTCATTTCGTACGCGCCCAGAGCCACAGCAGGAGTGGGCTGAATGTTGGTGCCCAAGCCCATTTGCCGCGCCACCTGCACGACGCGACCATAGCCAATCAATTCCGCCACTTTGACGGTAGCCACGTTCAGCGAATTAGTCAGCGCATCGCGCACCGTCACGCGCCCCATGAACTTTTCGCCGAAATTGTTGGGAGTGTATTCCTTGCCGTCGAACTCAAATGTGGTGGGCTCGTCGTCGATGGTAGTGGCGGGAGTAATCACCGGCTGTACGCCGTCCACCGCGTTGTCAAAAGCAGCTGCGTAAACAAACGGCTTGAACACAGAGCCGGGCTGGCGGTGCGCCAGGGCGTGATTGAGCTGGCTCTGCCCGTAATCACGTCCACCAATCACCGCCTTGATTTCTCCGGTCCGCGGGTCCAACGCCACCAGCGCAACTTGCGCCTGTGGAATCGGCTCTTTGTTGCCTTTCTTGGCTTGCTCCTTTTGCCACTTCTCGTATTTTTTCGCGAGCAAGTCGTCGACGTTTTTCATGCCCGCGTCAACGGCAGCAGCCGCGAAGCTCTGGAGCGCGGGGTCCAGCGTCGTGTACACGCGGAAGTTCTCGCTCAGAAGCTCGTTTTCGGAATATTTGTCGAGCAGGTGGTCCTTCACCATGTCGACGAAATACTGCGTACTGCCTCCCGAGACCGACGGCCGCACGATTTTCAGCGGCGCTTTCTTCGCGTCCTGCAAATCGTCGGCGGAGATGTATTTGTTTTCGAGCATTTGCGTCAGCACGCGATCGCGCGCTTGCACGCCGCGCTCGGGATGGCGGTCCGCCGACGAGTAATAGTTCGGCGCGCGGATGATTCCGGCGAGATAAGCGCACTCGGGAATCGTCAATTGCCGCATGTCCTTGCCGAAGTACGCCACGCTGGCTTCAGAAAATCCGCGAATGCCGAAACTGCCGCGGTTGCCGAGATAAACTTCATTGGCATAAAGCTCGAAAATTTGCTGCTTGTTGAAGCGCTGCTCGAGTTCGAGCGAAATCATGGCTTCGGCGAGCTTGCGGCGCCAGTTGCGCTCGGTCGAAAGGAAGAACGTCCGCGCGACCTGCATCGTGATGGTGCTGGCGCCTTGATAATGAGCGCTTGTGTGACGGAGATCAGCCCACGCCGCGCCCACGATGCGAATGAAGTCGAATCCGCCGTGCTCGAAGAAGCGCTTGTCTTCGGCGGAAAGAATCGCGTCGACCAGAATCACCGGCAAATCGTCATAGCGCACCGGCCGGCGCTTTTCGCGCGCGCTGTCGAAAAGATTGGTGATCAGCTCCGGTTCGATTTCCGCGCTGTCCATCTCCGGCCCGCCCGCCAGTGGCCTGATGCTGCGGATGCTTTTTCCACGGAACGTGACGGCAAGCGCGTTTTTCCCCGCAAAATAAGAAAACTTAGAAGGACGAATGTCTACGGTGTTGCCCTGCACGTTGAACTGGCCCAGGGCATTCGGATCAGGCTCCGAACGGTAGCCCACGCGAGTCAGGTAGTCGGTCAGATCGTCGGGCCCCCAGGCCTGAGCCGCGGAAATATGCGGCGGCGCGGAAAAAATCTGCGTGGTGTTCTGCAGAATGTTTCCGGACAGCCGCGCGTCGATCATGCGCGAGTATTTGATGTAGTAGTAGGTGAAGATTCCGCCAGCGATGAGGAACATCGCGAAGACGACGCCCAGAATCGTCAGGCCGATGGCGGAAGTGAAAAAGCCTTTTTGCACGCGGATGCGCAAGCGTTACTCCTCTGGGCTGAGAGATGATTGTCTCGCAAGACCGTACACTAAGAAAGACGGAGTTGCGCGGTGTGGGGTTGCCAGTGACATGTTGGCGAAAAACGAGCGGTTCACGGGCACTCAGAACGGCGATTTGCCTTCGCTGTTCGTGGAAAAATGCAAGTCGGTGTGGTACGCGAGCAGGTCGAGGGGGACGCTATAGTCCATCGAGATTCTGACCACACTATTGGTGGCTAGGACTTTGATGTCTTCCTTCTTCGCAGGAATCCCCAACTCGATCACCTTTTTGTACACATTGTCCCGGATTTGCTCCTCCGTATAGCGGTTGACCACGGCAAAACGCGCCTGCTCTTGCATGCTGTCGGACAGCTCGTAATCATTCACGTAGATGGGCACGATTTTGATGGCCGCAAAGATGACGAGTGCGATCACGCCGAGGACGATGATCGTTTTCAGACGGCCTGCGCCGCTCTCGAGGCGGCGCGCCGTTGCGCTACGCTTCTGAATGACTTGCCGATCCACTCCCATCATCTCCCCAGACCGACCCTGCAGCCGAATCCGCGCAGTGACGCTGGGCGCGGTGGATGCCCCCGTGGATTTAAGCTAGCACCGTGCTTTGAAGCTGTCGAGGAATTGCGCAAGCGCTGTTTCAGAAAAGGAACGGGCAGCATCGCCGCCCCCATGCGTGCTGGCGATTTTGAGAGGGGGAAGCGTTCGACAAACGCACGCAAGGCCAAGCAATTCAATAACTTAGCTGGATGTTCCCGACATCAAGCTAATACGCGCGGGCGAAAATCGCGCGCTGCGTGGCGGGCTGCCCGCAGTAAACGCACTTGCCGCTTCCGCCTTCCTGTTCGAGCGGAATGCACCGCATGGTGGCGCGGGTGTCCTCCTTGATTTTGGCTTCACAGCCCGCGTCCCCGCACCAGAACGAATAGGCGAAGCCGGTTTCCACGGCTTGTTTCAGCTCGTCGTAGGTCTTGGCGTCGTGTGTGTTGCTCTTGCGAAATGCCAGGGCCTTGTCGTGCAGCGATTGCTGAATCTCCGTAAGCAGTTTTTGAATCGTCGAGGGAAGACCGGCGAGCGCCGCGCTGGTTTTTCCTTCTTTGCCGGGACGGTCGCGACGCGCAAGGACCGCGGATTGTTTCGCCACGTCCTTTGGCCCCAGCTCGACGCGCAAGGGCACGCCGCGCATCTCCCAATCGTTGAATTTCCAGCCCGGACTCTGCCCTTCCCGCTCATCGAGCGTGACGCGAACTTCCGCCCTTAGGAGTTCGTCTTTCAACTTGCGCGCCGATTCGAAGACCAGTTTCTTTTCGTCATCGTTCTTGAAAATGGGAACAATCACGACTTGATAGGGAGCAATTTTCGGAGGCAGGGCCAGCCCCTGATCGTCGCCGTGCACCATGATGATGGCGCCAACCATGCGTGTGGAAAGCCCCCAAGACGTTGTCCAGCAATACTGCAACTGGCCGTTCTCGTCGAGATATTTCACGTCGAAAGCTTGTGCGAAATTTTGTCCGAGGAAATGCGAGGTGCCGGATTGCAGCGCTTTGCCGTCACCCATCATGGCTTCGATGGCGTACGTGGTGTGCGCCCCGGCAAATTTCTCGGCCTCGGATTTTTTGCCGCGAATGACCGGGATGGCGGCGTCATTGATAGCAAAATCCGCATAAACATTGAGCATTTGAATCGTTTCGGCTTCGGCCTCTTCGCGCGTGGCGTGGGCGGTGTGCCCTTCCTGCCAATAAAATTCGAGCGTGCGAAGAAAAAGTTTCGTGCGAAGTTCCCAGCGCACCACACTGTTCCACTGATTCATCAGAACGGGCAAATCACGGTAGGACTGAATCCACTTGGACCACATGTGCCCGATGATGGTTTCGGAAGTTGGGCGAATCACCAAAGGCTCGGCAAGCTTTTCCCCGCCCCCGATGGTCACTACCGCCAGCTCCGGCGAGAATCCTTCGACGTGATGCTTTTCCTTGTCGATGAAGCTGCGCGGAATCAGCAGTGGAAACGCCACGTTTTGATGGCCCGTGGCTTTGAAGCGGCGGTCCAACCCCTGCTGGACGTTCTCCCACAGCGCCCAGCCATAGGGCCGCACGACCATGCAGCCGCGCACCGGCGCGTAGTCGGCCAGCTGCGCCCTCAGGACGAGCTGGTTGTACCACTCAGAATAGTCTTCTGCGCGTGTCGGTAGCTTTTCTTCGGCCATGCGGCGGTTGACCCGGTCCTCTCAGTCACAATCCATGGTGCAGTGTAAACGTAAAAGCGTATCGGACGAGCATCCTAGTGTCAACGAATGTGCGCACCATCACCTGTAAACTCATCTAAATTTTGGCAACTTCAACTTCAACAGCTGGCATCCCATTTTGGGGGCGTACGTTCATCGTACTTGCGTATGGGGTGTTCAAGATGAGTCCAACTTCCAGTTCTTCTCGATCGTTCCTTTTCTTGTTCAAGTTTTTTATTTTGACCCTGGCTGTATTGGGTTTGACGGCAGCCTGCAAAGCGCAGGATAAAGTCGAAATCTTCGGCGGTTATTCCTATATGCGCGCATCGGTGCAAGTCGGCCAAGTCACCTGCGCGCCGCTTTGCAATCTCGCGCTGCCTCCTATAACGCAACACACCAATCTCAACGGCTGGAATTTTTCCGGCCAGTACAAGTTCTTGCCGTTTCTGGGAGCTGTGGCGGATTTCAACGGGACCTACGGCACCCTGGATGGCGTGGGCACGCGTGAGCATACCTTTCTTTTTGGCCCGCAAATTTCGCTGCCCGCGAAGGTTTCGCCGTTTGCTCATGCTCTGTTCGGAGTGGCCAAGGAATCGCAGGATCCAATTCCTCCTCCCCCTTGCCCTGTAGGGCTCATTCCGTGCAATGGCCTTTCCAGCCTGGGCACGGATAAGTCGTTTGCCAGCGCGGTTGGCGCTGGCATCGACATCAAAGCCATTCCATTTTTGTCCGTACGCGTAATCCAAATCGACTATCTACGAACGCAGTTGCATGGCGCAACGCAAAATCAGCCAAGGATCTCAGCGGGTGTGGTCATTCATTTCTGATCAGGTATATCTGCAGCTGCAAAACAGTGCGAAATCAGGATTTCTGACTTGACTCGACTGGCCCAACTTTAGCCTGGCACTGGCGGCTTGCAGGGCGGCTCACATAAGAAATGGCAAGGAGCGCCAGCAACACCAGGGGCGAAAACGCTCTGGGGCCATCCTTCGCAAGATAGTGTGCGACAACCGCCGAAATCCACGCAAATGTAAATCCGGCATAGGCCCACTCCTTCAGTTTCGGTAAACCAGGAACAACTAGAGTGACAGCGCCAAGGAGTTTGGCGATCCCGAGAATTACGCGCAGTTGTTGCGGATACCCAACATGCGCGAAACCCTGAACCGCCTGCGGATTGCCCGATACGTAGGCGAACCCCGCAAAAAGTGACATCGCGGCCAATAGGCCGGTGCTCACCCAATACGCTACAGTACGTGCCACGGATTAAGCCCTCCCCTTGAAGTAATCCTTGCAGGAACGGAATCCTAGCACGGCTGCTGGACACGAAAGGCAGGATCATCGGCAATTGGAGACCCTTCGCTAACACGGGATCTTGCGGTAATGCATCAGCGGCATTACCATGCAGGCGCTCCGGCTCCGCTTGCGTCACAGGTTATTTTCCCTGAGGGAGACACCACGTCATGAAACGCATTTTCTTGCTCTCGCTTCTGATTTTGTTCGCCGCCCCGTTTGCTTTGGCCCAGGACTGGGCCAAAGCCACACTCGAAAAATCTCCGCGTCATCGCGAATGGGTCACCGTGAAACACGACAACCGCGCGGTCGAGACCTTCGTGGTCTACCCCGAATCAAAAAGCAAAACGCCGGTCGTCTTGATCATTCACGAGATTTTTGGCATGAGCGATTGGGTCGAAGATCTCGCAGACCAGGTCGCCGCAGCGGGTTACATTGCTGTCGCGCCCGACCTGCTTTCGGGCATGGGGCCGAATGGCGGACGCACCACCGATTTCGCTTCCGACAAGGTCATGGAGGCGATCGGCCATTTGAATCCCGATCAGATCACCGCGGACCTGAACGCCGCGGCGGATTACGGCCTGAAGCTTCCTGCCTCAAGCGGCAAGTTGTTTGTCGGCGGCTTCTGCTGGGGCGGCAGCCAGACCTTTCGCTTCGCCACCAATCGCTCGGATCTGGCGGCGGCCTTCGTTTTCTATGGCGGGCCGCCGGACAAGGACGCGATGGCCCGCATCAAAGCTCCCGTCTACGGTTTTTACGCGGAAAAAGACGCGCGCATCGGCGCCACCGTTCCCGACACGATCACGAACATGAAAGCCGCAGGCAAAACCTACGAACTGGTGACCTACGACGGCGCGGGCCATGGCTTTATGCGCGCCGGCGAAGCTCCCGACGCATCCGACGCCAACAAAAAAGCCCGCACCGATGCCTGGGCTCGCTGGAAAAGCCTCCTTGCCAAGTGAGCATGCTTTCTTTTTCCTTGCTGGCTTCGCAACCCCACGGCGAGGAAGATCCTATATCTGCGCGTCGTTTTCTTCTTCGATATCATGCTCTCCGAGGCTCGTGACAGGACATGAAAAGATTGTTTGTGATGACGGCGACCTCGGTGTGGGTGATTTTTGCAATGGCGCTGGCTTTACGCTTGGGATTTGCCTGGAACCAGGAGCGTAAAATTCCTTATGACCTGCTCGCGCCGGCGTCTTTCGCCCAGGAAACCGGGAGTATTGCGTACGCGCTGGCGACGGGAAAGGGATTCAGCTCGCCGTTCCGCAAAGAAACGGGACCGACAGCGTGGCTGACGCCGGTGTATCCGCTACTGGTGGCGGGCATTTTCAAAGTGTTCGGGACTTTGACTCGCGCGTCGTTTTTCGCGGTGGTTTTTCTGAACGCCCTGTTCTCGGCGGGGGCATGCGTAGCGATTTTTCACGTGGGAAAACGCATCGCAGGTCTGGGAGTAGCGAGCGTTGCGGCGTGGCTGTGGGCGATTTTCCCGAACGCAGTGATGGTTCCATTCGAGTGGGTGTGGGACACCGCGCTTTCCGCTTTGCTTGGCGCGGTAATTCTGTGGGCGACGTTTAAGCTGGCGGAATCCTCGCGCTGGCGTGACTGGTGCGGCTACGGCTTGCTATGGGGATTCACGCTGATGACAAACCCCTCTCTCGGCTCGTTGCTCCCATTCTTGCTGGCGTGGGCGGCGTACCGCGCACGGCGCGAAATGAAATTCGCGAGTCTAAAGCCAGCGCTGGCGGCCGCAGGCATCGCAATTCTGTGCTGCGTGCCCTGGACAGTGCGGAATTATGTTGTCTTCCACCGCTTGATTCCGCTGCGCTCAAATTTTCCGCTCGAACTCTACATCGGGAACAACGAAAACTATGCGACGCGCCAGTTTGTTTATCCCCCGAAGATCACGAAAGAAAGAGAGCTCCTCCGGTATCTCCGCATTGGCGAAATGGCGTTCATGGACGAGGAAGAAAGCAAAGCGCTCGCGTTCATGCGCGCGCATCCGGGAATCGTGCTGGAGTTGACCGCAAAGCGGTTTGTCGCGTTCTGGACGGGACTCCCGGACCCCATCGAGGCATTCAAAACTACAGATTCCCTGCTCGTGCGCGTGCTACTCGCGTGCAATACGGTGGCAGCGATTGGCGGGCTGGCAGGAATCATCGTGCTTTTCTGGAGGCGCAGCCCCTTCGCGCTTCTGCTCACGGCTTACCCGGTGGTGTACCCGCTGATCTACTACCTGACTCATCCCAACTTGCGCTATCGCCACCCCATCGATCCGGTAGTTCTGCTGCTGGTCGCGATTGCGGTAGGAAGTTTGTTCAAAAACGCGTCTTCAATAGAAGAAGCCGAGGAAGTGCAAAAGGCGTCTGGAAAATAAACGTAAGTGCCAGCGTGGTTTCCCGATTCCATCCCCACGAGTCAAAAGTCACGTATTCTTCAGGAAGCTTTGGCTTCGGCGTACGCAGTGAATTCTTCGTAGATACCCTTGAAGTCGTCGATTTTGCCGTTGTGAAAATGCCAGATGCGCGTAGCCACTTCGTCGATGACGTCGTGGTCGTGCGTGACCAGCAAAACGGTGCCGTCGTAACGCTGGAGCGCGATGTTCAGCGCGTTGATCGATTCGAGGTCCAGGTGATTCGTGGGTTCGTCGAGGACGAGGAAATTGGGCTTCTGCAACATCAAGCGGCAAAAAATCAGCCGTGCGGATTCGCCGCCGGAAAGCGCGGCGGTTGGCTTCAGTGCGTCTTCCCCGCTGAACAACATTTGCCCCATCAGGCCGCGAAGCTCCTGCTGCGAGGCAGCGGGATCGAATTGCCATAACCACTCGAGAGCGGTCATGCCCTTCGTGATTGTCTCCCCGTGATCCTGAGCAAAGTAACCGACGGCGACTTCGTGGCCCCAGCGCGCTTCGCCATGGTTGATCGGAAACTCACGCGCAGTGTCCTCAATGAAGCCGGGAGCATTGCGGACCAGCGACTTGAGCATGGTGGTTTTGCCCGCGCCGTTGCGGCCCATGAGCGCGATTTTTTCGCCGCGCACAACAGAAGCGGAAAAACGCGGAATCACTTTCAAACCATCGTAGGATTTTTCGATGCTGCGAATTTCCAGCGGATGCTTGCCCGAATTCCGCTTCATATCAAAGCGAATGTATGGCCGCTGAATGTTGCTCTTGGCCAGTTCGGTGGTCTGGAGCCGCTCGACTTCTTTCTTGCGGGAAGTCGCTTGCGCGGAGCGTGTGCCCGCGGAAAAGCGCGCGATGAATTCCTGCAACTGCGCGATCTTCTTTTCGCGGTTAGCGTTTTCCGCTTCAATGCGCGCGCGGACTTGCGTCTTGGCGATGACCATGTCGTCGTAGCCGCCGTTGTACATGATGATGGTTTCGTAGTCGATGTCCGCCGTGTGCGTACAAACACTGTTCAGGAAATGACGGTCGTGCGAAATGACAATCAGCACGCCCTCGTAATCGCAAAGGTAGCGCTGGAGCCAGTGGACAGAATCGAGGTCGAGGTTGTTGGTAGGCTCGTCGAGGAGCAGCGCGGTCGGATTGCCAAAAAGCGCTTGCGCGAGCAGCACGCGGACCTTCTGGCCGCCCTGCAATTCTCCCATTTTGCGCTCATGAAGATTGGATTCGACGCCGAGACCATCGAGGAGCATGCCGGCGTCAGCTTCGGCGGTGTAGCCGCCCTCTTCGCCTATGATGCCCTCGAGTTCCCCCAGGCGCATCCCATCGGCGTCTGTTAGCCGTTCGTGAGGTTTGGCGTAAAGCGCGTCGCGTTCAACGAGAGCTTTCCACAGCGTGGCGTTGCCCATGATGACCGTGTCGATGACGCGAAACTCGTCGAAGGCAAACTGATCCTGGCGGAGGACGCCCATCCGTTTCGGACGCGTGACGGAGCCGTGCGTGGAGTCGAGTTCCCCCGTTAAGATCTTCATAAACGTGGACTTGCCGGCGCCGTTAGGCCCGGTTACCGCATAGCGGCGGCCCGCCATAAACGTGCACGTCACGTTCTCGAAGAGAACGCGCGGGCCAAAGCGCATAGTGACGTTATTGACCGAGAGCATAACCTTCCAAGTATAGCGTGGATTTGAGAATCACGCTGACGCCCATCTGCACAAAGATTATTCCATCGGCGAAGATTTGGCAGAGGTGCAGGAGATTTCGAACGCTGCGTAGTGATTACGGCAATCCAAACGCAAAGAGCGCCGTGCCGGCGGCAATGGTCACATATTGTTTGCCGTCAATGGCGTAGGTCATGGGTCCAGCGTACACCGAGGCGCCGCACTGAAAGTGCCAGAGAATTTTGCCGGAAGCGGCGTCGAGTGCCATGAAATTGCCATCGGCGTCGCCGGTGAACACGAGTCCGCCGGCAGTGGAAAGCACGCCGGACCAGGAGGGCGAGAGATGCTTCAACTCCCATTTTATTTGGCTGGTAGCGGGGTCGATAGCGCGAACGGCGCCCCAAAAGGGTTGGGAATCGTCGTTAGGATAATAGGCGCTGCCATAAAAGGCATGGCCCGCTTCGTAGGGCTGTGGAGCGGTGCTGAAAATGTCGCACTGCTCGCGCGCCGTTACGTAAAAGAGTTTTGTTTGCGGATCATAAGTGGGTGAAAACCAGTTGGTCGCGCCGAGCGCGCCCGGACATACCGGCACGCCTGTAAGTGTCGGTGAAGCCTCTTTGCGTTCCACAGGAACCCCGTTAGCGTCTTTTGAGTCGCTCCAGGTAACGCGGCCATAGGGCGTCGCCGAAATGAGTTTTCCGGTGGTGCGGTCGATGACGTAGAAAAACCCGTTGCGATTCGCCTGAACGATGAGGTGGCGGTCGCCTTCGTCGACAATTACCGGAACCTGCGTGGCGTCGTAGTCGTGCTCATCGTGTTTAGTGAATTGAAAATGCCATTTCAGTTTGCCGTTATCGGGATCAAGCGCGAGCAGGCAATTGCTATAAAGATTGTCGCCGGCACGGCCTTCCCCGCGATTCGAAGGGGAAGGATTGCCGGTGGTCCAAAACGTTGTGTTCGTGACAGGATCGTAAGTACCGGTGATCCACGCGGGAGCGCCGCCAATTTTCCAGGAGTCGCCTTCCCAAGTGTCGTGGCCAGGTTCGCCCGGGCCGGGAACCGTATAGAAGCGCCACTTACGCGCTCCAGTGGCCGCGTCGTACGCATCAATGAAGCCACGAATCCCATATTCGCCACCGGAAATGCCGATGAGTACTAGATTCTTGATGACCAGCGGCGCAAGCGTGATGCTGTAACCCTTGGCGTACTCAGCGGTGGAGACATCCCAAATCACGTTGCCGGTTTTCGTGTCGAGCGCGATGACGTGCGCATCGAGCGTGCCTAGGAACACTTTGTCGCCCAGAATTGCGAGACCCCGGTTGACGCGGCCGCAGCAAGGACGAATGTCCGCCGGCAGCGCGCGCTGATATTGCCAGATGGGGCGGCCGGAGCGCGCGTCGAGTGAGAAGGCACGATCGTCAGAACCTGTACCGTAGAGAACGCCGTCGACAACGAGCGAAGTGGACTCATATTTCCCCGTGCCCATCGTTTGGTAAGCCCACTTAGGCAAGAGAGAGGCTGCGTTCAAAGTGTTGATTTGATCGAGGGTGCTGTAGCGGCGGCCAGAATAATCGCCCGAGTACATCAGCCAGTTCTGCGGCTCTTTGGCGGAGTCGAGAAGGCGCTGCGAGGTGACCTGAGAACAAGCTAAAGAAGCAACGAAGTAAGAAGCAATGAGGTAAAGAAAAAACTGACGGCGAATAGGAAAGGTGAATTTCATTGCGCACCTACCGTCTGCAGGTAGGCGATGAGGTCCTGAAGATCTTTGTCGCCTAGCATTTTCTGATCGTAGGCAGGCATCGCCGATTCGCGGTGCTTTTCACAGGAGGGCAATTTGTCTTTTTCGAAGAGATGCAATTGCTCGCGCGTGTCGAGCATTTGCAGTGTGAACTGGTCTTCGTTGAGGACAACGCCGGCATATTTTGTTCCGTCGGCGGTCACGACCGAAACGGATTCGTATTCCTGAGGAAATTCCTTCATCGCTTCGAAGATGCCTTGGGCAAGCCGGCGGCTGGGATTGCGCACGGATTCGATGAGGTAATCGGTCGAGCGCGACGCTCCCGTGCCAGTTAAGTCAGGGCCGAAGCGGCCTCCCTTCCCTTCAATCATGTGGCAGGTCGAGCATCCGGCGGAGCCGTAGAAAAGCTCCTTGCCATGCGGAGCGTTCCCGATGGGCTGCGCGGGAGCCTTCACCTGCACGCTGCGAAGGTAGGTCACCACCTGCCAGATTTCTTCATCCGTCATGCCCACGCCAATCCCGCCGTTGGTTGCGGCCGGCATTGCGGTGCCCGTAATTCCGTCGTGAATGTTGTGAAAAATCTCGGCGTCGGAATTGCCGTGTCGCTTCTGCGCCCGCGTGAGATCGGGGCCGCGCCCGCCTCCCCGAGCGCCAAGTCCATGGCAGAACGCGCAGTTCAATCGGAATTGGTACTCGCCGAGCTTGGCCACTTTTGGATCACCCGCGTACGGGTTCTTTTCCTGCGCGAAAAGCGGGCGATTGCAGGTGAAGCATGCGATGAATACGAGGCAAGCAAGACAAATCGCAAGTCTGTTTGCTTTGAAATTTCCTCGAGCTACTTGCCGTGAGAAATTGAAACGCCGCATGAGTTATCGGCTCCTTGAACGCAAAAGGCTGAATGGCCGCAACTATACCATTAGGGATGCGCAATCAAACATCCGGGAATAACGCGCCTTGAATTGGCTTTCCGCAACTCCATCCGATAAAATCGCTGTCTAGCGCACAACTCTTGCATCGCAGCGAATCGAGGAAATGGAATGACCCAAAGCACATCCGCCAATGACCGCATGAACCGTCCGCTGGATTCCGTCGATCCGCAAATCGCGGAGTTACTGCGCGAGGAAGCGCGGCGGCAAGCTACCGGTCTGGAGTTGATCCCTTCGGAAAACCTCGTTTCCGAAGCGGTGCTGGAAGTCATGGGGTCGATTTTCACCAACAAATATGCGGAGGGTTATCCGGGAAAGCGCTATTACGGCGGCTGCGAATACGCGGACAAAGTCGAGCAATTGGCCATCGACCGCGCGAAACAACTTTTTGGCGCGGAGCACGCCAACGTTCAGGCTCATTCGGGAACTTCAGCAAACGTTGCGGTGTATATGTCCGTGCTCCAGCCGGGCGATACGGTGCTCGGAATGAATCTGGCGCACGGCGGCCACCTGACGCACGGGCATCCGCTGAATTTTTCCGGGCGGATGTACAAGTTCGTGGCGTACGGCGTGCGCAAAGAAGACGAACGCATCGATTACGACGAACTCGAAAAGCTCGCGCACGAGCACAAGCCCAAAATGCTCGTTGCTGGTGCGAGCGCATACTCGCGGATCATCGATTTTGAGCGCATGGGGAAAATCGCAAAGGCCGTTGGCGCGCTGTTTTTTGTGGACATGGCGCACATTGCGGGATTGGTGGCTGCGGGTGTGCATCCCAGCCCCATTCCGCATGCGGATATCGTTTCGACGACCACGCACAAAACGCTGCGCGGTCCGCGCGGCGGAATGGTTCTGTGCAAATCCGCGTTCGCGAAGGAACTCGACAAGCTCACTTTTCCTGGCACCCAAGGAGGACCGCTGGTTCACACCATTGCGGCGAAAGCGGTTTGCCTGAAAGAAGCGATGGAGCCATCGTTCAAGGAATATCAGAAGCAGATCGTGGAGAACACGAAAGCACTGGCGGCCGCCGTAGCCAAGCGCGGATTCCGTATTGTTTCGGGGGGCACGGACAATCATCTCTTTTTGATTGAAGTGCATTCGCGCGGCATCACCGGAACGGACGCCGAAAAAGCGCTCGATCGCGCGGGCATCACTGTCAACAAAAATTCGATTCCATTTGATCCACTGCCTCCCATGAAGGGCGGCGGGATTCGCCTGGGTGCTCCGTCCATCACGACGCGCGGCATGCGCGAGCCGGAAATGGAGCAGATCGGCGGCTGGATCGCGGATATTCTAACCAGCCTCGGCAACGCCGAAATCGAGCAGCGCGTCCGCAAACAAGTGGCCGAAATTGCCGCCCGCTTCCCCATCTATGAGGCGCGCATGCGCGGCGGAAAGCTGCAACTGGAGCACGCCCGCGCCTAACCCATGCGCTCCGCACCCAACCCAAGATGAACATCTTCAAAGCCACCGCCGACTTCGAGCAATGGCTGGCGAAGCGCCTGCCCATTGTGCGCCGCGACATTGCGCTGAAGCACCAGCACATGGCCGAGGCCGCATTTCCCTTCTTTCGTGCGACGTTCTACCGTTGGCTCCAACACTGGCCAGAGGTTTGTCCCGCCTTGGCAAAAGCGCCCACGGTCCTCGCCATCGGTGATTTGCACGTCGAGAACTTCGGCACGTGGCGCGATGAGGAAGGCCGGCTGATCTGGGGGGTGAACGATCTGGACGAAGTCTGGCCGTGCGCCTATCCCATTGATTTGGTCAGGCTCACCACCAGCGCATACCTGGCAATCGACGGCGAGCACTTGAGCGTAACGAGACGCGAAGCGTCGGAAGCCATCGAAGAAGGCTACCGCGAAGCACTGGCCGCAGGCGGCAAGGCATTTGTCCTCGCGGAGAATCATCAGTGGCTGCGCCTGTTGGCGCTGAGCAAGCTGCGGGACCCAATCCGCTTCTGGGAGAAGATGCAGCTGTGCCCGCCCTATACGACCGCTCCGCCCGCGGAAGCGCGCAAGTTGATCGAAGAGATGCTTCCCCCGCCCTGCCGCCCATATCAATTGAAACGCCGCATTGCGGGACTGGGCAGCCTGGGGCATCCGCGGATTCTCGCGATCTCCAGCTGGCAAGGCGCGTTCATCGCGCGCGAAGCTAAAGGCATCCGCACGTCCGCCTGGGCCTGGTGCCGTGGGCTTTCGGGAGAGCAGATCTATGGCGCGAAGCTCGCGGATCAAGCGATCCGCGTCAAAGATCCTTGCGTGCGCTTTCACGGCCACTGGCTCGTGCGCAGGCTGGCGCCCGATTGTTCGCGCATCGAACTGGCTTCGCTGCCCAAGGAGCGGGACGAAGCCCGGCTGCTCTACGACATGGGTTGGGAGACGGCAAACATGCATTTTGGAAGCGCTTCGGCAATCCCAAAACTCAAGCGCGACATTGCCGGACGGCGCGGCCGCTGGTTGCACAAAGCCGCAAAAGCCATGTTCAAGGTCACGTTAGAAGACTGGGAAGAATGGCGCGCGGGCTGGAAACGAGATAACAAAAAAAGGACTATCATCACTGAGTAATTATGTTTAGTGGGTGCGGTATGATGATGAAAATAGTCCGCAACCGAATCCTGGTACTGACAGCCCTAGTCGCAGCGGGAGTTGCCCTAGTTCCGCTTCAGGGAAGTGCTCCATCCGATGCGTGGATTACCGGGACTGTCAGTGATTGTTGGGAAGGGAAAGTCAAACCTGTCGCAAACCTTCGCGTTTACACCCTGGGTATGGACGAAAGCTCGGGGATCCGTGCGGTCCTCAGTAAAATAGAGTCGCTTCCTTCCAACGACGGACTTGTAGACGTAGAAGCGTTTCTACGCCTGTATAACGAGTTAACTTCTGATCTGAAATCCTTGGGCGAACCGAGAGGCTTAGTAAGGACGGATGAGATCGGACGATTCGCCAGCCCTCATCTCGAGAGCAAACAGACCTATCTCGTTTTGGCGATTGATTGGGACAAAGGGGACACGGACGAGTTGGCATACTATCGTTACCAGCAGGTCGAGCTCACCACCTCAGGCGCCCACGAAATCCACATCTACATGGGACCTGGCAAGGAAGTAGATTGCCGAGGGAAATAGGCTGTACGCGTAGTTCTCCAACCTGTCCTCTTTTTTCGCCCACATACCGCAGTTCCGCTGAACCAAGACTGTCCTCCCGGTCAGTAGATTCCGCGGAAAAGTGCGCGTAGCGTCAAAAATGGACTGGGATGGGAACCACTCTCGCAACCGTCTTGCTCGCCGTTCCGCTGGCCGCCTGGCTAGGCGGGACGCCTCTTAAAAACACTCCGCAACTGAGGCTGGCGCCAACCCTCTCCGCGCCTCGCGGGATGTTCCCTAGTACCCGGTACTCCAAAACTATTGCAGCCGCTGCCGGCGGGATTGGATTCGAGCCAGCAAGTGGGGACTGAGGTGAGTCGATGATGGATACGGAAGCCTTCCGGGAGTTCAAGACGGGCCTGACCTTTTTGCGCGACAACTACGCCCAGAAAGCCTTGCCGCACATGCGCCGCGCCGTGGAACTCGACAAGAATAATCCCTACTACATGTCTTACCTGGGCGTGGTGCTGGCGCGCTCGGAAGGCAAATGGGGTGAAGCGGAACGGCTGTGCGACTCCGCCGTTCGCATGAAGCGCAACCAGGCACAGCTCTATTTGAATCTGGCAGAAGTTTACGCCACAGCCGGCCGCCGTGATGACGCGGTGGAAGCGTTGCAATCCGGTTTGAAATATGCGCGGCGCGACGTCCGGCTGACTATCGCGATGAACAAGTTGACGCGCCGCCGTGCCCCGGTTCTCAACTTCCTCGCGCGCCGGCATCCGCTCAACCGCCAGCTCGGCATTCTGCGCCACCACACCATGCAAATTTTTGGACAGAAATCATAACGAGTTCTCTCCACCCCCCAAACACAAAAACGGGCGTCCCGATTTCCTGGGGCGCCCGTTCTTGTTTCTATTGAATGTGCCGCGCGAAGAGGCGAGCCGAACTAGCTAGCGGCCGCTCGCCGCGCCAAAGCTATAGGAGTGTTGAATTCCCAATTCCATCAAGATCTTGATGCCGATTCCGAACATGCCCGTCGGGAGCACGTCGCGCCGCACCACTTCCGCGAGATATTCGCGGTTCATCGATGCGGGATCGTGAGAGTACGGCATGGTAATGAACAGCCGCATTCCCACTTCATAGCCGGGTTCGCTGGACTGAAAATAGACGCCGGATCGGGAGACGCTCACCGAACCGCGCATGTCTTCAAAGTGTTGCTTGTTCGGGTCGGAGGGGCGAATGCGCATGAGCTGCGTAATCTTGCAGCGGCGCGTTCCGCGGCGCTCCGGACTCGACTGCTGTCTCGGAGGTGTCGCAGGGGCAGAGTTCTTGCTTGTCACTTCAGGCTGGGTCGCCATTGTTCTACCGTCTTTCCGGACCACTACCGCTCACTATCCAAGAAAAGTGTAAGCCGGGCGCAAAGCGAAAACCTATAGTGAAAACGTACTTGTGAAAAAGTAGCACCCTCCCAAAGAATCTTAGTACGGAAGTACTAGAAAAGGAAGCAGGAAGGGACAAAGGACGAGGCCACCAACGTAATGAAAGAAAAGCAGAAAGGCGAGAATAGTCCCAAAACGGCGTACCAGAAGAGTGTGAGTACCGAAGCGAGAACGGCTGAATCGCGCGGACAAGTACCACAGGCCAGCTAAGCGGTTTTCTTCCGCGGAGTTAGGAAAACGTGTGGAAATCGGCCTTCCAGAATTGGCGGGCGTCCAATTGCACAATGGCCTGACACTGCCAAGTCGAGTGAGGTCCACTGCCATGAACACAGCCGCGAGAAGGAGTTTGCAAGTCCCAGAGCACGCGCGGAGGCGCGCGAATGCCAATGGCGAGCGCCAGGCGCGCGATGAAGAGGTCGCGCGAGAGAGAGCGGGCGCACAAAAAGGAGCGAAACCCCGTGTATTTGTCGCGGCGGAAAACCGCCTGCTGCGGGAAGCACTGTCACGCATGCTGACCAAGGGCGGCGACATGGAAGTGATGGGAACGGAGCTGGGAGAACCTCTGTGCGCGGACGAACTGCTCCGCGAACAAGCCGATATTCTGTTGCTTTCTTCGCAGGGAGATTTGAAGGAAGACGTGACAACGATTCGAAAAGTGAGGTCGACTGCTCCCCAAGTTTCGATTTTGCTGATTGATATGGCTGGCGATGAGGCGGAGTTTCTGCAATGCATTCGTGGCGGCGTCCGCGGATACCTTCCCCGGGATGCTTCTGCCGAAGACGTAGTGGAAGCCGTCCGCGCGGTGCACAGCGGGAAGGCCGTCTGCCCGGGGACGCTTTGCGCGATGCTGTTTCGCTACTTCGAGCGCGAAGCGACCTCGTTTCCTTCGGCAAGCGTGCAGCAACAATTGGGATTGACGCGCCGCGAGCAGCAGTTGATCCCACTCATCGCCGAAGGCCTCACCAATAAAGAAATCGCCAACCGCTTTTGCCTCTCCGAACAAACCGTGAAAAATCATCTTTAC
>Ga0187778_10000068_pt1 | contig 62818 bp, 56 predicted proteins | sample 1015_Q2_SP5_20_M_FD_132418 | JGI IMG/M metagenome (GOLD analysis project Ga0187778, IMG submission 132418) | Tropical peat soil microbial communities from peatlands in Department of Meta, Colombia - 1015_Q2_SP5_20_MG | ecosystem: Environmental > Terrestrial > Soil > Wetlands > Peat | place...
GCCTTCAAATGGACCCATAGCTCCCATCAGGCTGAGGAGGATCAGCACCGCTCCCAGCAGCAAGGCGGCTTTCGGCCGCAGGAGCCTGATCAGCCACTCGCCGCACTGTCCCACGATTCGCAGCACGACGGCAGGGCAATTCTTGTTGGAGCAAGCAGATGTCGGATCTATCGTCCGAGCCACGAACTGCTCGCTCGCCACCACGGTGATTGTCATCAGGGCCGCGGCGAAAATGGCGCCGACGATGCAGAGACCGGGGCTGCCGCATAGCGTTCCCAGAACGAAAAAGTTGATGAAGGCCGGAGTTTGGTTGAGCGGAACGATGATTCCGCGAAAGTGCCTTGCCACAATGGAGGCCCAGCAGACCCAGGTAATGATGATCGCCACCGCTGACGACATGCGGGCGAGAGACGCCCACCGCTGCACGAGCGAGTCTTCGTGTTCTTTTGTTTCTGTCCCCAGCACATCGGGAAACACGCGGAAGTAGCCAAAGGCGTAAATAGCTGCCGGACCCAACGTCACCGTCAACGCGAACAGGCGGTTCTGGAAGGCGAAAAGATGTGGCGCCCTCCAGGCGCAAATGCCTCCGACGAGCGGAAGCAACAGAATGGCACTGCCGACAGCCAACCGCAGCCAGTTGGACCCGAAACGCACTCGAAACGATTTGTTTGAGCCCACCGTAAGTTCATGCTTCATAGTGAGACTCCTGATTTGAATATCCCTTCTGTGCTTGTTCAACTCCGGTATGCCAACCACTTCATTTTTTCGGGTTCCCTGAACTTTCTGATCGAAGCTGTCGCAGGTCCTGCTTCATTGCGATTTGCCATGATCTGGAAGCGCAAGCGACGATGGGAGTTTCGTCTGAATTTCTAACAGCGAAGAGTGTGATCGAGGATCGTGAGGGAATCGCAGATGGGATAACGGCAGCCTCTCCCCTGCTCAAAACGGAGCGTGCATAGATTCCTCAAGGAACCGAGACGAGACAGTGCAACAAGGAGTTGCCCAACTGGTACTGGCACGACGGCGCTGGGAACTGCGGTGGAAAATGCGGGAGTGCTCGTGTAGGGCAATGATTCGGATTCGTCGTAGGCTGTCTCAGGCACGTCTTCCGCTGGGACAACGCTAGACAAACCCAAGACGACGGCGACACACAGAAGAAACACGGGGTGCGGGTTCGTCATACGCGCACCTGAGGGCGAGGGGCACTCTCCCACACATTGAATTACTCATGTTAGAACTTGGTCCGCTCACCTCAGGGGGTGCTGCATCTCGACTGGCAAGCTCTTCGGAGAGGTCAGCCTACCAGTAAATTATCCTACTTTTCGACCGAGGCGGCGAAGAAAAAGGGGCTTAGGCAGGAATCCCCCCTGGGCACCGTTCGTGTCCGACAAATGGAGCCGTGCGAACACCGTTCGCAAAGTCGAGTTCAAGCTCTTACAACTTCATTCCTTCTTCCCCACGTTCTCCTCCAGAGGGGGATTGCGTTTCTTGCGCATCGACTCTCCCCGCATCTCGGTGCGATGGGCATTGTGCACCAAGCGATCGAGGATGCCGTCGGCGATGGTGGGATCGCCCATCTGCTCGTGCCAGCGCGAGACCGGCAGCTGGGAAGTGAGGATGGTGGAGCGAGTCTGATAGCGATCCTCGCAGATTTCCCACACTTCGTGCCGCTCGGCTTCCTGCAGCGGAGCCATGGCCCAGTCAATCGATGACCAGGACGTCGATGCGAGCCAGTCGTGCGAGGAAGTGGCGTAGGCTGCCATCGGCGCGGGCCAGGGCCAGTTCGCGCGACAAGGCAGCAGTGCGCCGATAGAGTGCTGAGTAGCCATTCAGGCTGTTGGGGCCAGTGCCGAAGCCAGAAAGCTCTTGCCCACGCCGCCGCCCGATTACGAAAATGTTCTCGTGGTTGCGCACCCAGGCAGAGTCTTTGGCCAAAACCCGCATCACGGCTTTGTCGAGCCTGGCGATATTCCTGCCATACCAACTGCAGGGTCAGATGGCGATGTTGCTGCAGCTGCTCGTGAATTCCTTTCCAATCCGGTTGTGGCCGTGATTGCGCTGTTGCTCGCACGCCCGCGGATTGGTTTCCAAACAGCTTGCTTTCCAGTTCCGCTTCACCAAAGCCTTGGGGCAACGGCCAGCCGATCCCGGCCGCTGTCGCCCGGTCTAAATAGTCATGCACCGTGCTCAGCCCGATCGCGCGCGATCTGCCGCTGCCCTAACCCCAGCTCGAACCGTAACTGCAGAACTTCTTTGATCTTCCGCATGGACTTTCTCCTGGTCGGCACCCTCGATCTCCTTCGCTCGTGGAGTTCAATGCCGGGTGATTGTCCAGCGGTCGCTGCCCTCCTGCTCTTCGCTTCTGGAAAACATTCCGCTCCAAGCCGAACACCATTCCGCTGGAGGAGACAAACTGTTCCCCTTCCCAGCGGAACGCTGTTGGCTTTCAGACCGGAATGCTATTCGGAATCACAACGGAATGGTGTTCGACTTCACACCGGAATCGCGTTCGCCTTCAACTGGATTCCCCAGCCCGATCATGCTGCCCTAGTCAAAGCAATAAAGAGCGGACGAATAAAGGCAATTGAAGGTCTTTAAGCTCTGGCCAAGCAAAGGAGAAAAATAAAACGGTTGGAACTTAGCAAGTTGATGCCAACAGGCGTTCTCGCAAGCTTGCCCCGCCTGTTCGCAGTGTCAGCCACCAAGTTGTGCCATGAAGATATTTCAACAGTTAACCACTACCAGTCCTACGAGAGTTGGCGACAAGAGGAATGATCAACTCTGACCTGCCTGTGACGTTCCGGCATCAGGTTCAGGCTCTCGGTGGTCAGCTATCTTATAGCGACCGCCATATGGTCTCACCGGTTGAGACGAGCGGCAGACTGGGCATGGGGTGGTGTTGCGAACGCTGACGCTCCACTTGCCTACGAACTTGCCACCGCCCTTGCACGCAGAGGTCATTTGGATCTCCAGCAATGGAAATTCGAACGGTTCGAGAATCCCTAACTCTTGTTATGCCTGGCAGAGCTTACGGTGGGGACATGTCGGATGCCCCATAAACGTGGCGGAGCGGGAATTGCATATGTCCAGCTTCACCGGTTCAACAAGAGACCAGCGAGCAGGATTAGGCACAGTATTGGCAGCACCCAGGAATACCAGTCTGTATTCGGATCAGCCATCACTCTTCGCCTGCTTGCTCTCATGGCTCGCTCCCCAATCACCGATCAGTCTGAGACAAAGCCCACAGCTCGACAATGGCTCTGACGTGGTATTACTGAAGTCTAACGGAGGTAAGGCGGGATCGTAATGTTTTACGGAGATCACGGGAGGATCCACAGGGGTGGCGTGCATAGGAATCGGCTCGAAGCGCTTGGCATCAGCCGGTTTTCCCAGGAATACGATGATACTGCCTACCCCCCGAGAGCGTTCGGACCCCTTCAATGCATTATGAAGGAGCGCCCCGCTACCCATGGGCTATTTCGCAACCAGAATAGGAGCATCTGCCGGCGGCGCTGGCGGTGGGGGCGGCATTGAGCCCGTCAGCTTTCGTTGTTGCTCAACTTCCGTCGCCGTGAACTCGACGATTTTGGTAGCTGTAATACTCATCCCCGGTTTCAATCCCCAAGCATCTACCATTTGCCCTTCCACGTTGAACTTTTGGCCCTTGGGGATCTCGAACCGTTGATTGCTTCCGTCTTCTAGGGTCAGAAACACAAAGCTTGGCGGGTTGACGTGCCACACCCTGCCATTGATAGTCTGCACCGTTTTCACTACCTTGGGAGTGGTGGTGATAGTTGTCGTTTTCTCAAGCGTCATGCCGGCCTTTAGGTCGTAAATGCCGATTTCCTTGCCATCTACGGTCGCCCTGAAGCTGTCTGGCACATTGGCAATGTGCCGGATCGTGCCGTCGTCCATTTTCAACACTAGGTCGTTACCAGATACGAGGACCACCTCGGCACGGTCAACTTTCACCTGCCGGGTAGGTTTACCAGTTGTGGTAGTAGTTTGCGTATGCACCTGAGCGCTCCCGCTCAGCGCAAAGACCATGCAAAAGACACCAGCTGCAAGCGCAAGTGACAAGTATGCCCATCTGCTCCCCGACTTCATGGTGTGTGCTCCTTTGCATGCCCCACGCAGGTCAGTTCCTTGTCGAGGGTAAGGATCTCCATGATTGGTGTGGAACCGTCGTTACTGACAGAGCCACCAATGACCCCAGCCTTTCACATCCGCCTCGCAGAGTACTCCGACGTGATGCTGTACGCTCCCAAGTTATCGCCGGGCTCGAAGCGCAAGAGACAAACGAGACCGGCAATGAAGAAGATTAGCACCGCAGCGGCAAAGCAGACGAAAACTTTGCGAGACTCAAAGATTGACCATTGGTTTGGACCTGGGCGATCACTCGAGCTGGTATTGCCTTCTGGACGGAGCCGGGGAAGTGTTGTTTGGAACAAAAGCTGCGTACGCCCCCGAAGGCCATGAAAGAGGTGTTCAGGGGAATGGTTTAAGAGTCGCTGAACCTCTTGTTACCCTTTCCGAACAAAACCAGTAAACTTACTGCGTTCAAAGCTGGATCGCGGAGGCCACGATGAAACTCAACGAGAAAGCTCGTCTGCAGGCGTTGCACAGGTACAAGATTCTCGATACTGAACCGGAAAAGGCCTTTGACGATCTCACGATTCTGGCATCGCACATCTGTGAAACCCCGGTTGCGCTGATCTCGCTGATTGACTCCGACCGGCAGTGGTTCAAGTCGAAAGTCGGTGTGAGCGTGAGCGAAACGCCGCGCGAGGTTTCCTTTTGCGCGGTTGCAATCCAGCAGGCGGAGCTTTTCATCGTGCCTGATACGACGAAGGACCCCAGGTTCAGTTCGCATCCTTTCGTCCTGTCTGATCCCAAAATTCGCTTCTACGCCGGCGCGCCCTTCACCAGCTCCGACGGCCACCCACTGGGCACCTTGTGCGTCGTGGACGTAGTCCCGCGCCAACTCACTCCCAGTCAGGAAAAGGCGCTCCTCGCGTTGAGCCGCCAGGTGCAGGCGCAGTTTGAGCTGAGAAAGAATTTGATCGAATTGCGCGCCGCCCTCGATGAACGCGATCGCGCCGAAGCTGAGCGCGACCGCACCATCGTCGACCTGCAGCATGCCCTTGAGCACGTGCAACGCCTGAGCGGCCTGTTGCCCGCATGTTCAGCCTGCAAGTTGGACGTGACCATCTCCGCCAATCCCAATGCAATTTCCGGAGTCGTGGACGGGGTCATGCAGATCGCTCGCGAGATGAAATGCGTGGAAGGAAACGAAGGTCAGATTGAGCTGGCTCTGCGCGAGGCGCTCGCAAATGCGATCGTCCACGGCTGCAACAACGATCCCAGCAAGAACGTGGAGTGCTGCGTGGCCTGTACCGGATCTTCGGACGTAGTGATCGTGGTCCGCGATCCCGGAGAGGGATTCGTCCTCGGCGACGTGCCGAATCCACTCGCCGCGGAAAATCTCCATTCCACTCACGGTCGGGGGATCTATCTCATCAATCAACTGATGGACGAAGTCTCGTTCGAACGCAATGGCGCCGAAATTCGCATGCGCAAAGTGGTCGCAGCTTCGGCAGCGCCAGCGTGTCGGGAGGAAGCTAGACCTCGCCCGACTCATTGAGCGAATCCCCCTCACATGAATTGGTGTACTCATGGATTTGCGGAACGCGGGTTGAGTTCGGTGACGGAAACGTCTGGCTGTTTTCAGTAAAAGTCCACCAGAGATTTGCTGAGTCAGATTCCTTGGGGAGGATGCTATGAATCAAAAGGTCACCGTCATCGGGGCGGGGCACATGGGATCTGCTCTCGCAGCTGCTCTGCATGAGAGAGGATTTGATACAACCATATGGAATCGTACTTCGTCAAAGACGGAATCTTTGTCCCGGCTCGGTCTACACGTCGCACCAAGCGTGCTGGAAGCGGTTGGCAACGCTGAAATCGTCATCGTCAACATCAACAACTACGAGTCGACCAATCAACTGGTCCGACAGCCGGCAATTGAGTCCGCGCTTCGCGGCAAAGTGCTTGTGCAATTAAGCAGCGGAACTCCCGATGAGGCTAGGGAGATGGAATCCTGGGCTCGACCACGCAGAATTGACTACCTCGACGGAGCGATCATGAACTATCCGGTCGATATCGGGAAGCCGGAAGGCACGGTTCTGTATTCAGGCCCTAATGAGCTTTTCAATCGGGTGAAGCCAGTCCTGCTTGCCTTTGGTGACAATGCAATGTTTGTTGGAAAGGAAATCGGCCAGGCTTCGGCAACCGATGTTGCCGGCCTTTCCTTTGCCATGGGAGCGATGTTGGGCTTTCTTCATGGGTATATCGTCTACGAAGCGGAGAATCTTCCCGTAGACGGATATCTGCAGGTCGTCAAGAAATTCATGCCAGCCATTGAGGCCGCGCTCGCCGATCTTTGCGACAAGATTCAAGGCAAAGATTACGGGAACACGCAAGCCGCGCTTGAAACTTGGGCGGTAGCGCCTCGGGAACTCATTGGTTGGTGCGAGAAACATCGGGTCAATCACACCTTTGCCGACCCACAACTTCAGCTCATCGAACGGGCCGTAAAGGCCGGGAAAGGCCAATGGGATTTCGCTTATCTCTACGAGATTCTCAAACAAGGCGCAGCCTAATCGCTCGGCTTATCCCGGTCAGCGATTGCTTTTCCACCTATGCCCGGCAAAGCGGAAATTGCTCCTTAAACCCATTGCTGGTCCTACCGCAATGGTTCGGCTTGGGATCTTCGTCATTTCGGGACCACACCGGGCATACGGTCACTCTCAGCTGTGTGGCTCAACTGTTCAGAACTTCTCTGTCATCCACACGCCCCGACACAGGTTTCCGCCTGGTTCCCTAGTTGCCTGAAATGTGCCCAATTGACTGACTCCAAAAAGGCTGTTAGGGTCTCCGATCATGCAGGCTTCCCCGCCCACGCAAAATACCCACGAAGTGGAAGTGAAGAACCTTCGTCTCGAGCGAGAAACGGAATACCATCGCCTCGAAAGGCTCAAGAAAGTCCTTCAGGCAAAAATGGCACTCGGCAAGACGCCAGAGGCAGAAGGCCGAACGTCCTAAACTACTGCTTGCCGGGCAGTGGACAACTCCGAGGCGCTGATACTCGAGCCCGCGGCCTCCCGCTTGCTCATCGCCAAGCAAGGCACGATACCTATAGTCTGCCGCTGTTTTCGCCTCCCATTTCGGAAGGTCAACGCCTTTGACGAGGAGCCAAACGGTGATTAACAGCAACCCAGGCAACATCAACATCAGAAGCCAGTCAGAACGGTATCCCGGCGCGAGCACAACGCGAAATTGCTGACGATAAAGCCAAACCAGCCATCGTCATCAGGATGCCGAGGAACCTCGGGAAGTAACCCGATTGAAAAATCAGGTAGCCACGCAAAACCCAACCCACGCCGTAGAAGACGGTGAATATCACCGCTCCCAATCCAAACAGGTTTAGCGACAGGAGCGCGAGAGTATTCAGTTGATCGGCTGAGAAGCTCTTCAGATAACCACCGCCTCTCAGGACGAGCGTCGGCGCAAAATAAAACAGCTCGGCGGCGGCAAAGGTGGCAGTGTCGATGAGGCCGAAGAATGCGGCGAGAAGCGAAACATACTGGTGGACGGGCTTCAGCAGCACGTAAAAGATCAGCGCCAACGTAAGGTCACAACACGCTTCCACCAGGTACCCGGCGAAACTCAGGCGGAACATGACGTCGGAAGACTTGAGGTTCTCCACCGTCGCGATGGCGTCATTGGCAACGATGAGCTTCGACGGAACGTACGCCTCGCCGAAGCCGCCGCGAGCATCGGCAAGCTGAAAGGAAGTGTCATGCTCCAGGGGTACGATTTCCACCAAGCCAACGTCGCCTTCAACGCGTTCCTGGGCTCGTTTACACGAGGCTGGAAGCCCGCCCTACTTACGCCCATTCGCGTAGCGTGCCAAGCTTAACCCCGGGGACCCTTGCCTTCCTCGCGGTGCCTGCGCTACGCGAAAGCCCACATTTGGCTGGAGACCCCCATGGGCCTCTGCGTTGCCGGGCCCCTGGGCCTCCCCCCCGCCCCCTGGATTATCATTGGAACTTCGCACGTCCAGGAACGTACCAGTCCAGAAGAGGGCTCTCCCTTGTCTGGCTAAATTTATTAGTCAATGTTTCGAGCCTTCCAGGAGATGGAACTCATGCCGAAGGTCTTGCGCCGTTACTACGGGTTTCTTTGCCTCCTCGCTCTGCTCGCGGCTTGTGTACAGGCTCAACAGCCGAAATCCCAGGCCGCGCCGCCGACGCAAACCCCGCTCCCGCAGATCAAGTACGAGAAATACAAGCTTAAGAATGGCCTCGACGTAATTCTTTACGAGGACCACCGCCTGCCGCTGGTCGCAGTGAATCTCTGGTACCACGTGGGACCTGCCAATGAGCGTCAAGGACGCACCGGCTTCGCGCACCTGTTCGAGCATATGATGTTCGAGGGTTCGCAGCACGTTGGCCCTAAGGCGCATTTCCGGTACCTGGAAGGGGCCGGCGCCAGTGACATTAACGGCACCACGGACTTCGACCGCACTAATTATTTCGAGACCCTGCCGTCGAACCAGCTTGAACTGGCTTTGTGGCTGGAAAGCGATCGCATGGGCTATTTGCTGGGCACGCTGGATCGCGAGAAGCTCGCCAATCAGCGTGACGTGGTCCGCAACGAGCGGCGCCAGAGTCTAGAGAACGCTCCCTACGGTTTGGTGGAAGAGCAGCTGTACCACGAAGTCTATCCCAAGAACCATCCCTATTATGCCGATGTAATCGGCTCCCATAATGATGTCGAGGCCGCCCGCCTGAATGATGTTCGTGAGTTTTTCCGCCAGTACTACACGCCAAACAACGCAAGCCTGGCGATTACCGGGGATATTGACCCGGCTAAAACCAAGGCCCTGGTTGAGAAGTACTTGGGCACAATTCCTTCGGGGCCACCGGTCCCGAAGATCACCGCCGCGATTCCGACCATCACCTCGCCGCGGCGAGCCATCGTGACTGACCAGGTGGAGTTGCCACGCGTTTACGCAGCGTGGATTACCCCGCCAATTTACAAGCCCGGCAATGCGGAATGTGATCTGATCGCGCAATTATTGGGTGGCGGCAAGTCCAGTCGCCTCTACAGAAGCTTGGTCTACGAAAAGCAGATCGCACAAGACGTCCAAGTGCAAAACCAGAGCTTGATGCTCGGTTCGTTGTTTGAGATCCAGGCGACTGCCAAGCCGGGAGTGAAGCCCGAAGCTCTTGAGAAGGCGATCGATGACGAGCTGGCCAAGCTGCGCGCGGACGGTCCCACGCAAGCGGAACTCGATCGTGCTCGCAACGTGATTGAAACCAGCATTATCCAGGGACTGGAGCGGCTGGGCGGATTTGGTGGGGTCGCAGATCGCCTCAATCAGTACAACCACTATCTTGGCGATCCAGGATACCTGCCAAAAGATATCGGGCGCTACAGCAAAGCAACTGTGGCCGATCTGAAGCGCATCGCGGACAGCGAGCTCAAGACAAGCTCCAGCGTGGTGGTGTACGGCGTGCCAGGCAAAAAGGTCATCGATGATCCGCCGCGCACTTCGGCAGAGCAAGAAGCGGAATCGAAGGAGACGACCAGGGTTGCCAGCACCATGCCAGACGAGGCTTGGCGCAAGAATGCGCCTCCGCCCGGTCCTGCTTCGCAGCTCAGCTTGCCCGTGCCTGGCAGCTTTAGGCTGGCCAACGGACTGACCGTGCTGCTGGTTGAACAACATAAGTTGCCCGTCGTGTCGGCAGACGTCTTTGTCCTGGCCGGCAGCGACGCAAATCCGATCAGCCAGCCAGGACTAGCGTCGTTCACCGCCGCCATGCTGACGGAAGGCACGAAACGCCGCTCGGCGCCGCAAATTGCCGATGATGCTGCGCAGATCGGGTCTGCGATCAGCAGCTTTTCTACGGCAGATTTTTCCGCGGCCTCGATCCGCATCTTAAAGCAAAACGTAGATCCGGCGCTCGACTTGCTCGCCGACGTGGTCCTTAACCCTAAGTTCGACACCACCGAGATCGAGCGCATTCGCAAGCAGCGCCAGACCGACATCCTTCAGATCAAAGACGAGCCCGTACAACTCGCCCTCGGCGCATTCCTGCGCGAAGTCTACGGGCCGGATCATCCTTATGGGTATCGCGAGATCGGCACGGCGGAATCGAATGGCGCAATCAAGCGCGACGACATGACGAGTTTCTGGAAGCAGGGCTATGCCCCCGCTAATTCTGCTCTGATCCTGGCCGGCGATCTGACGGCCGATGAGGCTCGTGGTTTGGCAGAAAACTATTTTGGCAATTGGAAGGGTGACACGGGTAAGCACAACCCACCTCCGGTCGAAGCTAAAACGACCAGAGCGATCTACATCGTGGATAAGCCCGGTTCACCGCAGACATTCGTGCTGGCCGGAGGAATCGGTGTGCCACGCTCCTCGCCCGATTATGTTGCCATTGAGGTCATGAACAACGTATTGGGAGGCTTGTTCTCCAGCCGCATCAACATGAATCTTCGCGAAGAGCACGGCTACACGTATGGCGGGTTCTCAACTTTTCGCTACCGTCGCGGTCCCGGGATCTTCGCCGCCGGTGGCGGCATCCGCACTGACGCGACCGCACCTGCCGTGAGCGAAATCTTCAAAGAGCTGGAACGTATCCATACGGCACCGCTGACCAGCAACGAACTGAAGCTGGCAAAAGGATCTTTCTCCCTGTCGCTGGCCGGACTGTTTGAAACCAGCGAGCGCATGGCGGGCACCGTTGGGGAATTGTTTACATACGATCTGCCCCTCGATTATTACCGGCAGCTGCCGGTCAAGATCGATGCGGTGACGCCGGAGGACGTGCAGCGAGTCGCAAGCGAGTACGTTCACCCAGACACTTGCATCGTGGTGGCTGCCGGTGATCGCGCCAAGATCGAGCCGGAACTAAGAAAGCTTTCGATCGGCTCGATCGATCTAGTTGACTACGATGGGAATCCGATCAAGGAAGGGGCCGCGGAAAAATAAGAGCATGGGAAGTCCGTTGCTTCCATAATGATCATCAGGAAAGACCCTCTGGTCGGCTCACCGCGGTCAGATTGAGAGGCGGTGGAGTTGCCGAGATGGGGCTTTAGTTGCCGTAATTCAACGAAGTCTATGGATCGCCGGACGATGCCGCAGCCTCGAAGGCACAAAGGGCGAGTGCAAGAGACGAACTGCTGCTGGACACCGTGAAACCCAGCCAGTTCGATCGCAAGGAATGGCCGTGGTAGGCCAACCGCCCCGGCGGGATGAGGTCCCGTTTTGTAAGCCTGGATCCGACCTAGGGTGCGGAGATCCAGAAGGCCCGGCCTCACCTCATAGTCTCGCCTAACGAAATGAATCAGCTTTTGCGGGCTGTCATCATCGCTGCCATGACCACGGTTTTGGGGCGCTACCCCACACGGGTGCGCTACGCTTTCACGGAAAAGATGGAGAGGTCGCTCTCGACCAACTCCGATTCCTTTGTGCCTTTAATCAAGGGGTGAGCTTGAACACCACCCGGCACCCGCCGCCTCAGCGCACGCTTAAATCACACCTTCTAACGTGGTGCCGTGAAGATCGTCCGATGGGTCTAGAATCAGACCTGCTTGCGGAGATGTTCCGTCAACGTCAAACCGACTGTAGCTGTGTGCCCTTCAGTTCCATGTTGGCACTAGGGTCGCACCAAAACACAAAAGTGCATCTGAATGTCCGCGATGACAAGAATTTGCAGCGGCCGCGGTAGAAGCACATTGGCGAGGAGGCCAAGATGCCAAGGAAGACGACAAAAAGGTCAATTCCGGGTAAACCAAGCGTGAGAGTGCTGCAAGTCAGCCTGGCAGGCAATGTAGAGGATCTCCGGGCAGCCAAGCAAGAATGGTTCTCGCGTTTGCTCCAGCGCCAGGCGATGCCTGCGTCGCGCGCCCTGACCGCTGCCATTACTCCGGATCCAGCCCTGAATCTAATGGGCGTGGGAATCGGTGAAAAGCTGGTGGATCGTCGATGCACTGGAATCCTGGCGGTGAAGTTCCTGGTGCGTGCCAAATATCATGAAAGCCACATTAGCCAAAAACACATATTACCCAAATCGATCAGCGGTCTGCCGACCGACGTCGAAGAAGTTGGCCTATTTCGCGCGCTTGGGGCTGGCGCTGCGACCGTGACCGCCCCGAACCCGCGAACGAGAATCAGGCCAGCTCCACCCGGCTGTTCGGTTGGCTTCGCTGATCCCAACGGTCAGTTTGTCATGGCGGGCACCTTCGGCGCGCTCGTTAAAGATGCTAATGGCAGCTACATTCTCAGCAATAACCACGTATTAGCTGATGAGGGCCAGTTGCCAGCGGGGTCCCCCATTTTTCAGCCAGGATTGCTGGACGGGGGGAATCAGAGCACGGATCAGATCGCAAAATTGACGAAGTTTGTACCGCTACAACCAAATGTTTCAAACCAAGTGGACTGTGCAATCGCAGCTGTATTGAAATCCAGTGACGTATCGAACTCAATTCTCCAAATTGGTCCGCCGCAGGGAACGGGCAACGCGCAAATCGATATGAGCGTTCAAAAGTTTGGCCGAACTACCGGCTATACGGCTGGGCGTGTGACCAGCGTCGACACGGACGTAACGGTGCAATACGAAACCGGCAACTTCACATTCGGAGGCCAGATCATAGTCGTTGGGCTAGATGGGCAAGCTTTCAGTGGGGCTGGTGATTCAGGCTCGCTGATCGTCGAGCGGACTTCAAACTTGGCTGTAGGTCTCCTATTTGCTGGGTCGTCAACCCATACGATTGCGAACCATATCAACGATGATCTGCAGGCATTGGGAGTGACATTAGCTTAAGAGCTAGACTATATAGGCATCTCTATGGCAACCGAGGAAGAAGTACGCGAGGTCAAGCGACGGCACTCAGCGGAGCTTCTGCGACAACCTGGCGTCTGTGGCGTCGGGGTAGAGAAAGACGAAGCTGGAAACTTCACAATAGCCGTCCACCTGGACTCCGATGACCCCGAAGTTCGGGCCCGACTGCCACAACAGATCGAAGGATATCCACTAAAATTCGTTCTCAGCGGTCCATTCCGCAAACTGTCCAACGCTTAGATCGTCGCTGAACGGGAAGGAGCTTATGGACACAGACCGTAAAATCACGGTGGAGATTCCCCGGGGGCTACTCGAGAAGGCGCAACGAGCCAGCGGTACAGGCATTACGCAGACGGTCCGCACTGGATTGCAGCTGGTCGCGGCATCACGAACTTACGCTCGACTACGGCAACTCCGAGGCAAGGTTCGCTTCAGGCGCACCCTGGCCGAACTGAAAGCCGATCGATGATCGCAGCTGACAGAAGCACCTGGATTGCCTTCCTAAAAGGCGAACGAGGCGAGGATACGCAACGCGCCGCAAGGCGCGTCTCGGAGACGCGCTGATCGCTCAGAGCTGCGTTGATCGCAGTATTCCTCTCTTGACGCGAGACCGAGATTTTCGCTTGTTCGCCGATGCCGCCGGCCTCGATCTCGCCCGGGGATCGTAGCACCGTGGCGCTTTCGGCCACCTCCTTCATGACTTCCGAGGGAGCTGTTGGCAATTTGTTGAGAACGCGAGTACTCTCCAGTAAAGGGCCGACAGATGACTGGTGAAACGATCTCCCCAGACCACGCCGCCAGCTTCGTTAAATCCGGCATGTGGCTGGACTATGGCGCCACACATTGCCAGCCCGATGTTTTCGATAAGGCGCTGGCTGCACGTAAGGACGACTTGGAGAACGTCAAGATCCGCTCCTGCCTCTCCATGCGTCCGCGCGCTGTGATCGAAGACGATCCTGAAGGCAAGCATTTCCACATGTTTAGCTGGCATTTTTCGGCTTACGACCGCAGGAAGCACGATGCGGGTCGTTGCAACTACACGCCGCTAAATCTGGGAGAGGTGCCGGATTATTACCGACGCTTTCTCGATCCCGTCGATATCACCATTCTCAAGACGTGCCCTATGGACGACGGCGGGTACTTCAACTTTGGCCCGGCGAATCTCTGGCAACGGGCCGTGATCGAACGTGCGAAGTTGGTGATCGTCGAGATCAATCGTGAGGTGCCCTACGTTTTCGGTAGAGACAACGGCGTGCATGTGAGCGAGGTCGATTTCATCATTGAGGGTGATCAGCAACCGTGCGCGGAGCTGCCCAACCCGGAGCCGAGCGACATTGATCGTACAGTAGCCCGGCGCATTGCCGCCGAAATCGAGGATGGCTCTTGTCTTCAGATCGGGATCGGCGGCATGCCCAACGCCGTATGCTCCTTGTTGCTGGAAAGCGGAGTGAAGGATTTGGGAATCCACACGGAGATGCTGACCGACGGCCTCGGCCTGCTTTATCGTTCAGGCCTGGTGACCGGATCGCGGAAGACGTTGGATCCGGGCAAGGTGATTTATACGTTTGCCCTAGGCTCGCGATCCCTTTACGCTACAGCCAATCGCAACCCGGACATGTACTGTCACCAGGTGGATTATACGAACTCGCCTCACATCATCATGCAAAACGACAAGGTAGTGTCCATCAACAACACTACCCAGATCGATTTGCAGGGCCAGGTGGCTTCGGAATCCGACGGCCACCGGCACATCAGCGGCACCGGGGGGCAACTGCAATTCGTGCGGGGCGCGTATGCCTCCAAGGGAGGCAAGTCGGTCATCTGCCTTTCGTCAACCTACGAGAAGCAAGGCGAGCGCCGCAGCCGTATCGTACTTGCCCTTACACCCGGCAACATCGTGACAACGCCGCGATCGGACGTCATGTATGTGGTTACCGAGTTCGGCATCGTTAATTTGAAGGGAAAGTCCGTCGCCGAACGTGCTCAAGCGATCATTGCGCTCGCACATCCGGATTTCCGCGAGCAGTTGGAACGGCAGGCCTACGAAAACCGGTTAATTCCGCGCGGTGTTACGTTTTCTTGGCGAGAAAACCCATCCGACAATTTGCAGAAAGCCCCAACTTCTGCACGATGAAATTCGCGCGATTCGGGACGGGAGGGTGGAAAAGGCTCAACGCCATGGTTCCTGCCACAGTTCGGGTAGAGTGTCCACGCCTTCGTTGAACTCCTGCTCGGAAAGAAAGTATCGGAGGCCCGAAATCGTGGAACACTTCAGCAATTGCTTGACCGAACGAGGTGAGTATTATGCACGCCGACGGTATGTTGACGGCAGAAGAGCCGTTTGTCCTCACAACTCTCGCCAATGGAGTCGCTACCCTAACTCTGAATCGTCCTGAGCGATTCAATCCGCTCTCGAGCCACATGATCGCCGCCATGCATGCGGAGCTGAATGCGATCGCCAGCGAACCCTCCGTACGGTGTGTGATCCTCGCCGCTGAGGGAAAGGGCTTCTGCGCGGGGCATGACCTCAAGGAGATGCGCGCTCACACGGACGACAAGAGCTGGCAGCGGCGACTGTTCGACGCCTGTAGCCGGATGATGATGGCGCTCACTGAGATGCCGCAGCCGGTGATCGCCCGCGTGCATGGCATCGCCACGGCCGCCGGTTGTCAGCTTGTGTCGATGTGCGACCTTGCCGTGGCAGCCGACACGGCGATGTTCGCTATGCCGGGAGTCAACATCGGCGTGTTCTGTTCGACGCCGGCGGTGGGCGTGGTGCGGAACGTCGGGCGAAAGCGCGCAATGGAGATGCTGCTGACGGGCGAACCCATAGATGCCCAGACCGCATTGACTTGGGGGCTGGTCAACCGTGTCGTTCCTGCCAGCAGACTGGACCTGGAAATTGAGCGATTCACCGATATCATTCTGTCCCGCAGCTCGGCAGCGGTCCGCTTCGGCAAGCAAGCGTTTTACGGCCAGGTCGATCGTCCTCTCGAGGCAGCCTACGGCATCGCCAGCGAGGTGATGGCGTGCAATCTGCTTTTGGAGGATGCCGCAGAAGGAATAGACGCCTTTCTGGAGAAGCGGCCAGCCAGCTGGCGTGGCAGATGATTGACCATTGGCATCTGCCTGGGGGCGCAGTAAATAGCCGCAGCCGCTGGTGCATCGGCTCATCCGGGTCGCGCGGGCAAGGAAATTGGTTGGGGACCAATCCACCCTGGTCCCGATGCTGCGCTGACTGCACCAGCACTGCTCGGTCGGACAAGCGAGGGCCTTCTCGACTCGCGGCAGATCGGCTGGCAAGCTCTGACGTCCGGGATGGGAGCGGCGCGCTTTCAGCTGACCCGCCATCTCCATGACGCCGCTTCGATGACGGGACGCTCACTCTCGGCTTGTACTTCCTGTTGACTAACCCCGGACTCCTATTCCGGCGTCTCCAACTGGTAGTTGGATAGCTTCTCGCTGCTCCGTATTTCTCGATCCGCCGTAGCCGTAAGCACTCTTCCAAAACCAACACCTTTAAGCCAGCGATCTGCAACTTCTGTCGTAGCTGTTCGATCAACTTTTCTGCCTCGGAAAGCGCAAAAAGATAATTCTTTCGTCCCAGAGTCACCGAGAGTAAGAGAGCAACCTTAGAATTGGCTGCCGATGATTCTTCCAAACTATGGAGTGCACCCATCAACAGTGCACGCATGAACGATCTGTTGGAGAATCTGTCCCGGGGTTGCCTAGTGTTGTGTGCATGGGCCCTTCTGACTCTGTCGATTCCCAGCTTCGGCCAATCTATGTCTGATCTTGCTACCGACCCCCCGGGGAGCGTAGGTGAACCATCCGGCTTTGAGCAGATGCATACCACCGTGTCGGCTGATTCTGGTTCCCCTCTCTTCCATCTCCCGCTAGATAGGCCTCTGGCCGTCGACTGGCTTTCTGACAATTCCAGCCAACAACCCAGCGAGACATTTTCGGCAGTGAAACCCCAGCCCTCGAGCGAGTCTCCAACAGACACTAGATTCCGCTGGGGAGCAGCCACACGCGAGTCACTCTTTTTCACCGGGATCATGCACGGGTTTAATCTCGCGACCGAAGCCGGCACTCGGGACGCGCTAAACGGCCACTGGTTTGAGGACTACATTGATTCCGTAAGCGAGTTGCGCGGCTGGAGTGATGGTGACAAGTTTATGGCACCATACGCAGGTCATACCCTTCAAGGAGATATTTCTGGTTTCATTGAACGCCAAAATGATCCTAAATACCGGAACGTCCAGTGGGGCGACGGGCGTGAGTATTTCATTAGCCTTATGCGCTCCCTGGCGTATTCAGCCGTATGGCACACCCAGTGGAAGATCGGCCCAATCAGTGAAGCGTCGATCGGCAATGTCATGCTGCATGCCTCACCTGGGTTCATTACACTCGCCGACACACCCAGCCTGGGGATCGTCGCGATGATTGGAGAGGATGCCGCAGATCGTTACCTGATCATGGGTCTTGAAAATCGTACCGCCAATCGACCGCTGATCTTCCTGGCTCGATGTTTCTTGAATCCCGGAAGAGGGTTTGCCAACCTTATGGCCTTTCGATTCCCTTGGCATCGTGAAACCCGCATGGGCATATTTGGGGAAAACTATCGGATCCGCCAAGAACTGATCGCGGACTACAAGATTACAGGCGAAAGGCCCTTCCAATATGGGTCCCCACCTAAGACCAAAGATGAATCGCACTCTTACCCAAAAGCAGCACCCATCGAGCTGAGCGCCTTTCCCTTATACGAATCATTCCTGGGGGTGGCAGTTGCATTGGTGGAGGCGGTTCCGGGGCGGCACGGGTAAATCCACAGCTGCAGGTCGTCACGGAGGTGAGTGGGTGCCTGATCATGCACATGCCGGCGTCTAACCAGAGCGGGGACTCACTTTTTTACGGCGGCGGACTGCGGTGGACTCCGAGGGCGGCACATCGCGTCTCGCCTTACCTGCAGATGATGTTGGGAGGCAAGAAGGTTACGCACGAAACCGTTGATAAAGCACTGCGAACCAAGCTGCTTGGGGAATGGAATGACGGCAGTGGAACTCTGCCACACTATCCCAAACGGAGTGATTACTCGGTTGAAATCACGAACAACGGACCTGCCCTTGGCTTTGGAGGTGGAGTCGACTGGGTGGTAGTACGACCGTTTGCCTGGCGTCTGGTGAACGTCGAGTACTGCCATACCTGGATGAACAACGTCGTCATGATCCAGCCCCAGAATGCCCTGCGTGTATCCATGGGTGCTGTGTTGAGAATCGGTACTTGGTAAGTGCGGCTTCACCTACCCAAAGATCGCAACAGCCACGATGAGTGTGCGCAACAAAAACTTCGTCATTTTCATCTATGTCCCCTTGACCGTGAGGCAAGTTCTAAGGCTTCAAGGTACTCCGGCCTGATTTCGCTTGTTACGCTCCGGCGACCCCAAGAAGACAACGCGGTGAGTACGTAACTAATTCTCATCCACAGTAAAAAAAGCCGACTGTGCTCGGTGGGCCTCCAGTGAATTGGGCACACACCTAGTTTGAAAAGTGGTCCTAGATGTGGCCTGATTCCTGAAACCTCGGATCAGCAACATCCGTGCCATCCCGTCGCGGACAAAGTCCACGGGGTAGTCGTTTCATCGCTTGGGCAATGGGCTCTACAATTTGTTCAAGGAGGGATGGGCCAGTTGTGATCGATACTCACAATGTTTAGGGCCCGACCGGACAATTGTTCTAGCGGCCGGTCCGCAAGTGCCTGGCCGCGCCTAGTACTTTCGTGGCCCATGATCGCAGTGAATCCGAGCAGTTTGCACGCGTTAATCCCATTCTTGTCATCAATCCCTATAAGCGCAGCCTTCTGCTTTTCGCGATCACATCCTGTGAACGCGCTTTTCACCCGGTCGCCTCAGCGACACGCCTGTTGATCAGGACTCCCGTCGCGACCAGCAGGACGAAAATGGCGCTGAATAAAAGAAGCCAGCCCCAGTACTGAGTTGGGTGCCTCAGGACCCGGATCACGTGTCGTCCATAAAGGTGCGCGACCACCGCGACACATGTGTACCGAAAACCGCGAGCAAGGGTAACCGCAATCAAGAACGTGGGGCTGCGATACTCGCTGGACGCGCCGGCCGCAGCGAAAAACATGCTGGTGGGTAACGGGAATGGAATCGCGCATGAAGCGATCACGACGCTCATACCCCAACGGTCGAAAACCCTCATCAGCTTGGGGATTCGTCGTCCACCAAACTTCCTGTCGAGATAGGCTCGTCCGGCTCTTCGGGCGAGTCTGAAAGTGAGATATGCGCCAATCACCGAGCCTGCTGTCGCGGCAGCCGCGTACTCGTACCAAGGATTGCGGCGACTCACGACAAGAATGACGATCAGGATGTCAGGACCGCCGAACGTGGGCAGAGGAGTGCCGTCCAGAATCGCCAAAAAGAACAATCCCAACGCGCCCAGATGCCGGAAGACAGCGAGCGCCCTGTTGGAACTTCTCCTTCTGGCTTGAAGTGCGGATAGAAACATCTCGTCAGTTGTTTTCCCAGGATAAGGAAGACAGGATACACTGTTTGTAGTGCCTCTCCCGCAGTTCCGACCAGACCACCCACGTCCGCCCTCTTCGCATCCCATGTGTCCAGGTATGGGAATATCAACCCGTTGGTGAAAGTCCGACCGAGACCAAAAGACTCAGGCCTTGGTTGGGCAGCGAAGTGGAATGCTGGAAGGGGAGGACCGTTATTTGCTTCGAAGGATCGCCGCTCCTCGACTCAAAGACTTGCCAGCGGAAGCGTGCGATAGCGTTTGCCCGTGAGCTTCGCCAGCGCGTTGACCACCGCGGGCGCGATGACTGGAACCGGCGGTTCGCCAATACCGCTTGGTGCTTGGGTGCTCGGTACGATGTGCACGTCCACCGCAAGGGGTGCCTGGCTGATGTACGGTGGAGCGTAGGTGTCGAAGTTGCGCTGCTCCACGCGACCGTCTTTGAGAGTGATAGCGCCCTTGGGCACGAGTTGCGAAAGGCCAAAGGTCAGGCCGCCCTGCACTTGGGACTCGATGGTAAGCGGATTAACGGCTAGCCCCAAATCCACGGCGACGGTCACGCGGTGGACACGTGGGCGGCTGTGGTCGAGCGAGACGTCGGCCGCGCACGCCACGCCCGTCTCGAACGAGTAGTGGCAGGCGATGCCCACCGCGTGTCCTTGCGGCAGCCCGTTGCGCCAAACGGCCTTCTCGGCCAACAGATCAACTGCGGCGCGCAGTTTGCTGGCCTTGGGATCGAGCAGCCGGCGGCGGTACTCGATCTCATCCATCTTGGCGCGTGTCGCCAGCTCGTCGATCAGTGTCTCCATGACGAATGCGGTATGCGTGTTGCCGACCGAGCGCCACCACAGGACGGGAACGTTGATGGTGGGTTGATGGGCCGAGACGTGGAAGTTTGCCACGCTGTACGGTGTGTCGGCGACACCTTCCACAACAGCTGGGTCCACGCCGCCACCCTTGGGCGCGAACGGGGTGCCCGCGAGGAGCGATTGACCGACGATGACATGCCGCCACGCCACCGGCATGCCGTTGCTGCCGATGCCTATCTCGACGCGGTGCAGATGCATCGGACGGTAGTAGCCGCCCTGAACATCGTCTTCCCGCGTCCAGATGAGCTGGACCGGTGTTCCCTTGAGGTGTTGAGCGATGGCGGCGGCCTCGCGTTGAACGTGACTGTCAATGACAGCCCGTCGGCCGAAGCCGCCCCCGGCCATCTCGGTGTGGAAGGTCACCTGTGCAGGCTTGAGGCCAAGCGTCTGGGCGATGGCCATCTGATCCACGCCCTGGAGCTGCGAGCCCGCCCACACTTCGGCTTTGTCGCCATCGAAGCGGACAGTGGTATTCAGCGGCTCCATTGGGCAGTGCGCGAGGTACGGGAACTCGAACTGGGCGATGATGCGGTCGGACTCTGGGATATGGTCGATCGCGGTTTCATCGCCACGCGCGATGGCAACCATGCCTTTGGTCCGGCCCAGCTCTCTAAACCTGGACCACAGCTCATCGCTGTCGGCAAGCTGCAGACCGGCAAGCTCCCAGTCAATCTTCAGGCGATCCCGCGCCTGCTTCGTCGTCCAGAACTTGTCGGCGACTACAGCAACGCCGCTGCCACCGGGGGCGACGGGAACTTCGAAAACATCTTTGACGCCCGTGAGCTTGCGTGTGGCGGCGTCATCGACGCTCTTAACCTTCGCGCCGAAGACCGGAGGATGCGCGACGAGGGCGACGAGCATGCCGGGCAGATCGACATCGAGGCCGAACTTCTGCGAGCCATCACATTTGGCGCGGCTGTCGAGGCGCTTCGTGGTTTTCCCGATCAGGCGGAACTGCGCAGGCTCCTTCAGCGTGACGGTCGCGGGTACAGGTTGCTGGGCGGCGTCGGATGCCAGTTCGCCATATTTCGCGGACTTTCCCCCGGGACCGTGGACGACGCCAGCCTCGGCGCTACACGCATCGGGGGAGACGCCCCAGCGCTTGGCAGCAGCGGCGATGAGCATCGCGCGGGTACGCGCGCCCAACTCGCGGTACTGCATGAATGAGGTGCTGATGGAGCCTGAGCCTCCGACCATTTGCATGCCGCGTATTGGGTCTTTATAGACGTCCGCCGCGGGGGCAAGCTCCGGAACAACCTGCGACCAATCAGCGTCGAGCTCGTCGGCGAGCACCAGCGGTAGCGCAGTCGAGACGCCCTGTCCGAACTCCAGGCGATTCACCTGGATGATGATGTTGCCGTCAGGATGGATGGCGATGAAGGCGTCGGGGGGGGACTTCACCTTCTGGTCCTGAGCGAGTAGGGGCAGGTCGAGATAGAGCGAAACCATCAGCCCACCGATCGCGGAGGCCGAGACCTGGAAGAACGTCCGCCGAGTCAACCCGGTTTGCATTGCGGTAGCCATCGCGCCTCCTTACTTGAGCTGCCGCGAAGCGTCGTGGATCGCTTCGCGGATGCGGACGTACGTTCCGCAGCGGCAGATGTTGCCGCCCATGGATTCCTCGATGTTCGCGTCGGTGGGCTTGGGAGTTTGCTTGAGCAGTGCGACGGCGGTCATGATCTGTCCGCTTTGGCAGTAGCCGCACTGCACGACGTCGTGCTCGACCCAGGCGTTCCGGACGGCGCGGCCGACGGGATCAGCCTCGATGCCTTCGATGGTGATAATGGGCCGATCGCCGACGCGCGAGATCGGGACCACGCATGAGCGCGTGGCGGTACCGGCGAGATGGACGGTACACGCGCCGCAGGCGCTGATGCCGCATCCGTACTTCGTGCCGGTCATCTTTAAGTTGTCACGCAGGATCCAGAGCAGCGGCGTCGAGGGATCGACGGTCACCTCGCGACGCTGGCCGTTGACGGTCAAGTGATAGGTTTCCATCGTTGTCTCCGAATCTCGGTTATGGCAAAGGCGTCAGCAGCCCACATATTCGTCGTGGTGACGAATTGTGGGTGGATGAGCTCCTGCAAGTCGGCTGTCTTCAAGACTGTTCGGACCAGCGTGCTTACAGGTCGCAGACTCGTGGCGTTCCCTCCCAGCGCGGGGTCTAACTTCCATGAATCGTCAGACCCAGTAGAGCGCTAACGTGATCAAGAGCCTAGAAAAAGTTGCTTCTGCGGGGAAAGAAATGGGTCAGTTGTTCCCAAAGCAGGAATTAACCAGACGGGAAGAATCGTCTCCTTACCCAGAGTCGCCATCGAGGGCTTGCTGGCCTTGCCGTCGGCGCTGTGGGCGACAGCTCGGCATTGTTATCTTCCTTGGGGAAGTGAGTTGTAGATTGTTTTGTCAACGGCCCGTAGTTCTTCTTCCGATCGCAGTCAACGCGCGTGCAATTTCATGGAGACAGAGAAAGCATAGGTTGAGTCGGGCGATGGCACCGTCGGTCGCATCAGATCACTTGATTGGTGAGGACGCCGATTCCGGATATGTTGATATGCGACTCGTCACCGCGTTCAAGTGTCATCGGTGCATCAGGAACGATGCCTGTACCGGTGAGGAGAATCGCGCCCTTCGGAAAAACATTGTCACGAAACAAGTACTGAACCAGCGAGACCAGGGAGCGTTTCATGTCCGCGAGCTTGGTTTGGCCTTCGAAGATCACGGCCCCCGCGCGTTGGATGGTGAGTCGGATCGTCGTGTCGTCCGGCAACGGGTCATCCTGAACAAGGATGCAGGGGCCCAGTCCACAACAACGGTCGTACACTTTCGCTTGCGGAAGATAAAGCGGGTTCTCGCCTTCAATGTCGCGCGAACTGACGTCGTTTCCGACGGTGTAGCCGACGATCTTGCCTGTCGGCGTTAGCAGTAGCGCCAGTTCGGGCTCCGGAACGTTCCATCGGGAGTCTTGGCGAATCCTGACATTTCCTCCCGGGCCAACCACTCGATTTGGCGTCGCCTTGAAGAATAGCTCGGGACGTTCGGCGTTGTAGACAAGATCGTAAAAGTGTTTCGCGGTGTTGTGCTCTGACTCCTGCATGCGCGCGGTGCGGCTTCGGAAATATGTCACGCCGGCTGCCCAAACTTCCTGCTCTGCAATCGGTGCGAGCCAGGTGTGGGGGTCAGGAGCGGCAGTGGGCGTGAGGGCGGAAATGATCCCGGTAAGGTGGGGCAACAAGTCGTCACGGCGAGTCAACACTTCAAAGCCAGCAGCGCCGGGCAAGGCAAACCACGTGTTCCCACGCTCAACAAAGTTGCCGCCGGTCGTGCGGTAGAGCTTCAGACTTCCGGCCATACAAGCTCCGCCCGCGAAATCGAGTGTGCGGATTTCGCAGATACTGTGGCCTTACGCTCGAACTTCGAATGTCTCTAGGCGGTTCCAATCGAAAACCAAACCATTTCCGGGCACTGTCGGGGGGAAGGCTTGGCCATCCACAATTGTCAGTGCTGGACAAACTCCCAGGTCGCTAAACGTGCCGCCGTTCACAATCTCCAGAAACAGGCCATTGTTGATCGCGCACAGAACGTGAACCGAGAGTTCGCTCATGTAATGAGGCGCCACGCGGCGGCCCCAGACTTCGCAGAGGTTCGAAATCTTCAACCATGACGTGATTCCTCCGACTCTGACCACATCGGGCTGGTAGATATCAGCAGCATCTGCCTTGAGGTAGGCCATGAACTCCGCGGCGTTGTAGAGACTCTCTCCAACTGCGATCGGAATTGCCGAGTTGCGACGAAGTTCGGCGTGTCCGGCGATATCTGCCGGGCCCAGCGGCTCCTCCATCCAGTATGGTTCGAAGGGCTCAAATGCTTGCAGCCGGCGGCGTGCTTCGCTGAGTTCCCAGCATTGGTTGGCATCCAGCATCAGAGGAGTTTCTGGGCCAAGCACCTGACGAGCAGCCGTTAGTCGATCGAGATCATCCTGAAGGCTCTTGCGCCCGACCTTAATTTTGACGGCCTTTGCACCGCGCTGCTTCTTGGTGAGGAGATCTTGCTTAAGCTGTCCGGGCGTCATGAAGAGATCGATACCGCTTTCGTAAGACGCGATAGACTCTCGAACCTTCCCGATGAGTTTGTATAGGGGCAGTTGCCGGTGTTTGCCAACCAAATCCCAAAGAGCGATGTCAATGGCAGCCATGGCGAAAGAACTGATTCCTTGGCCGGCACGGTGCAAGTAATGCCCTAGGGATTGCTGAATGGCTCTGAAGTCGGATGGATCCTGTCCGATGACATGGTCTGCACAACCATCATCCAACAGCGCCTTGATGGCAGAACTACCTGGGCCCACGCTATAGCCAAGGCCGTATCCAACCAGGCCGTTGTCCGTCTTGAGCTCCAGGATCACGAAATCAATCGCGGCAACTTTGAGCGCCGCATCCTGCCAAGGGATGCTGGGTGGAAGTCTGAAGTGTCGAGATCGCATGTGGGTTACTTGCATACGATTGCGCTTTCAGAAAGCTGTCAGGCCGCCGTCCACCATCATGGCCGCACCCGTTACATAGCTGGACTCTTCCGAGCTTAGGAAAAGGACGCAGTTCGCAACCTCCTCGGGCCGGCCTAATCGTTTGAGAATGGTTCTGCTCGACAATTCCTTATCCACTTCGTCAGGCGGACGCCCTGACCCGGCCACGTAACTCTCGTATGCGCTCGTTCGTATATAACCCGGGCAGACGCAGTTGACGCGTATCGAAAGGGGGCTTAGGTCGAGTGCCATACAGCGCGTCATTTCCAACACTGCGGCTTTCGTCGCGTTGTATGTCATAGTGCCCGATTGGGCCAGAAATGCACTGATGGAGCTGATGTTCACGATGGTCCCTCGTCCGAGCTTCCGCATTGATTTCACCGCGAAGCGGCTAAGCAATGAGAGTCCTACGACATTCACACTGAGAATGGCCGCCCATTCTGCCGGGGTGGCTTCCAATGATCGATAGAGGAAGAGTGCCGCGTTATTGACCAAATGGTGCACCGGTCCGTATTTCTCTTCGGCTTGTTTGATTGTTTTCTGGCAATCGTGCTCGTTGGAGACGTCGCCCGGTACGAAGAGGCATTCGCCAACGGAGGCGAGTTCTGCCGACAATGCCCGCCCAGCTTTCTCGTCCCGGTCGATGAAGACGCTAGCCACCCCTGTTTTTACAAACCCGCGCACCACTGCCGCCCCAATTCCAGACGCTCCGCCAGAAATCACTGCGGTTCTTCGTTCACGCCCCACTGGCGGCCTCCTATCGAGAAACTAACGCCACTGCGCGGACTGGCGAACCACTTTGGTCCGCGATGCTTAGCGGGAGCCCTATATAAAAGGCTCCCCTGGCGGGCAGCGCGGAGAGTCGAATGAGATTTTCGGTAAAGACGATTCCTCTTTGAATACCTGCCAGGTGTGTTCCAAAGCCGTCATCAAGCGCCCCCATGCTGGGTGAACTGATGCCGAGGTGGCGGACGCCGCGGGTGCGGAGATGTTCGAAAAAAGATCCATCCGGTACGGGCCACCCCGGGACAGTGCGGTCCATGACCGGTTGGTGTAGGAAGCGGCGCCCTTCGGGAAATGCATGGAAGTACCGATCCGTGTATCCCGTGTCCAACAAAACGATCTCATCGGCACGGAGTTGACCGTTGCGCTCTTCCCACCGCTCCACCGTGTCCGCCTTAACTCTGGGACTGGCACCAGGTTCGGCCTGGTCGAGGTGTTCTCGCGCGTCCACCATGGCGCACGGCCCGACGAAGGATTTCAGCGATACCTGGGGCGGATTGCCCGAGAGCTTTTGTAAGCGCGCTGGCGGTAAAACGTGAATCGGGAAGTCAACGTGCGTTCCACAGTGCTCGTCCATGGAAAGCGCTTGATCGTAGAAATAGCCTTTGCTGGGAACCATGGTTCCACTCGGCTCTGTATAGGCTTCAAACCAGTTCAGCAGCGACTTGTGAAAGGCTGGCAGAGTCGGCCATGACACAGGCAATTCGTTGGACAAGGGAAGGGAGAGATCGATACAAACGATATCGGCGGATTTCGCGCCGGCAGCAGTGATCGGGAACAAATTTTCGGCGGATCCGCCGGTCCTTTCACTCCCCGTGTCCGTTGCCATATCTGCATCCTCGATTCGTTCCGAAAGGACGACGAATGGTTGGCTTGCGTGAAAAAGCCTTGCGTCCTGGAGTCATCGAAGAGGTATCAGCGGTTGATCCGCGACACGATGAATTCGTTCAGTTTCGCGCCGTTGACCCGCCGCACGAGACGCACATTTGCGTTTTCGGCCCCATAGTGAACGGATTTGATCATGCCATCATCATCAAATTCCACCTTGGCGGGCTCGACGTCGAACATCTCTGAGGCGGCGGGGTCGTGCACGGCCATCACAAACGCGGGCGTGGACCACATCCGCAAGCCAAGATCGTAGTATTCGTACCTGTCCTTGTGGGTTCGCGCTTGCGCATCCAGCATCAGGTAGTAATACAAGGACTCGTTTAGCAGGAAATGCGCCAGCTTGTTTCTTGTGGGAACCAGCAGTTGTGGCGCCGGAAGATACCACATCGACGTATCCACAGGCACCCACATGATCGGCAGACTCGACCGCATGATGGTCACAAAGGCGGTAGGGTCGAGTTTGACGTTCCAGTCTTGAACCCGGCTTTCCAGAGTTCCTGCCACGACATAGACCACGGAGACTTTTTCGTTGAGCAGTTTCGGATCACGCTCGAGCGCCACCGCAAAATCGGTCAGACTTCCCACGGCGATCAGCGCCACTTTCTGTTTGGACTCTCTCAGTGTTTTCAGGATAAGTTCAACGCCTTCCTGGTTGGCGGCGTAGAGCCCCTGGTCGGTTGCCGATCGCATCTGAAATTCGCCGAGACCCTTCACGTAAGGAACACGCCGGTCCGCGTACGTCATCAGTCTTTCCAGGATCTTCTCGCCGTCCGACGGGTACGTGTGATTGTCCAGAATGATGCCCTTGATATCGAGCTCGGGCGACTTGAGCAACACAGCGGCGTCGAACGGATCATCGTTGTCCATAATGAAGGAGTAGTAGAGGTCCGTAGAATAGATGACGGGATACAGCGCTGAGGGAGTCTGGGCCGACAGTCCGCTGGGAAATGCGGTCCACAATAGACCGCAGAAGAGAAAGAACGCGCCCACCGACCATCTCCTGGATCTGATATTGTTTGCCAGCTTCCTGCCTCCGTTTTTCTTATCGCTTCGAGCCTGCGGAGTCTTCGACCTATCTTCGATGTTCCCCTCGGCGCTATACCGCAGCCACTAGGAAAAGGCAATTGGCAAGTGTTAAACGTTTAAATATAGTTGTCAAGGGCTTTCTTTTGGCGGAGCTGACGAGCGACCTTTTCGTACTGAGGGCATATGGCAACTTTGCATGACGTGGCACGACAGGCGGCTGTGTCCACGGCCACGGTATCGCACGTAATCAACAACAACGTATACGTCAGCCCAAAACTTCGTGCGCGAGTTCTGAAAGCCATTCGCGCGTGCAACTACCAGCCGAATATGCTTGCCAGGAATCTGCGCACCAACAAGAGCAAGACCGTCGGAGTCGTGGTTCCAGACATCGCAGATCCGTTCTTTCCCGCGCTGGTTCGAGGAGCGGAAGACGTCCTCGCCGACGCGGGGTACACCTTGCTCATGGGGAGCTCAGACAACGACCAAGGGAAGGAAGAAGGGTATTACCGAACGTTCCTCGAACGGCGGGTTGATGGTTTGCTGGCCGTCGTCGCATCCGATCGTCCGCCTGAGTATGTTCAACGACATGATTTAGGCAAAGTTCCTATCGTCTTCGCTGACCGCGCGTACACCGACATCCCAGCGGACTTTGTAGGCGTGAATAATTCGAGCGCCAGTAAGATGGCAGTTGAGCATCTGGTCCGTGCGGGCTACCGACGGATCGCGACCGTTACAGGTCCATTGCATCTTGCCAATGCCCGTGAGCGACTGGCTGGATATCGCCAGGCGCTCGAGAATGCTGGCCGTCGCGAGGATCCTCCTCTCATCCGGGAAGGCAATTTTGATGTATCGTCTGGTTACGCGCAGACCTGCAACCTGCTCAATCTTCGCCCGCGCCCAGACGCGATCTTCATTCAAAATCCCCCCATGACACTCGGTGCGTTTCGAGCGATTCAGGAATGGGGGCTTCGTTGTCCCACGGAGATCGGCCTAATCAGTTTTGGTGAAACGGATTGGTTCGATGTTGTGCGGCCTGCGATCAGCACGGTCTTTTTTCGTAGCTATGATATCGGAGCAACCGCAGCGGAAGTCCTGCTGAGGAGGCTCGCCGGTCAGCTGGGAGGACAACCGATTCGCCGCAACGTTTCGGTCAAGCTTCTGGCTCGTGAATCTACGGAGCGCACCCGGCCGCAGGGCTCGTCAGGCAAGGGGAAGCGGGCTCAAACTGCAAAGAACGAGAAATTGTCCTAGGCGCTTGGGGCGTTAACATCGACAAAATGTTGTCGGTTGCTAAACGGCGACCCTGAGGTCTTGCATGAGGGTGAGCATATCTTGGCGCAGGTTCTCATAGTGTTGGCCGCTGGAGTGCAGTTTCGTGGCGGGTGGCTGATTCGGGGTGAACCGCGGCGAGCATGGGACGGAGGAGTTTTCTCGTAGGATGACGATCGCGGCGATGGTGCGGAGGGCTTGCGGAGGAACAAGAGATCGGCGGGAGTGAGGAAGCTTTGCTCAGGAAGTCTTTGCCACGAAGTTTCTTGATATCGTAGGCGGCGCGACGAGCGTGGTAGTTGGCATTGACCGGCAGCTCAATCGGCTCCACTCCGATGGTTCAGAGCGGTTTGCCGATGTGCATTGGCGTGTCAGCTCGACTGTGGAGAATGGGATAGGTTACAAAGGTGGACCGGAGAAAAAGTGTGTCCTACGTGCTCCATCTGCAATGCGTAAGCTGTGGCCGGCAGTATTCGACGCGCGTTCCTTATACATGCCCGGGTTGTGGGATCACTGGCATCCTCGACGTGCAGTACGACTATGCCGCCGTCCGGCGATTACTTAGCCGCAAGGTGCTGCTTCGGCGTGTGGATCAGTCGCACTGGCGCTATCGCGAACTGCTGCCGATCGCCGGGCGCTCCATCCTCCCAGGCTTGCAAGTGGGTTGGACTCCTATTTGCGACGTCCCTAAACTCGCGCACCATGTTGGCGTGCGCAGCCTGCGTCTCAAAGATGAGGGGCGCAATCCGACCGGTTCGCTCAAGGACCGCGCTAGCTCGGTTGCGGTCGTCCGCGCACTCAGCAAACGCAGCCCGATCGTCGCCTGCGCCAGCACCGGCAATGCTGCGTCTTCCCTGGCCGGGATGGCGGCTTCGCTCGGTCTGCGGAGCGTCATTTTTGTTCCGCACAGGGCGCCGGAGCCGAAGGTCACACAGCTTCTGATCTTTGGCGCGACTGTGTTTCGTGTGCAGGGCGGATACGATGACGCCTTCCGGCTTTCGCACAAGGCGTGCGAGCGCTGGAATTGGTACAACCGCAATTGCGCCATCAACCCGTACTTGGTGGAAGGCAAGAAAACCGTGGGGCTGGAGATTGCGGAACAGCTCGGCTGGCAGGTGCCGGAATGGGTTGCCTTGTCCGTGGGGGACGGCTGCACCATCGCCGGAGCTTGGAAAGCCTTCCGCGAATTGCGGGTCCTCGACCTAATTGATCGCACTCCCCGCATGCTGGGCGTGCAAGCCGCCGGCGCGGCTCCGGTGACCGAGGCATTTCGCACCGGTGCATCCTTGCGGCCCGTCGTTCCCGACACCATCGCGGACAGCATTGCTGTTGGCGTTCCGCGTAATTGGCAGAAGGCCCTGACGGCTGTACGTGAGTCAGGCGGCACAATGATCAATGTTACCGACGACGAGATCCTGGATGCGGTGCGCTATACGGGCATGCTGGCCGGCGTTTTCGCCGAGCCGGCCGCAGCCGCATCGGTGGCGGGATTGAGGCGTGCCGTCAGCGAAGGCATCATCTCTAGGCATTCGAGCGCGATGGCAATTATCACCGGCAGTGGGCTGAAAGACATCCGCGCTGCACAAAAAGCGGTGTCCGGACCTTTTGAGGTAGCCCCGGACGGAGGCGGATTGGAAGAAATAGTGCGCAGGCAGGGCCTGATCTCTGCCGAGTCTGGTGCAGCTGCACAGGAATAGGTTTGCCGAGGTTCACACCGAACCCGATTTTCCTTCTTGATCCGAGTCATCACGCCGCTCTTCACCGCAGATTCGGAAGGGCGGCAGCGGTGCTTTCATCTATCCTGGAGACGGTGAGTCGGTCGGGCCAGCGGCCACCACGCGTCGACGCACGCACCTACATTGCCGTTCCCGGCTTCATCAACATCCACCATCATGTCCTCCAAACACTGACTCGCAGCTTGCGCCGCCGCGGTTGCTGCCAGAACGTTTCGTGCAGGATGAGGCTGCGGTTCTCGTCCACTCCGAGCGTTTGATCCGCAAGTACCACGACCCCGCCCGGCAAGAACGTTGAAACATCACACGCCTGTAGGGGCGCACGTCACAGGCAAGCTAAGAGCGCTTTGCTAGCCTGAAGGAAATGCTTGGTTTACGGGCTACAGGGCACGGTTCGCGAAGGGCATGCAGGTCGGGTGGAGGACGCTATGTTCGACCATATTCGGGCCTTCTACCAGCCTCGCGCTGTTAACGAAGCTATACGGTTGCTGCACCAACCCGGAGTACAGGCTTGTCCGGTTGTGGGTGGCAGCGACCTAGTGTTGCGGGCTGGCCGTTCCGTAACGGACCTGGTGGACATCACGCGGCTCGGTCTTGATTACATCCGGCGCTCAGGCCAAAGTGTGCGGATCGGGACAACTACCCCTCTGGCGGAGTTGGAGCATTCTCCGCATGTCCAGCATCTGGCTGGTGGCATCCTGGCCAAGGCGGCGGCGTGTTGTGGGACGATCCAAAGGCGCAATGTTGCCACCATCGGAGGCGACCTGGTCCATGCCTCTCCTGCCGCCGACACCAACACGCCGCTGCTAGGCCTGGACGCGAAGGTCGTTCTGCAAGGATTGCGGAGCCGACGCCAGGTGCCTTTGGCAGAGTTCTTTCGGGGTCTGCACGAAACGCTCGCCAATGGGTCGCTGCTGACGGAGATCGTGATCCCACCCTGCAAGCCCCATACCGCCTGGTCGTTCCAGCGATTTGGGCGAACCGAGATGGACATCGCGGTGGTGAATGTCGCCGCCGGCCTGCAACTCGACCGCCGGGGCCGCTGTACCTGGATCAGGATCGCGTTGGGAGCCCTGGCTCCGCGGCCGATGCGGGCGCTGAAAGCGGAAGCTGTTCTGGCCGATTGTATTCTCAACCAGACACGCCTCGAACGAGCCGCCGATACCGCTGCTCAGGAGATCCACTCCATCACCGACATGCGGGCATCGGGAGAATACAGAACCGAGCTCAGCCGCGTGCTGCTGCGCCGCGCGCTCGAGGAGTGCACTCAGCACTTGGAGTGTGCCCTATGAAGCAAGCTAAGCTGGCGATGCATACTTCCAGGATGGAACTTTCGCTTCGCGTTAACGGCGAGATGTGCGAATGGACGATCGCGCCCGGCGATCTGCTGCTGGATATATTGCGACGCGAAGGGTACTACGGAGTGAAGCGTGGTTGTGAAACCGGCGATTGTGGCGCCTGCACCGTACTGCTCGATGGCAGGCCGGTTAATTCCTGCATGATGTTTGCCGCCCAGGCGAACCGGCGCGAACTGGTTACCATCGAAGGCGTGGCACACGGAGCAGGGCTGGCTCCTGTGCAGCAGTCGCTGGTGGAGCGCGGGGCAATCCAGTGCGGATTCTGCACCCCCGGCGTGGTGCTCAATGCACAAGCCCTTCTGGCAACGCATCCCAGCGCTACCGAAGAGCAGGTGCGCAATGCGCTGTCCGGCAATCTGTGCCGTTGCACTGGTTACCGGAAACCGGTGGAGGCGATCCTTGCCGTGGCGCAGCAGCACGAACGCCGACAGGCTGGGTCGCTTCAGAATGGCTTTGCCGTCGTCGGGCACAACGTATCAAAGCTTGATGCGGCGAAGCTCGTGACCGGACGGTCGGCCTTTACCGATGACATCCATGTGCCCGGCTTGCTCTACGCCAAGATCCTGGAGAGTCCGCACGCGCATGCTCGAATCCAGCGCATCGACGCAAGCAAGGCGAAGATGGTGCCCGGTGTCCATGCCGTGCTCACCTACAAGGATGTTCCACGTGTACCCCACACGACCGCCGGGCAAGCTTGGCCGGAACCTTCTCCCTACGACACCTATCTGCTCGATTCCAAGGTTCGCTTCGTCGGTGACCGCGTGGCGGCAGTAGCGGCGGAGTCACGAGAGATCGCCGAAGAAGCGCTGCGGCGCATTGTGGTGGAGTATGAGGTCCTGCCCGCCGTTCTGGACATGGAACACGCTCGTGACCAAGCGGTTACGGTCATCCATGACGAGCCCGACTCTACCGGCATCCACGATGCATGCCACAATGTCGCCGCGACCATCCACAAGCAACTCGGCAACGTGGAGGATGGATTCCGCGAATCCGACCTGGTCCTGGAACGCGAGTACCGGACGCAACGCGTCCAACATTGTTCCCTAGAACCGCATGTCACTATCACCTGGCTCGACCCCGATGACCGCCTGGTGATCCGCAGCAGCACGCAGATACCGTTTCACGTCCGACGGCAGGTGGCCATGATCCTGCAAATCCCGCTGCAGAGGGTGCATGTCATTAAGCCGCGCCTCGGCGGTGGCTTCGGGGGCAAGCAGGAGATGCTTTTGGAGGACATTTGCGCGGCGCTGACCCTCGCGACACGCAGGCCTGTGAAGATCGAGTACACGCGCCGGGAAGAGTTTTTCATGGCGCGCAGCCGGCACCCGCAGGTACTGCGCATGAAGATGGGCTTCAGGAAAGATGGCACGCTCCTGGCCAGCCAGATGGCTGTGCTTGCCAGCACCGGCGCATACGGCAGCCATTCGATGACGGTGCAGGGAAACACCGGCAGCAAAGTGCTGCCCCTCTACCGCGCTCCTCACATGAAGTTCGACTGCGACGTCGTCTACACCAACACCCCGGTCGCGGGCGCCTTCCGCGGCTACGGCTGTCCGCAAGGCTTCTTCGCCCAGGAAAGTCTCATGGACGAGGCCGCCGAGCGACTGGGCATGGATCCGATTGAGTTACGCCGCAAGAACCTGATCCGCCTGGGAGATACCGACGAGCTTTCGGCCCAACTGGGAGAAGGCCGCAAGGGATTACCACGATTGATCCGGAGTTGCGGCATCGAGCAGTGCCTGGAGCGCGGAGCGGTGGCAATCGGGTGGGAGCAGAAACGCGAGGTGCGGCCCGATCCGGCCCGCCACCTGCGGCGCGGCGTCGGCGTCTCGTGCTCCATGCAAGGCAGCGGGATTGCTGGCATTGATTGGGCCTCGGCACTGATCAAGTTGAACGAAGACGGTTCTTACCAGGTTCTGGTTGGCGCCGCCGATGTCGGTGGCGGAGCGGACACCGTCCTTTCGCAAATCGCTGCCGAAACGCTGGGCGTCACCCTGGACAAGATCAACATTTGTTCGGGCGATACCGACCTCACTCCTTTTGATGTCGGTGCCTATGCTTCGAGCACCACCATCATCTCGGGGGGCGCAGTCAAGAAGGCCGCGGACAAGGTGCGCTCGTCACTGCTGGAAGTCGCCTCGCGCATCCTCAAGGTTCCGGCGGAGAAGCTGGACTGCTGCGACAACCACATCGTTGCCGCCGACGGGGCCGCGTGGCCGCTCGCCGAGATTGCGCGCCAGGTGACCTACAAGGAGAAGGTGCAGATCATGGAGAGCGCGTCGCACTCCACCAACGACAGCCCACCGCCGTTCTGCGCAACCTTTGCGGAAGTGGAAGTGGATACCGAGACGGGCAAAGTTCGCGTGCTGCACCTGGTAACTGCGGTGGATGCTGGGGTTGCCATTCATCCGTGGCTCGCGGAAGGCCAGGTTGAAGGCGCTGTAGCACAGGGATTGGGTTACGCGCTGGTCGAGGAGATGCAGCTGGACGATAAGGGGCGCATGATCAATCCCCGGTTCCTCGATTACAAGATTTTCTGCGCGAAAGACATGCCCGATATAACGACGATTTTGGTCGAGACGGAGGAACCGCTGGGACCGTACGGCGCCAAATCGATCGGCGAAGTAGCCATCAACGGCCCAGCCCCCGCGATCGCGAATGCGATCTTCCAAGCCATCGGAATACGGTTCCGGCGATTGCCGATCCGGTCGGAGGACGTGTGGCGAGCGCTGCGAGAGAAGGAGGCGGGGGAGCCCGCGGGGCTGTATTCCGCGGTAGCTTCCGACTGATCATGATTGCATTGGAGGCCATCGAGCACGTCCGTGAACGCCTGGCGGGCGGGGCGAAGTCCTACGAAGCCGACATGGTGCTTTTTCTGCGCGACCTGATCTCCATTCCGGCCGAGAGTTGCCAGGAAGGCCCGGTGATCCAGTGCATCCGGCGGGAGATGGAGAAAGTTGGCTTCGACGAGATCCGCATTGACCCCATGGGCAACATCCTTGGCCGGATTGGCCGTGGCAAGCGAGTCATCATGATGGATTCGCATACTGACACCGTCGGTATTGGTGATCCGCGCGAGTGGCAGTGGGACCCCTACAGGGGTAAGGTGGAGAACGGTTACGTATACGGGCGCGGCGCCTGCGATCAGCGAGCCGGCATGGCCAGCATGGTGTATGCGGCCAAGCTGATCAAGGATCTCGCACTGGTCGGTGATTACACCCTGTGGATGGTCGGTAGTGTTCAGGAAGAGGATTGCGATGGGCTCTCGTGGATCTACATCCTGCGCGAGGATGGTATCAAGCCGAACCTCGTCCTCATCACCGAACCCAGCGGTTTGCGGGTGTGCCGCGGCCATCGCGGGCGGATGGAGATCGAAGTCTGTTTGCAGGGCCGCTCGTGCCATGCCAGCGCCCCGGAGCGCGGTGACAATCCTGTCTACCGAATGACCGCGCTAGTGCGCGAAGTCGAGGAACTCAACCCACGCCTACGCAGTGATCCGTTCCTCGGCAAAGGCACGGTCGCGATCACCGAGATTCGCTCTTGTTCGCCTTCGTTGTGTGCGGTCCCCTCATCATGCTCCATCCACCTCGATCGGCGGCTTACTGCCGGCGAGACGAAAGAATCCGCGCTGGCCGAGATCCGCGCGTTGCCCGAGGCCAAGCACGCTGAGATCGAGGTCTTGCGGTACGAGCGACCGAGTTACACCGGCCTGGTGTATCCGATGGAGAAGTACTACCCAACCTGGGTGCTCGAGGAATCGCATCCCGGCGTGCAGGCCGCCATCGAGACCTGCAAGCAGCTTAATGGCACGACACCGGTCGTAGACAAGTGGACCTTCAGCACGAACGGTGTCGGCTCGATGGGTACCTGCGGCGTGCCCACCATTGGTTTCGGCCCCGGCGACGAAGTGGACGCACACTCGGTGAACGAAAAGGTTGCGATCGACGACCTGGTAAGGGCGGCGCAGTTCTACGCAGCCTTCCCGCTCGTCTATGTGCACCTACTCGAGCAGGAACAGGCGAAGGGTCCAGAGGCACGGTAGCGCTCCGCGGGCGGAAGCGAGGGTCGGGAAACCACCATGGCGGAACTGGTCCCAATCCCACTCGATTTGCAGTTGCGACGCGCTTTTCTGGAATATGAGCGCGAGAGGAAAATATTCGACCTTCCGGGGAAAAAATTCTTCCGCGGCTTGCCGGGCCTGAATACTTCCGTAGTGTCCAACGGCCATCGCGCTTCCACGCCGCTAGGCCCGGCCGCCGGGCCACACGATCAAATGCTCCAGAACATCGTGCTGTGCTGGCTGGGAGGTGCCCGCAACATCGAACTCAAAACCGTCCAGATTCTCGACCAACTGAAGATCCCCCGTCCTTGCATCGATGCCGCCAACCTGACCTACAACGTCGAGTGGTCGCAGGAACTGAGGCTGGAGCAATCGCTGCGCGAGTACGTCTCGGCTGCCATGTTCCTCGAGATCTTGAAGGCTTCGGGCCTACTCGGCGAGAACTTCCCCGGCGAAATCGCCGACACGATCTTCGACATGAGTGTCGGCTACAACCTGGATGGCATCCGCTCGCCCGGCGTGCGCGCCTGGATCCAGGGGATGAAAAACGCGACCGCAGTGATCGACGGCCTGCGCGCAACCCTTAGCGGACGTTTCCGCCGGTATCGCCATCTGCCGTTCTCGCCGTGCGTTAGCGACACCGTCACTCTCTCCACGTTCCACGGATGCCCGGCGGAAGAAATCGAGGGTATCGTCACCTTCCTGCTGGGGGAGATGGACGTCAACGTTTGCGTGAAGATGAACCCAACGTTGCTCGGAAGGCAACAGGTCGCACACTTGCTCCACGATGTCCTCGGCTACCGCGAGATCCTGCTGGCTGACGAAGCGTTTGAGAACGACCTCAAGTTCGATCAAGTCCTCGACCTCGTTCCCCGCCTCACGTCCGTGGCCCACGCCTGGGGCCGCCGCTTCTCCTTGAAGTTCAGTAACACGCTGGTAGTTCGCAATCATCGCCAGGTCTTCCGCGATGACTTGATGTACATGTCCGGGCCACCGCTGCATGTGCTCACGCTCAACCTGGTGAAGAAGTTCCGCGAACAGATGGGCGCTGCGGTCCCCCTGTCGTTCTCCGCCGGGCTGACCGCCAACAACATTGCGAACATGGTGGCCATGAACTTTGTCCCGGTCACGACCTGCACGGACCTGCTGCGGCCCGGCGGCTACGGACGCCTGCATCGGTACTTGGAGAACCTCGGCACACGGATGCGGGAAGTACGTGCACCCACCATTCCCGAGTTTGTCGTGCATCACGCCGGGCAGGGCCCTGCCGCAGTTGACGTAACCATTCAGCAGTTGATCCATTCCCTGCGGTGCTTTGGTCCGGGAAACGACGGTCGTGCGCTGTGCGCCGCGGAAGCATGGATCGTCGGTGATGTCGCACCACGCCTCCAGGCATGGCTGGCTGACCGGAGTACGACCCTTTGCGCTACTTGCCAGCAGATCACGCGAGACTTCAACCCCGTTGCCAAAGGTCTGTCCGAATCCGTGGCAGAACCATTTTCCCGGGAACTAGCAGGCCTTCAGCAGTTGCTGGTGGATAACGCCGGCCTGTTGAACACACCCCTGCTGGTCGAGGAGGCGACCGCCGACCCGCGCTATCGCTGGGAGCAGAATCGGGGCACGCCGCGCAAAATCGGCTCCAGACTCTGGCTCTACGACTGCGTTGCGTGCGATAAGTGTGTGCCCCTGTGCCCTAACGACGCCAACTTCGTCTATGAGACCCCTGCCGTCGAAATCGCCTACCAAAATTACGACCTTCTGCCCGGCGGTGCCTTCCAGGCGGTTGACGGCGGTACCTTCAAGGTTAGGAGGTGCCGCCAGTTTGCGAACTATGCCGACGCCTGCAATGACTGCGGCAACTGCGCCGTGTTCTGTCCCGAAGATGGCGGCCCCCAGGCTGAGAAGCCGCGCTTTTTCGGCAGCCTGGCAAGCTACCGCCGACACGCCGGCCAAAACGGGTTTTTCATCGAGTTTGCAGAGGGCCTCAAAACCATCTACGGCACCATCTCCGGCAAGTCCTACCGGTTGGCGCTCGATGCCTTGGCTGATTGCGCCCGGTTCGAAGACGAAAGCAGCGCGTACGTGATCCAGTCCAGCCGCAACCTACTGCTGAGCTGGCATGCGAAGGATGACAAGACCGCTACCGCACGACGCTTCAACCTGCTGCCATATCTGCAGCTCAAGTTCTTACTTGAAGCTGTATCGGATCCCCGCCACGTCCACTATGCGAATGTGGCCGGGCTTTAGGGAGTTGACTGTGTCTACACAACCCGGCATCACCAGGAGAGCACTATTTAAGGGCAGAGACTACATCACCACCCAGGAATGGACGGCCGATGAGATCGAGGTTCTGCTTGACCTTTCCCTCGACCTGAGGCGCAAGTTCAAGCAGCGCGTCCCCCACCGCTACCTGCCGGACCAGACAATTTTTCTCATGTTCTTCGATAAGTCCACGCGCACCCGGAACTCGTTCGAGGCCGGCATGACGCAACTCGGTGGCCATGCGCATTTCCTCACGGCAGAGGCGATGCAGGTGTCCCACGGCGAAAGCCCGAAGGACACGGGCATTATTCTGTCGCGCTATGGTCACGGCATCGCCATCCGCCACGATCTCGTTCCCGGCGAGGGTAACCGGTACATGCGCGAGGTAGCTTGCTGGGCCGATGTCCCGGTTATCAACATGCAGTGCGACGTGGACCACCCGTGCCAAACCCTGGCCGACCTGATGACCATGCGTGACAAACTCGGCAAGGACCTTCGCGGCAAAAAGGTGGCTGTGTCGTGGGCCTACGCTCCCAGCTATGCGAAGCCGCTTTCCGTCCCCCAGGGGCTGATCATGCTCCTGCCTCGCTTTGGCATCGACGTCACCCTTGCGCATCCCCCCGAGTACTTCCTCATGCCGGAAACGATGGAGATTGCGTGGAACAACGCCCGCTGCTCCGGCGCGAGGTTCGAAGTTGTTGACAGCATGGAAGAGGCGTTCCGCAGCGCCGACGTCGTCATTCCCAAGAGTTGGGGATGTCTCGACACCATGGGCACCAAGCCCGAAGAGTCGCTGCGCATTGCCAAGCAATACACGGACTGGATCTGCGACGAGCACATGATGAAGCTTGCCGCACCGCATGCCCTGTACATGCATCCCCTTCCTGCCGATCGCGGCAACGAGGTGACCGACGCGGTCATCGACGGTCCGCAGTCGGTGGTCTATGACGAAGCGGAAAATCGTCTGCACACCTCGAAGGCCATCATGGCACTGACCATGGCCGAGGAGGAGGTCGCGTACGAAGTCGAGGACTCGATGAAAGCGAGCACCAGCTGATGCGGCGTAGCCAGAATTTCGTGTCGCGGAAGTAGGTGGCTATGATCATCCGTAATGCTTGTATTCTCTGCTTTGACTCTGCGGACCGCGTAATCGATTGCGGCGCGGTTCGAGTGCGCAGGGACGGAAGTATCGGTTGGGTCCGGCGGGATCGCGGCGCACAGAACCTCAGTGCCCACAGCCAGGAAGAGATTGTTGACGCACAGGGCAAGCTGCTCATGCCGGCGCTCATCAACTGTCACACCCATCTTTACAGCACGCTCGCGCGCGGGATCGCCCTGCCCGGACGTGCGCCGCGTAACTTCTCTGAGATCCTGAAGAAGCTTTGGTGGCGCCTGGACTCGGCGCTCGACCAAGAAGACATCTATTACAGCGCGATGGTGGGCCTGATCGAATCCGCGAAGGCAGGGGTGGGCACTCTGGTCGACCACCATTCCAGCCCAAACGCCTGTCCCGGAAGCTTGGACACGGTCGAGCGTGCCTTTCGGGAGGTCGGCCTGCGTGGCGCTCTGTGTTTCGAGACCTCCGATCGCAACGGTCCGACACGCGCCCAGGAAGCCATCGCCGAAAACATTCGTTTTCTTGAGCGCATCCCAGGCCGCCGGGACGGCAACGCGATGGTCAAGGGAAATTTTGGCCTGCATGCGTCGTTCACGCTGACGGATGCCACTCTGCGGCAGTGCGTGGAAGCCAATCAAACACTGGGTGCTGGCTTCCATATCCACATCGCTGAGGACCGTTGCGATGTGCAGCATGCTCGGGCCCGCTTCGGCAAGAGTCCTGTGCGGCGCTTGTGTGACGTCGGCGTACTAAACGAGCGCACGCTGGCCGCGCACTGTGTACACGTATCGGCGGCAGACATGACTTGCCTTGTGCGGCGCGGAGTGAATGTCATCCACAACCCACAATCGAACTGCAACAATGCTGTGGGCGCCACCAACCTCACCGGGCTGCTGCGCCGATCGGTCATGGCGGGGCTGGGGTCGGATGGCTACTCCCCCCGCATGTGGGAAGAATTTATAACCGCCTCCCACGTGCAGAAGCTATCGACGCGCGATCCTCGAGCTGGCAATTCCGAGGCGTATGCGGCGGCGTTGCTGAACAACCGCACCATTGCAAAAAAGATCTGGGGCTGGGACATCGGTCGCATCGAGCGCGGTGCCCGCGCCGACTTGATGCTGGTCGATTACTATCCCCCGACGCCGCTCATGGCAAAGAATCTCTTGGGCCACATCCTCTTTGGAATTGCGCATGCGCCGCTGGATTCCTTGGTGGTGAACGGCAGATTCGTGGTCCGCGACTATCGCTGCGTCACGATCGATGAGCGCGCTATCTGCGAAAAAGCCAGAGCCCAAGCACAGAAGCTTTGGGAGCGCTTATAGGACGACCGCGCCAGGCAAGGCTCATGACAAGCGCGCCGATTTTCGGACCGACCTATCACGAGATGTTGTACCCCGAAACTCTACCCGCGTCCCTCCGCAAGCAAGCGGAAGCGGCGCGCGCGAACGAACTCGCTGCGGCGAACCTTTTCAACATCACCTGGAAAGCGCCAGACAACACGGTCCGCCACATCCTGCTCCCCCGGGAGTTGACCGGGGTTGAGGCCAACATCATTGTGCTGGTTGGCCACCAGTTTCCTTCCGGCAGCCACAAGGTCGGTCCGGCCTATGCAACGCTGCTAGAGGGTGAACTCGCCGACGAGATTCGCCGGGACGAGAGCACGATCATCGGGCCTTCCACCGGCAATTTCGGAATTGGGGTGGCCTACATCGCAAGGCTGAAGGGCTACCCGGCCGTGGTGATCATGCCAGAACAGATGAGTGCTGAACGATACCAGCGGATCAGGAATTATGGCGGACGCCTGGACCTGACACCGGGGTCAGAAAGCGATGTCATTCTAGTGCTCGAGCGCGCCGAAGAGTACAAGAAAGATCCGCGCAACAAGGTGCTGGCGCAATTCGAACTGCTGCCCAATTACCGTTTCCATCGCTACGTGACCGGCGGCAGTGTCTTGCAGGTGGCGCGAGCTTATGGCAACGGGCGCGTGGCGGCTTTTGTCGCCGCGCCCGGCTCCGCCGGTACTCTGGCCACCGGAGACGAAATCAAAACGAGATTCCCGGACGCCGCCATTTGCGCACTGGAGCCGCGCGAGTGTTCCACGCTCTTCAATAACGGCCGGGGCACGCACCGCATCGAGGGCATCGGTGACAAGATGGTAACCCTTATCCACAATGTGCTCACCACCGACTACGTGATGTTGATCCACGACGACGACTGCGTGATTGGGCTGGAATTGCTGCAACGCCAGCAAGCGCTCGTCGAACGTGTCCTGCATCTGCGGCCGGGCGCTTTGCACTTCCTTCATGACGTGTTCGGTATCTCCGGGATTTGCAACATCCTGGGGGCGATGCGCGCTTCACGTCATCTCGGTCTGAGACGTAAGGACAACGTGGTCACGATTGCTACCGACGGATTCGACCGCTATCCATCGGTTTTGCAGGACCTGGAGCGGCGCACGGGAGCCCTCACTGAGGCGATGCTAGGGGACCGGTTCGAACAGATTTTCCGTGGCGGAACTTCCACGGAGATTCTTGACGTGCGGTCGCGCGGCGAAAAACATCGGCTCTTCTCCTACAAGGAGGCAACCTGGACCAGGTTCGGCTATTCTGCATCGTATCTAGAGAGCATGAAGAGCCAATCGTTTTGGAACTGCGAATATGAAAAGATCCGTCAGGTGGACGCGGCGCTTTCGCGCGCACGCGGCCATCCTAGCGCCCGGCCTTCTGTCTAACACCCGAGTTCAGGCGCTGGGGTCTTGCACACGCCGAAGCGTCCGTCACTCTAACTTCACTCAGAAATTCTCGACCAGATCCCAATTCTGCTGGCGCCTATTATTTGTCCGACACCGACGCGCGCAGCCGGCCGTGAATTATTCTAATGCCGTGGTTTTTTGAATGATCGGGAGCAGCCATGATCGGATTCTGGAAACGAATAGATTTTGCGTTTCGATGCTTCTTTTCAATCCTGTTTCACGCTGACATTCCCAACGACATTGCGCAGAAGCTGGGGAAGCCGGCGGCACCGGTTGCGCAGGCGCCCTCCCCGGCTGTATCTCCCGCCTCGCACTTGAGGGAATCGGAACGGCCGCCGCTGGAAGCGTTCGATCGCGCCATACAAATGCTTGCGTTGCTGCAACGAGACGGGCGGCTCATTGATTTCCTGGCGGAGAACATTTCTCCGTATCCCGACGAACAGCTCGGAGCCGCTGTCCGCAGCATCCACGAAGCTTGCCGGCAGGTGCTCGAACGTTACCTGAAGCTGGAGCCGATTCTGAACTCCGAAGAGGAGCAACCGGTGACGGTGCCAGCGGGCTTTGAGCCGGCAGCCATCAAATTGATCGGCAACGTAGCGGGAGAGCCGCCAGTTCGCGGTGTGTTGCGGCACAAAGGCTGGCGGGTGAAGGAAGTGAATCTGCCGCCGTTGCCCCAGGGTGCGGGCCGGATGGTGCTTGCGCCGGCTGAGGTCGAGCTCGCGTAACCGTAAATCCACATCTGCCGAACAGTGTGGGTATCAAGAGGAGAGTTTCCTTGGCGGCAAAATACATCGTTGGAATCGACCTAGGGACAACCAATTCAGCGCTGGCGAGGTGCGACGCCACTGCTGACGACGAAAGCCGCATCGAGATCCGCAGCATTCTGCAGCTCGTGAATCCGAACGACGTGGCGGAACGCAGTCTGCTGCCGTCATTTCTCTATCTCCCCGGAGAATTCGACTTTCCCAAGGGCAGCCTCGCGCTGCCATGGGACGCGGAGCCGAAGGTCGTCATCGGCGAACTGGCGCGCAAGCGCGGCGCGGAGAGTCCAAACCGCTTGGTCGCCTCCGCCAAATCCTGGCTCTCGTACGCGGCGGTGAACCGCACTGCACCGATCTTGCCGTGGCAAGCACCCGAGGAGGTACCCAAGCTATCGCCGGTGGAAGCGTCCTCGGAGTTTTTGCGGTACTTGTGCGCGGTGTGGGACAGCGGCGAGGCAGGAAAAAAAGCGGAACTCGCTCTCGAAGAACAGGACGTGCTACTCACCGTGCCAGCTTCGTTCGACGAAGAAGCACGGGAGTTGACCCTGCGTGCCGCCGAGCAGGCCGGTTATCGGAAGGTCACGTTGCTGGAGGAGCCGCAGGCAGCCTTTTACGCCTGGCTGGAAAGCCAAGGAGACGCGTGGCGGAAGCGAATCAAGGTTGGCGACCTCGTTCTCGTGTGCGATGTGGGCGGCGGCACGACCGACTTCAGCCTGATTGCGGTCTCCGAGGAAAACGGCGAACTGACGCTGAAACGTGTCGCCGTCGGCGATCACATCCTGCTGGGGGGCGACAACATGGATCTGGCGCTGGCGCGCGTTTTGCAAGGACGCCTGAAAGACTCGGGTCATCTTATTGATATTTGGCAGTTGCACGGCTTATGGCATCAGTGCCGTATCGCGAAGGAAAAGCTTTTCGAATCGCGTAAAACGCAGAAGCACCCGGTCACCTTGTTGGGCAAAGGCACAAAACTCATCGGCGGCACGATCAAGACGGAACTGGCGCGAGAAGACCTCGATCTGGTGCTGGTCGAAGGATTCTTCCCCAAAGTAGCAAGCGACGAATTCCCCGCCCGGCAACGTCGTGTCGGGTTTCAGGAATTGGGCTTGCCGTACGCGGCCGATCCGGCCATCACCAAGCACCTCGCTCGGTTTCTGTCGGAGCAAGTTCGCAACAGCCCGGAGGCAGCGGGCATCCGGCGTGGCCCGAGCGGACTGGCCTGTCCCACCCACATCCTGTTCAACGGAGGGGTGATGAAAGCGTCGGTGCTGCGCGACCGGGTGGTCGAGGTGCTGAATAACTGGTTGCGACAAGAAGGGCTAGACGCGCTCGGGGCAGAGCAGATCCTAGAAGCCCCCGACTTGGAGCACGCCGTGGCGCGCGGAGCAGCCTACTACGGCAAGGCGCGCCGTGGTCGCGGGGTGCGTATCCGCAGCGGCGCTTCGCGGACCTACTACATTGGAATTGAGTCCGCCATGCCTGCCGTGCCCGGTATGGAAGCTCCGCTCAAGGCGCTCTGCGTAGTTCCGTTCGGCATGGAGGAGGGCACCGAGGCCACGATTCCCGACCGAGAGTTTGGCCTCGTGGTTGGTGAACCAGCCGAATTTCGTTTCCTGAGTTCTAGCGTCCGCAAGCAGGACCGTCCCGGCAGCTTGCTGGAGGATTGGGGTAGCGAACTCGAGGAACTTAGCCCTTTGGAGGTCACGCTCAAACTGGACGGCCAGCAGGGCACGGTGCTACCGGTGCGGCTCGAGACCCGCGTCACCGAACTCGGCACCCTTGAGCTCTGGTGCGTATCCCGCGACGGGACGAACCGCTGGAAGCTTGAGCTGAACATTCGCGAAAAGACCGCGCGGTGAGCTTGTCCATGCCTGCTCCCTATCTGATCGGCATCGATCTAGGCACCACGAATTCTGTGGTGGCGTACATCGATACTCACGCAGCCGCCGATCGAGACTCCACCATTCATGTGTTCGCCGTGCCGCAGTTGGTGGCGCAGGGGGAAGTCCGCACGCTTCCCGCTCTTCCTTCTTTTCTGTACTTCCCGCTCGAAGAGGAGTTGTCTGCCGGAACCGTGAGCGCCACGTGGGATGAGGATCCGCCCATGGTCACCGGTGTGCTCGCACGCGAACAGGGAGCACTGGTACCGAGCCGCCAGGTATCGTCGGCCAAGTCCTGGCTTTCCTATCCCGGCGTGGATCGCCGTGCCAGGATCCTGCCGGCGCAAGCGGAACCGCCGCAGCCAATGATTTCCCCGATCGAGGCGTCCGCGCGCTACCTCATGCATCTGCGCGATGCCTGGAATGGCGCAATCGGGACAGACCGAGAAGCGCGTTTTGAGCATCAGGAAATCGTCCTGACCGTACCCGCTTGCTTTGATGAGGAGGCGCGTGAGCTGACAGTCGAAGCCGCGCGCCGTGCCCGACTCAAGAATGTCACTCTGCTCGAAGAACCCTTAGCTGTGTTCTATGCCTGGATCGCAGCCCAGCGAGAAACCCAGGCAGACGGTCGGAATTTGGCGCGGGACCAGGACGGTGAACCGCTCCGTGATGCAGAAATGATTCTGATCTGCGACATCGGTGGCGGCACCAGCGACTTCAGCCTGGTGCGGGCTCGTTTGACAGATGGCGAGTTGCAGTTTGAGCGCACCGCCATCGGTGAGCACCTTTTGCTCGGCGGGGACAACCTCGATTTCGCATTGGCTCGCCGGTTGGAAGATAAGCTTATGGATATCAAGCTCACGCTGCGACAGCGTTACGCGCTACGTCGAGCCTGTTGTGCAGCCAAGGAGCGGTTACTGAGTGATTCGTCGTTGGAGCGCGTGACGGTCACGATCCTGGGGACCGGCCGGGCCGTCATCGGACAGGCGCTCAACGTTGAACTGACGCGCGAAGAGGTCTTGCAGATACTCATTGACGGCTTCCTGCCGATCACCACGCCTGACGATATGCCGGCGCGCGGTCGGTCGAGCGCCCTGCGCGAGCTCGGCCTGCCTTACGCCAGCGATCCCGCCATCAGCAAGCACCTGGCTGCGTTTCTGATGCAAGCGGCTGTCGCCATGCAGGGATCATCGGCCAAGCCACGAATGGTGCGACCTGATGCAGTGCTCTTCAATGGTGGGTTCTGCGCGCCAGCGGTCACTCGCCAGAGGATTGTCGAGGTAATCGCGGCCTGGTTCGGTGGAACGCAAAGCGGCTGGCGGCCCAAGGTCCTCAATAATGAAGCGGTAGGTAGCGCGGTCGCACGCGGGGCAGCCTACTATGGCCGCGTACGGCGCGGCATCGGTTTGCGGATAAGGGCCGGCAGCGCGCGTACGTACTACATCGGGTTGGGTTCGGAAGACGGTCTCGAGGGCATTTGTGTTTTGCCTGCCGGCGTCGAAGAGGGCACCACGCTTCCGCTGTTAGACCGGGAATTCTCCGTTTTAGCTAACCGCCCGGTGTCGTTCATGCTCTACAGTTCACGCACCCGCCACGATGCGCCAGGCGAAGTCGCTCTGTTGGACGAGGCGAACGTTCATCGCCACGCTCCCCTGGGAACTTTGTTGCGCTACGGCAAAAAAATGCGCGAGGTTCACCTGATTGTCCGTCTCCGAGCGAGTTTCACCGAGGTTGGCACACTCGAACTCTGGTGTGAAGCGCGGGACACCTCGCATCGTTGGCGACTCCAATTCGAACTGCGGGGCGAGGAGGCACAAGCCCAACAACTCGACTCGACGCAGCCGCAAGCCGTGGCCGTTGATCAATCGGCAAGTTCCAACGCATCGGTCGAATCCGCTGCGCACTTGATTCGCAGTGCTTTTGCCAATTCCGTGGAAGGTGGCACCACTTCCCCCGAAAGTCTCGTTAGCGAGATGGAGACAGCGCTCGGCCTGAAGAAAGACTCGTGGCCGATCTTCACTATTCGGCAGTTCTGTGATGTGCTCAATGAAATCGCCAAGTCACGAAAGACATCGCCGCGGCACACCGTGCGTTGGCTCAACCTCTACGGCTTCTGTTTGCGTCCCGGCTTCGGCGCTTCGGGTGACAATGCGCGACTGGATCATCTGCGAAGAATCGCCTTGAATGAGTCCGTCTGCGGGAGCGATTTGCAATGTCAGGTCGAGATGCTGATACTGTTGCGCCGGATCGCCGGTGGCATCAACGCAAGTGAGCAGCAAACGCTCTACCGAAAATACGCGCCATTATTGGGTGGCTGCGTTCGCTTCGCTGGCAAGAAAAGACTCCGCGTGAACCGGCAATTGGAATACGAGGCATGGCGCTTGCTTGCGAGCCTTGAGCACTTGGCCGCGAGCACCCGCGCTCTGCTTGGCCGTGAACTGCTGGCGAAGATCAGAAAACAACCTGCTGATGCAATTTGGCTGTGGTCGCTCGGTCGACTGGGCGCCCGTATTCCCCTGTACGGGCCGCTGCATTCTGTGGTGGCAGCCGAAACTGCCGGCAAGTGGCTGAAATTTCTGCTTGCCTTACCGGCGTTCACGGCGGCAACCACTTCCACCATCCTGCTGATGGCGCGGCGCACCGACGATCACTCGCGTGACATCGATGATGGGGTTCGTGGGCAGCTCATCTCCCGGTTGACGTCCGTTGGAACTGCCGAAGAAAGCATCCAACCCCTGTCAAAGTACGTCCCGTCGGAAAGGAAGGACGCAGTCCGCAGCTTTGGGGAATCATTGCCACCGGGGTTGCAGCTCGTGAGCTCTTCGAACTGCTTGCTATCAATACCCGCGTTACAGAGCTCTGACATGAAGTGATCTGACAAATGCTAAACCGCACGACGTCGAAGCAGACATTCCCCAATTACGATTGGGCAAGACGAATGGCGTCACTGTTTTCGCTGCTCGTCGTTCCATGACAGTGTCCATCACCTAACCAGATTCAAGACATCTGTATTCTTCATTTGAACTCTAGACATTAGAGAATCAGGATATTGCCTAATACCCTCGTTGAAGGTTGAATTATGGAGACCGCATTTCCGCCCAGCCCTGACCATAGCGATTGGAAGGCTCTCTACCGAGTCGCCATTCTCGAAACAAACAAGAGCGTTATACCCCAAAAGGTATCCCAAGCGGAACAAGCGATTCTGGCGCGGTGCCGAGAACTCTTCTACACGGCTGGAACTTGCGAAGAACAAGAAGCTCTCGAGGACGCTCTCTATGCCTTGCGTGCGTTTAGGAGCGCTTGGGAACACATCGAAGCTGCGTAGGGAAACCAGGGCTCAAAAAAGTCAATATGAGGACCTTTCGCATAAACTGACACAGAGATAAAGTCCGCCTTTGAACCGACTCTTGGATGCTGTGCAGTCCTCGAGGTCGTGAAGCTACTCAAATCCGAACTCGTAACCCGCCTCACTTGCAGGTAGCCGCAAGCCTCTCTGCTTGCATTGACTTGTCCCATCTCTAGACCATAAGATTTCACCTCAATGATCGGCGAGACCATCTCTCATTACCACGTTCTCGAAAAACTCGGCGGTGGCGGCATGGGTGTCGTATACAAGGCCGAAGACACCCAGCTGGGACGCTTTGTCGCACTCAAGTTCCTGCCCGACGAACTCGCCCGCGACTCGCAGGCGCTCGAACGCTTCCGTCGCGAGGCACGCGCAGCCTCCGCTCTAAATCATCCTAGTATCTGCACCATCTATGAAGTTGGCACGCATGGTGACCAATCCTTCATCGCGATGGAGTTCCTTGAAGGTGTGACGCTGAAACATCGCATCGGATATCGGCCCATAGAGCCGAACTTGTTGCTCAGCCTCAGCATTGAGATTGCCGATGCGCTTGAAGCCGCTCATGCCAAGGGCATTGTTCATCGCGACATCAAGCCGGCCAACATTTTCGTGACCGACCGCAAGCACGCCAAGATCTTGGATTTCGGATTGGCAAAAGTTACGCGGGAACGCGTGGGAGCGTCCGCCGTGACGGTGGTGACGGCGAGCGGCAAAGTTGAAGATCTCACTTCGCCCGGCGCGGCGCTGGGCACGGTCGCGTACATGAGCCCAGAGCAAGCGCTCGGAGAAGAACTCGACGCCCGCACTGACATATTTTCCTTCGGAGTCGTTCTGTATGAGATGTGCACGGGGCGCATGCCGTTTGAGGGCAGCACATCGGCGGCCATTTTCAATGCCATTCTCAACAAAGTTCCCGTGGCGCCGGTCAGTTTGAATCCCCAGCTGCCAGCGGAGCTCGAACGCATCGTCAACAAGGCCCTGGAAAAGGATCGCGAACTCCGGTACCAGAGCGTGGCCGATATGCGGGCGGATCTTCGCCGCCTGCACCGCGACCAGCAGTCCTCCTCTCGTCATGCATCGGCGACGCAAGAATCCGGCACGACCGCGGCTGCAACTTCGAGTCCCGAGGTCGGTCAGCCCTTCTCGGCAGAGCTGAGAATTCCGGAGCGCACCCAAAGCAAGACTATCCCGCTGCTAGCGGGTGCTGGCTTGCTGGCTTTGGCCGCAGTCGGTTTCCTCGCCTTCTCGGCCGGGGCACGTTCATCCGTGCGGCCGGTGCCGACCTTTCGCGAACTGACGTTCCGGCGTGGCGACTTGACGGCTGCACGGTTTGCGCCCGACCCGCGCTCGGCCATCTACAGCGCCGCCTGGGAGGGTGCTCCGCAAGCAGTTTTCATTAGTTCGCCCAATTCCACCGAATCGCGCGACCTGGGGCTTCCCCAGACCATCGTTCTGGCGGTTTCCTCTGCCGGACAGATGGCGGTTCTGCGCCACTTTCGGGTCAGCGACAACGCTTTCACCCATCAAGGAACCTTAGCACAGCTTTCCATTGGCGCCGACGCTCCCCGCGATCTGCTCGACAACGTCGAAGAGGCGGATTGGATTCCGGACGGATCCGCTTTGGCGGTTGCTCACGTGGTGGACGGAAAAAGGCGCGTGGAATATCCCGTCGGCAAGGTGCTTTATGAGACTGCAGGCTGGATCAGCAATCTCCGCTTCTCTCCCAAGGGAGATCGTTTGGCATTCCTGGATCACCCGTTGCTCGGCGATGACGGCGGTACGGTCAGCGTCGTTGACCTCAAGGGTAAGAAGTCCGATCTGACTCAACGCTGGGCCAGCACCATCGGTCTGGCTTGGTCTCCCTCCGGCGATGAGGTGTGGTTCACGGCCACGGACACCGGATTCAGCCGCGCGCTCCGTGGGGTGGGTCTTTCTGGCAAAATGCGCGCGTTGTTGAGCGCTCCGGGAACCCTGACGCTGCATGACGTGGGCGCGGGGGGTCGCGCCCTGATTACGCGGGATGCAATGCGGGCGGGCGCGGTGGGTTTGGCGCCCGGCGAAAGCAAGGAGCGCGACTTAAGCTGGCAGGATTGGACGGTGCCGGCTGATCTCAGTCGAGATGGAAAGACGCTGCTTTTTATCGAAGCTGGGGAAGCGGGCGGAGGCGAATATGCCGTGTTCACCCGCGACACCAACGGCGCTTCCGCCGTTCGTCTGGGGCAGGGAACAGCGCGGGCCCTCTCCCCCGACGGTCAATGGGCCCTCGTGCTTCGCCAGAACATGTCGCCTCCGGACTTCACACTTCTTCCCACGGGCGTCGGTCAACAGCGCGTGCTTTCAACACCCAATGTGATCCCCGGCAGGGGCCTGTTTCTGTCCGATTCCAAGCAAATTGTCTTTGACGGCCACGAGCCTGGCCATGCGTCGCGGATTTACGTCATGAGCGTCGACGGCGGCCGGCCTCGTTCTGTCTCTCCCGAAGGATTCTCCATTCGCGGAGTGAGGTCGGTGTCTCCCGACGGAAAGCGAGTTGCCGCCATTACCGGACAAGGACTCTCCCTAGTTTCGGTGGACGGTGGTGGCGAGCCGCAACCGCTGCCAGGAACCGAGGCAGGTGATGTGCCCCTGGGCTGGTCCGACGACGGACGTACTTTGCTGGTGGGGCACCGTGGCGAAATGTCGTGCCCTGTCTCTCGCCTGGATCTGCAAAACGGCACCAGGACACCGTGGAAGACGTTCAGCCCGTCCAACGTGGCTGGTCTGGTATCGGCCAATTGTCCGGGATTCTCAGCCGACGAGCAGCACTACGTTTTCGGCTACACCTGGATCCTGTCGGATCTGTTTATGGTTGACAATCTGAAGTAGCGCCGAAGCAATTTGTAGCAGTCAACCATTTGCTGTCGTGGGCCATCCTTGGTTGATGGCTCCATTAAGGCCGAGAAACTCGAAAAGAAGCACGCCGAGGTCGCGGATGAACTCGCCCACAGGCACGGAGCTGGGCGCGGCGACGACTGGGCAGTCCTCGAGGTGCCTAATAAAGCAAGCCAAATCCTGATGGCAGGAAGGATTGGCGTGTGATCGAGGATCGAGCTAGTTGTTGCGTGGTTTTCGGCGCTAATCCTGACTTCCGTGCGTGCGGGACTGGAGAATCCTGCGCGCACTGGCATCTTCCTTCGTCGATGTGAATCCAGGCAAGCCGCGGCACTTCCCAGTACCCATGGAACCGCTGCTACCGAGAGAGAATGAGTCTGCAATAGGGAATATCCGGCAACACCTATCTTTGAAAACTTGCTAAAAAGTCGAAGCCCGGTGCGACACGACGATGAACGTATGCGAGATCCAGTTGCAATGGGCAGCGATGCCTGACAAGAACAGGGGTGAAATCCGAACTCACCGGGGCTACCCCATGTAAACAGGCAGGCAGTTTGGAACTGCCTTAGTTTGGCATGTCGAATTGCCCAGACTTTTCCTCGGGGTTCCTAACACATCCCTACCCCGCCTCGGAAGGGTGACGTGCAGTTCGCCTTGATCTTTCTCGGCAGCCGTTGTAGTGTGACTAGTCAGACCGGTCGCAAAGAAGGAGACTCCATGGGCAAAACCTCTAAGAAGCCGCCACAGAAAGTTGAGAGTCTAAGAGCAGTTGGCCAGTCTTGGCAGATTCAGACGGCCAAAGCTCGCTTCAGCGAAGTGTTTCGCCTGGCTCGAACGAAAGGGCCACAACACATCACCCGACAAGGCAAGGAAGGTGTGGTCATGATTGCAGACGAGCAATATGCGAGGCTCGTAGGCAGATCGCATCAGCCGAAGAGCCTGGTTCAGTTCTTCCGTGAGTCTCCCCTGCTTGGTGTTGAACTCGATCTGGAGCGCTCGAAAGACGAAGGGCGTGACGTCGAGCTATGAGCGGGTTCCTATTAGATACAAACTGCATTTCGGAGGTCGTACGGCCAAAGCCGGAAGCTCGCGTATTGGAGTGGCTGGATGCGGTGGATGAATCGCTTCTCTACTTGAGCGTGCTGACGTTGGGGGAGATCCGAAAGGGTTTGGCGGGTCTCCCGCAGAGCAAGCGCCGAACTCAGCTCGAAACATGGCTAGAAATCGAACTTCAGGCTCGTTTTTCCGGAAGAATTCTACCGGTCGATGCGGCAGTCGCCGATCGATGGGGGTTGCTGGCTGCAGAAGCGAAACGAAAAGGAAAAGCATTCGCGACGATCGATGCTCTGCTTGCTGCGACGGCACTCCACTTTAGTCTAACTCTGGTATCCCGCAATGTTGGCGATTTCGCACACACGGCAGTCCCGATCCTGAATCCGTGGAAGGTATAGGATTCTTGCTTGCATCCATGCAAGAGATTGAGGCGTATTGTGCTTGCCGAAGGCGGTTGGACGTTGAATGGGATGCAAACCATGAGGGGTCACGCCGCTTGCGTGTCGTCAGTTTGCTTGCCAGGGCTGGGAGGAAGCATTCCGTGCTGCTGGTTCCGCCATCAGTGACGAATTGCTGCTGGACGCCATGAAACCCAGCCAGTTCGGTCGCAAGGAATGGCAGTGGTAGGCCAACCGCCCCGGCGCGACTCCGACCCAGGGGGCGGAGGTCCAGAATGCCTCATTGTCTCGCCTAACGAAATGAATCAGCATTTGCGGGCTGTCATTATCGCTCCCATGACCACGGTTTTTCACACTCATTGCATGTTGCGGCTTTGAATGCTTGCCTAGCATGCGATTTCTTGCGCAATTCCGCAGCAGGCGCGGTGATCGCAACCGTCGTCCGATTTACCATTCATCCCAGCCGTCTCCGCGTGCAGGCGGGAACACCGGTGACATGGGTGAACATCGATGACCCACCGCAGCAATTTCTCGTCGAAGACACCGCTGCGGAGACTGACGACCTCTTGAAGGGCAGACAGGAACCGTTGTACTCAAACAACCCGGCGTTTATCAATATCGAGATACGTTCTACCCGGGGGTTGAATCCCTCAAAGGAACTATCGAAGTTGAGGAACTTCCACGCACCAGCAAATAGCCTCAAAACGGCCAGAGCAAGCTCGAATTAACCGGGTGCTGATGTGTTCAGGTGTCTACAGTTCTAGATCGTGACCTTGAGCAAGAGAAGAGCCGCGATCCTTCCAGCCCCCCGCATCCGCGCTGCACCCCAGCGACGGAACGGCACAACGTAACATCGGGATGCGACCACACTCAGATTGACCCCAACCCAGCTTCCCCGTACCATCCCGTCGGTGGCTACTTCATTCGAACCAGTGGGGCAAACGGTTTCCCATTACCGCATCCTCCGCAAGATCGGCGGGGGAGGGATGGGCGTTGTCTATGAGGCAGAAGACCTTAAGCTCGGTCGCCATGTGGCGCTGAAGTTCCTTCCCGATGATCTTGCCAACGACAAGGAGGCTCTCAGCCGCTTCCAGCGTGAAGCCAAAGCCGCGTCCTCGTTGAACCACCCGAACATTTGCACGGTCTACGAGATTGATGAAGCCGATGGGCGAACCTTCATTGCGATGGAACTGCTGGAAGGACAGACTCTCCGGCACATGATCGCTGGCAAGCCGCTGGAGATTGACGAGGTACTGTCGCTTGGAATTGAGATCGCCGACGCGCTCGACGCGGCTCATTCCAAGCGGATAGTCCACCGCGATATCAAACCTGCGAATGTCTTTGTCACAGAGCGCGGGCACGTCAAGATTCTGGACTTTGGGGTGGCGAAGGTGTCACTTGCGTCACGAGCAGGTGCGGATGGAAGTGCCCCGACCACCGAGTCCAGCGCCGAGCAGTTGACCAGTCCGGGAACGGCAGTTGGGACGATGGCCTATATGTCACCAGAGCAAGTTCGCACAAAGGAATTGGACACCCGGACTGATTTGTTTTCGTTTGGCGCAGTTCTGTACGAGATGGTGACGGGAACGTTGCCTTTCCGGGGCGAGAGTTCTGGTGTGATCTTCAAAGCCATTCTGGACGGGACGCCCACGCCAGCCGTGCGGCTGAATCCCGATCTTCCGCCTAAGCTGGAAGAGATCATCAACAAGTGTCTGGAAAAAGACCGCAACCTTCGATACCAGCACGCTTCGGAGATACGCACCGATCTGCAACGCCTAAAGCGGGACACCGAGAGCGGGCACTTGGTGGCAACAAGCTCCAGCACGATGGCAGAATCATCTGCTGCCGCTCCGATGAGGAAGCTCTGGATGGTCGTTGTCCCAGCGGCCATCGTAATAGCCACGGCCCTGATCGGCGGAGGGCTTTACTATCGTTCGCATAAAACCAAGCCGCTAACCGAGAAGGACACCATCGTTCTCGCCGACTTCGACAACAACACTGGGGATGCCGTTTTTGATGATGCACTCAAGCAGGCGTTGGCGGTGGAACTGGGACAGTCTCCCTTCCTGAATGTGCTCTCTGATCGAAAAGTCAGTGAGACCTTGCGGATGATGGGTCGCAGCAGGAGCGAACCCATCACGGCCGATGTCGGCCGGGAGGTTTGCCTGAGAACGGGAAGCACGGCTCTGCTGGGCGGGACAATATCCGCCTTGGGAAGCCATTACCTCATTGACCTGAATGCCGTTGGGTGCACCACGGGCGACACCTTGGCCAAAGAACAGGCCGAGGCTACAAGCAAGGAAGATGTTCTGAAGGCACTGAGTCGAGCCTCTTCCAGCTTACGGGCCGCTTTGGGCGAGTCGCTGCCTTCGGTGCAGAGGTTTGATGTTCCGATTGAAGCTACGACATCTTCCCTCGAAGCCCTGAAAAATTACAGCATGGGTGTCAAATTGAAGGAGGAAAAGGGAGACGCGCCGAGCATGCCGTTTCTGAAGCGGGCGATTGAACTAGACCCCAATTTTCCTATGGCGTATGCCGGGTTGGCGATCAGCTACACCAATATCGGCCAACCGTCACTCGCGGTGGAATATGCGACCAAAGCTTACCAATTGCGCGACCGTGCCAACGAACGGGAAAAACTGCGTATCTCTGCCGCGTATTTTGTTGCCAGAGGAGAATTCGCGAGGGCGACCGAGGTCAACGAACTCTGGGCGGCAAACTATCCTCGTGATTCGTTTCCGCGCCTTGACAGGGGAGCGGACTATTTCATCATCGGGCAGTATGAAAAGGCGCTAGCGGAATTTCAGGAAGCGTTGCGACTTGATCCGGACAGCGTCACCACCTATGCGGCCCTGGGGGAAGCCTACCTCCACCTAAACCGCCTCGATGAAGCTAAGGTCACCTTCGATCGGGCATTCGCGCACAAGTTGGACAGTGGGTTTCTGCGGTTGAACATATACCATCTTGCCTTTCTGCAGGAAGATTCTGCGCAGATGCAGCAGCAGCTAGTGTGGTCTGGTGACAAACCCGGAAACGATGACGACTGGCTACTGTCGGCGCAGTCTGACACAGAAGCCTACTACGGACGGCTGAGCCAAGCGCGGGACTTCTCGCGCCGAGCCGTGGACTCGGCTATCCGCTCTGACGCCAAAGAGACCGCAGCTTTATGGCAGATCAATGCGGCCCAGCGGGAGGCGGAAGTGGGCAACAAGGTGGAAGCGAGGCAAGGAGTCACGGCGGCCTTGGCGCTGTCTCGGGGGCGAGATGTGACGGCGTTGTCAGCCTTGACGTTGGCTTGCGTCGGCGACACTACCCGCGCCCAGGGGCTAGCTGAGGAACTGGAGAGGAGCTACCCAGCTTACGACCTCCTGAAGGTCTACTGGCTACCAGCGATCAATGCTGCCACCGAAATCAGCAAAGGACACTCGTCTCAAGCGCTCGTGTATCTGGAGGCGGCGGCTCCTTACGAAATGGGTGACATAGCAAGCCTATACCCGGCGTACGTGCGCGGCCAAGCCTACCTACTAGCGCACAACGGCACAGCGGCAGCTGCTGAGTTCCAGAAACTGCTCGACCATCGGGGGATCGTGCTCAATTCTGTCACGGGATCACTGGTGCACCTTCAAATTGGCCGTGCCTACGTGATGACAAGCGATACCGCCAAAGCCAAAGCTGCCTACAGGGATTTCCTCACCCTCTGGAAAGACGCCGACCACGACATCCCGATCTACAAAGCAGCCAAAGCCGAGTACGCCATGCTGCAATAATTGGGCTTCGATGCGTTGACCTTTGTTTCCGTCCCACCTAGTATTTCCGCCAATGGGCGACTCCACCCAACTGGTTGGGCAGACCATCTCGCACTACCGCATCGTCGAGAAGCTGGGCGGTGGAGGCATGGGTGTCGTTTACAAGGCGGAAGACACCGAACTTGGTCGTTTCGTCGCGCTGAAGTTCCTGCCCGAAGATGTGGCTCATGACCCGCAGGCGCTCGAAAGGTTCCGCCGAGGCGCGCGTGCCGCATCCGCCCTCAACCATCCCACGCTCACAGACAAGGACACGATGGTTCTTGCAGATTTCACGAAACGACAGGCGACCCTATATTTGACGAAACCCTGCGCCAAGGTCTGTCGATCCGCTCAGTCCAAGGACCGGCGGGCATGAATATGTGTGCCACTGCCAAAGAGCACAACATGATGCGGCGTTGCCCCGACCGTTGCACCAACATGGGCTCATTTTCTCCGTGGCTTCAATTATGCCGAGGGTGAGCACAACCTCGCGGCGGAATGGCTGCATCTACCCGGACAGCCTCCTCCTTAAAGGAGTGTCCTATGCGTCGGACGATAGAAGGGTCTCTCCTAATCCTGGCGTTCTCAATTCTCAACATGGGTTCATCGGCAGCCGGTTTTGCGCAGGACGGGGCCGACCAGGACAACATTATCAAGAAGAACGTCGACCTGGTTTCGGTGTACTTCACCGTTCGCGATAACAAGAAGCGGCTAATGAGTGAGCTCGACCAGGGAGAATTCCGAGTGCTGGAAGATGGGCAGGAGCAGCCCATTAAGTTTTTTGCTCACCACAGCGATGTGGTGCTCAATGTTGGCGTGCTGCTCGATACGGGCACAGGTATGGCCTGGATTCTTAACGAGGAGGCTGCGGCCACGAGCATGTTCATGAAGCATGTTGTGCGGCCCACGGATCTCGGCTTTATCTTGAGCTATCATGCGCGCGTGGACACACTCCAGGTGCCCACGTCCGACACCGCGTTGTTGCAAGAGAAAGTGGATCAGATTAGCAGTTGGGCAACGACCGTTGGTACTCCCGATCAGGCGCCCGCGCCGCAAACGTTCCCCGGACCAATTCCGCCCATTGGACCTACGGGAAAGCCCTACAACCAGCGCCGTGAGGCGCACCTCTATGATGCCCTCCGCGTTTCCACACTCCGTTACCTTCAGCACGAGGTCGGACGAAAGGCGGTGGTAGTTGTTGCCATGTCGGGAGATTCTAAGAGCGAATCCACCCTGGAGGACGCTTTAGATGTGCTGCTGCAAAATGATGTGATTGCTTACGTCCTGCAGATCTACGATCCTCCTCGCGGTAGCTCCCACTTCGACCACTGTGACGTGATTCATACCTACGAAAAAGATGATCACGGAGAAGAAGTGCTGAAGACGCTGGCGGAGGCGACCGGAGGCCGCATGCTTGAGGTGAAAGGCATGGACAAGCTAAACGCCGCGCTGGACGAAATCTCAGACGAACTCCATCACCAGTACAGTCTCGGCTACTACCCGGAGAACCAGAACTGGGATGGAAAATTCCGGAAAATCCGGATCGTCACCGAGCAGCAGGGCTACAAAGTCTATGCCCGCAAAGGCTACTACGCACATCCCAGATATCAGGCCATGCGGTAGAAAAACACCTTTTGCGGGCAGCGTACGCCTTTGCTTGGAAACGGTTAGCGACTTTATGCGTGGGGGAGCCACCGACCGGCGTGTTTCGCGTCAGTAATACGTAAGTTCACGGCGCTTGGTGTACACCGATTCTTCTGGCTCGACTGCAATACGTAAGGCATTTGCGTCTGTTACGTTTCAATATGTCCCGAAACTGCCACCACCTGTTTCGGGCTCTCGCTGCGGATGACAACCAATACCGATCCCAGCACCACAATCATTGCAACAATCATCAATATTGAGATGTTCTCGCCGAGCAGGACGGCGCCCTCGGTCGTCGCCACCAGCGGCACAATCAGATCAATAGTGCCGAGTTGGTAGGCAGCAATATCACGCAGCAGCCAATAATAGAGGGAGAACGCGACTGCCGATCCAAACACGGCCAGCAGCAGGAGCATGGAAATGGATAGCGTTGTCCAATGCGAGTCCTGTCCGCCTTCGAGGCCTATGCTGGCAACGGTCGTCACTATTGCGGCGACCGCCATCTGAATCCCGGTGCTAACTAGGGGACTGATTGCAAGGCCTTCGCGCTTCGCGAATACGGTGGCCCACGCAGCTGAAAGCACACCCAACAAGACCACAAACGCGCTTAGCCGGCTCGAAGTTGAGTATGGTACGCCTTTGAAAAATAGCACGGCAGTTCCGCTGAATCCTACCAGGATGCTGAATAGAGCGCGGCGGGGGACTGTCTGGCCGGTAAGCAAGAGATTCCAGATCGCCACCACCAGCGGGAAGGAGGCGAACAGCAATGCCGTCAGAGAGGCATTGATGTGCTGCTCGGCCCAGAATACCGAGCCATAAGGAACGGCCATCATGGCGATGCCGAGTATGATCTGGGTTCGCCACTCGCGAAGCGAGCACGGCAACTGTAGTTTCTTTCCCGCAGAGGCGACGCCCAAAATGGCTGCGGCGATCGCGAAGCGAATTGCGGCCGCGCGGAATGGTGGAACATCACGCACCAGGACCCGGACCGCAATCCATGTGCTGCCCCAGAGCACGCACAGACTGCCGTATGCGGTGAACTGCGTCGGCGAGGTAAAACCCATTGGTCTGATCGGGGCGGTCATGTCCGTTGCGGGATCTTAGCAAAACGCTATTGGCCTGTGGGAAGCGTCAACGGACATCGCGACAGTGTCTGCAGCCGGCCTGGATGACATCCGGCGCAGAGGTGCGGACTCTGAACCAGGCCTTTGTGCGGAACGTACCTGTCGCCTCGAGGCCCAGATAGACGTCCAAGGGAGGAAGCCGAGGACCTAAGTATCGATGCGAGGCACAGCGGCGGTTTGCTGCGGCATGTGGGCAACTTTACTTTGGGCGAGCGGGGGCGTTGAGACGCTGTGATGGCCTCGCTCGCTCCTTTCATGCCGAACCGAGTGATTCTTCCCGATAGTCGTGTGGCGCACCGAAAGTTACTTTTTACGCCTCAGCTCTCTATCTTCTTGATATAGAGACGAAGCCCAACCAGCATGATCCCGATCGCGACGAGGGCCATCCCCAAACCGACGCGACGGTAATTACGCTCCGCCATGGCTTTCTGACCGGCTTGCAAGCTCTTGGCAGCAATCTTCAAGCCGGCCTGAACATCCTCACCTACCAGATCCGTGCGGAAGCTATGGATCGTGACTCGAGCCTTGGTCAGCGAATCCCGTGCCTGGTTCTGTCCCAACCGAGCCTCGCTCACCTCCATGCCAGAAGACTCCGCCACGGCGAGAACCTGGTCCGCCCCTTTGATGGCCTCGTCCAAGCGATTCAAGTCAGCGAACAATCCCGCCCTGGCTTGATCGCAGGCGTCACCTGGAGTGTGACACCGCATGCATACAGCCCCGGGACCAGCGCCGAGCATCGCGTCCGTTGGATGACGGATGCCATGATTGCTATGGCACACGACGCATCCCGGAAGAGAAGCCGCTTGAAAGGCGGCTTTGTGCGAGCTTTTCTCGTACATCTGAGATTGAAAGACGTGACAGGTCGAGCACACGTTCTGAACCTTGTCGACTCCTGGCGGTACGGCGCCGTGGTTTCCATGACACGTGGAACAAGTCGGCGCACTCAGATCTCCTCGAACCGCGAGCGCGTCATGGTGGACGCTCGTACTGTATTTCGCGAATTGATCCGTCGGGATGGAGTGTCCCTTCATGTAATTCGCGTCTGCATGACAGCGAGCGCACGCATTCGCAACATTGACGGGATTGACGGTCGAGCGCGGATCGCTGGGTGCCCTTAGATCGTGGACACTATGGCAATCCGTGCATACCGCAACCTTGGCATCTCCGTGGGCGAGGCGCTTGCCGTGCACGCTGGTGTCGTATTCGGCTAACTGGTCGGTGCGCAAGCTGGGGTTAAACTGGCGAATATAGGCTGGATTGGAATGGCAACTCCCGCACAACTGCGGAATCTGCTTGCGCTCAATCTTCCCTTTCCAACCCGCCTTACGGCTCATCGCCTGATCTGGATCCGCGCTGGTTGAATCGCCCCCATGACAACTGGCGCAGGTCAGGCCCCTTTGCGCGTGGATATCTTGGCTGAATTTTTCTTGGCTGACTCCCAAGGGCTCAGGCAGGGCTGAGTGACAATCCAGACAGGAGTCCGGGGTTTGCCCATAACTCGCACACGCAGCGAACCCGATTAGCCAAAGTATGATCGCCGCCGCTAGTCGCCTGGTCTTACTTTGCAAAATGGCCATAAAGACTCATACCTGTCATGTACGTGAGAGCAAAGATGGCAAGACCCGTGATCCACGATTTCATACGCGAAGGGTGGTCACCTTCAAAAAACGGCAGCAGAACCCACAGCAGGCCAGCTAATCCGAAAGCCAGCACACCAAGAACCTCCCCGTCGATGAACCACACCTTAGCTGGGATGAGCTTGAGGGTCTGAAACATGAAGAGGAAGTACCACTCGGGCTTGATTCCTGCCGGTGCAGGGGCAAAGGGATCTGCCTTGACCCCGAGGTTCCACGGAAAGATTGCCGCCAAAGCACCCAAAACGCCCAACGCTATGTACCAAGCCATGAGTTCACGAAGCGCAAAGTTGGGAAAAAATTTCATTTCCCGTTTTGCGGACGGATTCGCGTCCCACTCCATCTCCAACTGCGGAGGTATGCTGATACCCAAGCGCTGCACCAGCAGAACGTGCACAAGGATCAACACGGTTGCCAATCCAGGCAATACCGCGACGTGGAACCCAAAAAACCGGGTCAAGGTGGCGCCAGTCACGTCTTCACCACCACGCAGGAAGATCATCATGGGCTTGCCGACAATGGGGACTTGCCCAGTAATCTCGGTGCCCACCTTGGTTGCAAAAAAAGCCAGGGTGTTCCACGGCAGCAAGTAACCGCTGAAGCCGAACCCCATCACCAGAAATAGCAGGATCACTCCGCTGACCCAGGTGAGTTCACGTGGCTTGCGGTATGCCTTTAGGAAAAGTACGCTGAACATGTGGGCAAATGCCGTGAAGATCATCAGGTTGGCAGACCAGGAGTGGATAGAGCGAATTAGCCAGCCAAACTGCACCTGGGTCATGATGTACTGCACGCTCTCGAAAGCCTCGTTCGCGCCCGGCCGGTAATAGAGAAGCAGCAATATCCCGGTCAACACCTGGATCACGAATAAGAAGAGAGTGATGCCGCCAAGAAAGTACCAGTAGGAGAGCCGGTGGACCGGAACAGTCTTCTCGCGCAGCGGAGCGACCAGATCGTCCCACTGGAATCGCTCCTCAAGCCAATGGCCGACATTGCGTAATACGCTCATCTCAAGTCTCCCGGCGGCGCCGCACAAAAATCTCTTCGCCACGAACCTGGACGTCGAAGGCTTCCAGTGGGCGCGGCGGGGGACCAGAAATGTTGCGGCCATCGAGATTGTATTTACCGTTGTGGCAGGCGCACCAGACTTCGCGCAGATCTTCCCGAAACTGAACCGTGCAAGAGAGGTGCGTGCACGTGGCAGACATAGCACGGTATTCTCCGCTGGCCTCGCGGATCAGCAGACCGGGGCGATTACCAAAGCGGAAAATCTTTCCACTGTTGGGCTTTAGTTCTCCGACACGCCCCGCCACCACAGCATCGCTGCCAAGATCGGAAGTTGTCGGCGGGACTAAGTAGCGCAGGACCGGATAGACGAATGCAGCGGCGGTAGCCACGAACCCGCTTCCCAGCAGCACCTCAACAAATCTTCTCCGCAGTACCGATGGTGGTTGCTGCTGATTGGGATTGCCCAGGCTCTCCCCACTCGCCATAGCTGCCTCCAGTAGTCATTTCCTGCTCAATTCGTGGATGTACTTAAATGACCCGTCGACCTGTTCCGCTGCAAAAGTCTTGTAGGAGCGCATTTTGGTTTTTGCCGTTAATAATTGTGTGTAGGTCACCGTCCCCACTACCTCTTGGAGCTCAGGCGACTTGTAGCTTTTGAGCTTATTGTGCCGAGGCCTGTTTGCAGTGATCGGGATCACGTGACGGCGTGACTGAGTACTACTTTGCAGAACTCGTTTTCTCAGCTCGCGGCACCGTTACGAGAAATTTGCTGCGGATGGGGCGCCATGGCTTTGTCGCTTGTCGGCAGAAGGACATTGGCTGGGCTGGCGCGACGACGAAGCAGATCGTGCCATTCACACCAGCGAGTTCACCGAACCTAACTACCAGCTCGGACACTGCCAGTAGGCCGTGTCCCGACTCTGAGCAGAGCTATGGAGTCCGCCGCAGCCTGTCGAGGGAGACGTTTTTCGTTCGACGTATAAATAGACGGATTCGAATCCACTCACATTCACAAAAGATAGGAGACATCACAATGCGAGTTATGGTCATCGTAAAGGCCAGCAAGGAATCTGAGGCCGGTGTTCTTCCGGATACGGAAATCCTTACCAAGATGGGGAAGTACAACGAACAGTTGGTAAAGGCGGGCGTCATGCTTGCGGCCGACGGACTGCAGCCGACCTCGAAGGGCAAGCGGGTCAAATTCTCGGGGGAGAAGCGCACGGTA
>Ga0187778_10000069_pt1 | contig 62335 bp, 58 predicted proteins | sample 1015_Q2_SP5_20_M_FD_132418 | JGI IMG/M metagenome (GOLD analysis project Ga0187778, IMG submission 132418) | Tropical peat soil microbial communities from peatlands in Department of Meta, Colombia - 1015_Q2_SP5_20_MG | ecosystem: Environmental > Terrestrial > Soil > Wetlands > Peat | place...
CCAGGCGATGCCCCGGCCGGCACCCCAGCGCTCGGGTAGGTCGCGCATCGATTCCTCGAATTCTTCTGGCGTGGACTCCCCCCACGGCCAGTCCTCGGACTTGCGCTCGCGCACCTCTGCGCCGCAGAGCACCAGCGCACAGGTCCGCTCGGGATAGGACGCAGCGAACAGCATCGACATTGGGCCACCCTCGGACGTCCCCATCAGCGCGGCGTGCTTGGAGCCCGCCGCGTCCATGACCGCACGCACGTCCTCCATGCGCTCCTCGAGCGTCCCAACACGGACCCGATCAGAGAGCCCCATCCCGCGCTTGTCGAAGCGGATGAGCCGCGTGAACGACGCAAGTTGCTCGCAGAAGTGCCGATACGCCGGTTCTTCCCAGAGTACGTCGAGATGCGTTGCGGCGCCGCCGCAAAGAACGAGGTCGAGCGGTCCATCGCCATGCACTTGGTAGGCAATGTGAATCTCGCCGTTCTTGGCGTATTGCGTGCGGGCCATGACCAAGCGTGCGACATGGGCGCAGGTTCGTCAACGTTAATTCACGCCATGGCAATGAGCCGGTGTGCTGTCGAGAGTCTGCGACGTTCGAGATGTCGCTTTGGGTCGGCAAGGTTAGTAGAGCGGAGCCGACGAATAGCCGCTGCTGTGGGTACTGCGGACATTGTCCGTCACCTCAAGTCGCTGCTTCTACACTCAAGGCGACCCGCGGTTTAGCGTGGAAACCGAACCGTGACTCCCAGCCCATCGCCATGCAGGCCCGGGCCCAGCTCGACTGTCGCGGCGTGCCGCTCGGCGATGCGCTTGACGATGGCGAGGCCAAGACCGCTGCCGTGAGCCGCGCCGGCAGCATGGGCTGCAGCGCCGCGGTAGAAGCGGTCGAAAACCCGCTCCCGGTCCTCCCGTGAGATGCCCGGGCCGCTGTCGCGCACCGCGAGCAGCGCAGCGTGGTCTTCGTTGGCAATGACCACGTCGACGCGCCCTCCTGCAGGCGTATAGCGGACTGCGTTGTCGAGCAGATTCGAAACCAGCGTGGTAAGAGCGTCGACATCTCCGCGCACTTGCACGCCGGGCGTCTCGTTCAAGCCCAGGTCGATGCTCTTGGCTGCGGCGAGCGGAGCCAAGTCCGCAACCACCGCGCGGGCGGTCGCTCCGAGGTCGACCGCGACAGGAGCGCGGTCCGACACGCCGGGCTCCTCGCGCGCAAGCGCGAGCAACTGCTCTGAGAGTCGTGTCGCGCGCTCGAGCCCGCCCTTGAGCTCGGAGAGCGCCGCCGAGCGCTCGCCGTCGTTCGTCGCACGCTCGGCGAGCTGTGCCTGAAGGTGAACGGCAGTGAGCGGAGTGCGCAGCTCGTGTGCGGCATCGGCGATGAACGAACGCTGCGCCGCGAGCGCGTGATCGAGGCGCTCGAGCAGACCGTTCAAAGCGTGCACGAGAGGCCGCACTTCGCTGGGCAACCCGGTTTCGGAGAGCGCCTCGAGAACAGTTGGTGAGCGCCGCGCAACCGCGTCGGCGACGCGATCGAGCGGCGACAAGCCGCGCGCGATGGTGATCCAGGCGATCAGCGAGAGAAACGGCAGCGCGGCGAGCAGCGGCAGGACGGTACGCAGCGCCATGCTCGCGGCGAGCTCGCGCCTGGCGCTCATCGGTTGCGCGACTTGCACGACTTGTCCCTCGGAGAGCGTGCTGAACACCCGCCACTCGCCGTTGTCGGTGGCAACCGTCGTGAAGCCGAGCTGGGCATGCTGCGGCAGGACGCGGCGCGGTTGCGACAGGAACAACTGCACGCCGTTGCGATCCCAGATCTGCACCACCAGCGCGTCGGCACCGGCACCGATCACCGGCGAGCCCGGCGGCACCGCAGCGAAAGGCGCGTCGGTCAGCGATGCGGCCATCTGCTTCAGTTGGTAGTCGAATAGCGCATTGGCCTCGTCGCGCGCCCGGAGATAGGTGGCAATCGCGGATCCGGCGATGGCAACCACCGCGCCGATCAACAGCCACACCAGCAGCCGATAGCGGATCGACGTCATGCCGCAGCGGAGTCGCGCCTGGCGAGCATCCAGCCCACGCCGCGGACGTTGCGGATCAGATCGGTGCCGAGCTTACGGCGCAAGGCATGGATGTGCACTTCGACCGCGTTGCTCTCGACGGGGTCATTCCATCCATAGAGCTTGTCCTCGAGCTGCGCGCGCGACAGAATCGCCCCGGGGCGTGCGAGCAGCGCCTCGAGCAGCGCCAGTTCGCGCGCGGAGAGTTGCACGACCTCGCCTCCGACGCGCACCTCGCGTGTCGATGGGTTGAAACGCAGGCTACCATAGCTGATGACCGGCTCGGCGCGCCCCGCGCCGCGGCGCAACAGCGCGCGCAGCCGCGCCGCCAGCTCGCCCAGATCGAAAGGCTTCACGACGTAGTCATCGGCCCCGGCGTCGAGTCCGGCGACTCTGTCGGCCACGGCATCGCGCGCGGTGAGGATGAGCACCGGACGCGCATCGCCGCGGCGGCGCATGGCGGCCAACACGTCGAGTCCGGCCTTGCGCGGCAATCCGAGGTCGAGCACCAGCGCGTCGTGCACGCGCTCGGCCAGGGCCACTTCGGCCGCGCGGCCGTCCTCGACCCAATCGACGGTGAACCCGTCCTGCGTCAGGCCGCGGCGCACGCTGACACCGATCATCGGATCGTCTTCGGCGAGCAGGATGCGCATGGATGGTGGCTACGAGCGACTCAAAGAGTCGATGAAGCGTTTTCCCTCACCCGCCGCGCCGTCGCGCGGCGGCCTCTCCCAAAGGGAGAGGCGACAACCAAAGACCCCTCTCCCTGCGGGAGAGGGGCAGGGGTGAGGGCAAGCTGCGCAAACCAGACAAGGATTCACTTGGCCTTCTCCGGATCGAACTTGAGCGCAGCCGAATTCATGCAATAGCGCAGCCCGGTGGGCTCGGGGCCATCCTCGAACACGTGGCCGAGATGAGCGTCGCACGCCGCGCAAAGAACCTCGGTGCGGCGCATGAACAAGCTCGTGTCCTCGGCGGTCCGCATGTTATCCGCCGCAGCGGGCGCGTAGAAGCTCGGCCACCCGCAGCCAGCGTCGAACTTGGTATCGGACTCGAAGAGCAGAGTCCCGCAGCACACGCAGCGATACTGGCCCGGCTTGTCGTTATCCCAGTATTCGCCGGAGAACGGCCGCTCGGTGCCTTTCTTTCTCGTTACCTGGTACTGCTCGGGTGATAGAACGGCCTTCCATTCGGCGTCCGACTTTGTCACTTTGTCGACCATGGTTTCTCCTCGGGATTGCACGTCATGTGGAGTCTCGGCGCTCTAGACTCAAGCTTGCAGTATAGTGGAGGCTTCCTGCTCCGACCCCCTGCACCGCCTTGGATTCCGCCGCTGCCGACTCGTTCCGCAAAGACGCAAGGGTGATCGGAATCGTGGGCAGCGCCCATGCGTTGTCGCACTTTTTTCAGCTGGCGCTGCCGCCGCTGTTTCCGCTGCTCAAGGCAGAGTTCGGAACGAGTTTCGCGACGCTGGGCGCGCTGGTGAGCGTTTTCTATGTCGCCAGCGGGGCTTGCCAGTTCGGTGCCGGTTTTGCAGTCGACCGCTACGGCGCACGCCCGGTGCTGCTCGGGGGCATCGCGCTGCTGGCCGGAAGCGCGCTGGCGGCGGGATTCGTACCCACCGTGTACTGGTTGTTGCCGCTGGCGGCGCTCATGGGGCTGGGCAACGGCGTGTTTCATCCTGCCGACTTCGCGGTGCTCAATGCCAATGTCAGTCCGCGACGGCTGGGCCACGCCTACAGCACGCACGGCATCGGCGGAAGCCTGGGCTACGCGGTCGCACCGGTGGTGAGTTTCGGCCTCGGCAGCATGCTCGGCTGGCGAACCGCCCTGGTCACGATGGGGCTCGCCGGGCTCATCGGGCTGGTTGCGCTCGCGTCGCAGCGCGAGCTATTGCGCAGCCGCGCCCACGGTGCACCGGCTCCGCAGCACACGATCGCCAGCAGCCTAGCGTTGTTCCGGCAGACGCCGATTCTGCTGTGCTTCGCGTACTTCTGCGTGCTGACCATTGCGACCATCGGGATTCAGACCTTTGCCGGCACGGGACTCAACGCGGCGTACGGCGTGCCCTTAGGCGTGGCGACCTCGGCGATCACCGCGTACCTGCTCGGCAGCACCGCGGGCATTCTCACCGGCGGCTTCCTCGCCGCGCGCACGACGCGCCACGATCGCGTCGCAGCGTCCGGTCTCGCGATCGGAGCAGCGCTGATTTTTTCGATCGCCGCTGCACAGGCGCTGGCGCCTTGGGCGATTGCGATTCTTGCGCTCACCGGCTTTTCGCTCGGCGCGACGGGGCCCTCGCGCGACATGATCGTGCGCGGCGCGACTCCTCCCGGCGCCTCGGGACGCGTCTACGGTTTCGTTTATTCCGGCCTCGATCTGGGAGCCACCATCAGTCCGGTCGCGATTGGAGTGCTGCTCGATCACGGGTCGGCACGCATCGCCTTCGCTGCGATCGCGTGTTTCCTGCTCCTGGCGATCGCCACCGTGGTGCAGGTGCGCCGCAGCTCGGTGCCGGGGGCCGCGAGTCTGCGCGCAGCCGACTGAAAGAGGGACTGTGCCGCGCGCGATGACCGCCCGAGCCCTGGCCGCGTTGTCCGCAACGTTGCTAACGCTGAGTACTCCGCACGCGCTGGCAGAGACCGGCGAAGTGCGCGCAGCGCAGCAATTCGGGCTCTCCTACCTCGCGCTGATGATCATGGAGGACTCGAAGCTCGTCGAGAAGCACGCCAGAGCGGCGGGCTTGGGCGACATCAAGGTCACCTGGGCGAAGCTGGGCGGCCCGGGGGCGATGAACGATGCGCTGCTCTCCGGAGGGCTCGACTTTGCCACCGGCGGCGTGCCGTCGCTGATTGCGTTGTGGTCGAAGACTCGCGGGACCGGTAACGAGGTTCGCGGCGTTGGCGCGCTCAACTCGATGCCGGTCAATCTGGTCGGCCTCCCCGGAAGTTAGGCCCTGAATGGATCTCGGGATCAACGGCAGAAAAGCGCTGGTCTGCGCTGCCTCGAAGGGATTGGGGCGCGGCTGCGCCGAAGCGCTCGCGCGCGAGGGCGTCGATGTCACTATCGTCGCGCGCACCGAGGCCGCAGTACGCCAGGCGGCGGAGGAGATCGGTTCGCTGGCGGGCCGAGCCGTGCACTGGGTCGCTTGCGACATCACCACGGCGGAGGGGCGCGCCGCGGCCCTCGCCGGATGCCCGGATCCCGACATCCTCATCAACAACGCCGGCGGGCCGCCGCCGGGCGACTTCCGCGCTTGGGATCGCGAGGCGTGGCTGCGCGCGATCGACGCCAACATGCTCACGCCGATCGAGCTGATCAAGGCCACGATCGATTCAATGATCGAGCGGCGCTTCGGCCGCATCGTCAACATCACTTCTTCGGCGGTGAAAGCCCCCATCGACGTGCTCGGTCTCTCCAACGGAGCGCGCAGCGGGCTCACCGGCTTCGTCGCCGGTCTCGCGCGCAAGGTCGCGAGGCACAACGTGACCATCAACAATCTGCTGCCGGGCCAGTTCGACACCGACCGGCTGCGCGCGACCATGCAGGGCCGCGCCAAAGCCGCAGGCAAGCCGGTCGAAGACGTCCGCCGCGCGGCCATGGAGGCGATCCCGGCGGGACGCTTCGGCTCCGCGCAGGAGTTCGGAACGCTGTGCGCGTTCGTGTGCAGCGCGCAGGCGTCGTACCTCGTCGGGCAGAATCTGCTGCTCGACGGCGGAAACTACCCGGGTACGTTCTAGGCCAGGCCGTTTGTCGAAAGGCGCGTGGCCAACCGAGAACAATGTCATTGACGAGCGGCTGCGACGAAGAGCTCAAGACCATGATCGACCTCTACTACTGGACCACGCCCAACGGTCACAAGATCACGATGTTTCTGGAGGAAGCCGGGATGCCGTACCACATCCATCCGGTCGACATCAACAAGGGCCAGCAGTTCGATCCTGCGTTTCTGAAGATCTCGCCGAACAACCGCATCCCAGCGATCGTCGATCACGCGCCCGCCGACTTCGGCGCTCCGATCGCGATGTTCGAGTCGGGAGCGATCCTGCTCTACCTCGCCGACAAGATCGGGCGCTTTATCTCAGCCGAGTTCCGGGCCAGGCTCGACTGCATCCAGTGGCTGTTCTGGCAGATGGCGAATCTCGGCCCGATGGCGGGACAGAACCACCACTTCGGCCTCTACGCACCGGAGAAAATTCCGTACGCGATCGATCGCTACGTTCGCGAGACCGGCCGGCTCTATGCCGTGTTGAACAAACAATTGGCGCAAAGCGAGTTCATCGTCGGCGAATACTCGATCGCGGACATCGCGAGTTATCCGTGGATCCGTCCCGAGCGGCAGCAGCAGAACATCGACGACTTCCCGCATCTAAAGCGCTGGAAAGACGCGATCCAGGCACGCCCGGCGACGGTGCGCGCCTACGCCAAGGCCAAGGAGATCAATCCCGCGCCGGCGCATGCGCTGACCGAGGCCGAGAGGAAGATCCTGTACGGCCAGAGCAAGGACACGGTGCGGTCGGGGCGCTAGCAGGAAGTGTCATCCCAAGCGCATGCGAGGGATCCGTTGTTGCGTCAGATCGACGACGTGTCAGAAAACAGATTCCTCGTCGCCTTCGCTCCTCGGAATGACAGTCACCGCGCGAGGGTCTCCCACTCGCCCTTCCTGATGCGCGCCACGATCGCGAACCCCTGCGCGTCCAACGGCCGGATGACTGCGGCTTCGCCCTCCGCGAGGTAGGGCGTCCCGGCGACCGCGGCGAAGGGATTGCCGTGACTGACGATGACGAGGTCGCTTCCCGCCGGCACCCGAGTCGACAGCAGCTTGCGCAATGCGTCGTAACGCTCGGGCGAGTCGGGGCGCGCCGGCCCGCCGCGAACGTCGGAACTCGCCTCGGCGCGTCCGAAGATGAGACGCGCCGTTTCCATGGTTCGGCAGAACGGGCTCGCCAGCACCTCGCCCACGGGAATCTTGAGCCGCGCGATCTCCGCGCCGATGTGGCGAGCCTCGGCGCGCCCTCCATCGGTGAGGTTGCGCTGGTGCGTGCAGTCCTCGAACCCGGTCATCTGCTCGTCGTTCTGGCCGAAGTCGGTCGACGTGTGGCGGAAGTAGATGACCAGGCCGCCTTCGCGTAGCGCCGCGAGCAGTTGCGCGCCGCCGAGAGAAGCCTGCGCCGGCTCCAGCGCGAATGCCGGCACGCCGAGCAGCAGCGCGAAGAAGAGAATCGCGACGGCGTGGAGCCGCCGCTGCGCGATCGACGCGACAATCGATGAACAGGCACTCATCAGCACTCGGACTGTCGAGTGCCCGTGGCGGCTGGCACGCGCTGTCACTCGTCGACCGGCGCGATAGGCAGCGTGTTGGGAACTCCAGCGTCAGCGCACGGGTCGTCGTCGAACGCGATGTCCCCATCGTCGATGGGCGACCCGGATGCTCGAATCGCCGCGAAGTCGTTGAGCGCACGGTCGAGCAGATGCGTCGGCACGACACTGCCCAGCGCGCGGAAGATCGTCTCGACCCGGCCTGGGTGGCGCTTCTCCCACTCGCGCAGCATCTCGCTCACCTGCCGCCGCTGCAGGTGCTCCTGCGACCCGCACAGGTTGCAGGGAATGATGGGGAACGCCATCGCCTCGGCGTAGCGCGCGAGGTCGCGTTCGCGCACGTAGGTGAGCGGCCGGATCACGATGTGCCTGCCGTCGTCGGAGACAAGCTTGGGCGGCATGGTCCTCAGCTTGGCGCCGAAGAAAAGGTTCAGGAAGAACGTCGCCAGGATGTCGTCACGGTGATGACCAAGCGCAATCTTGGTCGCGCCTAGCTCCCCTGCGACGCGGTAGAGCACTCCGCGGCGCAGCCGCGAGCACAACGAGCACATCGTCCCGCCGTCAGCGATTACGCGCTTCACCACGCTGTAGGTGTCCTGCTCGACGATGCGGAACGGCACGCCGCGCGCGGCGAGATAACCCGGCAGCACGTCGGCGGGGAATCCCGGCTGTTTCTGGTCGAGGTTGACCGCGATTACCTCGAAGGAAAGCGGAGCGCGATCCTTGAGCGAGAGCAGGATGTCGAGCAGCCCGTAGCTGTCCTTGCCTCCGGACAGGCACACCATGACGCGATCGCCACCCTCGATCATCGCGAAGTCGGCGATCGCCTGCCCAACCAGACGGCGCAGGCGCTTCCTGAGCTTGTTGGTCTCGAACGCGACGCGATGCGCCACGCGTGCGGTCGGCACCGCGCGATTTGCCGCAGATGGAGCAGAATCCATGGTCAGGCGGAGTCGCAAGCCTTCATGCGGGCGCGGCCTTGCGCGCGGCGCTGGCGAGAGCAATACGGGCGATGCCACAGGTGATGATCTGGAAGCCGACCAGATAACCGATGAGCACCAGCGATCCCAGCGGCCAGCCGATGGCGATCAGAATCGCCAGCACGATCGACAGTATGCCGTTGGCGAGCAGCCAGCCCCAGCCCCCGTGCGGCTTGCGCCTGAAGGCGAGAATGATCTCGACCACACCCGACGCGGCCATCAGCGCCCCGACCAGCAGCGCGAGCGATGCCGCGCCCTGGATCGGATTGGCGATGAGCAGCACGCCGAGCACGACAAAGAGAATGCCTTCGAAGATTCGCCAGCCGAAGTGCGGCTCGCTTCGCGTGCGTATGGCGACGACGATCTCGATCACGCCGGCGATCAGCGCGAACCAACCGATGTAGAGCGCGGCCGTCACCGCCGCGAGCACCGGGAAGACCAGCGCCAGGACGCCGGCGATGATGAGCAGGATGCCCAACGCGAGCGACCAGCCGGGCGAGATCGAGGGAGCAGGTTGCGTCGAGGTTGTCATCGGATTCCCCCAAAGAGCAGGCGCTGCGCGCCTGGAGCGACGATGGTAGCATACGGCCGCCGTCGGAGGTGCGTCGCAGACACAATGACACTCAAGATCAGCAGCGCCTTCGACTCGGGCGCGATCGAAGTCGTCTCTGCCGAACGCGCGCATGACATCCAGGTCAACATCCGCTCCGACTCGCACGCCGACTTCCGGCAATGGTTCCATTTCCGCCTGCAGGGGAGCGCAGGGGAGCCGTGTCGCATCAGGTTTCTGAACGCGGCGAAGTGCACCTATGTCGACGGCTGGCGTGACTACCGCGCCGTCGCCACGTACGACGGGGCACGCTGGTTCCGCGTCCCGACGAGCTTCGATGGCACTGAGATGGTCATCGAACACGTTCCACGGCGCGACTCGGTCTACTACGCCTACTTCGAGCCGTATTCATGGCAGCGCCATCTCGATCTTCTGGGGCGCATGGCTGGCTCGCCTCGCGTACAGGTGCGCGATCTGGGCAGCAGCCTGGAGGGGCGCGAATTGTCGATGGCGACGGTCGGTTCCGCGGGGAGCGGCAAGCGTCCGCTGTGGATCATCGCGCGCCAGCATCCGGGCGAGACCATGGCCGAGTGGTTCGTCGAGGGGTTGCTCGAGCGACTCGTCGACGATGGCGATCCGGTCGCGCGCGCACTGCTCGATGGCGCGGTGCTGCACGTCGTGCCCAACATGAATCCCGACGGAAGCGTGCGCGGCAACCTGCGCACCAACGCCGCGGGCGCCAATCTCAACCGCGAGTGGATGGCACCCACCCTCGAGCGCAGCCCCGAAGTGCTGCACGTGCGCACCGCGATGCGCGAGACCGGCGTTGCCGCGTTCCTCGACGTCCACGGCGACGAGGCGCTTCCGTATGTTTTCGTCGACGGGTGCGAGCGCCTCCCGCGGTTCACGGAACGGCAGCGCGCATTGCAGGAAGCGTTCGTCGCGGCGTTCAAGCGCGCGAGCCCCGACTTCCAGGACGTCCATGGCTATCCCGACGACAAGGAAACCAAAGTCAACCTGACGTTGGCATCCAAGCATGTCGGCGACGCCTTCGGCTGCCTCGCGTTGACGCTGGAGATGCCGTTCAAGGACAACGCCGATCGACCCGATCCCGAGGTCGGCTGGAACGGCGAGCGCAGCAAGAGGCTGGGCGCGGCGGCGGTCGAGGCGCTGCTCGACGTGCTGCCCAAGCTCTAGCCATGCCCGCGGCTACAATACTGCCGGTGATCTGGGGTGAGGTTGGGCGGAATGCAGACCATACTGGTGGCGAATCCCAAGGGCGGGAGCGGCAAGACGACGCTGGCGACCAACGTCGCCGGGTGGCTCGCCGGGCGCCGACAGCGCGTCGTGCTTGCCGACTTCGACCCGCTGCGCTCCGCGACCGAATGGCTGGCGCGTCGCCCGCCACTGTTTCCGCCGATCTCGGGCTGGACGCCGGCGAGCAGGCACGAGCCGCAGGAGCGCAATCCGCAGTGGCTGGTGGTCGACACGCCCGCAGCGTTACATGGCGAGAGCCTCCGGGACGCGATGCACCGCGCCGACGTCCTCCTCGTCCCGGTGTCACCCAGTGCATTCGACATGGCCGCGACACAACATTTTCTCGACCAGATCCGCGCGTACAAGGCGGTGAAAAAGGGCGAAATCGCAATCGGACTGGTCGCGATGCGCGTCGATCCGCGAACCCACAGCGCGGGCGAGCTCGAGCAGTTCCTGACCGGATTCGAATTCCCGCTCATCGCCCACCTGCGTCAGACCCAGGTCTACGTCCACTGTGCCCGCGACGGGTCGTCGGTATTCGACCTGCCGCGCTCCCGCGCCGAGCAGGACTGGGAGCAGTGGCGACCGCTAACGCGGTGGATCGCCCAGCAGAACGCGGTGACCAACGCTTGAGCGCCATGCTTCCCCGTATACTTCGCGGGTCGGCACGGCCTTGGGTCGGCGACGGTCATCCAAAGAGAGGAAACATGCCCAACCCACTGCCGTTGTTGCGTGCGGCTCTTGGAGCAGTGCTCTTCGCGTTCGCCACAGCGACTGGCGGCCAAGTCACCTTCGACAAACCGATCAAGATCATTGTCGGTTTTGCTGCCGGCGGCACTGCCGATATGATCGCCCGGGTCGTCGCCGACAAGATGAAGGACAGCCTCGGCCAGCCGGTGATCGTCGACAATCGGCCGGGGGCGATCGGGCGCATCGCGGCGGAGGCGGTCAAGAACGCCGTGCCCGATGGGACGACCATCATGGTAATGCCCATCGGCCCGATGGCGGTCGTGCCTCACAGCACCAAGAACCTCAATTACGATCCGCTCAAGGACTTTGCGCCCATTGCGTTGGGGGCTACGTTCGATTTCGCGATCGCCGCCGGTCCGGAGAGCGGGGCCAAGAATTGGGCCGAGTTCGCCGCATGGGTCAAGGCCAACCCGGACAAGGCGGCGTACGCGACCTCCGGAGCGGGCAGTCTGCCGCATTTCTTCGGAGCGATGCTTTCCGATGAGCTCGGCGTGCCGATGCTGCACGTTGCCTACAAGGGCTCCGCCGCTTACGTCAACGACCTGATCGGCGGGTCGATTCCGGCGGCGATCGACGCCATGGCCGATCTGACCGAGTTGCACCGTGCCGGCAAGATCCGCATTCTCGCGACCTCGGGGGCCACACGGTCCAAGGCTTTGCCCGACGTGCCGACATTCAAGGAGCTGGGACTGACCAAGGTCGTCGCCTCGGGTTGGTTCGGCTTCTTTGCGCCGGCCAAGACGCCGGGCCCGATCGTCGATGCGCTCAACCGCGCCATCAACAAGGCACTGCAGTCGCCGGACGTCGCAGCCAAGCTCTCCGGCATCGGCATGGACCCGGCGACAGGCACGCCGGATCAGTTCGCGGTGATCCTGGTGGCGGACTATGCGAAATGGGGACCGATCGTAAAGGCGACCGGGTTCACCTCGGATTAATAGTTCAACGGCTCAGCGCCGCGAGGACAAGCTAAGCGATCCCAGCGCCCGCCGGCGCTCCTGCAGCGCGAGCAGCGCGCCGCTGGCGACGATCACGATCATGCCCAGCGCCGACCAGCGATCGGGAAGCTGGCCGAAGATCGCCCAGCCGTAGAGCGTTGCCCAGACGAGTTGCAGGTACGTGAAAGGCGTCAGCAGCGACGCAGGCGCGAGCAGGTAGGCGCTGATAACGAACCAATGGCCGGCGCCGGCAAACACGCCGAGCAGGACGAACAAAGCGGCCTCGCGCCAGGTCGACACGGCGATCCCGACCCACGGCAGCGCCAGTGACAGTCCGACCGTGCCCACGAGCGCGCTGTAGAACAGCGTGGTGTGCAGATTCTCGTCGACGAGCCTGCGCGTGAGGACGAAGTACAGGGCGTTGCACAGCGCAGCGAGCGCGAGCAGCAGCGCAGCCGGATGGAAGGTGGCCGAGCCGGGCCTGACTAGGATCAAGATCCCGACGAATCCGGCGATGGTAGCGATCCAGCGCGCACGTGTCGGCCGCTCCCCAAGAAGCGGCCCTGAGAGAATGACCACGAGCATCGGCGCGAGATACATGATCGCCGAGCCCTCGGCGAGCGGCAGATAGCGCAGGCCGCCGAAGAAGGACAGCGTCGCACCGAGGAGGCAACCCGAGCGCAAGAGCTGGATACCCGGGTGGCGCGTGCGCCAGAAGCCCGCCGGATTGCGGCGCCAGGCGAAGGGAGTCACCACCAGCATCTGCCCGGCATAGCGCGCCCAGACCACGGCGAGGAGGGTGTGCTCGCGCACCAGGTACTTCCCGGTCGCGTCGAGCGAAGACAGGCACAGCCCGGCGAGCATGAACAACGGCAGCGCCCGCGCCAGCGGGTTGATGGCCGCGGTCTCCGCAGATCCGCGGCTCACCGCGGGCCCTAAGCGGCGGCCTCTTTGCGCGCAAAGCGAGTTACCGCTTTGTCGCGCGTCGGCCGCCCGCGGCGATTCGCGGGCGCTCGCACCCCCGCAAGCAAGCGGGGCGACCGGCGAGGCGGAGCAGGACTCTGCGAGCGAACGCGAGCGGAGGCGACCCGAGCCGGGCGCATGGGGCCGACTCTAAACGCTATCCCTTCACGCGAACGATGCAAGAGGCCCCTGCTCGCTGCTCACGCCGCTAGCAGCTCGCGCAACACGAAGGGCAGAATACCGCCGTTCAGGTAGTAGTCGACTTCGATCGGCGTGTCGATGCGCAGCAGCAGCGGCAACTTCTGCGTCGACCCATCGCGGCGGCGGATGGTCATGGTCACTTCCATCTGCGGCCTGATGCCCGCCTCGAGTCCGCCGATGTCGATCTCCTCATCGCCCTTGATGTTGAGCGAGGCTACGCTGTCGCTGCCCTTGAACTGGCAGGGCAGAACGCCCATGCCCACCAGGTTCGAGCGGTGGATGCGTTCGAAGCTTCGCGCGACGACCGCCTTGACGCCGAGGAGCTGAGTGCCCTTGGCCGCCCAGTCGCGCGAGCTGCCGGTGCCGTATTCTTCCCCGGCGAACACCACCGTCGGCGTGCCGCGCGCGATGTACGCCATCGCGGCATCGTAGATCGGCATCTGCTTGCCTTCGGGCTGCAGGATCGTCACTCCACCCTCGATGCGCGTGCCGTCGGCTTTCGGGGGCAGCATCAGGTTCTTGATGCGGACGTTTGCGAAGGTGCCTCGCATCATCACCTCGTGGTTTCCCCGGCGGCTGCCGTAGCTGTTGAAGTCGGGAACCCCGACGTCGTGCTCGAGCAGGTAGATGCCCGCGGGTGAAGTCGGCTTGATCGAGCCGGCTGGACTTATGTGATCGGTGGTCACCGAGTCGCCAAACACGCCCAGGATGCGCGCTCCCTTGACCGTCGGCGTCGCCCCCGGCTTCATGGTGAAGTCCTTGAAGAACGGAGGCTCGGCAATGTAAGTCGACTTGTCCCAGGCGTAGACCTGTCCGGTCGATGAAGGGATCGAGTTCCACAGCGGATTGTCCTTGGTGAAGTCGCCGTAGAGCCGGCGGTACGTCGCCGGGTCCGTCGCGTGCTGCATCACCGCGCCGATCTCCTCCGATGTCGGCCAGACGTCGCGCAGGTAAACGGGCTTCCCGTCACTGCCGGTTCCCAGTGGCTCGGTGGTCATGTCGATGTTGGCGCGTCCAGCAATGGCGTAGGCGACGACCAGCGGCGGCGAGGCGAGGAAATTGGCCTTGATGCTCGGATGGATCCGCGCTTCGAAGTTGCGGTTGCCGGAGAGCACTGCTGCGCACACGAGGTCGTTCTGGTTGATCACCTCCTCGATCATCGGATCGAGCGGGCCGGCGTTGCCGATGCAGGTGGTGCAGCCGTAGCCGGCGAGATAGAAGTTGAGCTTCTCGAGCTCCGGGAGGAGCCCGGCCTTGGTCAGGTATTCGGTGACCACGCGCGATCCGGGCGCGAGCGAGGTCTTGATGTGGCGCGCGACCTTGAGGCCTTTGGCGGCGGCTTTCTTGGCGAGCAGGCCCGCTGCCAGCAGCACGCCGGGATTGGACGTGTTGGTGCACGAGGTGATCGCGGCGATGAGCACGTCGCCATTGCCGATGTCGAGCGGCTTGGGTGCGCTCACTGATACGCGATCCTGCGTTGGGCGGTTGTCGACCATCTCGACCACGTCGCGCGGGTGTCCGTTGTTGGGCAATTGCAGCGCCGCGTCGTTGGCCGACGCGCTGGCTGCAACGCTCAGCTTCGTGGGATAACGGCGCACGAGCTTCTCAGCCGGCTGCGCAAAGCCGTTCTCGGCGACGGGCTTGGAGAACAGCGCGTTGAACACCTGCTTCATCTTGGGCAGCTCGATGCGGTCCTGCGGCCGTTTGGGACCCGCGAGGCTGGGCACGACGCTGGCGAGATCGAGCACGAGCGTCTGCGAGTAGTCGATCGCGCCGGCCGCCGGCATGCCGAAAAGCCCCTGCGCGCGGAAGTACGCCTCGAATGCCTCGACTTCCTGGGGCGTGCGGCCGGTCCTCTTGAGGTAGTCGACCGTCTTGTCGTCGACGGCGAAAAAGCCCATGGTCGCGCCGTACTCCGGCGCCATGTTGCCCAGCGTTGCGCGATCGGGAACCGAGAGCGACGCCGCTCCCTCGCCGAAGAACTCGATGAACTTGCCGACGACCTTCGCCTTGCGCAGCATCTCGGTGACGGTGAGCACCAGATCGGTCGCGGTGACGCCTTCGGAAAGACGACCCTTCAAGTGCACGCCGACCACGTCCGGAGTCAGGAGGTACACCGGCTGGCCCAGCATCCCGGCCTCGGCCTCGATGCCGCCGACGCCCCACGCCACGACGCCAATCCCGTTGATCATGGTCGTGTGCGAATCGGTGCCCACAAGCGTGTCGGGATAGTAGACGCCATCCTTCTGATGCACGCCGCGCGCCAGATACTCGAGGTTGACCTGATGCACGATGCCGATGCCCGGCGGCACGACCTTGAAGGTGTCGAACGCCTGCATGCCCCATTTCATGAACTTGTAGCGCTCGGCGTTACGCTGAAACTCGACCTTCATGTTGAGGTCGAGCGCATTCTTGGTGCCGTAGTAGTCGACCTGCACCGAGTGATCGACCACCAGGTCCACCGGCACCAGCGGCTCGATCACTTTGGGGTTCTTGCCCATGCGCTTGGCCACGCCGCGCATGGCTGCGAGATCACACAGGAGCGGCACGCCGGTGAAATCCTGCAGCACGACGCGGGCAACCACGAAGGGGATCTCGTCGGTGCGCGTGGCGTTCGGCGACCAGTTGGCGATCTGACGCACGTGCTCCTCAGTGACCTTCTTGCCGTCGCAGTTCCGGAGCACGCTTTCGAGCACGATGCGCATCGACACCGGAAGCCGGGAGATCTTGCCGACGCCGGCCTTTTCCAGCGCCGGGAGCGAATAGTACCCGCCAGAGGCGCCGGACGCCGTCTTGAATTGCTGCAGGGAACCGAACAGGTTGTGCTTCATGGCATGCCCCTTGAGCGTCGCGCGTTGATGTCGGCCGCCGTGATTGCGGCGATTACTTGCCCATCTGCTGCTTGATGTTGAGCGTCTGCCCGTTTTCGAGCGTCATGTCGCCCGGCTTCTGGCCGGGCTTGCACGGCCCCGTCCACTTGGCATCGATCGACATGTTCGATTCCCGGACATTCGCCATCGGCGGGTCGAAGGTCGCCGAACCGTCGGCGTGATAGGCGGTGTTACCCTTGAACGTCATCACGGTCTTGCTGGTGATGGTTTGCGGGCCCATCTTGCACACCGAGGTAGTGACCATGCGCGTGCCTTCGAGGCTGCGCTCGTTCTGCGAGCACATGCTCTTGGCCACCCCCATGCCGAACTCGCGCATCTCCGCCTGCACCGAGTCGTCGAGGCACATGGTCGTCACGTGCTTTCGGCCTGGTTCCTGGGCGCTCATGCGCACCACCTCCCAGAGCCCCGACTTGAGCACTGGAGGTTCGGCGGCCGACGCTGCGCCAGCGAAGCAGAGTGAGGCAACCGAGGTCAAGACGACTGGCAGGGGCGTCAGGTGGTTGCGATGTGAAGAGGTCATATGACGAACATCTCGATGAATTTGTTGACCGGCGTTCTGTCGAGCCTCGCAGCGTCGAGCGCCAGATCGAGGATCGCGCGCTGCCGTTCGGCCGGAAAGCGGCGCGCCAGATTGGTACTGAACTTTTGCACGAGCAGGGGAATTCCTTCCTTGCGCCGGCGCCGGTGCCCGATCGGATATTCGACCAAAGCCTCCTTGAGTCTGCTGCCATCCTTGAATTCGACGACGATGGCGTTGGCGACGGAGCGCTTGTCCGGGTCGAGATAGTCGCGCGAGAACTTGCGGTCTTCGACGCACGTCATTTTAGCGCGCAAGCGGTCGATCCGGGAGTCCGCGGCGACTTGGTCCTCGTAGTCGGAAGCGGTAAGCCGGCCGAAGATCAGCGGCACCGCGACCATGTACTGGAGGCAGTGATCTCGATCGGCAGGGTTGGCGAGTGGCCCCGGCTTGTCGATGATCCGCATGGCCGCCTCGTGGGTGCGCAGGGTTATTTTCCGGACGGAGTCGAGCCTGTCTTTCACCTGCGGGTGCAGGGCCATCGCACATTCGACCGCGGTCTGCGCATGGAATTCCGCGGGGAAGCTCACCTTGAACAGCACGTTCTCCATGACGTAGCTGCCATAGGGCCGCTTAAGGCGAAACGCCTTGCCCCTGAAAAGCGCGTCGTAGAAACCCCACGTCTTTGCCGTGAGCACCGACGGATAACCCATTTCGCCCTTGGCCACCATGAGAGCGAGGCGCACCGCCCGCGCGGTCGCGTCGCCGGCGGCCCAGCTCTTGCGCGAACCGGTATTGGGCGCGTGGCGGTAGGTGCGCAGGCTCTGGCCATCGACCCACGCCAGCGACAGAGCGTCGATGATCTGGTCCCGGGACAGGCCCAGCAGCGAGGCGACCACCGCGGCGGAGGCCACCTTCACCAGGACGACGTGATCGAGGCCGACACGGTTGAAGCTGTTCTCGAGGCCGATCACTCCCTGGATCTCGTGCGCTTTGATCATCGCCGTGAGCACGTCCTTCATGGTCAGGGAGGGCTTACCGGCAGCGACGGCGTTGCGAGAAAGCCAGTCGGCGGTGGCCAGGATGCCGCCGAGATTGTCCGAGGGATGTCCCCATTCCGCGGCGAGCCAGGTGTCGTTGAAGTCGAGCCAGCGGTTCATGGTGCCGATGTTGAACGCCGCCTCGACGGGGTCGAGCTCGAACTGCGTGCCGGGGACCCGCGCGCCGTTGGGGACCACGGTTCCCGGCACGATCGGCCCGAGCAGCTTGGTGCACGCAGGGTAGGACAGCGCCTCCAACCCGCAGCCCAGCGTGTCGATGAGGCAATACCGCGCCGTCTCGAAGGCCAGCTTGCTGGTGATCTTGCGGCGCGCGACGTAGTCGGCGATATCGACCAGGACTTTGTCGGGCTTCGGGTGCACGTGGACGATCACTTGCGCTTGGCGATGGGGACGAACTTCTGGCCCTCGGGGCCGACGTAGTTGGCGCCTGGACGTATGATCTTGCCGTCCCTGCGTTGCTCGATCACGTGTGCCGACCAGCCCGAGGTGCGCGCGATCGCGAACAGCGGGGTGAACATGGCGGTGGGCACGCCCATCAGGTGGTAGCTCACCGCCGAGTACCAGTCGAGGTTGGCGAACATCTTTTTCGCGTCCGCCATCACCGACTCGATCCGCTCGGCGATCGCGAGCATCTTCATGTCGGCGGCGTCCTGCGAGAGCTCGCTGGCGACCTCCTTGATGATCCGGTTGCGCGGATCGGCGATCGTGTAGACGGGGTGGCCGAAGCCCATGATGACCTCCTTGGCTTCGACCCTGCGGCGGATGTCGGCTTCGGCCTCGTCAGCTGTCTGGTAGCGCTTCTGGATTTCGAAGGAGACTTCGTTGGCGCCGCCGTGCTTCGGCCCGCGCAGCGCGCCGATCGCGCCGGTGATCGCCGAGTACATGTCCGAGCCCGTGCTGGCGATGATCCGGGCGGTGAACGTCGACGCGTTGAACTCATGCTCGGCGTAGAGGTTGAGCGATGTGTGCATGCTGCGCGTCCACAGCGCCGATGGCGGCTTGCCATGCAGCAGGTGAAGGAAATGCCCGCCGATGGAATCGTCGTCGGTCTCGGGATCGATGCGCCGGCCGTCGCGGCTCCAGTGATGCCAGTACAGCAGCATCGAGCCCAGCGAAGCCATCAGGCGATCGGCGATATCGCGGGCGCCGGCCGCGTCGTGAGCGTCGGGCTCCGGCATCGCGGTGCCCAAAGCCGACACCGCGGTGCGCAAGACTTCCATTGGGTGAGTCGAAGCAGGGAGCTGCTCGAGCACGACTCTGGTGCGGGCCGGTATCCCCCGGAGCGACTTGAGCTTCGACTTGTAGGCCGCGAGCTCCGCGCGGCTAGGCAGCCTTTCATGCACGAGCAGATGGGCGATCTCCTCGAATTCGCAAGCTTCGGCGATGTCGAGGATATCGTAGCCGCGGTAATGCAGGTCGTTGCCCATGCGGCCGACCGTGGACAGCGCCGTGTTGCCGGCGATCACGCCGGACAAGGCGACGGACTTCTTGGGCTTTGCTTTGGTGGAGCTTGCTGCGGACATGTCACTACGCTATCTGCGGGGGAGTTCGGGATCGGGCGCTTCGGTTGCTCGGCCAAGCTGTCACTTATTGCTCGCGAACAGCGCATCGAGCTTTGCTTCGTAGGCATGGTAGTCGAGGTAGTCGTACAGCTCGGCACGCGTCTGCATGGTGTCGACGACGGGTTTCTGCGTTCCGTCGCGGCGCAGCGCCCGGTAGACATCGAGCGCTGCCTTGTTCATCGCCCGGAAGGCCGAGAGCGGATAGAGCGCAATTGCCACCCCGGCGCTGCGCAGCTCATCGACGGTGAACAGAGGCGTTGCGCCGAACTCGGTGATGTTGGCGAGCAGGGGAACCTGAACGGCGTCGGCAAAGCGCCTGTACATGGAGAGCTCGGTCACAGCCTCTGGAAAGATCATGTCGGCGCCCGCTTCAACATACGCCAAGAGGCGGGCGATCGCCGCCTCAAGACCTTCCACGGCAAGGGCGTCGGTGCGTGCCATGACCACGAAGTCCGGGTCGGTCCGGGCATCGACCGCCGCCTTGATGCGGTCGACCATTTCGGCAGACGCCACGAGCTCCTTGCCGGGCCGATGGCCGCAGCGCTTGGCTCCGACCTGATCCTCGATGTGCATGGCCGCCGCTCCAAACTTGATGAGCGACCTGACGGTCCGTGCCACGTTGAGGGCCGACGCTCCGAATCCGGTATCCGCGTCGACCAGCAGCGGGAGCGCGCACGCATCGGTGATCCTGCGCACATCGGTCAGCACGTCGTCGAGCGCCGATATGCCAAGATCGGGCACGCCCAGCGATCCGGCGGCGACGCCGCCTCCGGATAGGTAGATCGCCCTGTAACCTGACTTCTGGGCGAGGATCGCGTGATACGCGCAAATCGCCCCGGGCACCTGCAGCGGCTCCTCCGCGGCGAGAGCTGCCCGGAATGCGGCACCCGGCGAGCCTGAGCTCATGCGTCAGGCCCCGATCGAGCGGCGTCAGCCGAGCTGCGAAGCAACGCCGGCCCGCTCTTCCTCGAGTTCCTTGAGGGTCGCGTCCATCTTTTCGCGTGAGAACGCGTCGATTTCGAGCCCTTGCACCCGCGTGTATTCGCCCGCCGCGGTCGTCACGGGGAATCCGTAGATCACGTCCTTCGGGATGCCGTAGCTGCCATCCGACGCAATGCCCATGGTCACCCACTTGCCCCCACTGCCCAGGATCCAGTCGTGCATGTGGTCGATCGCCGCATTCGCGGCCGACGCGGCGGAAGAGAGCCCCCGAGCAGCGATCACCGCCGCACCGCGCTTGCCGACGGTGGGCAGGAAGGTGTTGCGATTCCATCCCTCGTCGTTGATCAGCGCTTTGATCGATTGGCCGTCGGACGTCGCGAAGCGATAGTCCGGGTACATCGTCGGCGAGTGATTCCCCCAAACGATCAGCTTCTCGATGGAGCCCACCGGCCGGCCCGACTTGGCGGCCAGCTGGGAACGCGCCCGGTTGTGGTCGAGCCTGAGCATGGCGGTGAAATTCTTCTTCGGCAAGCTTGGCGCCGACTTCATCGCGATGTAGGCGTTGGTGTTGGCGGGATTGCCGACGACCAGGACCTTGATGTTGCGGTTCGCGACCGCGTCGAGCGCCTTGCCCTGCTCGAGGAAGATCTTGGCGTTCTCGAGCAGCAGATCTTTGCGCTCCATTCCCGGGCCGCGCGGCTTCGCGCCGACCAGCAGGGCGATTTCAGCATCCTTGAACGCCACTTTCGGGTCCCCGCTGCCGCTCATTCCGGCGAGCAGCGGGAAGGCGCAGTCCTCGAGCTCCATCATCACGCCTCTCAGGGCCGCCTGCACCTTGTCGATCGGCAGCTCCAGCAGTTGCAGCACGACGGGCTGATCCCGCCCGAGCATCTCGCCTGCGGCGATCCTGAACAAGATGCTGTAGCCGATCTGGCCGGCGGCGCCGGTGACTGCAACGCGTACGGGGTTTTTCATGGGTCGACTCCTGGTGGCGATTTCAAGCAGGCGGAAAGGGGACGGTGCCTCGGACACGGCGACGCGATTCTGCCGGCGATTCTAAAGCTCCCGGCGACAAGTGTCAACAAGTCCTATACATGACACATGACATATGATATAAGACTGACGCCACGCGCGTGATCCCCATGGCCAAACTGCGTCCGCTGCGCGCTGCCGCGCCGTCCTTCCAGCCGCTCTACCTTCAGCTCAGAGACCTCCTCGTCGCGAGCCTCGAGGCCGACGAATGGAGGCCAGGCGAGGCGATCCCGTCCGAGACCGAGCTCGCTTCCCGCTTCGGGGTATCGCAGGGAACGGTGCGCAAGGCCATCGCGGCGCTGGCCGCCGACAACCTGGTCGTCCGACGCCAGGGCAAGGGAACCTTCGTTGCGACCCACACCGAGGAGCACGTGTCGATGTTCCGGTTCCTGCGCATTAGGCGCAAGGACGGGCGCGACGAATATCCGGCCAGCCGCGTCATCGATGTAAGGCGGGGCAAAGTGCCCGCGGACATCGCGCGGCATCTGGAGCTCAGACCGGGAAGCGCGGCGATCAGGGTGCGTCGCGTCCTGGAATATGCAGGCGAGCCGGCTGTGCTCGATGAGATCGTGCTGCCCGGCGCGCTGTTCCGCGGCCTCACCAAAGCGAAGGTGGACGCGTATCGCGGCTCGCTGTACAGCTTCTTCGAAACCCAGTTCGGGGTACGCATAGTGAGGGCGCGGGAGCAGATCACTGCGGTTCCGGCCGACACGTCCGTTGCAGCGATCCTCAGGGTTCGGGCCGGCGAACCACTGCTCGCGGTCGAGCGCGTCACCTATACCTACGGCGGACGGCCGGTCGAATGGAGGCGGGGCCTGTGCACGACCCGCCGCCACTTCTATTCCAACGAGCTCAGCTGAGTGTCGGAGTCCAATCCCTGGCGGCTGGGGGCCGCGGGCGGGCGATCAGCGTGGGCGCACGGGCGGTGCGGTGGCCGGCACGCGGCGAATCCCTTATACTTTTCTCGCGTTGCAATGTGCTCTGCCGCGGCGCACATGCGCTGCGGACGTACACCCCTGGCGGTTCCACCGATATCGTTGTCCGTTAGCGAGCAAGACTCGTGACCAAGCCGCGTCCGGTTTACCTGAATCTGGTTCGAATACGGCTACCGCTCCCGGGCATCGTCTCCATCCTGCACCGGGTCAGCGGTGCCGCGTTGTTCCTGATCGGCATTCCCCTTGCGCTCTGGGCGCTGGAGGCGAGCCTCGAGTCGGCCGCGGGCTACGACAAGCTCGCCAGGGCATTCGCGCATCCCCTCACCAAGCTCGTTCTCCTGGGACTGATCTGGGCATACCTTCATCATCTGTGCGCGGGCATCCGGTTTCTGCTGCTCGACCTGCACCGAGGGATCGAGCTTAAGCCGGCGCGCCAGTCCAGCGCGGTGGTGGTCCTCGCCAGCGTCGCTTTGACGCTGATCATCGGAGCGCGGCTGTGGTGAAGCGTATCGTCGTCGGCGCCCACTACGGCTCCAGCGACTGGCTCGCGCAGCGGATGACCGCGGTCGTAATGGCCGGCTACACGCTGCTGGTGCTCGGCATCGCGCTGTACAGCGGCGGCATCGACTACGCGCTGTGGCGCGAGCTCATCGCAGGGGGCGCGTTCCGCGTCGCTACGCTGCTGTTCGCGCTCGCGCTGCTGTGGCACGCCTGGATCGGCATGCGCGACATCTGGATGGATTACATCAAGCCCGCGGGTGTTCGACTGACCCTCGAAGTCCTCACCGTGATCGTGCTGCTCGCGTATGCGGCGTGGCTCGTGCAGATTCTTTGGGGGGGCCGGACGTGAACCCACCGGCGAGGGGCCTCCTCGACCCGCGGCGCGCATTGCATCCGGCTGCGCTGTCGGCCCCATGCGTCCGGCTCGGGTCGCCTCCACTCGCGAGCGCTCGTGGAGCCTCGCTCCGCCGCGCCGGCCGCCCCGCACGCAGTGCGGGGATCGACGGCCCGGCGAATCGGCCGCGCTGCCGACGCGCATTCGTTACTTCCTGCGCCAACGGTCTAAGGAGGCAGCTGGCGTGACGCTCCCCGTGCGCAGGTTCGACGCGATCGTCGTCGGCGCCGGAGGCGCCGGCATGCGCGCGGCGCTGGAGCTGGCGGAGGGCGGTCTTTCGGTCGCCGTGTTGTCCAAGGTGTTTCCGACCCGTTCGCACACCGTCGCCGCGCAGGGGGGCATCGGGGCGAGCCTGGGCAACATGTCCGAGGATCACTGGATCTGGCACATGTACGACACGGTCAAGGGCTCGGACTGGCTCGGCGACCAGGACGCGATCGAGTACATGTGCAGGATGGCGCCCAAGGTCGTCTACGAGCTCGAGCATTTCGGGATGCCTTTCGATCGCAATCCCGACGGCACCCTGTACCAGCGCCCCTTCGGGGGGCACTCGGCAAACTTCGGCGAGAAGCCTGTCCAGCGCTCGGTTGCCGCCGCCGACCGCACCGGCCACGCGATGCTGCACACCCTCTACCAGCGCAACGTCCGGGCCCGCACCCGGTTCCTGGTCGAATGGATGGCGCTCGACCTCGTCCGCGACGCCGAAGGCGACGTGCTCGGAGTCACGGCTCTGGAGATGGAGACCGGCGAAGCGATGATGCTGCAGGCGAAGGCAACGCTGTTCGCGACTGGCGGAGCAGGGCGCATCTTCGCAGCGAGCACCAATGCCTTCATCAACACCGGCGACGGCTTGGGGATGGCCGCGCGGGCGGGAATCCCTCTCGAGGACATGGAGTTCTGGCAGTTTCACCCCACCGGCGTGGCCGGCGCCGGCGTGCTCATCACCGAAGGCGTTCGCGGCGAGGGAGGCATCCTGCTCAACTGCAACAGCGAGCGCTTCATGGAGCGCTATGCCCCCAACTTGAAGGACCTCGCCTCGCGCGACGTCGTCTCGCGCTCGATGGACCAGGAGATCAAGGAAGGGCGCGGCTGCGGCGAGCACAAGGATCACGTGCTTCTCAAGCTCGATCACTTGGGTCCCGACGTGATCAACAAGAGGCTACCCTCGATCCGGGAGATCGCCATCACGTTCGCCAATGTTGACCCGGTCAAGGAGCCGATCCCGGTCGTGCCGACCATCCATTACCAGATGGGAGGCATTCCGACCAACGTCCACGGACAGGTCGTGGCGCCGCGCGACGGCGACCCCAACGCGGTCGTCCGCGGCTTCTACGCGATCGGCGAATGCGCCTGCGTCTCGGTGCACGGCGCCAACCGCCTGGGGACCAACTCGCTGCTCGACCTTCTGGTCTTCGGGCGGGCCGCCGGCGATCACATCGTCGAGCAGCGGCTGCAGCGGCTCGACCACAAGCCTCTGCCGCGCGACGCCGGCGATCGGACGCGTGCACGCCTTGCCCGGATCGATGGAGCTCAGCCGGGCGAACGGGTGGCCGAGGTCGCGCAGCAGCTGCGCAAGACCATGCAGGCGCATTGCGGCGTGTTCCGCAACCAGGAGCTACTTTCCGCGGGAGTGGCCAAGGTGATGGAGCTGGAGCAGCGCGCGGGACGCACTGCGATCAAGGACAGGAGCCGCAGCTTCAACACGGCGCGCGTCGAAGCCCTCGAGCTCGACAATCTCATCGAAACCGCCAAGGCAACGATCGTTTCCGCGGCGGCGCGTCGCGAGTCGCGCGGTGCCCAGGCGAGGAGCGACTACCCCGACCGCAACGACGCCGAATGGCTCAAGCACACGCTGTGGTACCGCGAAGGCAATCGCCTCGCGTACAAGCCGGTCAACATGAAGCCCCTGTCGGTCGAGGCGTTTCCGCCGAAGGTGCGGACCTATTGAGGCGAATGTCACGGAGATCGCTTCCCGAGCGCCGGAGCAACGGATGAAATTTCGCGTTTACCGCTACGACCCCGAAAACGACGCTGCACCGCGCATGCAGGACTACGACGTCGCGCTCGATCCGCACGACCGGATGCTCCTGGACGCGCTGGTACGGCTCAAGGAGCAGGACGACACCATCGCGTTCCGCCGCTCCTGCCGCGAGGGCGTGTGCGGCTCCGACGCCATGAACATCAACGGCAAAAACGGACTCGCCTGCATCACCAACTTGCGCGACGTCAAGGAGCCTGTGGAACTGCGTCCGCTGCCCGGCCTGCCGGTCATCCGCGACCTGATCGTGGACATGAGCCAGTTCTTCAAGCAATACCACTCGATCAGGCCCTATCTGGTGAACGACACTCCGCCGCCGGAGAAGGAGCGGCTGCAGTCGCCGGAGGAACGCGACGAGCTCGACGGCCTGTACGAGTGCATCCTGTGCGCTTGCTGTTCGACGGCGTGCCCCTCGTTCTGGTGGAACCCCGACAAGTTCGTCGGCCCGGCGGGTCTGCTGGCCGCCTATCGGTTCATCGCCGATTCACGCGACCAGGCGACCAGCGAGCGTCTCGACAACCTCGAGGACCCCTACCGGTTGTTTCGCTGTCATACGATCATGAATTGCGTCGACGTCTGCCCCAAGGGGCTGAATCCGACGCGGGCCATAGGCAAGATCCGCGAGCTCATGGTTAGGCGCGCCGTTTAGGCTCAAGTCCGGAGTCCGCATGGTTGATGAGCGACAGTTGTCTCGCCTGCGCTGGCGGTGCCGGCGGGGGCTGCTCGAGAACGATCTGATGCTGACCCGCTTTCTCGACGACCGCGGGGAGGCGCTCACCGACGGGGAGATCACCGCGCTGGATCGGCTGCTCGAGCTGGGGGACAACGAGCTCTGGGACCTGCTCTCCGGCAGGCGGGAGCCGGCGGACGCCACCGTCGCCCCTTTGATCCAGCGCATAAGGCGCCTGTAGGCAATCGAGTATAAGGAGGCTGCGCGGCATAATTCGCCGAAAGGAGAAAAGAGACATGACCGACCATACCGCAACCCTGAGTTTCAACGACGGGTCGACCCCCATCACCTTTCCGGTGCTGCCTGGAACCATAGGCCCCGAGGTGGTCGACATCCGCCCGCTGTACACCAAGACCGGGCGCTTCACCTACGATCCGGGTTTCCTCTCGACCGCGGCGTGTACATCGACGATCACCTACATCGACGGCGACAAGGGCGAGCTGCTGTACCGTGGCTACCCGATCGAACAGCTCGCGGTGAACTGCGATTTCCTCGAAGTCTGCTACCTGCTGCTCGAAGGCGAACTGCCGACCGCCGCGCAGAAGACCGAATTCGTCAAGACGGTGACGCAGCACACCATGGTGCACGAGCAGATGAGCTCGTTCTTGCGCGGGTTCCGGCGTGATTCCCACCCGATGGCGATGCTGGTCGGTGTCGTAGGCTCACTCTCCGCGTTCTACCACGACTCGCTGAACATCAGCGATGCGCACCACCGCCACGTGTCGGCGATCCGGCTGATCGCCAAGCTGCCGACGCTGGTGGCGATGTGCCACAAGTATGCGCTCGGGCAACCCTTCGTCTACCCGCGCAACGACCTCTACTACACGGCGAACTTCATGCGCATGATGTTCTCGGTGCCGTGCGAGGAGTACAAAGTCAACGACGTGCTGGTGAAGGCGCTCGACCGCATCTTCATCCTGCACGCGGATCACGAGCAGAACGCCTCGACCTCGACCGTGCGCCTTGCCGGCTCGTCTGGCGCCAATCCGTTCGCGTGCATCGCCGCCGGCATCGCCTGCCTGTGGGGCCCGGCACACGGTGGCGCCAATGAGGCCGTGCTCAACATGCTGGCGGAGATCGGCGACGTCTCGAAGATCGGCGAGTTCATCAAGCGCGTCAAGGACAAGAGCGCCCACACCAAGCTCATGGGCTTCGGGCACCGCGTCTACAAGAACTACGACCCGCGCGCTAAGCTCATTCGCGAGTCGTGCCACGCCGTGCTCGGTGAGCTCGGGCGGCGAGACGATCGCCTTTTCAAGCTGGCGATGGAGCTGGAAAAGATCGCGCTCGAGGACGATTACTTCGTTCAGCACAAGCTCTATCCGAACGTCGATTTCTACTCGGGCATCGTGCAGCGGGCGCTCGGCATCCCGGTGAGCCTGTTCACGGCGATCTTCGCGCTGGCGCGCACCGTGGGCTGGATCGCCCAGTGGAACGAGATGATCTCCGATCCAGAGTACAAGATCGGGCGGCCACGGCAGCTGTATACCGGCGCCAAGCGCCGCGACGTGAAGCCGCTGGCGCAACGCTGACCACTCGATTCTGACAGGTGACGCGATGAAGATGATGGAGGAGTTGCAGCAAACGAGCACGCTCTTCGGAGGCAACGCACCGTTCATCGAGGAGCAGTACGAGCGTTACCTGTCGGACCCGGGCGCCGTCGGCGCCGACTGGAGGGCCTACTTCGACTCGCTGCGCGGCGGCGCTCACGACGTCGCGCACGCTCCCGTCGTCGAGTCCTTCATCCAGCTCGCCAAGAGCCGCAGGCTGACCGGCGGGATGGTCGACGCGCAGGCGATGCACAAGCAGGTGCTGGTCTTAAGGCTGATCAGCAAGTTCCGCACCCTGGGCATGTTCAACGCCGACCTCGATCCGCTGAAGCGGCAGGAGCGGCCGTACATCGCCGACCTCGACATCGGCACCTACGGCTTCACCGGGGCCGACATGGACACCGAGTACGACGTCGGGTCTTTCATGGGGGCGCCGCAGGGAGCCCCGCGTATGCGGTTGAAGGACCTGATCGCGGCGCTGCAGGAGACTTACTGCCGAACCTTCGGCGCCGAGTACATGTACATGTCGGACACGGCGCAGAAGCGCTTCATCCAGGAGCGGCTCGAGCCGCTGCGCTCGCGCCCGAGCTATGCGCCGGAATTCCGCAAGCACGTCCTGGAGCGCCTCACCGCCGCCGAGACGCTGGAGAAGTACCTCGGCACCAAGTACGTCGGTCAGAAGCGCTTTTCCGGCGAGGGCGGCGACACCATGATCCCGATGCTCGACCACCTGATCCAGAAGTCCGGCGCTGCCGGGGTCCAGGAAATGGTGATCGGCATGGCGCACCGCGGGCGGCTGAACGTGCTCGTCAACACGCTGGGCAAGATGCCGGCCAGCCTGTTCGCCGAGTTCGAAGGCAGCCAGGCGATCGATCTGTCGGCGGGCGACGTCAAGTACCATCAGGGCTTCTCGTCGGACGTCGTGACCCCCGGCGGACCGATGCATCTAACGCTGGCGTTCAATCCTTCGCACCTGGAGATCGTCAACCCCGTGGTCGAGGGCTCGGTGCGCGCGCGGCAGGACCGGCGCAAGGATCCGACCTGCGACCAGGTGATGCCGGTGCTCATCCACGGCGATGCAGCGATCGCGGGCCAGGGTGTGATTCAGGAGACGCTCAATCTTGCGCAGACGCGGGGTTTCCGCACCGGCGGCACCATCCACATCGTCGTCAACAACCAGATCGGCTTCACGACCTCCGATCCACGCGACACGCGGGGGACGCTGTACTGCACCGACGTGGCGAAGATGGTCGAAGCGCCGATCTTCCATGTCAACGCGGACGACCCCGAGGCGTGCCTGCTAGCGATGGAGGTGGCGATCGAGTTCCGCCAGAAGTTCGACAAGGACGTGTTCATCGACCTCGTGTGCTTCCGCAGGCAGGGCCACAACGAGGCCGACGAGCCGATGATCACGCAGCCGCTGATGTACAAGTCCATCCATCGACACCCGGGCACGCGCGCGCTCTACGCGAAGCGGCTGATCGATGAAGGGGTGGTCACCGGCGAAGAGGCGGACGCGATGATCGCGACCTACCGCGCCGCGATCGACAAGGGAAACGCCACCAACACGACCATCCTCTCGAACTACAAGCCGCCCTTTGCGGTCGACTGGAACCGCTTCGTCGGCAAGCGCTGGAGCGACGCAGCAGACACCCGCGTCCCGATGAAGAAGCTCAAGAGCCTGGCGCAGAAGATCACCACGCTGCCGGCCGACTTCAAGCTCCACCCGCGGGTGGAGAAGGTTTTCGCCGACCGCCGCGCGATGGGCGAGGGCGAAATGCCGCTCGATTGGGGAATGGGCGAGATGCTCGCCTACGCGACACTCATCGATCAGGGGTTCGGGGTGCGACTGTCGGGGCAGGATGCCGGGCGAGGCACGTTCTCGCACCGCCACGCCGTGCTGCACGACCAGAATCGCGAGAAATGGGATGCGGGGATCTGGGTGCCGCTGCAGCACATCGGCGAAGGGCAGCCCAAATTCGAGGTCATCGATTCGGTGCTGTCCGAGGAAGCGGTCCTGGGATTCGAGTATGGCTATGCGACCTCGGAGCCGAACAAGCTGGTGGCGTGGGAAGCGCAGTTCGGCGACTTCGCCAACGGCGCGCAGGTGGTGATCGACCAGTTCATCGCGGCGGGCGAGGTCAAGTGGGGTCGCGTCTGCGGATTGACGCTGCTGCTGCCGCATGGCTACGAAGGGCAGGGTCCGGAGCATTCGTCGGCACGCCCGGAGCGTTACCTGCAGCTCTGCGCGGAGCACAACATGCAGGTCTGCGTGCCGACGACGCCGGCGCAGATCTTCCACCTGCTGCGGCGGCAGATGGTGCGCGACTTCCGCAAACCTCTGATCGTGATGAGCCCGAAGAGCCTGCTGCGGCACAAGGAAGCGGTGTCCTCGCTGGAAGATTTGGCGGAAGGGCATTTCCAGACGGTGATCGGCGACGCCGGCATGGCACCGGCGAAGAGCGTGAGGCGCGTGATCGTGTGCAGCGGGAAGGTCTACTACGACCTAGTGGCTTTCCGCCGAGACAACAAGATCGCCGACATCGCGGTGATCCGGCTCGAGCAGCAGTACCCCTTCCCGCACGCCGACTTCAAAGCCCAGATCGCAGCCTATCCGGGCGCCAAGGAAGTCGTGTGGTGCCAGGAGGAACCGCAGAACCAGGGCGCGTGGTACCGGCTGCGCGCGTACCTGCGCGCCGACATCCTCGCCGAGCAGGTTCTCGCCTATGCGGGAAGGCCCATCTCGGCGTCGCCCGCGGTCGGCTACATGGTCAAGCACCTGGCGCAGCAGCGTGAACTCATCCTCGACGCCTTTGCGAACAAGCTATCATCCGGCGAAATGGTCACCGCGCACTGATCGGAATTAGTGGCCTGTAACGGCTAAATCAATAGTGTCTGGCTTGCGCTCCAGGCCGATCACTGTGTTGCCAAAGCTCGCAAGGGGGCCTACCCTTGCTTCGCTTCGTCGCCTTGCGCTCGGCCCGGATCGCGGCGCCATACCACTGCCGTTCACTACCGATTCAACCGTTACAGGCCACTAGTCATGCTCGTCGAAGTCAAGGTGCCCGTGCTGCCGGAGTCGATCACCGAGGCGACGCTCGTCAACTGGCACAAGAAGGCGGGTGAGCAGGTAAGGCGGGACGAGAACCTGATCGACATCGAGACCGACAAGGTCGTGCTCGAGCTGCCCGCACCGGATTCAGGCGTGATCGCCGAGATCCGCAAGCCGGACGGCGCCACGGTGACCGCGCAGGAAGTGATCGCCGTCATCGACACCGCCGCCAAGGCCGAGGTCGCCGCATCGGGAAGCGCAACTGCGGGGAGAGCGCCGCAGGCTTCCCCGGCGGAAGCCACTGTCCGTGAAACGCCTCCGCCTGGCGCAGCGAAAGCTCCCGCCGGAGAAGCGCCGCCGGCGATGCCCTCGGCGCGAAAGCTCATGGCCGATCAAGGTGTAGACGCAGCAAAGGTCGCCGGCACCGGCCGGGCAGGCCGGATCACCAAGGCAGACGTGCTCCAAGCGGTCGAGGGGCGCAGCGCACCGGCAGAGAGGCCGCCTGCGCCAGCGCCACAGCCCGTCGCCAGGGCGCCTGCAGCGCCGCTGCCGGCGAGCCTGGGCGGGCGCCCCGAGCAGCGCGTCCCGATGTCGCGCCTGCGGCAGCGGGTCGCCGAGCGCCTTGTGCAATCGCAATCCATCGCCGCCATCCTCACGACGTTCAACGAAGTGAACATGGCGGCGGTGATAGAGCTCCGGAACCGCTACAAAGAGCGCTTCGAGAAGGAGCACGGAATCAAACTCGGGTTCATGGGTTTTTTCGTCAAGGCCGCGGTGCACGCGCTCAAGAAATTTCCTGCCGTCAACGCCTCCATCGACGGAGCCGACATCGTCTATCACGGCTACTTCGACATCGGCATCGCGGTGGGCAGTCCGCGCGGACTGGTCGTGCCCATCCTGCGCGATGCCGACCAGCTCACCATCGCCGAGATCGAGCAGCAGATCGGCGACTTTGGCAAGCGCGCGCAGGAGGGCAAGCTCACCGTGGAGGAATTGACCGGCGGCACGTACACCATATCGAACGGCGGAGTGTTCGGCTCGATGCTGTCAACGCCCATCATCAATCCGCCGCAATCGGCAATCCTAGGCATCCACGCGACCAAGGAGCGCCCGGTGGTGGAGAACGGGCAGATCGTCGTGCGGCCGATGAATTACCTCGCGCAGTCGTACGACCATCGGATCATCGACGGACGCGAGGCCGTGCTGTCGCTGGTTGCGATCAAAGAGGCGTTGGAGGATCCGGCGCGCATGTTGCTCGACCTGTAGCATCCCAAGGCGCGATCAACCTCGATGCGGAGCACGCAGTAGCTTTGTAATGGCGGATCAATTCGACGTCGTCGTCATTGGCGCTGGCCCTGGCGGCTACATCGCCGCGATCCGAGCGGCGCAACTCGGCTTCGCGACCGCCTGCATCGACGATTGGAGCAGCGCTGAAGGAAAACCCGCCCCCGGCGGCACCTGCACCAACGTCGGCTGCATCCCTTCCAAGGCGCTGCTGCAATCCTCGGAGAATTTCGAGCACGCCGGCCACGCCTTCGCCGAGCACGGCATCGAGGTGAAGGACATCGCGCTCGACTTGAAGCGCATGCTCGCGCGCAAGGACAAGGTGGTGCGCCAGAACAACGACGGCATTCTCTACCTGTTCAAGAAGAACAAGATCCGGTTCTTCCACGGCGTCGGTGGCTTTTCCGGCGGATCTGCCGGAGCATGGCAGATCAAGGTCTCCGGCCCCGGAGAAGCGGCGCTCACCTCGAAGAACGTGATCATCGCCACCGGCTCGAAGCCGCGTGCGCTGGCGGGAGCGCCCTTCGATAACAAGCTCATCCTCGACAACGAAGGCGCGCTGGCGATTCCCAGCGTGCCCAAGCGCCTCGGCGTCGTCGGCGCGGGGGTGATCGGCCTGGAGATGGGAAGCGTGTGGCGTCGACTGGGAGCTGAGGTCACGATCCTCGAAGTGCTGCCGGTGTTCCTCGGCGCGGCCGACGAAGCGGTGGCTGCCGAGGCCTGGAAGCAGTTTACGAGGCAGGGCCTCAAGATCGAGTTGGGCGTCAACATCACCCGCATCGCAGGCGGCAAGGACGTGACGGTCGACTACACCGATGCCAGCGGCAAGCAGCAGAGCGCGCGCTTCGACAAGCTGATCGTGTCGATCGGCCGCGTCCCGCATACGGCCGGCCTCGGCGCCGACGTGGTCGGGCTCAAGCTCGACGAGCGCGGCTTCGTCGTCGTCGACGGCGAATGCAGGACCAACCTGCCCGGCGTGTGGGCGATCGGCGACGTCGTGCGCGGTCCGATGCTCGCGCACAAGGCGGAGGACGAAGGGGTGGCAGTGGCCGAACGCATCGCCGGCCAGCACGGCCATGTCGACTTCAACACGATTCCCTGGGTGATCTACACCTCGCCGGAGATCGCCTGGGTCGGCCAAACCGAACAGCAGCTCAAGTCCGCAGGCATCTCTTACCGCTCGGGATCGTTTCCCTTCAGCGCGAACGCCCGGGCTCGAGCGATGGGCGACCCTCGCGGCTTCGTGAAGTTCCTGGCTGATGCGAAGACCGATCGTATCCTTGGAATGCACGCCATCGGTCCCATGGCCTCCGAGTTGATCTGTGAGGGGGTGGTTGCGATGGAGTTCGGGGCGGCGAGCGAAGACATCGCGCGCATCTGCCACGCTCACCCGTCATTGTCCGAGGCCGTCAGGGAGGCGGCTCTTGCAGTCGACAAGCGCACGCTCAACATTTGAGATCGCAGCGAAGCGAGTCGTGAAGGACGACAATCGGAGCCTCGCTGCCGCAGAGCTCGGCGCACTGCGCGAGCACCTCGCGCAAGAGCTCGCACGCCGAAGGATCGTGCTCGATGCCGCGCAGGAGCGCGCGGTCGATCGCTTGCAGCGCCTCTATGACGAGCTGGTCGAGTTTCGAAACGCCCGCCGATCGCTGCTTCGCCGCTGGCTCAATCCACCCGTTCCTCCCCGGGGCGCATATTTCTTCGGCGGCGTTGGGCGTGGAAAGAGCTTTCTCATGGACGCGTTTTGCGCGGCGGTGCCGCTGCGGCGCAAGACCCGCGTGCACTTTCACGCGTTCATGAAAGGCGTGCACGACGAGTTGCGCGCCCACGCGAGGACGGTCGATCCGCTCGCCGCGGTGGCGGCGCGCATCTCACACCGCCACCGGCTGATTTGCTTCGACGAGTTTCACGTCTCCGACGTCGCCGATGCGATGATCCTCGGCCGTCTGCTCGGCGGGCTGTTCGAGCGCGGGACGGTTTTCGTGATGACCTCCAACTATCGCCCCGCGGACCTGTATCCTGACGGCCTCCAGCGCCAGAAGCTGCTGCCCGCGATCGCCCTTATCGAGCGCTGGCTGGACGTGGTCGAGATCGACGGAGGTGTGGACTACCGTTTGCGAGAGCTCGAGCACGGCGCGTGCTACTACGTCGGCCCGCCCCGGGCGGCTGACGCCGAGTTGGGCGCGTCATACGAGCGCATGCGGACCGCCGGAGACGAGAATCCGCGGCTGGCCATCGAATCCCGCACCCTGAAGGCGAGGAGGCGCGCGGGCAGCGTCGTCTGGTTCGACTTCGCCGCGCTCTGCGAAGGGCCGCGCTCCCAGCTCGACTACCTGGAGATCGCCCGCCGCTTCGCCGTGGTCATCGTCTCCGACGTGCCCCGCCTCACCCCCGAAATGGGCGACGCCGCGCGGCGCTTCACGTGGCTCGTCGACGTGCTCTACGATCATCGGGTAAAGTTGCTCCTGTCGGCCGCGGTACCGGCGGAAGAGCTCTATCGCGAAGGGCCCAACAGCCAGGATTTCCAGCGCGTCGTCAGTCGCCTCATCGAAATGCGCACCCACGATTACATGGTGCTGCCGCACATGGCGGGCGAGGCCACCACGGCGCCGCTCTGACCGGAGCCTCAAGGAGGAGAAGACACCCATGCAGACCGTTCAGCACTTCAAGGCGTACCGGACTTTCCAGGAGGATGGCGTTGTCCGCAGCCGCTTCGTCGAGATGGCGCCCGACGAGCTCGATCCGGGCGACGTGCTGGTCCGAACCAAGTACTCCACCATCAACTACAAGGACGCTCTGTCGTACAGCGGTGCGGGCAAGATCATGCGCAAGTACCCGACCGTCGGCGGGATCGACATGGCGGGCACAGTGGAGACCTCCGCGGACCCGCGCTTCAGGCACGGCGACAAGGTGATCGTCCACGCCTACGACATGGGCGTGGCGCACGACGGAGGCTACGCGGAGTATGTCCGGGCGCCCGCAGACTGGATCGTGCGCAGGCCTTCGGACATGACCGCCTTCGAGGCGATGACGCTGGGGACTGCGGGCTACACCGCGGCACTGGCGATCGAGCTCATGCAGCACAACGGTCTCAGGCCGGCCAACGGCCCGGTGATCGTCGACGGCGCCACCGGCGGCGTAGGCAGCGTCGCGATCGATATCCTTTCCAAGCTCGGCTACCACGTCGTCGCCCTGACCGGCAAGACCGAGGAGGAGAGCTACCTCAAGTCCGTCGGCGCAAGGGAAATCCTCGCGCGCCAGAGCATCGATCTCACCAAGATCCGGCCCCTGGACAAGGCCACCTGGGCAGGCGCAGTCGACAACCTGGGCGGGGACTTGCTGGCCTGGCTGCTGTCGACCATGAAAGTAGGGGGCACGGTGGCCAGCGTCGGCCTGGCCGCGGACGCCAAGCTCAACACCACCGTGATGCCGTTCATACTGCGCGGTGTGCATCTGCTCGGCGCCGATTCGGCGAACACGCCGATGCCGCTCCGGCAGGAGCTCTGGGACCGGCTGGCGCGAGAGTGGAGGCCTTCGCGTGTGCAGTCCAAGGTCAGGACCATCGACTTCGCCGAGCTGCCGACTCACTTCGACGCATTCCTGAAAGGCATGGTCCGCGGCCGTACCGTGGTGCGCATCGGGGCCGACCGGGCCGGTAACTGAAGCAGCCGGTTCCACGGGTTGGCGGCGATTCACGCGAGGGTTGATCCGGCGCAAGGTGTCCGGCGGCGAGCCGCCGTAGGCTCGCCGAAACCCTCCAGGAGGACGTGATGGCCACCTACGTAGACACCCACCGCCGCTCGCTCGCCGACGTCGACGGATTCTGGCGCGAGCGCGCCGCGTTGATCGACTGGCAGACCCCGTTTTCGAAGGTTCTCGACTACAGCCGTCCGCCATTCGCGCGCTGGTTCGTGGGGGGGCGCCTCAGCCTGTGCCACAACTCGGTCGACCGGCATCTCGCGGCTCGCGGCGGACAGCCCGCGCTGATCTTCATCTCGACCGAGACCGCTCAGCGCAAGAGCTACACCTATCGCGAGCTCCACGCGGAAGTGAACCGCCTCGCCGCCATGCTCAAGGCGCAGGGCGTCGGCAAGGGCGATCGGGTGCTCATCTACATGCCGATGATCCCGGAGGCGGTTTTTGCGATGCTGGCGACCGTGCGCCTAGGGGCGATCCACTCGGTGGTGTTCGGTGGCTTCGCGGCGGCGAGCCTTGCGACGCGGATCGACGATGCGACGCCCAAGGTCATGGTTACCGCCGACGCCGGAATGCGCGGCGGCAAGGCGGTGCCCTACAAGCACCTGGTCGACGAAGCGTTGCGGCTGGCCAAGAACCCGCCCGCCAAGGTGATCATCGTCGACCGCGGGCTCGATCCGGCGATGAAACGCACGCCTGGACGCGATCTCGACTACGCCACGCTCGTTGCCGAGCACGCGGGTGCCGACGTGCCGTGCGTGTGGGTGGAGTCGTCGGAGCCTTCGTACATCCTCTACACATCGGGAACGACGGGCAAGCCCAAGGGCGTGCAGCGCGACACCGGCGGCTACGCGGTTGCGCTGATCGCCTCCATGCGCGACATCTACTGCGTCGAGCCAGGAGACACGATGCTCACCACCAGCGACATCGGCTGGGTGGTGGGGCACTCGTACATCGTTTATGGGCCGCTGCTCAACGGTTCGACGACCATCATGTACGAAGGACTGCCCATACGCCCCGATCCGGGCATCTGGTGGCAGATCGTCGCCGAGCATCGCGTGCGCACCATGTTCAGTTCACCGACCGCCATTCGCGTGCTGAAGAAGCAGGACACGGCGTACATGAAGAAGCACGACCTCTCGTCGCTGCGCTACCTCTTCCTTGCGGGGGAGCCGCTCGACGAGCCGACCGCGCGGTGGGCAGCGGATTCGCTGGGGGTGCCCATCGTCGACCATTATTGGCAGACCGAAAGCGGCTGGCCGATCCTCACCGCGTCGCCCGGCATCGAAGACACTCCGCGGAAGTTCGGGAGCCCATCGTTCCCGGCGTGCGGCTACGACGTGCGGTTGCTCGACGAGGCGACCGGCAAAGAGGTCGGGGTCGATGAAAAGGGCGTGCTCGCGATCGTTCCGCCGCTGCCCCCAGGCTGCATGACCACCGTGTGGGGCGACGACGCGCGGTTCGTCAAGACCTATTTCGAAACGGTGCCGGGCAGGATGGTCTACTCCACCTTCGACTGGGCTACCCGCGACTCCGATGGCTACTACTTCGTGCTCGGCCGCACCGACGACGTGATCAACGTTGCGGGGCATCGCCTGGGCACACGTGAGATCGAGGAAGCGGTGCAGGCGCATCCGGGCATTGCCGAGGTGGCGGTCGTGGGTGTGGCGGACTCGCTCAAGGGCCAGCTCCCCGTAGCGTTCGCCGTGGTCAAGGACCCGGCGCGCGTCGCCGACGCGGGCGGGGTGGCGACCATGCGCAAGGAGGTAATGGACACGGTGGACCGCGAGCTGGGGGCGATCGCGCGGCCCGGGGCGGTTCATTTCGTTACCCTCCTGCCCAAGACGCGTTCGGGGAAGCTGCTGCGCCGCTCGATCCAGGCGCTCGCCGAGGGCCGCGATCCGGGAGACCTTACCACTATCGAGGACCCGGGGGCGCTCGAGCAGATCCGCCAGGCGCTCGCCGGGCCGTAGCCTGGGTTGAGGCGCAGCCGAAACCCAGGATGATCACGAAGCGCAATCCCGGGTTTCGCCCTGCCGGCTCTACCCGGGCTACAATTCGCGCCGGCGTCCACTCCCGTGCCTACCCCCCGTTCAAGCGGCGCGCCGCCGCACGTGCCGCTCGCCCGCGCAACGCGTGGCGACGCGGTTGACAGCGTTCACTATGGCTCGGTCGCGGTGGTTGACGGCGAGGGGCGGCTGCTGTTCGCCGCCGGCGATCCCCACTACCTGACCACGACGCGCAGTGCGCTCAAGCCGCTGCAGGCGCTGCCCTTTACGGCCGCCGGTGGCATCGAACGCTTCGGATACTCGTTGCCGCAGGTCGCCCTGTTGTGCGCGAGTCACTCCGGCGAGCCGCGCCACGTCGAAGCCGTCGAGGACATGCTCCGGCGCGCGCGATGCAGCGCGGAGGATCTCCAGTGCGGTGTACATCCGCCTTTGTACTACACGGCACACGAAGAGTTGCCGCCTGCCGGTGCGAAGTTCAGTCCGTTGCACCACAATTGTTCCGGCAAGCATGCCGGCATGCTCGCGTATTGCCGGCTGTGCGGCCTTCCATCGGAGTCGTATCTGGCCTTCGATCACCCCCTGCAGCGGGCGATTCGACAGGCGGTCGCTCACCTCACCGGTGTGCAGGAATCCGCACTCGTCGCCGGGATCGATGGCTGCTCGGCGCCCAACTATGCAGTTCCGTTGGATCGGCTCGCGTTTGCGTACGCACGCATGGCAAGCGGACGGGAGGATCCGCGCTACGGAAATGCGCCCGCCATGCTCGCCGCAGCCATGACGGCGCACCCGGAGATGGTCTCTGGCGAAAAGCGGAACGATCTCATTCTGATGCGCGCAGGGCGCGGGGACTGGGTGACCAAGGTTGGGGCCGAGGGCGTCCAGGGCATCGGAGTCCTCAGCAAAGGGTGGGGAGTCGCGGTCAAAGTGGTTGACGGAAACGCTCGGGGATTGCACCCGGCGACGGTCGCCGTGCTCGACCAGCTCGGCCTGCTCGATCCGGCGCAAAGAACCGAACTATCGGAATGGGGCGCCCCGGCGGTCCGCAACTACCGCGGGATCATTACCGGGCGCGTGGAACCTGTCGTCACTTTGGAGGAACGCGCATAGATCGGGGCAAAGCCCCTTGTTCTGACTGAACTTCCCGATCGACTAGCGGTCTAGCGGTGCAGGCTGGCTCGCGCAGTGCCGGTCCGGCGCCGCGGACGGCTCGGCTATACTGCTGGCGGGTGTCGCGCCCACCGCTTTGGTGCGGCGACAACAACGAACGATTCAGGGACCGCCTGCGGATGGCTGACCGCGAAGTAGATCAGCAGCTGGTCGATCGCGCGCAGCGTGGTGACAAGCACGCTTTCGAGCTGCTGGTCCTGAAGTACCAGCGCAAGCTGGGACGGCTGCTGGCACGGCTGGTGCGTGACCCAGGCGAAGTGGAGGACGTAACGCAAGAGGCTTTCATCAAGGCCTATCGCGCACTACCTTCGTTTCGTGGCGATAGTGCGTTTTATACGTGGCTGTACAGGATTGCGATCAACACGGCGAAGAACTACCTGGTCGCAATGGGCCGACGGGCGCCGACGTCGACAGGTTTCGATCATGAGGAGGCGGAGAACTTCGAGGATGCGGAGCAATTACGCGATGCAGCGACCCCGGAGGACGAGCTGCATGGCAAGCAGATAGCGGCCACCGTCAACAGGGCGATGGATGCGCTGCCCGAGGACTTGCGAACGGCGATTACGCTGCGTGAGATCGAGGGCCTGAGTTACGAAGAGATTGCCAACGTGATGAATTGTCCGATTGGCACGGTGCGCTCCCGGATCTTTCGGGCGCGCGAAGCGATCGCGGAGGAGTTGCGGCCGCTCTTGGGGACCGACAAGGACCGGAGATGGTGATGGACAAGCAAGCTGAGCCGAAGCCGGAGGAAATCTCGCTTCTGATGGATGGCGAGCTCGACGCCGATCGCGTCGACCGCCTCTGCGCGGGCCTGGGTGAATCAAGCTGCAGGGCAACGTGGGTGTGCTACCACGTGATCCGCGACGCGCTGCATGGGTGGAAAGGATCGACCCATGACTTCGTAGATGCCAAGGCCTTTTATAGGCGGCTTGAAGCCGAGCCAACCGTCCTCGCTCCGCGACGACGGCCGGCGCCTGCCGCGATCGCCTTGGCTGCAGCGGCAACGGTCGCGGCGGTCAGCCTGGTGAGCTGGGTGGCGCTGACGACGATGCCTGGCGGCGACACGAAGGTCATCGCGACCGCAAAGCAGGCTTCCGCGGTCCGCGCTGCGGACGCTCGTCCTGCCGTCGACAACGAGTATGTGCTCGTGCATCAGGAGTACTCGCCGACGACGGCAATCCAGGGCGTGCGTCCCTACTTGCGCGCCGTCGCCGCCGGCGAGCCGGATGCGCGCCCATAGCCCGAGCAGCCTCACCCGCGGGAGGACGTTCATCCTGCGCTCCGGCTGTCTGATCGCAACGCTGTTCGCTGCCGGGTTCGCCTGCGGCCAGGTGCCTCCCGAGTTGCAGCGCGCTGCGGAAGCGGCGAGAACGCTCAGCTACGTCGGCACCATCGTCTATCAGCACGGCAACCGGATCGAGATGTCGCGGCTCGTCCACGTGGCCGACTCGCGTGGCGATTACGCGAAGCTCACCAATCTCGAAGGGCCCGCACGCGAAGTGATCCGCAACAACGACGAGGTGCGTTGCTACTACCCCGACGCCAAGCTGGTACGCATCGAGCCACGCGCCTTCCACAACGTCTTTCCGGCGTTACTACCCCAGCAGCTCGCCACGCTCTCCGAGTACTACACGCTTCGCAAGGCCGAAACGACGCGCATCGCCGGGCTCGACGCGCAAGCCTACGTCTTCGAGCCCAAGGACGGGCTACGCTACGGGCACAGATTCTGGGTCGACGTTGGAACCGGCCTGCTGCTCAAGGCGCGCCTGATCGGCGAGCGCGACGAGGTCGTGGAGCAATTCGCCTTCAGCGACATCCAGATCGGCGTCAAGCTCGATCGCGAGATGATGAAGGCGCCGTTTCCGTCGCCTCCTGCGGACTGGCAGGTGCGGGAATCACCGCCAGGCGAAGTCGTTGCCAAGGACACGGGCTGGATCGTCAAGGACATGCCACCGGGCTTCGCCAAGATCGTCGAAGGCTACAGGACGCTGCGGGGCAAGTCCGGCCAGGTTGCACATCTGGTATATTCCGACGGCCTTGTCGCCGTTTCGGTCTTCATCGAGCCTTCGCCCCCGGCGCCGCAGCCGGTTGGTCTGTCGCAGCAGGGTGGCATCAACGTTTATAGCCGCCAGCTCAACGATTATCTCGTGACTGTGCTCGGCGAAGCGCCCGGCACAACGGTTCGCCAGATCGCGTATTCCGTGGTCCGGCGGTAGGAGCCTGTCAGGCTCCGGAGGCGCGCAGAGCGCGCGACGTCACGTTCTAATACTGCAGAGGTATCGAGGCAATGAAACTTCGTTCTTGGGCGATGCTCGCCACCCTTCTGAGCGCAGCCTGGCTCGCGCAGGTCGCCGGCGCTCAGGTCGGCCGCCTGCCGGACTTCACCGATCTCTACGAGCAGCAGGGCCCTGCGGTGGTGAGCATCGACGTGACGCAGAGAGCTCGCCGCTCGCAGTTTCCAAACCTCTCCGAAGACGATCCGTTCTACGAGTTCTTCCGCCGTTTCGGACCGATTCCCCGCGGCCAGCCGCGCCCGCACGAGTTCGAGCAGCCCCAGGCGACTGGATCGGGATTCATCCTGACCGCCGACGGCTACGTGCTCACCAACGCGCATGTCGTCGACGAAGCGAGCGAAGTCACGGTCAAGCTGACCGACAAGCGCGAGTTCAAGGCCAAGGTGATCGGCGCCGACAAGCGCACCGACGTCGCGGTGCTCAAGATCGATGCGACCGGGTTGCCCAAGGTGACGATCGGCGATCCCGAAAAGCTCAAAGTCGGCGAATGGGTCGCTGCGATAGGCAAGCCATTCGGGCTGGAGAACACGATCACCGCCGGAATCGTCAGTGCCAAGGGCCGCGAGCTGCCCCAGGAAACCAATCTGGTGCCGTTCATCCAGACCGACGTTCCGATCAATCCGGGTAACTCCGGTGGTCCGTTGTTCAACATGAAAGGCGAGGTCGTCGGCATCAATTCCATCATCTTTACCCGCACCGGCGGCTACATGGGTCTCGCGTTCGCGATCCCGATCGACGTGGCGATGAACGTCGTCAAGCAGCTTCAGGACAAGGGGCGTGTGACTCGCGGGCGGATTGGTGTGCAGATCCAGGAAGTGAGCAAGGAGACCGCCGAGGCCTTCGGGCTGTCCAAGGCCGGGGGCGCGCTGGTGAATTCCGTCGAGAAGGGCGGGCCGGCGGACAAGGCTGGCGTGGAGTCGGGAGACATCATCCTCAAAGTCGACGGGCGAACCGTCAACACTTCCTCCGAACTGCCGAGGATCATCACCCAGATCAAGCCGGGAACCAAGATCACGCTGCAGGTGTGGCGCAAGGGTACGGCCAAGGACATCGCCGTGACGGTGGCGGAGCTCAAGGAAGAGGAAGCAGCGCGTCCGACACGCCGCGCGCCACCAGGAAAGGAAAAGGCCAAGCCCAATCGCATGGGTCTCGTGCTCTCCGACCTGACGGAAGATCAGAAGAAGGAGCTCGAGATCAAGAACGGCGTCGTGGTGGAGGACATCACGGGCTCCGCGCGCGGCGATATCCAGCCGGGCGACATCATTATCGCCGTGATCAGCCGCGGTGCGAGCATCGAGGCCAAGAGCGCCGAGCAGGTCAACGGTCTCATCGCCAAGCTCGAGAAAGGCAGCTCGGTCACGCTGCTCCTGCGCCGCGGAGAGCAACAGTTTTTCTCGACGATCAGGCTTGTCAACGGAGAGTAGCAGGGAATCCGGCCCGCGCCTGACGCTGCTCGTTCGCAGCTACTGCCACCTGTGCGACGAGATGCGCGAAGCGCTCGCCCCGGTGTTGGGCGCGCGCGGCGCAACGCTCGAAGTGATCGACGTCGATGGCGATCGCGAGCTCGAGGCGCGCTGGGGCGACAAGATTCCTGTGCTGCTCGCGGGCGAGCGCGAGCTCTGTCATCACCGGCTCGATCGGACCGTGCTCGCAGCGTGGCTCGCGGACATGTTGCGCTAGGTCGACCGCGAGGCGCTCGGCTGCCGATGCGGCTGGGCTGAACACGCCCGGCGGGTCGCATCGAACAGGGTTTTCCGCTAAAATTCAGCATCTTCCGCCGCGGTAGCGCGGCGGCGCCCGAGGGCACCACCGGTGCCCTCGCGTTTTATGCAGAACATACGCAATTTTTCCATCATCGCGCACATCGACCACGGCAAGTCGACGCTGGCCGATCGCTTCATCCACCGTTGTGGCGGGTTGTCCGACCGCGAAATGGGCGAGCAGGTGCTAGACACCATGGAACTGGAGCGCGAGCGCGGGATCACCATCAAGGCGCAGACCGCTGCCCTTTCCTACGCGGCCCGCGACGGGTCGACCTATAACCTCAACTTGATCGACACGCCGGGCCATGTCGACTTCGCCTACGAAGTCTCCAGATCGCTCGCCGCCTGCGAGGGGGCGCTGCTCGTCGTCGACGTTTCGCAAGGCGTCGAGGCGCAGACGGTGGCCAACTGCTACACCGCGATCGAGCAGGGTGTCGAAGTCGTGCCCGTGTTGAACAAGATCGACTTGCCGTCCGCCGATCCGGCACGCGTCATCGAGGAGATCGAGGACATCATCGGCATCCCGGCGCACGACGCGATTCGCGCCAGCGCCAAGACGGGAGAGGGCGTCGACGACATTCTGGAAGCAGTCATCGCCCGCATTCCACCGCCGGCAGGCGATCCCGATGCACCGCTCTCCGCGCTCATCATCGACTCGTGGTTCGACAACTATGTCGGCGTGGTCATGCTGGTGCGGCTGATGGATGGAAGGCTCAAGCCGCGCGACCGGATGCTGCTGATGGCTACGGGGGCGAGCTACAACTGCGAGCAGGTCGGCGTTTTCACGCCCAAGGCCGTCGGACGCGATTCGCTCTCTGCCGGCGATGTGGGCTACGTGATCGCCGGTATCAAGGAACTCAAGTCGGCTCGCGTCGGCGACACCCTCACGCTCGCCAACCGCCCGACGAAGCATCCGCTGCCCGGCTTCAAGGAAGTCAAGCCGCAGGTGTTTGCCGGACTCTACCCGACCGAGGCGAACGAATACGAGGCGCTCCGCGACGCGCTGGAGAAGCTCAAGTTGAACGACGCCTCGCTGCACTACGAGCCGGAGGTCTCTCAGGCGCTCGGCTTCGGCTTCCGCTGCGGCTTCCTGGGCCTCTTGCACATGGACATCGTGCAGGAGCGCCTCGAGCGCGAGTACGACATGGACCTGATCACGACCGCGCCGACGGTTGTCTATCAGGTGCTGCTGCGCGACGGGGAGCTTCTCGACATAGAGAATCCGTCGAAGCTCCCGGACCTTTCGAAAGTGGAGGAGATCCGCGAGCCGATCATCACTACGACTATTCTGACCCCCCAGGATTACGTGGGACCGGTGATGACGCTGTGCACCGAGAAGCGTGGCGTGCAGAAGAACATGCAGTACGTCGGCCGGCAGGTGATGCTCGCCTACGAGCTTCCGCTCGCCGAGGTGGTGATGGATTTCTTCGACAGGCTGAAATCGGTGTCGCGCGGCTACGCCTCGCTCGACTACGACTTCAAGGAGTTCCGGGCGGCCGACGTGGTCAAGCTCGACATCCTGATCAACGGCGAACGCGTTGACGCGCTCTCGGTGATGGTCCACCGCGCGAACGCGCAGTATCGCGGTCGGGAAGTCGTCGCCAAGATGCGCTCGCTCATTCCGCGCCAGATGTTCGACGTCGCCATCCAGGCGGCGATCGGCGGACAGATCATCGCCCGCGAGTCGGTCAAGGCGTTGCGCAAGAACGTGCTCGCCAAGTGCTACGGTGGCGACGTGACGCGCAAGCGCAAGCTCCTGGAGAAGCAGAAGGCCGGCAAGAAGCGCATGAAGGCGGTCGGCAGCGTCGAGATCCCCCAGGAGGCGTTCCTGGCGATCCTGCAGGTGGGCGGCAAGTAGGGCGGCGAACGCGACCGGCTCCCTCTTTCATCCGGAACGCATGAATTTCGCCCTCATACTCTTCGTGCTGACGGTCGCCACCGGCGTGATCGCGCTGGCCGACAGGCTCGTCTTGCGCAGGCGGCGGGCCGAGGGACAGCCCGAGCCATGGTGGATCGAGTATGCGAAGAGCTTCTTTCCGGTACTGCTGATCGTATTCCTGCTGCGGTCGTTCATCGCCGAGCCCTTCAAGATCCCCAGTTCGTCGATGCGGCCGACGCTGGAAGTCGGCGACTTCATCTTGGTCAACAAGTTCGCCTACGGCATCCGGCTGCCGATCATCGAAAAGAAGATCATCCCGACAGGTGAGCCGCAGCGCGGCGACGTGATCGTGTTTCGCTACCCGGTCAACCCGTCCCAGGATTTCATCAAGCGCGTGGTCGGGCTTCCCGGCGATGAAGTCGTCTATCGCGACAAGAAGATCACCGTCAATGGCGAGCCGTGGCCGCAAAAGCCGGACGGCAGTTACGGCTATCTCGAAGGGCTGTCCTACGTCACGACCGAGAAGCTTCGCGAGCGTTCCGACGGACGCGAGCACGAAATCGCCGAGAATCCGGCGGTGCCGCCGGTATTTCCGCAGAACGTCCGCCTGTTTCCGTGGCGTGAGAACTGCGTTTACAATGAGCGAGGCTTTACTTGCAAGGTGCCTGCGGGACACTATCTGATGATGGGAGACAACCGCGACAACAGCGACGACAGCCGGTACTGGGGGTTCGTCCCGGACGACCACATCCGAGGCAGGGCGTTTTTCATATGGTTCAATTGGGACGACATCAGCAGCCTGGCGTTCAAGCGCATCGGTAACGGCATTCGCTAGGCCCTGGCGCCAACAGGGCCTGATCCCAGGGAGGTGGTATGAGCAACCGGCAGCGACAGGGCGGCCTTTCGATCATAGGCTTCATGTTCGTGGCCGCGGTCGTGGTGGTCATGGTGATGATCGGCTTTCGCATGGTGCCTGCCTATGTCGAGTGGTTGACCGTCCAGAAGATATTGGCCACGACGCTCGAGGAGTCGAAGGAGGGCTTTAGTCTTTATCAGTTCCGCCGCGACTTCGATCGCAAGGCAGGCGCCGACTACATCGACTCGGTGCGCGCCAGCGACGTCACGGTCACCAAGGAAGGCAACGACCTGGTGGCGACCGCATCCTGGACACGGACGCTGCATCTGATCGGGAACGTCAGCCTCTTGCTCGAATTCGAGGCCACGGCGAAAAAGTAGGGCCCCGGCCGGAGCCGATGCCTTCCCCCTTAAGCGAGTCGCTTGGGCACGTCTTTCGCAACCCCGAGCTCTTCCGCCAGGCTCTCACTCATCGCAGTTTCGGCGCCGACCACAATGAGCGCCTCGAATTCGTCGGCGATGCGGTGCTCGACTGCGTCATCGCTCTGATTCTCTACCGGCGCTTCCCGCAGTTGGCCGAAGGGGAGCTGTCGCGGCTGCGCGCCAATCTGGTCAACAAGGACACTCTGCACCGTCTGGCGCTCGCGCTCGATGTCGGCGGCTCGCTGCGCCTGGGGGAGGGCGAGCTCAGGAGCGGCGGCTCGGCGCGCCCTTCGATACTCGCCGACGCGCTGGAGGCGGTGTTCGGCGCCGTGTTCGTCGACGCCGGATTCGAGGCGGCGGAAGCGACCATCGAACGGGTCTACGCAAGCGAGATCGCCGGCGTGGAGCGCGCTGGCCCGCCCAAGGATGCGAAGACACGGCTGCAGGAGTGGCTGCAGGGACGGCGCTTGCCGGTCCCGGAGTATGGAATCGTCACGGTAGGTGGCGAGGCGCACCAGCAGACCTTCGAGGTCGTCTGCCGCATTCCCGCACTGGGCATCGCCGCGAACGGCAGCGGCCCGAGCCGCCGTGCGGCCGAGCAGGCTGCCGCAGCGTCCGCCTATGACCAGGCCGCCGCTCGTTGACAAGGTTCCCGACGGACGGCTGGCGTTCCGTTGCGGTCGCATCGCCATCGTTGGCAGACCGAACGTCGGCAAGTCGACATTGGTCAACGCGCTCACCGGCGCGCGGATCAGCATAACCTCCAACAAGCCGCAGACGACGAGGCATCGCGTGCTCGGCATCTTGACCACCAGCGATGCGCAATTCGTGTTCGTGGACACCCCCGGCTTCCAGACCAAGCATCGCTCGCCTCTCACCGAGCGAATGAACCGGACGGTTCGCCAAAGCCTCGCCGATGTCGACGTCGTCCTGGCCGTGCTCGAAGCAGGGACCATCGACGATGCCGACCGCGAGGTGCTTGCCCTGCTTCCGGCGGGAGTGCCCGTAGTCGTGGCGCTGAACAAGGTCGATCGCGTTGCCGAGAAGCGCAGCCTGCTGCCACGCATCGCGGAGCTCTCCGCGCTGCGCGAGTTCGCCGCGATCGTTCCGATCAGCGCGGAGAAGCGCTGGCAGCTCGACGACTTGATGCACGAGATCGCGCAGTGCTTGCCTGCGGGCGATCCTCATTATCCCGCGGACGAAATGACCGATCGCGACGAGCGCTTTCTCGCCGGCGAGTACGTGCGCGAGAAGATCTTCAGGATGGTGGGCGCGGAAGTGCCGTATGCGACGGCAGTGACCATCGATCGCTTCGAGCACAAGGGCCAGCTGCGGCGCATCCATGCCACCGTTTACGTCGACAAGCCGAGCCACCGGGCCATCCTGCTTGGTGAACACGGTGAGCGCATGAAGCGCATCGCCGCGGCGGCGCGGCGCGACATGGAACAGATGTTCGGGGGCAAGGTGTTCCTCGAGGTGTGGGTCAAGGTTGAGTCCGGCTGGTCGAGCGACGAACGGATGCTCGCGCGATTCGGTTATTGACTATCGTGCTTTCGACGCATGGTAATCGCATTCGGGCTCGGGACTTCAGGGCCTACTAGATGAGACAGCCTCGCGATCGCCGTGACGAGCAACGCGGCTTCGTCCTTCACACCTATCCTTACCGCGAGACGAGCCTGATCGTCGAAGCGCTGGTGGCCGACCACGGGCGCGTGGCGATGGTCGCGCGCGGCGCCCGGCGCCCGCGCTCGGAATTGCGCGGAGTGCTGCAGTCGTTCCAGCCGCTGATGCTGTCGTGGGCTGGCAGTGGAGAGTTGAAGACGCTGCTGCGCGCGGAATGGCGTGGCGGCCTTCCCCTGGTCGGCGGCCCGGCCCTGATGTGCGGGTTCTACCTGAACGAGCTGCTGCTCAAGCTGCTGCCGCGGGAGGATCCGCATCCGCGCCTATTCCGCGACTACGAGGACACCCTGGCGAGGCTGGCCGAGGGTGCCGATCAGGCGCCGGTGCTGCGAGGCTTCGAGCTCAAACTGCTCGCCGAGCTGGGCTACGCTCTGCCGCTCACTCACGAAGCCGACACCGGCGCTCCCGTCGATCCGGGGGCACGGTACTATTACGCGTTCGAGCGCGGGCCGCGCCTCACGGCGGCCGAGCCGGGGAAGCGGTATCCGCAGATCCGAGGTGCGACGCTGCTCGCGCTTGCCGGCCTCGAGTTCGGCACTGCGGAAGCGGCGGCGGAGGCGAAGCAGCTCATGCGCGAGGTGCTCGACCACTATCTCGAACGGCGAGCCATCGCCAGCCGGCGCGTGGTGCGCGACCTGCAGACGCTCGCGGACGAGGCGGATGACGATGAGCAGAATTCATGATTGAGCTGGGCGTGAACATCGATCACGTCGCGACGCTGCGCCAGGCGCGTCGCACGCACGAGCCCGACCCGGTGTGGGTCGCGGTCGAAGCACACTTGGGCGGAGCCGACGGCATCACCGTACATCTGCGGGAAGACCGGCGACACATCCAGGACGAGGACGTGCGCCGGCTGCGCGGGCTGGTCCACATCAAGCTCAACCTGGAGATGGCGGCGACCGAGGAAATGATCGGCATCGCGTGCGCGCTGAAGCCGGAGATGGCCATGCTCGTTCCCGAGGGACGTGAGGAGGTGACCACCGAGGGAGGGCTCGACGTCGCTGGACAGCAGACGCGGCTCAAGGGCGTGGTCGCGCGCCTCGCCGACGCGGGCATCGTTACCAGCGTGTTCATAGACGCGGAGCTCAGGCAGGTGGAGGCAGCGGCACGGATCGGCGCGCGGGTCTGCGAGGTACACACGGGGCCTTACGCCCACGCGTTCCACGCCAAAGGCCGCGATCCGGAGGCCTCGGCGGTCGTCGCCGAGCTTGCCAAGATACGCGACGCCGGCGCAGCGATTCGTGGGCTCGGCATGCGCTTCAACGCAGGCCACGCTCTCAACTACTTCAACGTGCAACCGGTCGCCGCGCTGCCGGGCGTGCGCGAGTTGCACATCGGTCACGCCATCGTCAGCCGCTCGGTGTTCGTCGGCCTGCGAGAAGCTGTTAGGCAGATGAAGGCCCTGATCCGGGAGGCGGCGGCGTGAGCCGGGGAGCAGGGGCCCCGCGCGAAGCGCGGGGATGCGACCCAGGCGAATCGACGCCAGGAGGCCGACTCGCGACGAAGCGAGTATCGGATCGCGTTCAAGGAGGCCGCCGCGGCGTGAGCCGGGGAGCAGGGGCCTCCACAACTGTCGCTTCCGAATGTGGCAGCTTGTGGTCGGCCCTTTGCGCCCGGCTCGGGTCGCCTCCACTCGCTTTCGCTCGCGGAGACCTGCTCCGCCTCGCCGGTCGCCCCGCTTTCGCGCGGGGATGCGACCCAGGCGAATCGACGCCAGGAGGCCGACTCGCGACGAAGCGAGTATCGGATCGCGTTCACGGAGGCCGCCGCGGCGTGAGAGGAGCGGCGAAGACTTGGTAGCGCTGGAGCGCGGACCGGTGATGCTCGACGTTGCCGGCGGCGAGCTTACCTCCGAAGATCGCGAGCGCATCGCGCATCCGCTGGTCGGCGGAGTGATACTGTTCGCGCGCAACTACCAATCTTCGCCGCAACTCAAGGCGCTGGTCGCGGCGATCCGCGAACTTCGCGACCCGGCGCCGCTGATCGCCGTCGATCACGAAGGCGGAAGGGTGCAGCGTTTTCGCGACGGCTTCACCGACATTCCCGAGATGCGCTCCTTGGGCGAGCTGTGGGATCGCGACGTCGGCGCGGCGAGCAGCGGAGCGGAGCGCCTGGGCCGGATTATCGCCCGCGAGCTCGCTGCCCACGGCATCGATTTTAGTTTCACTCCTGTGCTCGATCTCGACTACGGGAGGAGCGAAGTCATCGGCGACCGCGCATTCCACCGCAACCCGAATGCGGTGGCGCATCTGGCGAGCGCGCTTCGCCGCGGCTTGCATGCCGGCGGAGCCGCTGCGGTGGGCAAGCATTTTCCCGGACACGGCTTCGTCGCCGCCGATTCGCATTGCGAGATTCCGCGCGATGAGCGGCCGCTGGCGGCGCTCGAGGCCGACGACCTGGTGCCCTTCGCTGCGCTGATCCGCAAAGGCATCGAGGGAATCATGCCCGCGCACGTGATCTATCCTGCGGTCGATGCGCAGCCTGCGGGATTCTCGCGGGTCTGGCTCACCGACATTCTACGCGGGCGCCTCGGATTCGACGGCCTGATCTTCAGCGACGATCTCTCGATGGCCGGGGCTCGAGGCGCGGGCGACATCGCAGCTCGCGCTCACGCCGCGCAGAACGCCGGTTGCGACATGGTGCTGGTGTGCAACGATACCGAGGCGGCCGACGCGCTGCTCTCGCGCTGGCGATGCAATTTGCGCCCCGACCTTGCGCGCCGCACGGATGCCTTTGCTCGACGGAGCGCTGCGCACTGACGTTTCGGAAGCTAGCGACGCACCCCCGGAACTTCGATCGGCAATCCAGCGGCGCGCCAGGCGAGGAAGAGCTCGAGGGCGGTGAGCGTAGGGTCATCGTAGGGCAGCATCTGCGCGCGGATGCCGAACAGGCACGACCGGATGCGGCGTCCCAGCGAACCCATTGTCTGCCATTCGAGGCGATACGCCGGGTAGGCATTGGGGTGGCCCTGGCTGATCGTTTCGGCGAGGAGGCGACGGCCCCAATTGCGCTCGTGGCAATCGGCGCACGAGAGGTTCATCTGGCCGTGAGGCGCATAGTAGAAGCCGCGACCCTGCTCGAAGGTCTCCCTGGTGCCTTCGCTGATGGTCACGCTGAGCGGCAAACCGCGCGACTGATACGCGACCAAAGCGGTGAGCGCCAGCAGATCCTCGCTCTCCGCCGCAAGACGTGGCGCCTGCTGTCGCGAGGCGCGGCAGGCGTTGATCCGGCTTTCGAGGTCGATGACGCGTCGGGTGCTCGCATCCAGAGCCGGGTAGCGCGCCGCCACGCCTTTCATCGATGCGGCCGGATCCGCGTGGCAGGAGGCGCACGTGCGCCCCGCGGGTCCGGCGGGCGTCTGCCAGAGCTTCTGGCCGCGCTCTACCCAGAGCATGCCGGGGTTGGCGAAATCGTCGGCTTGCATTGCGCGCAACTCGGCGCTCCCGAAGGTCAAGCCCGAGCGCAGCTCGGTCGCCGGAATGGCGCGCGTCTGGGCAACTGCGCCGGCCGCCCAGCACGCGAAGAGCAGCGCTGCGACGCGCATCAACCAACCACGGTGAGCGAAGCGAGGGCATCGCCGCGCTCGCCCGCCTCGTCGACCCATTCGAAGCTGAGCTGCCCCGACTCCGCCGCGGTCAGGAAAAAGCGCAGGTAGGGATTGGCGGCGATTCCCGATCCCAGGCGCGCGATGAACACCGGCTTGCCGTTGTAACGGCAGGTGAATTCGCGGATGGTATTGCGCGGAATCGGCTTGCCGGAATCGTCGACCCTGAAGCCGGTCTCCATGGGGTGGCGGATCGAGATCTTCACCTCGAAGGAATCGCCGCGGCGAACTTCGGCGGGGACCTGAAGGCGTGAGGCAGCCATCACGGACCGTCCAGGCAGGCTGCGAGGGTGACCAGGACTTCGGCGGTGGCGACATGCACGGCACCGCCAGCCAGGATCGCGACCGCCACGACGCGTTGCGAGCCTGCAAGGCGCACGCGCGACTCGATTTCGACCCTCGCCGGCGGAACCGGGAACTCGAACTGCGCCATTTTCGGGACCGGGTTCTTTTCCGAAAACAGGGCGATCGACGTGACGTGCTCTCCTTGAGCGAAGGGGCCGGGCATCGTAACCCGCATCGCCACCGCGTTGCCGTCGTCGGCAAGCCGCGGCAGATCCAAGATCAGGCGGCCGAACTGGGGCGTGCGGCCCGCAAGGTACGCTTCGAGCTCAGGAATCGCTGGCAGAGGCGCGGAATCGGCGCGCGTGGGAAACACGCGTGCGGCGAGGAGCGCTCCGCTTGCGGCGATCAGCCGGCGGCGATGCGCCGAAGCGAGGGGCGGATTCCAATCGCGCTTCATCGCAGCGTTGCAAGATAGGCGACGACGTCCTCGACCTCCTGCGCGCTCAAGATCGGCTTGCCACGGTAGGCGTCGGCGACCATCGTCAAGCCCTCGATGCGGTAGTAGCTGGGCATGATCGTTCGCGGGTCGACGCGTCGCATATCGACCACGCGCAGACGCAGTTGTGCGGCGGTCAGGCGAGCGCCGACTCCGTCGAGCGCAGGCCCGAGGTCGCCGGCAACTCGCATGGCGGGATCGGGCACCGCATGGCAAAGCACGCAGTTTGCTGAGTCCCGGGCGACGAGCAACGCGCGGCCACGCGCCGGATCACCCGCCGACGAGGTCAGGGGAACCGGAATGGCGTCGGCCTCGATCTTGTACGCCATCGATTGCGCAGCAACTGCGAACGATGCAGCGCTCGCGAGCACGATTGCGGCGAGAGCGAGCGCGTGCAGCGGGGGCGGGTAAGTGGACCCCGGCGCCGCTTTGCGCTTGCGGCGCACCGTCATCACGGCGCTCAGTAGGGATGCGGCCACTTTCCGCCCAGCCTCTTGGTCAGCTCCTCGGCGGTGTGCGCGACCACCGGGCCGAGTTGTCGGATGCGCTCGTCGGTGAGCCGCGACACCGGCCCGGCAACTGACATGGCGCCGAGCGCCTCGGCGTGCTCGTCGTAGATCGCCGCGCCCACGCAGCGCGTGGCGCGAGCGTGCTCCTCGTCGTCGAAGGAATAGCCGCGCTGGCGGATCACCCGCAACGCAGCCCACATGGTTTCCGGCGCGACGATGGTGTTGTCGGTGATTCTCGGCAGGCCAACGACCTTGATCAGCGCATCGATCTGCTCGTCGGGGAGCGCGGCGAAGATCGCCTTGCCAACGCCGGAAGCGTGCAGCGGCACGCGGCTGCCGAGCCTCACCAGCGTGCGCATCATCTCGTGGCACTGAACCTGTGCAACGAACACCGCCTCGGTTCCGTCGAGGATCGCCAGGTTGGCAGTCTCCCCGGCCTGCTCCATCAGCCGGCGCATGTACGAGTGGCTCTGCGCGACGAAGTCGCGATTGGCGAGAAAGGTACTGCCGACGGTGAACGCCTGCAACCCGACGCGCCACAATCCGAGGTCGCCATCCTGGTAGACATAGCCCATGCGCTCCAGCGTGCCCAGCAGGCGGTGGGTGGTCGAAGGAGGAAGCTGCACGCGATGTGCGAGATCGGTGAGCGTCAGGCCTCCCTCGGCTTTGGCGAGCGCTTCGAGGATCGACAGCCCGCGAGTGAGGCTCTGCACGTGTCCGGCGGGCGCGCCGGTCTTGGTTGGCGAGCGCCCGCGGTGCGGCGTGCTGAAGCGATGCGGCATGCAGTGGCGAGTACGAGCGCTGGATCAGCTAGGCTAACCTAAGGTGCGGCGTGACTGCAAACAACTCGCCGGCGACGTCCACGCCAAAACGCGCAGCGATGAGTTGCGCGTCGCTCAGCGGCTCGGCGCCGCGGGCATAGCCCATGGCGACCACGCGGCCGTGCCTGCGGCTGTAGCCCGCTGACGTGAGCTCGCCGACGCTGTTGCCGTTCATGAGGATGGGCTCGCCGCCCCATGCGAATGCTTTCGGGTCGTCGAAGGTGAAGACCAGCAGCCGCTTGCCGAGTCCCTGCGCACGTTGCTTGACGAGTGCCGCCTTGCCGATGAACTCTGCTGGCTTGTCCGGTCTCAGCGCGTAGCCCAGCCCGGCTTCCCACGGTGTTTCGTCAGGCCCCAGCTCGGCACCCCATGCGCGGCGTCCCGCTTCGATGCGCAACGCGTCGATCGTGTAGTAGCCGGCATCGCGCAATCCGAGATCGCCTCCTGCGGAACACAGCGCCTCGTACAGCGTCAGGCATTGGTCGGTCGTGACCACCAGCTCGTAGCCAGGTCCGCCGACATAGCTCATCCGTGCGGCGCGCGCCCGAGCATAGCCGACGTCGGATTCACGTGTCATCGAAAACGGTAGCGCTTCCTTCGACCAGTCGTCGGTCGAGAGCCGGCCGAGCAGCGCCGCCGACTTCGGGCCCATCACCGAGATTACGCAATGCGCACTGGTGACGTCGACCAGCGACGCGTGCTCGTTGGCGCCGATGTGGCGCTCGATCCAGTCGGCGTCGCGGGTCGCCTGCGCGCTTCCGGTCAGGATGAAGAACGTGTCCGCGGCGAGGCGGGTGATGGTGACATCGCTCTCGAAGCCGCCGCGCTCGTTGAGCATCGCCGTGTATACCATGCGATCGATCGCGACGTCGACATCGTTCGCACACAGCCGCTGCAGCACCGAAAGCGCGTCGCGACCCTTCAGCACGAACTTGGCGAATGAAGTCTGGTCGAACACCACCACGTCTTCGCGAGTGGCGCGCTGCTCGTCGATGACATAGGGAAGCCAGCCGGGCGTGTCGAGTGTCGGCGGCGGCTCCTTCGCGCCGCTCGGTAGGAAGTAGTTGGCGCGCTCCCAGTTGAGCTTGCTGCCGAACACCGCGCCCTTCGCCTTGAGCCTGTCGTAGAGGGGAGAGCGCCGCAGGGGCCGCACGGTGGCCAATTCCTCGCGCGGCCAGCGCATGGCGTAATGCAGCCCCAGCGACTCCACGGTGCGGTCGGCCAGGTGGCGGCGATTGGCGTGTAACGGAGCAAAGCGGCGGATGTCGACATCCCACAGGTGGAGCGGCGCCTCGCCGCCGATCAGCCACTCGGCTATCAGCCGGCCGGCGCCGCCGGCGTTCGCGATGCCTGCCGAGTTGAATCCCGCGCAGACGAAATAGCGTCGCAAGCCCGGCGCCTCGCCAAGAATGAAGTTGCCGTCGGGAGTGAAGCTCTCCGGTCCGTTGAGGAGCATTCGTATCTCCGCCGTCTCCAGGCACGGCGTGCGATGGATGGCGTTCTCGAGCAGGATCTCGAACTGGTCCCAATCTTCCGCCAGCAGCTGGAACTCGAAGCCGTCGGGGATCGCCTGCACGTTCCACGGCTTCGCCTTGGGCTCGAAGCCGCCCATGACCAGGCCCCCGACTTCCTCCTTGTAATAGATGTAGCCGTCGGGATCGCGCATTACCGGAAGGTCGGGGTGTACGCCCGGGATCGGCTTGGTGACGATGTAGAAGTGCTCTGCCGAGTAAAGCGGCACGTTGACGTTGGAGCACGCGCCGAATTCACGCGCCCATTGGCCGGCGCAATTGACCAGCGCCTCGCACGTGAGATTGCCCTCGCCCTCGGCGCTTCGCCAGCGCACACCCGCCACGCGGCCGTGCTCGACGACAACGGCGCTCACCTTGGTTTGCTCGAATATCTTCACGCCGTGCATCCGTGCGCCCCGCGCCAGCGACTGGGTCAGATCCGTGGGATTGGCCTTGCCGTCGCCCGGAATCCACACCGCGCCGGAGAGATCGTCGGTGCGCAGGATCGGATAGATCGTTCCGGCCTCGGTGGGGGTGATGAACTCGAAGTCGATGCCGAAACTCCTGGCGCGCGCCATCTGCCGCTTGAGCAGCTTCAACCGCTCCGGGGTCTTGGCAACGTTCAAGCTGCCGCACTGCTTCCAGCCGGTAGCGAGGCCGGTCTCCGACTCTAGCGTCGAATAAAGCTCGATGCCGTAACGGCTCATCCGAGTGGCGTTGCGGCTGGCACGCAACTGGCCGACCAGACCTGCGGCGTGCCAGGTCGTGCCGCAGGTGAGGCTGCCTTGCTCGAGCAGGACGACATCCGCGCAACCGAGCTTGGCCAGGTGATAGGCGGTGCTCGCGCCGGCGATCCCTCCACCGACGATCACCACCTCGGCGTGCTTGGGTAAGGATTGCATCGCGTGGGTCAGCCTTGCTCTAGCCGAACTTCAGCGCCGCGATGCCGGCGACCACGCTCGCCGCTCCGACAGCGCGGCGCCAGCCGAAGCCCTCCTTGAGCCAGAACGAGCCCATGAGCGCCGCGAACAGCACCGAGGTCTCGCGCAACGCCGCGACCGCCGCGATCGGCGCGCGCGTCATCGCCCAGAGTACGATGCCGTAAGCGGCTAGGCTGCACCCACCGCCGATGAGCCCGTTGCGCGCCGACGCCCTGAGGTACGCAAGCGCAGGGCGGCCGCGTCGCGCGACGACCCAGACCACGAACGGAATCCCCTCCAGGAAGATCAGCCACGACACATAGGCGGCAGGATTGCCCGACGCGCGCGCGCCGCTGCCGTCGACCAGGGTGTAAAGAGCGATCAGGCCCGCGTTGGCGAACGCCCAGTACGCCGCGCTTGGCGGATGCCGGTGCCGATGAACAAAGGCGATGCTCACGATGCCGAGCGATATCAGCAGAATGCCCAGCATCATTGGCGGGCCTGGCCATTCCCGCAGAAAGACAGTGCCAAGCAGCGCGGTGAGCATAGGCGCCGTGCCGCGCATGAGCGGGTACGCGAACGACAGGTCGCCAGTGCGGTAAGCCTGCGCCAGCGTGATGTAGTAGCCGAAATGAATCAGCGCTGACGTGGCCATGTACGGCCACGCCGCCGAATCCGGCACGCCGACGAAAGGGATCGTCACCAAGCCCCACAATGCCGAGCCCGCCACGACCACCGCGGTGTCGAGCATCGGGTCGCCGCCGACCGAGGATTTGAGCAGCGCGTTCCACCCCGCGTGAAGCAGCCCCGCGGCGAGCACTGCGAGGGTGACGCCCAGCGTGAGCTCCATCACCGGCGTCCCGCCAGACCGCTCAAGCCGTGTGCGGCTTGCGCTTCTGCCACTCGTCCTCTCCAGCGCCTGGCGCGGGAGCGCTCGCGGGAGGCGCCGGCTCGGGCCCTGGCATCTCTTTGAGGCGCGTCTTCGCCAGTACGCCCGCCTGCTCGAGGATCGGGTAGGCGATCGAGCAGATATGCGAGTTGATGCGCTTCAGGTCGCTGATGAGGTCCAGGTGCAGCGACGAGGTCTCGATGCTCTGCATGGTGTTGCTGGTGAGCCGCTCGATGTGCGACTCGGCGTAGGCACGCTCGAGGTCGCGGAACAGCACTTTCTCGGCAAGCAGCCGCTGCGCGCTGGCGAGATCGCCGTTCAGGAACACGCTCATCCCCAGGCGAAGGTTGGCCAGCAGCCGGCCGTGCAGATCAACGATCTCTTGCATCCCGGCCTCCGAGAAGTTGTGGCCCTTCTCGATCTTCTTTTCTTCGAGGTCGTTGATGATGCGCTCGATGATGTCGCCGATCTGCTCCATGTTGATGGAGAACGAAACGATGTCCGCCCAGCGGCGGCCTTCTCTGTCGTCCAGCGCTTCGCGGCTGACCTGCGTCAGATAGAGCTTGATGGCGGTGTAGAGGTGATCGACGATGTCGTCCATCTTGCGCAGCTTTTCGGCCAGCGCGCGATCGTTGGTCTTGAGCACGTCCAGCATTCCGACCAACATCTGCTCGACGAAATCGGCGAGCCGCACCGCTTCGCGCGCCGCGTTGCCGATCGCCAGCGCCGGAGAATCGAGGGCGGAGGCGTCGAGGTAGCGCGCCTTGGCCGGGTCGTCCAAGGCGGGCTTCGAGGGCAGCATGCGCTCCGCGACATGTGCGATCTTCTCCGTGAAGAAGAGGAAGCCGAGGGCAATGGCGATGTTGAACAGCAGATGGAAGTACACGACCACCTGCCCGTCGGACAAGCTCGCGCGCGCCATCCATCCCTCGATGTACGGAAGCAGCGGCACGATCACGACGCAGCCGATCAGCCGGAACAGCAGATTGCCCAGCGACACGCGGCGCGTCTCGGGGGAGGAAGCGAGGGTGTTGAGCAACGCCAGCACGCCGCTGCCCAGGTTCGCGCCCAGCACCAGTCCCATGGCGACGTGCAGCGCAATGACCTTCGAGGTCGCCAGCGTCGCGGTGAGCAGCACCACCGCGAGGCTCGAATACGACAACATGGTGAACAGCACCGCGACCAGCATGTCGAGCAGCGCGTCGCCGGTGAGCGAGGCGAAGATCACTTTTACTCCGGCGGCCTGGGTCAGGGGTTGCGCCGCGAGCACGATCAGCTGCAGGGCGAGGATGATCAGCCCGAGGCCGATGAGCACGCGGCCGAAGCGCCCGACCTTGGTCGACTCGCGGCGCATGAACAGCGTCACGCCGACCACGATCAGGAAGGGCGAGAGCCACGACAGGTCGAGAGAGAACACCAGGGTCACCAGCGCAGTGCCGACGTCGGCACCGAGCATGACGGCAAGCGCCGGCGCGGTGGCGATGAGCCCCTGTCCCACGAACGATGCGACCATCATCGCCGTAGCGGTGCTGCTCTGGATGAGCGCGGTGATGCCAAGCCCCGCGAAAAACGCCCTGTAGCGGCTGGAGACACTCTGCCGGAGGAAACGGCGCAGGTCGCCGCCCCACAGCCGCAGGATCCCGGTCCGGACGATGTGGGTGCCCCAGACGAGCAGCGCAACGCCGGCGAGAAGGTTGAGCAGGATGCGCATCTAGCGCATCACCTCCTCGAGTGCGGCATCGACGATGTCGAGCGCACGCTCGAGATCCTCTGGCGCGATGATCAGCGGCGGCGAGAGTGTGAGCACGTTGCCCTGCCCGACCTTGAACGACAACCCCCGCTCGAGGCATTGGTACATGACCTGCTCGGCTTCGCGCGTCGCCGGGCGGCCGTCGCGCACGAGCTCGATACCCAGCAGCAGGCCCATGCCACGGACATCGGCGACGAGCGGATGCCGGCGACGAATTGCCTGCAGGCGCTCGAGCGCGCGCGAGCCCAGCGTGCGCGACCGCTCGAGCAGCCCCTCGCGCTCGATCACTTCGAGGGTGGCCAAGCCGGCGGCGCAGCCCACCGAGCTCTTTTCGTGGGTGTAATGACCGAGCGCGCGATCGGCCGCGACGTCGAAGTCGGTGCGCGCGATCAGCGCAGCCAGCGGAAACACGCCGCCGCCCAGCCCCTTGCCCAGCACGACCATGTCGGGAGCAATGCCGTAGTGCTCGAAGGCGAACATGCGGCCGGTACGGCCGAGGCAAATGGGCACCTCGTCCAGGATCAGGAGCGCGCCGTGACGATCGCAGGCATCGCGCACGATGCGGTAATACTCCGGCGGCGGCACCTGCACGTCGGTCGAGCGAACGGTCTCGATGATCACCGCGCCGATGTCCTCTTCCTTCCCGAGGACGTAATCGAGATACTCCGCGCAGCGCAGGTTGCAGGCCGTGCCGCACCCGAAGCCGCAGTGGCGAGGATCGCAGGGCGGAGCGTGCTCGGTGCCCGGCAGCAACGGTCCGATGCCCTTGCGGAAGACCGCCTCGCCCCCGATCGAGATCGCGTCCAGCGATGCCCCGTGGAACGAATCCCACAGCGACAGCGTCTTGTGCCTGCCCGTGACCAGCCGCGCGAGCTTGAGCGCCATGCCGATCGCAAGCGTTCCGCCGGGAGCGAACAGGACCTTGCCGAGCGGCTCGGGCGCCAAGCGAACGAGCTCCGCAGCGAGTCCGACGGCCGATGCATTGGTGAACCGGCGCGGCGAAAACGGAAGCGTGTCGAGAGCGCGCTTGACCGCTTCGATCACGTGCGGGTGGCGGTAGCCCACCTGGTGCACGTTGTTGCCGTGGAAATCCATGAAGCGCCGGCCCTCGACGTCCTCGAGCCAGATGCCCTCGCAGGACTTGAGTGCGTCAAAGCAGGGCGTGGACAGCGACTGATGCAGGAAATACTCGCTGTCCGCGTCGAGCAGCGCTCGAGTCGCAGCGCCGACGTGCTCGGCTTCCCAGGCGCGGCGCAGCGGCGAAAGGTTGACGTCGCCCTCCGCCGCCAGCTCGCGCGGGCTAGCGCTCCGGAGGCGCTGCGGTGAAATCGTCCGGCTCATCGCGATGAGAGCATCGCCGCGCGCAACGTTCGCGCGTGAGCGTGGCAAGACTGTCGGCTCGTCGTGATCACGGCAGCGGTTTCACGTCGTTGTGGAAGTCGAGCTTCATGGCGTGCATTGTAGTCCAGCGGCTCGAAGGCGACGCGCATCCGATGGCCGAACCGGCCTCGGCGGCAGCAGGGCGAAACGCAGGTCATGGCGTCTCACCGCGCTCGATGCGATGCTGGATGTCGTCGATGCATGGCAGCAGGTCGGCGATCGTGTCGACTACGTAATGTGCTCCGCACTGCTGCATGCGGGTGTGGGCGCGAGCGCGCTTGGCCGCCTTCTGCGGCGCCGGCAGCGCCCGCCACTCCTCGAGAGGCAGGCCGACTTCGTTGCCGCTCACGGCCAGGCCCACGGTCCACATGCCGGCGTTCAGCCCTTCCTCGACTCCCGGGATGGTGTCGTCGACCTTCACGCACGATTGCACCGTCGTCACCCGGAGATTGATCGCGTTCTGCAGGCACATGTACGGGTAGGGCCTTCCCGCCGGGACGTCCGATGCGCACACGGTTGAATCCGGGTCGTAGCCCTGACGCCTGGCGTCTTCGAGGTTGATCTTCATCATTTCAGTCAGGTAGCCGGTGGTCGATCCGATCTTGGCGCCGCGCCGGCGGAGCTCCGCCACCACCTCGAGCGTGCCCGGAATCAGCGTCGAGTATTGGGACAGGCAAGCGAGCTGCAGCGGCACGAAGTCGGCGAACATCGCATCGACGTCGGCCTCGTTGGGCGCCCGGCCGTGCGCGTCCTGCCAGCGGCGGCGCACCGACTCGAGTTGGGAGATCTTCTGGATGTGCACCTTCTTGTGCGCCCCCATCGGCGCGCGCGCCTCGTCGATACTGATCGGCACGCCCTTGCGCTCGTAGATCTGCATGAACACGACGGCGGGCGCCATGCAGCCGAAGTCCATGGTCGTTCCGGCCCAGTCGAGCAGCACGGCTTCGATGGGTCCGCGGTAGGTGCGTCGGTACGAAAAGGTCACGATGCGATCTCCCGTTTGCGGCCGCTTTTCAAGCGCGGCGTCTCATCGACTTGCCTGCGGCGCTTCACCATGGCAGCGAGTACGTCTTGACGTTGGTAAAGAGCTTCATCGCCTCCTGCACACCCTCCTTGTAGCCGAGGCCGGAATCCTTGATCCCGCCGAAGGGCGTCGACTCGAGCCGATAGCCGGGGACCTCGCGCACATTGACCGTGCCGACGTTGAGCTCGGAGACCAGGCGCGTGATGTGGTCGAGGCGATTCGTGCATACGGCGGACGAAAGGCCGTAATCGGTGCCGTTGGCGATGGCGATCGCGTCCTCGATCGTCCGGAAGCGGATCACCGGGGACACCGGTCCGAAGGTCTCGTACTTGACAACCGCCATGTCCGGCGTCACTTGGTCGAGCGCGGTCGGCGAGTACAACGCGCCGTGGCGCACGTTGCCGCAGAGCAGCTTCGCGCCGCGCGCGACCGCCTCGGCCACCTTGGCCTCGAAGGACTTCGCGGCCGCCTCGTCGATCACCGTGCCCATGTCGATCGCTGGGTCGCTGGGGTCACCGTACGTCCACGCTTCCGTCTTCGCGACCAGCAGCGCGACGAAGTCGTCGGCGACGGCCTGATGCACGAGCATCCGCTTGATCGCCGTGCAACGCTGCCCCGAGTTGCGGTACGACCCGATGACGGCCAGCGTCGCGGCCTCCTCGAGGTCCGCGTCCTCCATGACGATGAGCGGATCGTTGCCGCCCAGCTCCAGCACTTGGCGCTTGTAAACGGCCTTCGCCGCGATGTACTTGCCTACTGCGACGCCACCGGTGAAGGTGACGAGATCGACGAAGGGGTTGGTCAGCATCTCATCGGCGATCTCTTTCGGGTCGCCGGTGACCACCGAGAACATCTCGGGCGGCAGGCCGGCCTCGTAGAGGATGTCGGCGAGCAGCAGCGCGGTGAGCGGCGTCTTCTCGCTGGGCTTGAGCACCATGCGGTTGTTGGTGGCGATCGACGGCGCGACCTTGTGCGCGACCTGGTTCAGTGGATGGTTGAAGGGTGTGATCGCCGAGATCACGCCCTGCAGCGGGTCGCGCAGGGTGTAGACCTTGCGCTTGCGGCCGTTAGGCGAGAGGTCGCAGGAAAAGATCTGGCCGTCGTCGGCGAGCGCCGCGTTACCGGCGAAGGTGAAAACGTCGCGGGCGCGGCCGATCTCGTAGAGCGAGTCCTTCTTGCAGATCCCGCACTCGGCGCTGATCAGGTCCGAGATCTCCTCGCCGCGGCTGGCAATGACCTCGGCCGCGCGGTAGAGGATCCGGTAACGGTCGTGCCGCGTCAGCGCTGGGCGGAACCCTCGCGCGATCGCGAGCGCCCGGCGGATCTCGTCCACCGTCGCCTTGGGCACGGTCCCGACCAGCTCGCCCGTGTACGGGTTGTGCACGGCTATCGTGCGCTCGCCGCCCGCGCGCTCCCCGGCGATGCGCATCTTCTCGCGCAGCACGTGGCCGTGCCGCAGGTCTTTGAGCTCCGTCATCATGTTCAAGGGCGCCGCTCCGTCAGGCCACGTGGTTCAGTGCGAGGTCGAAGGCGTCGAAGTTGCGCCAGCGGCGGCCGGAATCCAGCGCCGACGCGGGCCGGTTGGCGATCAGCGGCACCTGCTGTTCGGACAACCCTCCGTGCGAGCGCAAGGGAGCATCGAGCCCGGAGAGGTCGTGCCGCTCGCGGGAGGTGCCGATGACCGTGAGGCGCTCGGAGACGACAACCAGGTCGCCAACACGGTCCTCCGGCAGCTCGAAGCGAGCGCATGCCTCGGCGCGCGAGAGCAAGAGGTCGATGCCAGGGATTGCCGCGATGTGCGCCGCAGCTTCTTGCACTGCGACTCGCGCCGACACATAGACCGTCGCGAACGACCCGAGCGCGCCGTGGTGCACGACGTAGGGGTCCGTGA